>Ga0180217_1001360_pt1 | contig 27454 bp, 22 predicted proteins | sample eDN3rd37CBELigOP_FD_128521 | JGI IMG/M metagenome (GOLD analysis project Ga0180217, IMG submission 128521) | Enriched Organic Plus compost microbial communities from Emeryville, California, USA - eDNA 3rd pass 37_C BE-Lig OP (version 2) (version 2) ... | reverse complement strand
CCGGCTCATCATCCCTGGGCTTAAGCGTAAACTCTGAAATCGGCATATGTCGAAGCCCTCAAAGGCTTCGAACATCGTCCTTCACGCCCCAGCGCGAAAGGTGGAGCCGGGACATCGCTTACCAGGAACTCATCGCATCCGGCCGTTGAAGGACTCGACGTAACCGTTCTGCAGCGGCTTTCCGGGCGCGATGTAGTCCCACGCGACGCTATCCTTTAAACTGGTAAGGATGACGTTCGAGGTGATTTTCGTGGCTCGCGTTAGACTTATTCAGCATCTGCGGCGAGAAACCACCAGGTGGCGGCAATACCACCCACGGCGGCTAGCGCGAATAATAGTGGCAGCATGTCGATGTAAACCAGCGGCATGAAGATGAGCACCGCGAGCGCGCCCAAGCTCATTTGAAGACAACCTGCCAAGCCTGCCGCGCGCCCTAATGCACCCGGGACCGCGCCGATCGCCCCCGTCATGGCATTCGGAATTGTCAAGCCGTGGCCGAAGCTCATCGTTGAAGCAATCGCGAACAACATCAGATAGCTGAAACTGGATACCATTGCCAATAGTAGTCCTCCTGCGCCGCCGACCAACGTGATCGTCGTCCCAATCAGGATTAGTCGCTGCAAACCCCAGCGCGCGACAATACGAGTGGAAATAAGGTTGGCCAGCAAGAACGATATAGCAGGCACGGAGAACAAAGGGCCATACTGGGCCGGTGTAAGACCGAAACGCGCCGTCAACAGGTAAGGTGCACTATTGAGGAAAGTATGGTTTGCCGCGGACGCGAGGGCAATCTGCCCAGCATAGAGCCGAAATTTTGCCGACAGAAGTAGAGATTTGAAGCTTGAAGTAGGCGTCTGTGGTGGTGTTGGTGATGATCTCTCGACCTTTTGGGCAGCACTAAAAAGGACAACAAGACCCAGCCCTGCGAGAATAAGGAAGTTTGCGCGCCATCCCAGCGTCGTCTGCACCAAACCGCCTATGATTGGGGCGAGCATTGGAAGGACCATCATCCCCAGCGAGAGGTATCCAATAACACCCGCAGCTCGGCGTTCTGAATGGCGCTCGCGCAGGAGAGCACCCGCGGATACGAGTCCCGCTGACGCGCCGATCGCTTGCAGAAGCCGTCCGGCTAGAAATAGCGCGAGCGTCTGAGCGACAAAACATACAATGCTTCCTAAGATGAACAGGGACAGACCGACTAAGAGTGGCCGCCGCCTCCCAAATCGATCGGACAAGAAGCCAACAAACAATTGTGGAACAGCCAAGGCCAAAAGATAGGCTGCTTGCGAAAGCGCGGTCCCTTGCTGTGTCAAAACGAAATGCAATTGCAGCGCCGGCAAGGATGGGCCTATGAGCGTCATCCCGGTTATCCCGAGTCCTGCACCTGCTGCTAAAGTAATCATCAGGCTGAGCGAGAGGGGCTGTCCTGCAGCCTCTCTGCGTTCCCCTGTAATCATAGCCGTGCCTTGGACCATAAATTCTGCCGAAGATTAGCCGCGGCGGTCAAAGCCGGTATACCCTTGGGCTACGATGGTTTCGCAGCGATTTTCGTATGCATGGACACCCCCCGCATATGCCATAAATACGCGCGGTTTGCCCTCAACGTTTGCTCCCATGTACCACGAATCGGCTTCAAGAAAGAGGGTGCCTTCGACCGTCTTCGCAACCTCGGTGCTCCAAGCTTCCTGTGCCCACTCAGTCGGTTCGATAATCGTATGGCCTGCTGCCTCAAGGTCGGCGATACAGCGATCGATCCATTCGACGTGGTACTCGATGGAGACCAGCAAATTGGTAAGGATGGCGGGAGATCCAGGGCCCGTAATAGTGAACAAATTTGGGAAACCCGCGATCATTAGCCCCAAATACGAACTAGGGTGCTGTGACCAAACATCTTTTAGTTGCTTGCCTTGGCGTCCTCGGACATCAATGCGGCTGATCGCTCCTGTCCCGGCATCAAAACCCGTCGCGAAGACCAGATCATCGAGAAGATATTCACCCTCTGAGGTGCGCAATCCATCACCGGTGACACATTCCAGAGGAGTTTTCTTGAGGTCGACAAGCTTTACATTCGGCGAATTGAAAGTCTCGTAGTACCCAGTGTCGCAAGCAAGCCTTTTTGCACCTATAGGATAGCCTTTCGGGCACAAAGAGGCTGCTACTTCGGGATCAGTAACTATTTCTTTGATCTTCTGGCGGACAAAGTCCGCAGCGATCGCATTCGATTCTCGAGATACCATGAGGTCATCGAAGGCATTAAGGAAACTGGCGCCACCACCTTTCTCCCAGCCCCAACGCAGCGCAAATTCCGCATTGGCGAGTTCTGGCCCAGCATCGATTGCGTTAACCCCGAGCGAACGCGGCAAGATCGTGCCAGAGAATGTGCGTCGCGCAACGGCTCGCCGGTTTGGGTATTGAGCCTTGAACGCCTCATAGTCGTCATCCGTTAGTGGACGGTTGCGGGCTGGAACCGAGAAATTCGCGGTGCGCTGGAAAACGACCACCTCATCGGCGCGGCGTGCCAATTCTGGAACAGCTTGGATCCCGGATGACCCTGTTCCGATCACTCCAACGCGTCTACCGGTGAAATCCGGCTCCACTCTCGGCCACGCCCCGGTGTGATAGATCGCGCCTTCAAAATCAGAAATGCCGGGAAGATTTGGAACTGTCGGTTCTGACAGATTTCCTGTTGCCATAATACAAAATTGGGACTCGACGCTATCTCCCTTGTCCGTCTCCACGTACCAACGGCCCTTCGCTTCGTTGAAAGTTGCCGCAGTTACACGCTTCGTAAAGGATATGTCTCGCCGAAGGTCGAGCTTGTCAGCAATGTGCCGAGCATAAGCCCAGATCTCCGGCTGGGCAGAGAAGCGTTCGCTCCAGCGCCAGCCGGTATCTTCCGCCTCTGGAAACGAGTAACAGTATTGTAGGCTTTCAACGTCGCAACGCGCACCGGGATAACGATTCCAATACCAGGTTCCACCCACCTCGTCGCCACGCTCAAAAACGATTACCGAGCGTCCTGCATTACGAAGTCGGTGCAGCATATAAAGGCCGGCGAACCCAGCACCTACAATAACGACATCGTAGTATTTGGTTGTTTGGGTTGCTGTCATCGAATTCTCCAAGTCGGGCGGCGCAGCATTGGCTCTGCCCTTAGTATACTTTTTTACCAACTGGTATCTTTGCCAGATCTGGCCCCCCTCAGTGCGAGCGGGCCAAAGGTTCAATGCATCATCCGGCGGTCTTCTACCCGCCAAAATCGCGCCGGTAGATTTCAGACAGGACTAGCTTCTGAATTTTGCCGGTAGCGTTGAGCGGCATCTCATCAAGGATGATCACTCTTCGAGGCAGCTTGTAGCGTGCCAGCCTCCCATTGCAGTGTGCTAAAATGGCAGCCTCATCGATCGTGTCGCCGGCTTTAAGCGTCACAAACGCGCAACCGGTTTCCCCCCATCGATTGTCCGGAATCCCGATAACTGCCGCTTGGCTGACTTGAGGTAAAGCGCACAGAACGTTTTCGACCTCTGCCGGATAAACGTTCTCGCCGCCGGATATGTACATATCCTTCCATCGGTCCACCATGTAAAGGAACCCCTCGGGATCCTGTCGCATAGCGTCGCCCGTCTTGAACCAACCATCCTCAAAGTTGGCCGCGTCTGCGGCTGGATTGTTCCAGTACCCGGGCGTTACTGTGGGCCCCTTGACCCACATTTCCCCAACTTCACCTTGCTGGGCATCGCGACCAGACTTAGTCACTAGCCGTGTCTTCAGGTTTAGGATCGGCTTACCGACCGACCCTATTCGCTCCACGAGCCTGTCTTCTGTGAGAATGCTTCCTGTCGTGCAAGTTTCGGTCATTCCCCACCCTTGTAGCAGGGTAACTCCCTTAGCCTGATAGATTTCCAGCAATGCGATTGGCATCGGAGCGCCGCCCGTCCCCATCACACAGTCGAGGTTGAACTGTGCTTCTACAAACTGCGGCAGCTCGGACATAAATGAAAAAGTAGTAGGTACACCCCAGCTGCGGTTTGCGCCAAGCTCGGGGTTGGTCAGCAAATCTAACAGTCGAGCTGCGTCATATCTCGGCATTACTATGACACTACCGCCGCTATACAGGACTGGGTTCGGAAACGCGTTCAGGCCGCCGATGTGAAAAGTCGGTAGAAAAGAAGCACAGACGGAAGCGGTTGAAAGCCTCGCCATCCAAGAGGTGTGTGTATTATTAAAGAACACCATCTTATAGGTGATCAGCGCGCCCTTTGGTTTCCCGGTTGTCCCCGACGTGTAAATTATTGTCCACGGGCTGTTCCAGTCGATATCTTCCGGTACAGGCGTTGGCGTTCCGGTTGTAGCCAGCGTCTCGTACTCCGAAGGGGCACCGCGGTCCGCACGCAGCAATCGCAAAGCCGGAAATGAGCGATGAAGGGCTTCAGCCTGCTGAGAAAACTCAGCAGAATAGATCAGTACGGTTGGCTTGGCTTGTGCAACAATCTCTGTCAGTTCTGGCACAGCTAGGCGCCAGTTCATGGGCAGGAACAGTGCGCGCAACCGCGGCACGGCAAACATAATCTCGAACGTGTCTGTGCTGTTTAACATCAGCGTGGCGACACGGTCGCCTGTGCCAATGCCCATCTCACGCAGGCCCGTTGCTACCCGTCCCGCTCGGCGCACAAATTCGCCGTATGTGAAGACACGCCCGGTTTCGTCCTCACGCAGCGCAATGGCGGCAGGGTTCATCCTCGCGTGAAATTCCGTCCAGTCTCGAAAAAACTCTGTCATAATTGCAGTCCTGTTCAGTCAGCCATGTCCCAAGGCCCGTTCAGGCTGAACCCGGCGTCAACGATTATGTTCTGACCGGTAATTCCCCTTGCAGCAGCGCTGCAGAGGAACCAGGCGGTTTCAGCGATCTCACTTGGTTCTAGAATGCGATCTTGCAGGGTCGCGGAGCGTAATTTTGCTTCAGAACGCTGGCCGCTCGCAAAGGCCATGACCAGCGGCTCTGTAAGAACATAGCCGGGAGAGATAGCATTGACCCGGATACCGTCGCCCCCCCATTCGCGCGCCAATTGCTTTGTAAGTTGCAACACGGCAGCTTTCGATGGTGCGTACCCGTGCAGTCGTAGCACGTTGGTGGCAGTCATTGAGCCGATATTCACCAATGATCCTCCGGCTCTACGCATTCGCGCAGCAAAAGCACGGCATATCAGAAAGGTGCCAGTCAGATTGACATCAACTACGTGGCGAAATTCTTTTGCCGTCAGCTCGTCGGGCTCAAGCATTGGGTGTGAAATCCCGGCTGAGTGAATGACGGCGGTGGGCACGCCATAACTGTCCACCCATTCCGTCAACAACCTGACATCCTCTTGATTGGAAACATCGCAAGCGAAGGCTGTTCCCGTCGTATTGGAGATATCGAGGTCGGCGATGAGCACTTTCCAACCGCCGTCGGCAAACCGTGTCGCGCAAGCGCGACCTATGCCCTTCGCTCCACCTGTGATGACCACAATCGGCTCCACCTCCCGACCCCCCTCGTCATGTTAAGGAACAATTCGCCGAATAATACTCGGGGGTAGCATAGGGATGCAATAGGTATTTTCTTCTTCCTCATGCTCAGGCCTCCCGGATGGATCCGCGGACTGCCCATTGACGCGGCAGCGTTTATACCCTTAGGTATGTTTAGTGATGTTAGGGTATATGCGGGAGACGTTGTTGCCGAGCCCTGAATTCGAGAAGTTGTATGCCGCGATGTCGGCCCAACCCCGGATTATTGCCACGGAGGAGGAACACCTCAGCCGCCTGACGGCCGTCCGGGCTGGAATGGAGCGAGCCGCGTCGCGAAATCAGTTACCCGGCGGGATGGTTGTATCAACAGTGGAGGGGGCGCCTCTCGCTGCCGAACTGCTAACACCGCAGAAGTCGAATGATCGTCGGATAATCCTCTATTTGCATGGTGGAGCTTTTACTTTTGGATCAATAGCCTCGCATCGCCACGTTGCCGCATGGCTCGCTGAGACTGCAGGCTGCCCAGCAATTATCGTGGACTATCCGCTTGCGCCCGAGCACCCTTTTCCGGCAGCCCCAAATGCAATCCTCTCATTCTACAATTGGGTTGCGGGACTGCCAGCCGCTGTTGCGCTGGCGGGGGATTCGGCTGGCGCTACTCTCGCCTTGGTAACGGCGATGGCCGCAGAAAGGGCACCACTAGCGCTATGTGCCCTGTCACCAACAGTTGATTTGGCAGCTTTCTTTGTTGACAGCGGCAGCAATACGGACCCATCGTTGGATGAGGGAACCATCAACTGGGCGTTCCGGAGTTATCTTGGACCCAACGATCCGTCGCATCCAAGGATCTCCCCAATCAACGGTGACTTGGACCGCCTGCCTAAGACTTTCGTCCAATACGCCAAGGCTGAAGTTTTTGCGCCTGCCGCTGAGCGCTTTGTGGGAAAATTGCAAGCATCGGGTTGCAAGGTGACAACGGACGCCTGGCCGGACATGTTTCATGCGTGGCAATGGTTTGCGCCGCGCCTGCCGGAGGCTCGGGAGGCGCTTGTACGGGCGGGCATGTTCTTGTTGGACGCCTTCGAAGAACGGGATGTTTAGGGTGGAAACGGCTATTATCAGCGGCGGCGCGCAGGGCATCGGCCTCGCAGTTGTCGAACTTCTGGCCCGGCAAGGGTATAGGGTTATTGCAATGGATCGCAATGACGCCGTGCATCAGCGCGCTGCCGAACTGAGAGCACAGGGACTCGCTGTTGAAGGATGCGTCGTCGATGTGACCAGCGCTGAGCAAGTGGATGAAGCGCTGGCCAAGATACAACGGATCGATGTTGTGGTGGCTGCCGCCGGTATCCTAATCCCAAAGCCAATTCCTGAGCAGACTGACGAGGATTTTCAGCGGACCTTTGATGTCAATGTGTTTGGGATGTTTCGGTTGGCGCGCCAAGCTCTGTCAAAGATGGGACAAGGAGGTCGTATTGTTATGATCGCTTCGCGTGGCGTTCTCGGCGACCGCAACAACGTTGCCTACATCTCTTCGAAGGCCGCTGTTGTCGGCATGGTGCGGGCGATGGCGTTTGAACTACGCGAACGCTTAATCTGTGTGAATGCGGTCGCACCGGGCTTCACCCAAACGCCGATGATAGAGGCGTTCGGGGCGGAAGGCATCGCAGCGGCCGCCAGTCGCGAGGCGCGCGGACGCCCCGCCGATCCTGCAGAAATCGCGCCAGCAATAGCATTCCTGGCTTCACCAGATGCAGCGCTAATTACCGGTCAGACGCTATTTGTGGATGGCGGAAAGTCACTTGGGGGTCTTGCTGGTCCAGTCTAGGCAAGAATTTCGTTGGGCAAATGAGGATCACGTCCGATGCGGTGGAGATGGATGTCATCGGATGGCGTGTCCATGAGCCGGAGATTCGATCGCTCCATCTCCGCGTGCGCGAGGAAACCTCTGGCTTTTAGCGCATTGTTAACCTTCACAATGTCAAAGAACTGGCTAGCCCAAAGGGGGCTGGTCGTAGTGGGCAGATGACGCCGCACGAGCAGCATGGCATCGTGAAAGCCGACCTTTGGGCGGCTCGCCAAGTGTGGCGAGCCGAGCCTGCCTTGTGCAGCGCCGTCCCCCCAGGTGATCGGTATGCTTCCCCTGCACAGCTGGCTGTACCAGTCGCTGAGCACTTCCCAGACAAGATTGCGGACGCCGGAGCTCATGCGCGGGTGCCCAATATATGCCGGGGGCCAGTTCCAGCATGCCTGATCCAAGGAACCCGCCGTACCGGCTCTCCACATCGCACATATGATGACAACCCCATGTTCCGGCCCCATGGTGCGGCGCTCGGCGAGCCACTGGGCAGACACCTCGTCGCGGGGAAGCCGCTCGCCCACGTCTCCGAGGAGTGGTCGCTAAACCTGTGCAGCGCTTCGAGTAGCTAGGCATCTATTTCCGACCTTGCGGTTGAAGTTGCTGACGGGAGCGTGGAGCGGCGCACCGGCGGACGCGGAAGGCTAACGCCTCCGGCCGGGGGTTCCAGCTTTCCGGCATCGTCTTCGCGGCGACATGGCCGAAGTCGAACATCAGCCCTTGTCGTCTAGCCCTTTTCGCCCCTGAGCCATGCAATCTCAGGCATTTCCCTCATTCTTCACCTTTGCGGCCGCCTATTCAGTGACAGGTCTGCTTGACCCAACTCGCGCGTAAGCTGATCAAAGTCAGCCTCCTCCGTGCAAATCTTTCAGGCAAATCCGTCATCCAAGCCGGTCGGGGGAGGGTTCCAACTCGAAGAGTCCTACGAGTCCATCGGCGAGCTCAACAACGTAGCTGCCGGCGATGTCTAGGTCATATTCCCACTCCCCGACACGTAGGCGAGCGTGCTAGCGGAAGCCCCTGGCCTGCCGTCGATGGTCATTGGGCTACAATATCGGCGCGCCATTCTGGAAAGGCATCGCCACAGCTGACGTGTGGGGAGCCCACGGCTCATCGCTGTGAATGACGAGAGCGGACCTTCTTGTTGCGCGGCACTATCCGTCACTGCCAACTGCTGCATCAGCTCGGAGGCACTTCCTGTCCCAGGTCCTTCAGCCAGTTACTCCTTCAAACGTCGTTTGAAAGGGTAATGTGGGGAACTCAGCAATCTTCTGACGAAAACGGATCAAACCATTAGCAGCGCTTCCAAGGCCTTCATCCCAGCGATGCTGGCCACTTGCTCCCGGGAATGCGGCCATCGCAATCAGGGCTCGTCGCCCCAGAAGGTGTAGGTCGCACCATCGGGCAAAAGCGCTTCGCCGAGAACGCGGTTGATCGAGAACATGCCCGGATCCCAACCTGCCGAGATCAGCGCCGTGCGGTTGTTTGCCTTTGCCGGTGCGTCGACGCTGGCGAAATATTCCGGGATGCGCGCATGGGTGTCGAAGCTGTCGACTGTGTTGTAGAGCGCTGCGTATTCCGGGCCCTGCCGCGGCAGGTCTTCCTTCGAGCCACCACACAGGATCAGGACGTCGATCGCATCCGTGTGGTCCTTGAGAGCGGCAATTTCATATACCGGTGTCGCTGCGTTTTGCGGTCTGATCTGTTCTGGCGGACGGCGGCTATAGATGCCAACCAGGCGCATATCCGGATTTTTAGCAATCGCCGCTTCTACGCCTCGTCCAAGATTTCCGTGCCCGGCAATGGCGATCCGGATCTGCTCTGCCATGTCGATTTCCCTAGATGATTGTCACGAGGTCGGGGTCGTTTAGACCATCACCGCAGCGCCTGCCAGAGCAGTTGAGGCGCCAAGTTGCCTCGGCGCCCCTTCAGCACGATGCGTTCTGACCGGCCTACCACCTGTTGAACAGAAGATTGGGCAGCCAAAGCACCAACGCGGGAAAGAAGATCAGCACCAGTGCAACCACGCTCAGCGCGATGAAAAGCGGTATCGACTCCTTAGTGTACTCGCTCACGGGAACCTTGAGGATCGAGCACACCGCATACATCGCCGCGCCAACCGGGGGCGTGAAATTGCCGATCGTCGCAGCAACCACGAACACCACGCCAAAATGAACCGGATCGCCGCCAAGCTGCCTCACCAGTGGCAGGAAGATCGGGGTCAGCATGATGATCATCACGGTCGCGTCGATGAAGAAGCCGCCGATCAGGATGAAGAGCACGATCAGGATCATCACGACGTTGAGGTTGTCAGTCAGACCCAGAATGGACCCGGCAATGACGTCTGGAATGCGCTCCAGAACAATGCCGTAGCTGAACATGGCCGACAGCACGATCAGGAACATTACAGCGCCGATGTCGGCAAGGCTTCCCTCAAGCGCTTCCATGAAAGGCTTGGCCTTCAGCTGACGATAGACCGCAACACCGATGAAGGCGGCGTAGATCACAGCGAAAGAGCCAATCTCGGAGGGTGTGAAGACACCCATGCGCAGACCCGCCAGAAGAATGATGGGGAAGAGCAGCGCCCAGATTCCACCACGCAGGGCAGTGCCGATCTCACCGACGGTAGCGCGCTTTTCACGCGCAGCAGGATATCCTCGACGGCGCGAGATCACCGCAACGGTCGCGGAGAGCGCGATCCACAGAATGATCGCGGTGACGAGACCTGCCGCGAAAAGACGACCAATTGAGACCTGTCCGATCGTGCCGTAGATGATGAACCCGAGCCCGGGAGGAATGATCGGCGTCAGAATTGATGAGAAGGAGAGGACGCCGGCGGTGAAGCCACGCGACATGCCGCGCTTGATCATCTCGCTGCCGAGCATGCGGCTTTGCATTGCCGCATCCGCGATGGCCGAGCCGGAAACACCGCCCATGAGCACGGAGAGTGCGATGGAAACCTGCGCCAGACCACCTTTCAGACGACCCGCAATCACTGTGGCGAGATTAAGCAGCTGATTGGTGATGCCCGACTTGTTCATCACGTTGCCCGCCAAGATGAAGAGCGGGATCGCGAGCAGCGCGAAGTTTTGCGTCTGCGACACGGTCTGCTGCGCGGGGATGGTGTATGGCAACTCGGGGTGCTGCAGGAAGAATATGATGCCGGAAATCCCGATGGCGAAGGCCACCGGCATGCCGATGATCAGAAATATGGTGAAAGCAATGGCAACGAGCAGCATGAACTCAGCTCTCCTTCCCAACCGGCTGGCCGCCCGATTTTAAGTCGTCAGCGATCTTTATGAGGGTCGTCAGCAGCAGGAAAAACGCGCCGACCGGAAGGCTCATCGAGATCCAGGAATAGCTGATCCATGGAATGCCCTGGAAAGCGCGGGCGTGACTCACCCAGGAAACCGAAAGCCCGGTATAGATGATGTAGCAGAGGAACGCGCAGATCAGCACGTAATTGACGTGTTTCAAGATGCGCTTGCTTTTGTCGGATAGTCGTTCGGTGAAGAGATCAATCGACATCAAGCCGTCACGACGCCAGGCAATATCTGCGCAAAGGAAACAGGCCCAGGCAAACAGGCAGGTTGCGAAATCGATCGTCCAGTTCTGCGGCATTGCCATCAGCCGCGCGATACCGGCGAAAAAGATCAGGCCGACCATGATGAGCAGGAACGTCGCAGCGACGACGGCCTCCACCTTGCCCAGCCGCCTGTGAAACTCGCGTATCATGGCGCTCCCACCTTCTTCCAGATTCCCAAAGTCAAAACGCGGCGGCCCGTTTGGGCCACCGCGCTACCCCGCCCTGTTGGACTTATTCTGCGTCTAGAGCCGCTTTGGCTTCGGCGATGCCGAGGACCTCGTACGCGGCCTTACCGGCCTCGCGGAAGGCGTCGAGATCAACGTCGCTGATCACTTCCATGCCTTTCGACTGGAGGTCTGCCTTGATCTCCTCGTTCATCTCGGCGATCTTTTCCGAGGTTGCGCGACCGGCTGCCTGGCACTCTTCAACGAGAGCGGTCTGCTGGTCTTCCGGCAGTCCGTTGAACCACTGCGACGACACGACCTGGAAGTTGATCAGCAGGATGTGCCCCGTCTCGTTGGCGTATTTCAGCACTTCATAGAAGCGCCCGCCCGGAATGTTTGCGTAGACCAGTTCGACGCCATCGATCGCCTGCTGCTGCAGCCCCGGATACATGTCACCAAAGGCCATTGCAGTCGGCGCAGCGCCGAGCGCGCGGATCGATTCCTGCCAGATCGGCGCCGGTGGGGTCCGGATGCGCAGACCAGACAGGTCCTCCGGCGAGCGGATCGGCTTGTTGGTGAAGAAGTGACGCTGGCCCTGGACCCAGTCGAAGCACACCACCTTCAGACCGTGCTGAGCAGCCAACTCATCCTGCCATGCCTTGACGGTCGGGGAGTCGACGAGCTTCCACACGTCTTCCAGCGTCTCGGCGAAGTAAGGTCCGTTCATGACGGCCATGGCCGGCACGTAAGAGCCGAGGCGAGCCGCGTCGGTGTTCTGGCCGATATTCGCGCCCTGGCGCATCTGCTCGATGATGTCTTCCTCAACACCGAGCTGCGCGCTGTGGAACACGTCGATCTTCAGAGCGCCATTGGTGCGTTCCTCGACGCGCTTCGCCCATTCGAGGAAGCCCTCGTGATAAGGCTCGGACGGTCCGAGAACGTGGTTGAATCGCAGCGTGTTCTGCTGCGCATTTGCGGCCGTGCCGCAAAGCAGTGCCGCAGCAAGAGCCGCAGCTGCCATTCCAATGCGTTTGCCTACTTTCATAGTTTCCTCCTGTCTTCCTTCTCCTTCTGCCTTCGCCTCATGCGAAAGGCAGGCCCACTCCAAGCCGGTCGGACAGCGTGCGGAACGACTGTTCGGTGACCGGATCAATCGGGATCCCGTTGATTGCGCGCAGGTCCGCTTCGGCCCATTCACGGTCGCCCGGCGCCAGCACTTTTTGCCCCTCGCGCGCCGGCGAATTGCGCAGCGTGTCGACGTAGCGACGCATGCCTGCGTCAAAGTCATTGCGGCTGATGAACGCTTCCGGGTTGATCGCCATGACGAATGCGCCAAGATCGCGGGGCGTCGAAAAATCAGGCCCCGGCATGGGTGCGATATCAAATGAGAGCTTTGCACCCGAAAGGACGGCGCTGAAGATTTCTACAAGCCCGGCAAGCCCGGCACCCTTAAAGCCGAACGCGGCTCCCAGCGGAGCCAGCATATCGGCAAGGGCCGGATCGGCGACGTCAACGCCGCGACTGTCGGAGGCGGTGCCATCAGGAAGCGAGACGCCGAGGCTCTTGTAGAGCTGTACGCGATTGTAAGGGATCGCGCTGGTGGCCATATCGAGAAGCCACGGGCGTTCTCCCGCCAGCGGAACAGCGCAGGAAATCGGATTGGTCCCGTGGAACCGCATTGCGCCGTCATGAAGGCGTACAAAACTGTCCGAGTTGCAGAAGGCAAGGCCAATGAAGCCGGCCTTCGCCGCCGCGGTTGCGAAAGCTCCTGCCGGGCCGAAATGCGAGGAATTCCGGATGGCGACAGCGCCGATGCCGAACTTGCCGGCAAATTCCATGGCGTGACGCATGCCCTCATACGCAGCCAGCGCCCCATGTGCCGCGTCTGCATCCAGCGTGCCGACAGCGCCGAGCTGTGCTGCGAAGCGGATCACCGGCTGCTTGTTGATGCGCCCGCCTTCAAGCGCGGTGACGTAATGGCCCAGGAGACGCACGCCGTGACTGTCAATGCCATGGCGCGATCCGTGCATCATCGCATCGGTAGCAGCATTGGCAGTTGCTTCGTCAGCGCCACAGCCAACAAAAACCGCGCGGCAGAACGCGTCAAGGGCGGCGGCGTCGACCCGGGTGGAGTAGGCTTGATCGGTCAAAGTGTCTGGCCTCCATCGACCACAATTACGGTTCCGGTGGTGAAGGCAGATTCATCGCCGGCAAGGTAAAGGGCGGCAGCAGCCATTTCCTCGACGGTGCCCAGGCGCCCCATCGGCTGTCGTTCAACGAAGCTGCGACGGGTGGCTTCCGGATCGTCTGTCGCCTGAATGCGCTCTTCAAGGGAAGGTGAAAGGGTGGTCCCGGGAGCAAGCGCGTTGACGCGCACGCCAGACTTGATGACGTCGCGTGCCACGGCTTTCGTCAGACCGATCACGGCAGCCTTGCTCATGCCGTAGGCGGCGCGGTTGGCAACGCCCGTGATCGAAGACGCGACCGAGGCGACGTTGATGATTGAACCCTTGTTCCGCTCGAGCATGCCCGGCAAGACCGCGCGGATCGTATGGTAGATGGAGGTGACGTTCTGATCGAAGCTGTTCTGCCAGTCGTCCTCGCTCGCATCGAGAATGGTGCCAGAGTGAACAAATCCGGCGCAGTTGAAGAGGATGTCGACCTCACCTGCCGCCTCAATTGCTTCTCGCACGCCGGCCGAGTCTGTCACGTCGAGCGCAATCGGCTGGATCGAGGGAAAAAGCTGCGGAAGATCAGCCATCTTGGACAGCGTGCGGCTGGCGGCAACGACGCTGGCTCCTTCCCTGGCAAATGCAAGCGCTACCGCGCGACCGATGCCCTGTCCCGCGCCCGTTACAAAGGCGCGCCTACCCGCAAGGCGACCTGTCATACTAATCTCCCAATTCCCAACTTCGGTACTCTGTCTACATTATACGGTCTCTTGTGTACACTAGACACATGTGGTAGGAGAGCGCAAGGCTGATGTGGATGGTCGCCATTGCACCGAATGGCTTTCGGCGGCATCTTCACGCGAAAAATGGAGTAGGTCGTGCAGCGCGGAACTGTTGAAATGTCACGCGATGAACCGGCTGAGCCCGGATCAACGCCGCGCCTCTACCAGCGCGTTTATTTGATTCTTTCACAAGAGATCGAAAACGGCGTGCTAACGCCAGATGAACCGATTACCGAGACCGGGATTGCCGCCCGATTCGGTGTTAGTCGCGCTCCTGCCCGCCGAGCGTTGTCCGAGCTCGAAGCATCCGGTCATGTCGGCAGAAACGAAACCCGAGGCTACACGGTCCGCAATGGCGGCTGGAAGACTGCGCAAACCGGTAACGCCCCCGCCGTAGCATCAGATCAGCTGGCAGACGACAAGCTCGTCTCGCTCCCGACGTGGGAGCGTATCTATGGCGAGGTCGAGGCCGAGATCATCGCGCGAATTTCTTTTGCAACGTGGCGGGTCAATGAAGCGGAGTTGGCTCGATACTACAAGGTGAGCCGGACGGTGGCGCGCGATGTCATTGGCCGGCTGCAGCAAAGCGGTCTCGTACAAAAAGACGACCGCTCACGCTGGTACGCGCCGGCGCTCGCAGCTGATCACGTCGGGGAGCTTTACGAACTGCGTTGGGTTCTTGAGCCGGTTGCGCTTGAAAAGGCCGTTCCCAATCTGCCGTCAGACCTGCTGCCGCGCCTGCGTGACAATCTGGTCCGGGCGATCGCGATGGGTGATCAGATTGGCGGTGGAATACTGGATTCTCTTGAGCACGATCTGCACAAGGAGTTACTCGGCTATTGCGGCAACCGGGCGCTGATGCAGGCGATAACTTATCCGCAATCGCTGCTGGTCGCACACCGTTTCCTCTATCGCTGGACGGCGCTTCTGTACGAACAGGAGCCGTTCCTGCCCGAGCACCTGGACATCATTGACCGTATTGCTGCAGGGAAAATTGCGGAAGCGAAGTCCGTTCTGGAGGCGCATCTGCGGATTTCACGCGAGCGCGCAATTGAGCGTATCGACCTGATTGCGCAAGGTGCGCTGCCCGACCCTCTGCCTTATCTCGACCAGATGGGCTGACTCTCTTTGGAACTGGGGGAGTGCAGGGGATCTTCCGAGATATATTCGAAGTTGCGACCGTTTCTCGTGTCGCGCATCAGGTTGATGCCGCCGCCAAGATGGATGTTGAAGCCGCGCTGCTGGCTTCAAGACCGAGGACCTCACCCGCGGAATACGCATATTGCCGGTCGAAGGTAGCGCCCATCAAGATGCCCGCGGGGGAAGCGCGGTGCCATGGTCAGGTGTTCCGTCGGGCAGCTTGCGACCCAGCCCGGGTTGGTAATTTCGAGCGCCGCGTCAGTTAAAAGTAGGTCGGGAACTCCCAGACGCTGAACACCAGGCGTCCAGCCGGCCAACTGGCCATGTTGGAGGGGACGCGCTCATCGCGTTGAGGCGCTGGGAACAAAAAGAGCTAGCGGTTCGGCGAGCAAGCCGTCAGCACGACAAGGAACTTGCTCACCCGCGCTTGGCGTTCGAGTGGCTCGCCTCGGCTTCACGGACGATCTTCCACATGTCGCGAACCATGGCTTCCTGGGCTTTCTCATCGAGCATGTTCAGTGGCGCGAGAACGGAGAGGGCGACTTCGAGGCCGCTCCAGTCCTTGTTCATCAGCGGCAGGGCGAGGGTGAGGCTCTCGAAGCCGCGGGTGCTGCGGTAACCGGCGACATAGCCGCGGGTGCGCAGGCAGGTGATTTCGGATTCGATCTTGTCGAGCGTGACTTCCCATTTCGGCAGCCTGTCGGCAAGTTGCTCAAGGCAGCGCTTGCGTGCACGTTCTTCCATCATGCCAAGCATGCAGGAGCCGGACACGCTGACACCCAGCGGAACGCGGCCACCGATGCCAGACACAAATGGCTGCGCGACAATCTCGCCAACCTGGGCATCGATGCAGATCATGTCGAGGCCGCTGCGCACCATCAAATAGCTCGACAGTGCCGTCTGCGCCGTAATCGCGATAAGTGCAGGGCGGTAGACCTCCACGACCTCGTTGACAGAAGGCGTGCGCAGCGCAAGTGCGAACGCGCCGGGACCGAGGCGATAGCGGCCGCGGTTGCCGTTCTGGACGACGAGGCCATAGTCGGCCAGCGCCACCAGCGCACGGTGGACGCTCGAACGCGCATCGCCAGTTGCTTCCGCCAGCTCTCCGAGTGACATGCCCTTGGCACCTGCCTGGGACAGTAGGATCAGCAATTCGGCGGCGCGGCCGGCGTTTGAAGATGACTGTCGGGCCAAAGGCTTGCCATGCTCCTAATGCAAGAACTCCGCCCCGCGGAGGCGGGACGGAGACGATGACTAAATCACAAGTGGTTAGGCAATTCTTTTTTCTCGGCGGTCGCGCTCGCGCAGCTCAGGGACACGCTTTGCCGGGTCACCGTACCCGCCCGCACCCGGAGTGACGATTTCGAGGATATCTCCCGGCTTGAGCTCCACTGCGGAACGTTCGAAGCCGTTACGCTCGCCGTTGAGCGTGAAGTAGCCCGAAGCGCCCGGCTTGCCTCCCTGAAGTCCCCATGGCTGGGACTGCAGGCGTGCGCCCATGACCACCACCCGACAGGGCTTTTCAGCTCGATAGACACGGCGCAGACCCATGCCACCGATAAACTCGCCTTCACCGCCCGAGCCGTCGACCAGTTCGTAGCGACGCAGGGTGATCGGATACTCATTCTCGAGCGCCTCAACAGGCAGGTTCGAGGTGTTGGTCATGTGACAATGGACGCCGTCAAGGCCATCCTTGTTGTAGCGGGCGCCGAATCCGCCGCCGATCGTTTCCAGGTAGACCCAGATCTTGCCGTTCTCATCGCGCCCGTCGAAGTGGGCGACGCAGACGGCGCCGTTCGAGGCTGCGGTGACGCGGTGCGGCACAACCTGTGCGAAGGCGCCGTGGATCAGGTCGACCACGCGCTGGCAGGCGCTGATGCGGCCGTCAACAGCCGCCGGATGTGCGCAGCGCAACAGCGTCCCTTCCTGGGCTGTGACGGTGAGCGGGCGTGCGAGACCGGCGTTGGGCAGGATGGTCGGGTCAACAACCGTCTTGACAGCATAGTACACCGTCGCAAGCAGCGCCGTGTAGACGACGTTGAGACCGGCGCGAACCTGCGGCGGGCTAACAAAGTCGAGGGACATCTCATCGCCCTTGACCTCAATGGTCACCGAAAGGTTCATCGGCTCGGGCAGCGCCTCGGAATCGAACACGTCGGAGAAGGTGTAGATGCCGTCCGGGATCTCGGCGATGCCGGCCCGCATCTTGCGCTCAGCGTAGTCCATCAACTCTTCGCCGGCTGCGAGAACCGTGTCGACGCCGTACTTGGCGCACAGCTCCTGCATGCGAATGACGCCAAGGCGGTTAGCCGCGACCTGCGCGCGCAGGTCTGAAACACGCTCATGCGGAACCTGACAGTTCAACAGGAACAGCTTCTGGATGTCTTCCTGCAACTCTCCCTTGCGGTAGAGGCGGACCGGCGGAATACGCAGGCCTTCCTGATAGATGTGGGCGTGGCCGCGGTCGGCGAAGTCGGAGTGGTGGGCGGTGTTGATCGCCCATGCGACTAGCTTGTTCTCGAAGAAAATCGGCTCGGCGAGCACGATGTCCGGCAGGTGCGTGCCACCACCCTCATAGGCGTCATTGCCGATGAAGATGTCGCCGGGCGCTATGGACGCGGTGTCGACATGCTCGAGGATGTAGGGGATGAAGCCAATGAACGAGCCGAGATGCATCGGGATATGCTCTGCCTGGCAGAGCATGCGGCCCTGTGCATCGAACAGCGCGGTCGAGCAGTCGCGGCGCTCCTTGATGTTGGTGGAGTATGAGGCGCGTACCAGCGCCTCACCCATTTCCTCGACAGTGGAGGCAAAGGCCGAGCTGATCACCTCGACGGTGATAGGGTTCAGCTTGCTCGGCGCGGTTACAGGAGTGATCTGGTTCATTACTTCGCCTCGAGGATCAGGTTGAAATAGGCGTCAACGGTTGCCTTCTGACCAATCGGAACGACCGTGGTGGAGTCCATCTGATCGATGATCGCCGGACCTTCGACAACGTTGCCCGGACGCAGCAGGTCGCGGTTGTAAAGCTTAGTGTCGACGAAATCGCGAGCTTCGACCATCCAGACCGGACGCGAGCCGGTGACGGCGTGCGATGCATCGGCCCCCTCGATCGGCTGCGGCTTGAACTCCGCCTGCGGGACGAGGCCGCTTGCCGCGACGCGGAAGGTGACTAGCTGGATGGGTTCGCCCTCGGCGATGAAGCCGTACAGCTGGCGGTGAGCAGCCTCGAAGCCTTCCTCGATCGCCTTGAAGGTTTCCGCCGTGATCGGGCCGTCCGGAACCGCGACCGAGATTTCGTAGTTCTGGCCGGCGTAGCGGACGTCGACGCTGCGCTCGATTCTGCGCGCGGCAGCCGAGATCTCCTCGGTGTTGAACCAGTCGTCGGCGCGAGCGGCCAAGTCGGCGTAGATTCCCTCGATATCCGAGGCAACTGCCTTGTCGAGCTGGGTCAGGCTGGTTGCAGAGAAGTCGCTGCGCAGGTCCGTCATCAGCAGACCCATGGCGCAGAGGACGCCCGGGGTGCGCGGAATAAGGACGCGGGTCATGCCGAGTTCACGGGCAAGGCGTGCAGCCTGGACCGGGCCGGCGCCGCCGAATGCGACCAGCGTGTAGTCGCGCGGATCGTGGCCACGCTGGACCGAGATCACGCGGATGGCCTTCGCCATATTAGCGATGACGATTTCGAGGATGCCGTTCGCGCATTCCAGAACGCTGAGGCCGAGCTTGTCGGCGAGCGTCTGGACGGCTGCGACCGACCGCTCGCGGTCGATCTTCATGCGGCCATTAAGCAGGTATTCCGGATTCTGGGTCTGCAACACGACGTTCGCGTCGGTCACCGTTGGCTCGGTGTTGCCGTGACCGTAGCACGCCGGTCCCGGATTCGCGCCAGCCGAACGCGGACCAACCTTGAGCAGGCCGCCATTGTCGACATAAGCGATGGATCCGCCGCCAGCACCGACCGTGTGGATGTCGAGCATCGGGACCTTGAGCGGATAGCCGTGGACGATCGCCTCGTTGACAACGCGGCAGCGGCCCTTGGACAGCAGTGCTACGTCGGAGCTGGTGCCGCCCATGTCGAAGGTGATCAAGTTCTCGATGCCGGTCATCTTGCCGATCGCCTGCGCGGCGACGACACCGGTCGACGGACCCGACAAAACGGTACGGACCGGGTTGTCCGCTGCGGTGTCGAAGGCGATCACGCCGCCGTTCGACTGGGTCAGTTGCGGCGGAGCCTTGAGACCGATCTCAGCAAGCTTGCGCTTCAGGGCGCGCACATAACCTTGCATGACCGGACCGAGATACGCGTTGACGACAGTGGTCGACAGGCGCTCGAACTCTCGGAATTCGGGAGCAACCTCGGAGGAAATCGCGGTGAAAGCCTCAGGGAATTCCTCACGGATGATCTCGGCGGCGCGACGCTCGTGGGCGTCATTAAGGAAGCTGTAGAGGAACGAGACGGCGACTGACTTGACGTCCTGCGCCTTGAGTTCGCGAACCGCCTCGCGGAACGCGTCCTCGTCGAGCCCCTGCTCAACCTTGCCTTCGTGAGTCATGCGCTCAGGAACGCCAATTCGCAGGTCGCGGGGGACCAGCGTCGTCGGCTTGTCAGCCTGCAGATCGTAGAGGTCCGGACGCTTCTGGCGGCCGATCTCAAGGAGATCGCGGAAGCCGTCGGTCGTGAGCAGGCCCGTCTTGACGCCACGACCCTGAATAAGCGCGTTGGTCGCAACGGTCGTGCCGTGGCCGAGAAAGCTTACCTCTTCGGCTGTCGCCTTAACCTGTTCAAGACCTTGGGTGACGCCCTGTGTAATTCCACGTGAAGGATCGTCCGGCGTGGAAGAAACCTTCCAGATCGTTACCTCGCCGGTGAGATCGTTGAAAAGGCAGACGTCTGTAAAAGTGCCGCCGGAGTCCACGCCGATGCGCCAGGCCATTTGATGTCCTCAAGAGTGTATTTGGCTCGCTGGATGAGGGGTCATGCCAAGATCAAGGCACGTCACCTCAGTCCTGTCTTCAAAACGCCGAAAGCCGACGCTCGTGTCAATCATATTCGCGATATCGCAACAAAAAATTCAAATAAGACCAAATATCGGAATAGATGCGCTCCCAGGGGCGGAAATTGCAGAGGAATTCGATCCCCTCAGTCGCCGGAAGACACATAATAGGAACAAGAAAAAAAAGTGATAACGAATAATGGGAATTGGCTTGACCGGATGCCGACCCCGTTTCTAACGTGAATGCCAGCGTCAGGAGGACGCAGCATCAGCAAGACGCGGCAAGCCGTGGGCCGACCCGCGCATTATTCCAGAGGGCAAACCATGCATCTTTCGAGACGACACCTTCTGAAACTGGTCACCGCTGCGGGTGCGGCCAGCATGCTTGGCGGTCGCCTTGCTACCGCCCAGGCTGCCCAAGTCCTGCGGATCGGTCTTTCAACCTATCCTCCGCACTTCCGTCCTTGGGCAAACATTGGCTGGTCCGGTCACCTACTGTTCTCGCTGGTCAATCGCAACCTCATTAACTACGACGAGCAGGGCAACCTGGTTGGCGAACTGGTTGAAAGCTGGGCGGCAGTCGAACCGGATGTTTGGGAGTTCAGGCTTCGTGATGCCAAGTTCCACGATGGCACTCCGGTGACTTCCGAGGATGTGAAGTGGAACTTCGAGGAGATAGCGAAGGAAAACTCCGGCGCATACATGTACGATGCGCTGAAGGTCATCAAGGAAGTCGAGATCGTCGATGATAAGACCTTCCGCCTGCTTACCGCGGGGCCGGTCGCGACCGTCCCGGCGCTGATGGCGTATCCCTTCTTTACTATCCTTAAGGCCGAGTCGACCGATGTCGAGCCGCAGGGGATCGGTGCAGGGCCATACAAAATCGTCTATGCAGAGAAGGGTGTCGGCATCGAACTCGAGCCAAACGAGCACTATTTCAAGGGTCAGCCGCCGCTCGCAGGCATCTCTGTTACCGCATATGCTGACGAAAGCGGTCGTGTCGCAGCAGTAACCGCCGGTGACGTCGATCTCATTGACTACGTTCCTTGGTCGGCAATGGAGGCGATCGAGGGGAACCCGGCTCTGAAGCTTTTCAAGAAGGACGCCGGTCCGTTCATGTATCTCAGCTTCAATGGCAACGGCCCGTTCAAGGATCCGCGCCTGCGCCAGGCGGTCGCGTTCGGCCTGCGTCGCGACGAGTTCGTCAGCTCGGTATTCTTTGGATTTGGCGCTGAAATGCGCGGCCTTCCTCGTGCAGCTGGCTCGCCATTTTACCACGAGGACCAGGCGAACTTCTGGGGTTATGATCCGGAGCGCGCCAAGCAGCTGATGAAGGACGCAGGTTACGAGAACGGCTTCGAGGTAACCCTGCTCGCAACCTCGCAGTACTCGATGCACCGCGATACGGCGGTTCTTGTTCAGAGCCAGCTGGCCGAGATCGGGATCAAGGTAAATCTGCAGCTGCCGGATTGGGCAACTCGCATCAACATGGGTAATGCCGGTGTCGGCGACTTCGCTGTGCAGGGTAATGCGATTGACGTTATTGACCCGGATGCAACGCATTCGATAGTCGATCCGTCGCTGTCGCCCACATACCTCCGCAGTCGCAACTTCGAGGTCGAGGGGCTGAGCGAACTCTACGCCGCAGGCAAGGCGGAGCTCGACGAAGCAAAGCGCGTCGAGATCTACAAGCAGGTTGACCAGATCGTGCTCGACAATACCACGATCTGTGGCATTGCCTACCGTGCCCAGGGTTATGCAACCAGTGCCGCCGTCAAGAACGTGCCGCTGCTGCCTGATCAGATCGCGGTCTACTCCGCGACGAACTTTGACCAGATCAGCGTAGAATAATCTGGTTCTCGAGACCCGGTGCCGCCGGGTCTCATACCTGGTGCTCACGCGTAAGGGAAATATGCATGGGATGGTTCATCCGTCGCATAGTCCAGAGCGTCATCATGCTCTGGATCGTGGTCTCGCTTGTCTTTCTGTCGATTCACTTCGTTCCGGGTGACCCGGTTGAACTCCTGCTTTCGCAGGATGGAGCGGCGCCGGACCCGGCGATGGTTGCGATGGTGCGTGAGCAACTCGGCCTGAACCGCCCTGTTCTTGAACAGTACCTGGATAAGTTGGGCGAACTCGCCCGCTTCGACCTGGGTACCTCCATCGTCGACTTCAGCCCGGTGGCTACGGAAATCGGCAAGCGGCTTCCGCGCACTCTTGAACTGATTGCGGCCGCAGCGATCATCAGCCTTCTTATCGGTCTGCCCTCAGGCGTGCTCGCTGCGCGCAATCCAAAAAGCATGTTCAGCCGTGGCGCCATGTTCGTCGCCGGCGCCGCGCAGTCGATCCCTGTTTTCGTGGTCGGTACGCTGCTCGTGATCGTATTTGCCCAGCTGCTGGGCTGGCTTCCTGCAGGCGGCTTTGTTCCGTTCAGCCGTGATCCCGGCAAGCACATGTTGTTGCTGATCATGCCAGCCGCGACGATCGCCATCGGCCTTTCTGCGGTCGTGTTCCGTATCACTCGCTCTTCGATGCTCGAAGTGTTGCCGCAGGACTTCATCCGCACCGCTCGTGCCAAGGGTGTGCCCGCACGCCGTGTGATGATCCGCCACGCGCTGCGCAACGCGTTGATGCCGGTGATCACGGTGTTTGCACTGCAGCTCGGGGGACTCCTGGCCGGTACCGTTCTGGTTGAGACGGTGTTCAACTGGCCCGGCCTGTCCGGAATGCTCGTCGCTGGCGTTAATGCACGCGACTATCCGGTCGTTACCGGCGTCATTGTAGTCGTTGCCGCCTTCTACATCGGTCTCAACCTGCTGGTCGACATCATCTACGGCCTGACTGATCCGCGGGTACGCAAATGAAGCATATCTTCTCCTCACCTTCCGCGATCCTGCTGACCATTCTCGTTGTCGGCGCGCTTCTGGCTCCTGTCCTGCCGCTGCACGATCCGCTCGCCATGGACATTTCGGGACGCTTTGCCGGCCCGTCGGCCTCGCATTGGTTCGGTCAGGATGAATACGGACGCGACGTATTCGCTCGCCTGGTCTTCGCGCTGCGGTCCGCCATTCTGATTTCGGGTTCAGCTGCCGTCCTGTCCGCAATTATCGGCACCGCGATCGGCGTTGCCGCAGGTTATGTCCGCGGCCTCTCCGAAGCGTTTGCAATGCGCGTGATGGATATCATCTTGTGCTTTCCCCCGTTGCTGCTCGCCATGCTTGCCGCAACTCTCTACGGCGCCGGTCCGCAGACGTTGGTTCCGGTCCTCGCACTGGTGTTCGTCCCGAGTTTCACCCGCGTGGCGCATGCCTCGGTGATGACGGTACGTACGATGGACTATGTCGATGCTGTGCGTCTCATGGGCGCTCCGACAAGTCACATCCTGTGGCGCACTATCCTCCCGGGAATCGCCGGACCCCTGTTTGTCCAGTTCAGCTTCGTGGTTGCGATGTCGGTCGTGCTGGAATCGGGTTTGTCCTATCTCGGCCTTGGTGTTCTCCCGCCCGAGCCTTCGCTCGGCATGATGGTGGGCGCAGCACGTGCGACGTTCCTCGATGAGCCCTGGCTGCTGATCGCTCCGTGCCTGCTGCTGACGGTGGTGATTATCCTGCTGAATGCATTCTGCGACCACCTGCGCCACCTTCTCGATCCGCGCCGTAGCACCGGCAACTGATCCATGCCCACGCAGGAGATGAAGACCATGACGAATGTGGGATCTGAGCTGTTGCAGGTGTCGGCGCTTGCCGTCTCCTTCAGGAAAGGCGGCGAATGGCGGAGCGTTGTCCGTGATGTCAATTTTTCCGTTTCCGCTGGCGAGACCGTCGCTATTGTAGGTGAATCCGGCTCTGGTAAGTCGGTCACGTCGCTCGCGCTGACGCGACTTCTGCCACAGGACATGACGAAGGTTTCGGGACGCGCGCTGTTCCGCGGCCAGAATCTGTTCGACCTCACCGAACAGCAGATGGAAAAGATCCGTGGCGACCGGATCTCGATGATCTTCCAGGAGCCGATGACGTCGCTAAACCCGGTCATGACCATCGGCGCCCAGATCGCGGAAGCTATCCGCGTCCACCGCAAGGTGAGCCGCGCAGAGGCCCGCGCCGAAGCACTGGCCATGATGGATCGGGTGCGCATCCCATCTGCCAAGTCACGATTCGATGAGTTCCCGCACCAGTTCTCCGGCGGCATGCGCCAGCGCGTGATGATTGCGGCTGCACTTGCCTGCAAACCAGACCTGCTGATTGCTGATGAGCCGACAACCGCGCTGGACGTAACCATCCAGGCACAGGTGATCGAACTCATCAAGGAGCTCCAGGCCGAGACCGGCATGGGGGTGATTTTCATTACCCATGACATGGGAGTGGTGGCCGAAGTCGCCGATCGTACTCTTGTTATGTATCACGGTGACGTCATCGAGACTGGCACGACCGCACAGATCTTCAATGACCCGGCCAAGACCTACACGCGGGCGCTCCTCGCGGCGGTTCCGAAACTGGGCTCGATGAATGATGCGGCGGCACCGGTTCCATACCCGACTTTCAACCTGACTACCGGCGAGATGACCCCGCCGCAGGACCGCCCGGACACCCTGCGTCCGGAAGAGCCGCCCCTGCTTGAGGTCGAGGGCGCGATCAAGCGCTTCGATCAGCGTTCGCCTGTGCTCAAGCGTGTGGTCTCTCGCGTCCATGCAGTCGAGAATGTGTCGCTGAAGCTTCGTCGCGGCGAGACGCTCTCGATCGTCGGCGAATCTGGTTGCGGCAAGTCGACCACCGGTCGCGTGATCACTGGCCTCTACGACTACCAGAGTGGCAGCGTGAAGCTGAACGGACGAGAGTTGCGCACGATCGCTCCGGCGCAACGTGCACGCGAGATCCAGATGGTGTTCCAGGATCCGTATGCGAGCCTCAATCCTCGCCTGCGCGTTGGTGACGCGATTACAGAGCCGCTGCGCATCCATGGCCTCGCAACCCGTGAGGAAGAACGGCGCATTGCAGCGAGCCTGCTCGAGCGCGTTGGCCTCAAGGCCGATATGGTGGATCGCTTCCCGTATGAGTTCTCGGGCGGACAGCGCCAACGCATCTGCGTGGCGCGGGCCCTCGTCCTGAAGCCGAGCGTTATCGTCGCCGATGAGGCCGTTTCGGCGCTTGATGTGACGATGAAGACCCAGGTCGTGAACCTGATGCTGGATCTCCAGCAGGAGATGGGCCTTGGCTTCGTCTTCATCAGCCACGACATGGCGGTGGTCGAGCGCATCAGCCACACGGTTGCGGTGATGTATCTTGGCGAGATCGTTGAGTATGGGCCACGCGCTGCAATCTTCGGCAATCCGACCCACCCCTACACCCAGCGGCTGCTGAGCGCGGTCCCGGTTCCTGATCCGGCACGACGCGGCCTGCGCAATGCACCGCCGGTGCTCGAACTGAACAGCCCCATCCGTCCCCGCGACTACAAGCCGCCTGTGCGCGAATACAGGGCAATTTCGCCGGGTCACTTCATTCAGGTCCCAGGACCGGAGTGGTCCTGAGCCTGCCGCTGCAGCCAACCAAGAGTTTCGATATGAGCAGCCTTACCATTCCTGTGACACCGTTCCAGGGTGATCCCGAACTGCCGCAAAAGGTCGACGTTGTCGTTGTCGGAGGCGGCATCATTGGCGTCACCACTGCGATGGAACTTGCCGAGCGCGGCATTTCGGTCGCGATCTGCGAGAAAGGCGTCATTGCCGGCGAACAGTCATCCCGCAACTGGGGATGGACACGCCAGATGGGCCGAGACGAGCGCGAGCTACCGCTGTGCATCCGTTCGGTTGCCCTGTGGGCGCAGATCCAGGATCGCATCGGCCGCGAGACGGGGTGGCGCCGTACCGGCATCAGCTACCTGTCATACACCGAGCGTGACCTAAAAGGCTGGCTCGCATGGGAGGAGATCGGCAAGCGGTACGGCCTTGATGCCCGCATGCTGAGCGCATCCGAGATCAAGGATAAAATCCCTGGCAACACCGGCAACCTCCTTGGGGTGCTCCACACCGGCAGTGACGGACGCGCGGAGCCTTGGATTGCGGTGCCGGCTATGGCCGAATATGCCCGCGAGAAGGGCGTGAAAATCCTGACTAACTGCGCCGTTCGTACAGTGGAAACGGAAGGCGGCAAAGTCAGCTCCGTTGTCACGGAGCGCGGCGAAATTCGCTGCCAGACCGTGGTTCTGGCTGGCGGTATCTGGTCGCGTCTCTTCGCAGGCAACATGGGCTTCGACTTCCCGCAGCTCAAGGTGATCGGTCCGGTCACGCAGGTCGATAACGTTTCTGGCGTCACCAACATGCCGGTTGGCTCTGGCGATTTCGCGTACCGCCAGCGGCTGGACGGTAGCTTTACGATCGCCGTGCGTAACAAGAATCTGGCGCCGCTTACGCCGGATCACTTCCGGCTGTTCTTAGAGTTCATGCCGACCTATCTGACGACCTGGCGCGAACTCAGCCTGCAGTTCAACTCCGTCTTCTTCCAGGAACTGATAACGAAGCGGCGCTGGACGAGCAGTGAAGTGACTCCATTCGAAGCCTGCCGCACGATGGATCCGAAGCCGTATCCGGGCTTTACTGTGAAGGCGCTTCGCAAGATCACGCGTAACTTCCCGGCGTTCGCCAACGCGCGAGTTTTGTGTGAATGGGCGGGCGTAATCGACGCAACTCCGGACGCGATACCGGTCATCAGCAAGTTCCACCCGGTCCCCGGCTTTTACATCGCCTCGGGCTTCTCCGGCCATGGTTTCGGCATCGGACCAGGCGCCGGCGAACTCATGGCAGACCTGATCACCGGCGCTACGCCTAAGGTCGATCCGAAGGTCTTCGACATCAGCCGCCTGCGGCCGAAATACGCGGGGAAGGGCTGAGCCATGTCCGGAAAAGTTGCACTTATCTCGGGCGGACGCCGCGGCATCGGCGCCTGCATTGGCCAACGGCTCCTTGAGGAAGGCTGGTCGCTGTCGCTTGGGTTGCGTGGCGGCGAGATGCCATGCTGGGCGTCCGAAGTGGATTCGGATCGTATCCACTGCGCACCCTACGATGCGCTTGAAGGCGCAGGCGAAGTAGCTTGGGTTCAAGGTGCGATGCAAAAATTCGGCCGCATCGACGCTGTCATCGCAAGCGCAGGCATCTCGGCAGGCAAGTCGGCTCTTGACGCAAGCGACGACGAGATCCGTCAGATGATGGAAGTCAACGTCCTGTCACCTCGCCGGCTGGTGAAGGCAGCCTGGGATCCGCTG
>Ga0180217_1001359_pt1 | contig 27485 bp, 29 predicted proteins | sample eDN3rd37CBELigOP_FD_128521 | JGI IMG/M metagenome (GOLD analysis project Ga0180217, IMG submission 128521) | Enriched Organic Plus compost microbial communities from Emeryville, California, USA - eDNA 3rd pass 37_C BE-Lig OP (version 2) (version 2) ... | reverse complement strand
GGAACCGGCGGGCGGCGCGGGTTCCTTCGCCCCCGCCGGCAAGGCCCCCAGCGCCAGGGCCAGAACCGCCCAGCGCAATGCGCTCAGAGCCATCCCTTGCGCTTGAAGTAGAGGATCGGGAGCACCGCCGAGACCACCATCAGCGCCAGCGCCGCCGGGTAGCCCAGACTCCAGTTCAGCTCCGGCATCGCCTGGAAGTTCATGCCGTAGATGCTGGCGATCAGCGTCGGCGGCATCAGCGCGACCGAGGCCACGGTGAAGGTCTTGATGATCGCGTTCTGCTCGACATTGATGATGCCGAGCACGGCATCGAGCAGGAAGTTCGCCTTGCTGTTCAGGAAATTCGCGTGCTCCACCAGGGACCGCACGTCGCGCACCAGCGACTTGACCAGTGCCTGGTTCTCCTTGCGCACCGCCGTCGCCTTCTCCGCGCCGAGGAAGGTCAGGATGCGCGAGAGGCCGAGCAGAGTCTCGTTCGCGCGCGTCGTCACCTCCCCCACCTGGCCGAGGGTGATCAGCGTCTGCTTCAGGTCGGCGTCCTTGCGCGTGGCCTTCATCGGCTCGCGCGCCGTGCGGAAGGCCGACTGGCTGGCGCGGTCCATGTCGGCGCCGACGCGCTCCAGAATGTCGGCGATGCGGTCCACCACCTGCTCGAACAGGTGGAGCATGACGGCATCCGGTGTGGGCAGCAGGGCCAGGGGCGTGCGCTGGCAGCGCGCGGAGAACACCGCGAAGGCACGCGGCGTCGCATAGCGCACTGTCACGAGATTGACATTGCCGAGCACGAAGGTGATGGCGGTCGAACCCAGCTCTCCCTTCTCCACGCCGTAGAGGAAGGGCGCGGTCAGGAAGAGCGCGTCATCCTCCTTGTACAGGCGGGAGGAGCTTTCGATCTCCTGCATCTCCTCGCGCGTCGGGATCTCGAAGCGCAGTGCCTCCTGCACGCGCCTCTCCTCCTCCGGTGTCGGGTTCAGCAGGTCGATCCAGACGGCGCGGCGCAGCACCCCTGGATCCTGATTGCCTTCCCGCACCGCGAGTTGGCCGTTCTCGACGGTATAGGTCGTCATCATACGGAAGGCTCCCGGCGCGGATCGGGCCCGCGGCTTCTAGCCGCCATGACGCGGGGTGTCACGTCCCGCACACTGCGACCTGGTGCCCCCATGCCGGCCCGGCGGAATCCCGGGCAGAAAGCCGCATGGCGGGGAGACGATCCGATGCGATGCGCGGCGTCACGGCGGCGCGCGGCCAGCTTCGCCGTGGCCGGTGTGCCGGCTGCAGGCAGGGCCCGGGCGCAGGGTGGTGGGTCCCGGACCGGCCGATGCGTCTCGTGATCCCCTGCTCCGCCGACGGCGGTACCGATCTCGTCGGCTGCGCCCCGAACGAGCGGCCGGCGCGCAACTCCTGCTGCTCGCCATCCGCAACGCCATGCCGCTGGTGATACCGGCGGTACCCCCGCCCAGCCATTCCAGACTGCGGAGCGAGTGGCGCTGGCGCACCACCGGCGGGACGATCCGAACAGCCGCCCGGAGGAGTGCCGTTCAGCCGCCCGGCAGCTCGAACAGGTGGGCGACGGCGGGGAAGTCCGGCGCCTCCCGGTGACGGCCGGAGGGTAGCGCACCGTCCTCAGCCCGTACCACCTGGCAGGTGACGAGGCCGGCCTCCGAAGCGGCGTCCAGTTCCTCCGCCACATCGGAGAGGAAGAGGATGCCGCCCGGCGCCAGGCCGAGCTTGACCGCGATCGCGGCATAGCTTGCGCGCTCGCGCTTGGCGCCGACGCGGGTATCGAAGAAGGCGGAGAAGAGCGGGGTCAGATCCCCGGCCTCGCTATGGCCGAACAGGAGTCGCTGCGCCTCGACCGAACCGGAGGAATAAACCGCAAGCCGCACGCCCGCCGCCTTCCAGGCACGCAGGCAGCGCGCGACATCCGGCCAGAGATGTCCCTTCAACCGGCCATCGCCATAGCCTTGCCGCCAGATCATCCCCTGCAGGGTCTTGAGCGGCGTCACCTTGGCATCCGCCGCCATCCAGCCGCGCAGCGTGGTGCGCGGGTCCTGTCCCGGCGCAGCGGCGCGCACCTCCTCGAGCAGCGCCACCACCTCGGGGTCGTCCGCACGGGCGTCGAGGAACCCGTCCAGCGCCGCCTCGGCGAAGGGAAAGAGCCGGTCCTTCACGAAGGCGATGCTGGTCGTGGTCCCCTCGATATCCATCAGGACGGCGAAGGGCCGGCCAGGCGCCATGACGCCCTCCTCAGGCTGCGACGGGGAAGCGCGCGGCGATGTCGCTGCCGGTGTAGTGCGGCACCCAGCCCGAGCTGTCGAGGAAGACGCGCAGCGCCGTGAAGCACGGCTCCGCTCCCGCATCGAACCAGTGCCTCGTCCTGGCCGGCACGCTGATCAGGTCGCCCTGCTCGCAACGCGCATCCCAGACCTTGCCGTCCACATGCATGACGAAGTTGCCGCCGCCGCGCACGAAGAAGCGGATCTCGTCCTCGGTGTGGGTATGCTCCTGCAGGAACTTGGCGCGCATCGCATCCTTCTGCGGATGCTCCGGCGACAGGCTGATGACGTCGGCACTGCCCGCTGCGCCGAGGTCGCCCATCAGCCGGTCCAGATAGGGCCGATAAGCGGCCAGGATCTCCTCATTGGAAGCGCCGTCCGGCACCTCCACTCCCTCCCAGCGCTCGAAGCGCACGCCGATGCCGGAGAGCGCCTCGGCGATGTGCCCGGCCTCCTCCGTGCGCAGCACCTCGCGGCCGGTCTCGGCATCCCACACGGTCAGACGACTCATCGCGGGTCCTCCGTTGCTTCTTCTGCCTGCGACCCTCGCAGTCCCCGGCCAGCGGCCTGGCGGGGATGGGCCGCGAGCTCGCATTCCAGCATGAACTCCAGCGCCTCCAGCCGCGTCAGCGCGGCGGGCATGTCGGCGCCCCATACATAGATACCATGGCCTCGGATCAGATAGCCCGGCGGCGGGGCATCGGCCATGCGATCCCATCGTCGCTCGACCTCCGCCTGCAATCGCGGAATGTCCTGGTCATTGTCCAGCACCGGCAGTTCCACCGCGGCCTCGTGGGTCGCAAGCCCCGGGAAGGCCTTCAGCAACTCGTAGCCGGCGAGGCGGATCGCCTCTCCGGCGGTGCGGGAGAGCACGGTGACCGCGACCGAATGACCGTGCAGCACCGCGCCGGCATCGGCGAAGCGGCGATAGATGCCGCAGTGCAGGCCGGTTTCCGCCGAGGGGCGCGCCCCCACCTCCTCGGCCCGTCCCTGGAGATCCACCACCATGATGCCAGCGGGATCGAGGAAGCCCTTGTGCACGCCGGAGCGCGTGATGGCGACCCGTCCATCCGGCAGGCGGAGGGAGAGATTACCGGCGGTGGCGGGCACCCAGCCGAGCCGGTTCATGTGCCGGCCGGCCTCGATGATGGCATCCACCGCGGCGGCAAGAGTGTCGTCGAGCATCGGGTTACTCAGTCAACGGGCTGAGCGCCACCGCTCCGATCGGGCCTCGGCCACCCACGGACGCTGGCGCCGGATCGCCTCCTGGCGAACGGCGCGCGTTCTTGCTGTGGCCTGCACCCCGGCGGGGGCGGGCTGCCGCTCAGGCCCCGCCGGCCGTTACGGCCCGGGGCCCGAGGTTCCTGCGCTGATCCGGCGGCTCAGGCCGCCGGTCGGCTCGAAGCCTGGTTGCTGCCCTGGGTGGACTGCGCCGACTGCGCGCCAGCAGGCCCCGGGATGCTGCCGGCCGGCCCTGTGCCCGGCGCTGGCGGCGCGCTCTCGGCGAGCGAGGCGTCCTTCTCGTCTTCCTTGATGTTCTGCTTGAAGGACTTGATGCCCTTGGCCAGGTCGCCCATCAGCCCGCTGATCTTCCCGCTGCCGAAGAGCAGCAGGATGACAAGCAGCACGACAAGCCAGTGCCAGATGCTGAAGGAACCCATTGTGACGCCTCGATGACCTCGCGTTGCCCCCCGCCTCGTCCGAGGCCCTCTCGAAGCTGCGCAGCAGCTTTGGCAGGATCCCCGGCGCCGCGGACTGGCTGTTATGGGCGGCCGCGGAGCCCCCGGCCCCGCCACCCGGTACCGGCGCGGACAGTAGTGCCCGACCTCCGGCGACGCAAACCCGCAGATGGCGAGGCGAGGTCGCCGCGACAACGGGGCTGAGCCAGGATTTCACCATGCCCGCACCGGGAATGATTCGGCCCTCCCTGGTTGCGGGACGCGGCCAGAGGGGGGCCATCATGCGGAACGGGTCCGGCCGGGCCAGCCCGTTTCGTTCATGCCTCCATGCCTCGCGCCGGCGCTCAGCTCTCGGGCCGGATGCCCAGGCGCCGGATCAGCGGGCCCCAGCGATCGATCTCCTCGGCCACGAAGGCCTTCAGCGTCGCCGGATCCGACCCGACCAGCTCGAAGCCCGCCGCCTCCAGCACGCGGGCGGTATCGGGCGCGGCCAGCGCCTTGCCCGCTTCCTGCGCCAGGCGCGCGACGCGCGGCGCCGGCGTGCCCGGGGGCGCGAAAAGCGCGATCCAGCCATAGGCGCCGCGGCCTTCGCCCTGCTCGGCGAGCGTCGGGATATCCGGCGCGGCGGGGAAGCGGCCATCGGAGGAGATGCCGAGCGCCCGCACCGCCCCCTCCCGCACCTGGCCGAGCACCGCGCCGGAGGCCGCGGCCATCACCTGGATGCGGCCCGCCACCAGCTCGGTCACCCCCTGGGGAACACTGCGGAAAGGCACATGCGTCATGTCCAGCCCGTGCTTCGCCGCCATCTCCGCCACCAGCAGGTGGCCGAGCGTGCCGGCGCCGACCGAGCCGTAATTGAGCTTGCCCGGATTGGCCTTCGCATATGCGATCAGCTCCGCGACATTCCGCGCCGGGACCGAGGGATGCACCGCCAGCACGAAAGGCAGGCGGGTCAGCAGCGAGACCGGCACCAGGTCCGTTGCCGGGTCGTAGGCAAGCTGCGGGTTCAGGATCTTGGCCGTGCTGGCCGGCCCGCCGATGCTGATGCCCAGGGTGTGCCCGTCGGTCGCCCGCGCGACGACTTCCGTGCCGATGGCCCCGCCGGCGCCGGCACGGTTCTCCGGCACGAAGGGCTGCCCGAAGACCTCGGTGAAATGTGCGGCGACGGCACGGCCCGTGATGTCGGGCGTGGAGCCGGCGGGAAAGGCGACGACCACGCGCACCGGTCGATCGGGCCAGGTTTCAGCGCGAACGGCGGTGGGCAGCAGCGCCGCCGCGGGCATGGCAAGCAGGCTGCGGCGGGCGATCGGCATGCGAGCGGTCCTCCGGTTCGGTCCGGACCGTATGCAGCAGGGGAAGCAGCGGCGTCCAGCGCCCACGGCCGGCGGAGCTCGGCACCCGCTCGCTGCCCGGCGCCTCCGGCAGGGCTCTACCCCGGCCCGGACCGACTATCGCTGCCGCCGGCCGGGCGGTGTCCCGGGGCCCGCGTCAGGTCCGGGCGCCGCCGATCAGCCGGCGCCGCAGCAGCCCCGACACCCAGTCGATCAGCGCGACCATCACCAGGATGAGAAGCACGATGAAGGACACCGCCTGCCATTCCAGCGTCCGGATCATCTCGGCAAGCATCAGCCCGATGCCGCCCGCGCCGACGATGCCGATGATGGTGGAGGAGCGGGTGTTGGATTCGAACAGGTAGAGCACCTGGCCGGCCATGACGGGCAGGACCTGCGGCAGCACGCCGAAGCGCACGCGTGCCGCGCCGCTGCCTCCCGAGGAGACGACGCCCTCCTCCGGCCGCCGGTCCGCGGCCTCGATCGCCTCGGAGAACAGCTTGCCGAAGGTGCCGATATCGGAGGTCATGATCGCAAGCACGCCCGCGAACGGGCCAAGGCCGACGATGCCCACCCAGATCAGCGCCCAGATCAGCGCGTCGATGCCGCGGATTCCGTCCAGCAGCCGCCGGCTGGCGAAGCGGACCGGCATGCCGATCGTGGTGTTCCGCGCCGCGAGCAGCCCGATCGGCAGCGCGATCACGGAGGCAAGCAGCGTGCCGAGGAAGGCGATCGCCAGCGTCTCCGCCAGCGCGTGCAGGATGATGAGGAAATTGGCAAAGGAGCCGGGATGCGGCGGCACCATCAGGGTCAGGAAATGCAGCAGCTCCCCGAAGCCCGAGAGCAGCCGCGCCGGCATGATCCCAAGCCGCCAGACACCGAGCCCGAGCAGCAGCGTGCCGAGCAGGAGCACGGCCAGCACGGCGAGGCGCCCGGGCGTCATCACCCGGAACTGCGCGGGATACGCCGCCCGCAGCGCCGGCAGCCGGGCGATCGCGGCCTCCCGCAGGGCCGATGGCCGCGGCGCGGTCCTGCCCCTGTCGGCGTGCAGCACCGCGCCGCTCATGCCTGCACGCCCCGCAGCAGCCGGTGCCGCAGCCCGCTCGTCAGCGTGTCGATGGCGAAGACGGTCAGGATGATCATCACCAGGAGCGCCGCAACGTCGTTGTAATAGAATTTCCGGATCGCCTCGATCAGGTCCTGGCCGATCCCGCCTGCACCGACGAAGCCGAGCACCGCGGCGGAGCGGACGTTCACCTCGAAGCGCAGCAGCGCATAGCTGAGGAAGCCGGGCAGGACCTGCGGCACCACGCCGAAGCGCGCCATCTGCGGCCAGGACGCGCCGGCGGCGGTCGCGCCTTCCACCGGCTGCATGTCGATGTTCTCCACCACCTCGGAGAACAGCTTGCCGAGCGTCCCGAGGCTGTGGATGGTCAGTGCCAGCACGCCGGGCAGCGGCCCGAGACCGAAGGCGATGACGAAGATCAGGGCGAAGACGATCTCCGGCACGGTGCGGCAGAATTCAAGCAGGCGCTTCACCGCCCAGCGCAGCGGCGCGCTGTGCACGATATTGCCGGCCGAGAGCAGGCCGAGCAGGAAGCCGCCCGTCGCGCCCAGCAGCGTGCCGACATAGGCCATCAGCAGCGTGTCGCCGAGCAGGCCCAGCCAGCGATTCAGGCCCCAGAACCACTCCGCCGGGTCGGTCCAGACGCGCTGCCCGGCATGGGCCCCGCCTTCCAGCGTCAGCAGGCGGTCGAAATAGCTGAAGAAGCCGCCGCCCTTCGCCCAGAGCACGGCGGGATCCACCTGCACGAACCAGCCGCTGAGGAGCACGCAAAGCAGGATCACGACGGTCGCGGCGGCCATCCGCCGCCGCTCCGTCACACGCGCACGATCATAGGCCGCGGCCAGCGGTGCCAGCCGGTCCGGACCCAGAAGGAGCGGCCGCCTGGCGCCGTCGCCGGGATTCGGCACCGACTCAGCCGCGCTGCTTGCGGCGCAGATTGTCCACGAAGGTGATCAGCTCGACGATCGGCTGGTAGGCGGCGTTGTCCACTGGCTGCCAGGGCCGCCCCTTGCCCTCGTAGATATGGTCGAAGGCGGCCTTGTCCTTCTCCGGCATCTCGAGCACGGCGGTGCGGATGGCGGCGCGCAGCTCGGCCGGCAGCGTGGTCAGATAGGCCATCGGCGAGTTCACGATGAGGTCGGAGGTGAAGATGATGCGGAAGTCATCATACTTCGCCATCCCCTTGCGCTCCATCCGGCGCAGGTTGCTCTCGTTCTCGTTGTTCCACCAGTTGGCGCACATGTCCACGGTGCCTTGCTGGAGCGCGATGATCGCGTTCTCGTGGCTGCCCGTGTAGATCACCTTGCCGAAGAACTGCTCGGGATTGATGCCCATCTTGTCGAGAACGAAGCGGGGCACATTGTTGCCGGAGGTGGAGTTGGGGTCCACCAGGCCGAGGTTCTTCCCCTTCAGGTCCTGGACCTTCTGGTAGGGCGAGTCCTTCTTCACGTAGAAGACGGAATGATAGCCCTTGGTGCCGTCGTCGTTGACCTCGATGACGAAAGCCTCGACCGGGGCGCCGGTCTTGAGCGCGCGGGCGAAGGAGGCCGGGCCGTACATGCCGATATGGATGTTGCCGGCGCGCTGGCCCTCGATCACGGCAGCATAGTCGTTGGCGACGCGCAGCGTCACCTTGGTGCCAAGGGTGCGCGAGAGATACTCGGTGAAGGGCGTGTAGCGGCCAATGACGCCGGAGGCGTTCTCCGCGGGGATCACGGCGAAGACCAGCTCGGGGTAGGCGCTGCGCCAATCCTGCTGCGCATGGGCGATGGCAACGGGCGCTGCGGCGAGCGCGGTCGCGGAGCCGATGAGGCTACGGCGGGTAATCATGCTGCGATGTCTCCGTCTCTAGTCTGTTCCGTACCGGCTGCCTCAGGCGACGGCCGCCACGCGCGGAGCCTCGGCGCCGACCACCTCGGCCGCTTCCAGGCCGTAGATCTGGCGCGCTGCCGCCTCGGTCAGCTTCGCCGGCGGCCCGTCGAAGACGAGCCGGCCGGCGGCCAGCCCGACCAGCCGCTCGCAGTAGCGGCGGGCGAGGTCGAGGGAATGGATGTTGACCAGCACGGTGATGCGGTAGCGGCGGTTGATCTCCGCCAGCGCGTCCATCACCAGCTGCGCATTGCGCGGATCGAGCGATGCCACCGGCTCGTCCGCCAGGATGATCGAGGGCTCCTGCACCAAGGCGCGGGCGATCGCCACACGCTGCTGCTGCCCGCCCGAGAGGCTGTCCGCGCGCTGCGCGGCGAGCGTGCCGATGTCGAACTGCTCAAGCGCCGAGAGGGCGACGGCATGGTCCACTTCCGGCCACAGGCGCAGGAGGGACCGCCAGGTCGACACATGATTCAGCCGCCCGACCAGCACGTTGGTCAACACGTCCAGCCGCGACACCAGATTGAATTGCTGGAAGATCATCGCGCAGTCCGTGCGCCAGTGCCGCAGCTCCCGCCCGCGGAGCGCGGTGATGTCGCGCCCGTCATACAGGATGCGCCCGGCGCTCGGCTCCACCAGACGGTTGATCATGCGCAGGAGCGTGGACTTGCCGGCGCCGGAGCGACCGATGACGCCGACCAGCTGGCCCGATGGCACCGACAGGCTGACGTGATCAACCGCGGTCACGGCGCCGAAGCGCCGCGTCAGCCCCTGCAGTTCGAGCATCCGCACCTCTCTTCCCGGCGCGGGCCTATACAAGTGATCAGTGACGACCCGATGACGGACGAGTGACATCCCCATTGCGAAAGCTGCCGGTCGTTGCCGGCCCGAACCACCCCCGGAGCCGGACTCCGGAGAGGGCGATCCCTTCGCCATCGGGCCGGACCGTGGCAGCATGGGCCAAAACGGATGGGAGGAAGGCGGCATGCCCGAAGGCAGCCTCGACACGGCGGCGCTCCCGGCGGTGGTGCACACGGCGGATACGCTTGTCCTGGGCGCCGGCTCGGCGGGCTGCGTCATCGCCACGCGCCTCTCGGAGGATCCGGCCACGCAGGTGGCACTGATCGAGGCCGGTCCCGCAGCCTGGCGCGACGCCTGGATCCGCATCCCCGCCGGCTTCGCCCGGCTCTACGCTTCCGGCCGTTATGACTGGCGCTTCCACACCGAGCCGGAGCCGGGCCTCGGCGGCCGCAGCATCCACTGGCCGCGCGGCAAGGTGGTGGGCGGCTCGGGGGCGGTGAACGGGCTGGTGTTCCTGCGCGGCTCCCCGCGCGACTACGACCGCTGGGCGCAGTCGGGCGCGCGCGGCTGGTCCTATGACGAGGTGCTGCCCTATTTCCGGCGGCTGGAGACCTGGACCGGCGCGCCATCGCCTGAACGGGGAACGGATGGCCCCATCCACGCGGCCGAGGCACGGCACGTCTCCCGCGGCGCGCAGGCCTTCATCGACGCCGCGCTCGCGATGGGCCACCAGCGGGTGAAGGATTTCAACGGCGCCTGGCACGAAGGCGCAGGCCCGATGCAGATGAACGTGAAGCGCGGCTTCCGCAGCCATTCCGGTGACATGTTCCTGCGCCCGGCGCGCCGCCGCCCCAATCTGCGCATCATGCCGCAGCGCACCATCCTGCGCCTGCTGTTCGACGGGAGGCGTTGCACCGGCGCGCTGGTCCGGAGCCCCGCCGGCCTAGAGCGCTGGGAGGCGCGGCGGGAGGTGGTGCTCTCAGCCGGGGCGATCGGCACGCCCCAGATCCTCATGCTCTCCGGCATCGGCGACGGCGCCCATCTGCAGGAGATGGGAATCCCCGTGCTGCACCATTCCCCCGGCGTGGGACGGAATCTGCAGGACCATTTCCTGCAGCGCATGCGCTACCGGGTGAGACCCTGCGGCACGGTGAACGAGCTGGTCCGCAGCCCCGTCGGCAAGCTGCGCATGGCCGCGCGCTACGCCTTCGACCGCCGCGGGCCGATGAGCATCGGCGCGGCGGAGGCCAATCTCTTCGCCCGCGTGCTGCCCGGCGCCGAGGAGCCCGACATGCAGTACCTCTTCGTGAACTTCACGGTAACGACCTATGCGGAGGGCCCCGACCCCTGGCCGGGCTTCATGTTCAGCGCCTGCCAGTGCCGCCCCGACAGCCGCGGCACCATCACGCTGCGCAGCCCCGACCCGGACGACAGGCCGGTGATCCGCGCCAACTACCTCGAAGCCCCGCAGGACCAGCGCCTGATGGTCGAGGGGGTGAAATATGCCCGGCACCTCGCAGCGCAGGCGCCGATGGCCGCGTTGATCGAGGCGGAGCTGACACCCGGGCCGGCAGCACGGACGGACGAGGAGATCCTGGCCCATATCCGCCGCGACGGCGGCACCGTGTATCACCCCTGCGGCACGGCGCGGATGGGGGAGGACGACCAGGCGCCGGTGGACAGCGCGCTGCGAGTGAAGGGGGTGGAGGGGCTGCGCGTGGCGGACGCCTCGGTGATGCCGCTGATCCCCTCCTCCAATATCCAGCCGGCGGCGCTGATGATCGGCGAGCGGGCGGCGGCACTGCTGCGGGGCGGCTGAGGCAGTCGCGCCGCGGGCCAGCGGCGGATCCCCGGCATGGTCCGGGCCGGGGAGCCGCCTTGCCCCTGCCCGCCGGCCCGCCGATATTCGCACCGACAATGCCCGCCATCACGCGGAGTGCTGGGAGCGAACGTTCATGCTGGGCCTCATGCAGGACCGACCGCTGCTGATCTCCTCCATCCTGGAGCACGCGGCGCGCAACCATCCGAAGTCGAAGATCGTCTCCGCCAGGCCCGATGGCACCCTGACCCGCCATACCTGGCCCGAGATCGCCGCCCGCGCCGCCCAGCTTGCGCATGCGCTGACGAAACGTGGCGTGCGGCGGGGTGAGCGCATCGCCACCCTCGCCTGGAACGAGCATCGGCACCTCGAGGCCTATTACGGCATCTCCTCCATGGGCGCGGTGCTGCACACGGTGAATCCGCGCCTGTTCCCGGACCAGATCGCTTACATCCTGCGCGACGCCGAGGACACGCATCTGATGGTGGACCCCACCCTCTGGCCGGTGGTGGAGGGGCTCGCCGAGAAGCTGCCGTCCTCGCTCCGCACCATCATCGTGATGGGCGAGGCGGAGCAGATGCCCGCCGAGACGGCACTCTCCGGCCGCTGCGAGCTCCTGGCGCAGGAGCCGCTGATCGCGGGCGAGCCTGCGCGCTTCGACTGGCCCGACCTCGACGAGCGCTCGGCCTCGTCGCTCTGCTACACCTCCGGCACCACGGGCGAGCCGAAGGGCGTGCTCTACAGCCACCGCTCGACGGTGATCCATGGCATCTCCACCCTGCAGCGGGACTGCTTCAACTTCGGCGCGACCGATGTGGTGATGCCGGTCGTGCCCATGTTCCACGTGAATGGCTGGGGCATCCCCTATTCCGCGGGCATGGCCGGGGCCGGCCTGATGCTGCCGGGGCCGAAGCTCGATCCGGCCTCGCTGTTCCGGCTGTTCGAGGAGGAGGGCGTCACCTTCTCGGCCGGCGTGCCCACCATCTGGGCGGCGCTGCTGCAGTGGCTGCGCGCGGACCCCTCGCGCCGCTTCACCAGGCCGCCACGGCTGGTGGTGGGCGGCACGGCGCTGCCGATCGCCATCAATACCGGCTTCCTGAAGGAGTATGGCGTGCGCATCCTGCACGCCTGGGGCATGACGGAAACCAGCCCGCTCGGCACCACCAACGCCCGCAAGCCGGAGAATGCCGACTGGGACGAGGATCGGTTCCTCGACTACGCGCGCAAGCAGGGGCGGCCGCTCTACGGCGTGGATATCCGCGTGCGGGATGCCGACGGCAAGGAGATCCCGCGTGACGGCGTCGCCTTCGGCGAGCTCGAGATCCGCGGCCCCTGGATCGCCGGCGCCTACTTCAACCGCAAGGGCGACCCCGCCTTCACCGAGGATGGCTGGTTCCGCACCGGCGACGTGGTGACCCTGGACGAGCTCGGCTGCATGGAGATCGTCGACCGCGCCAAGGATGTGATCAAGTCGGGCGGCGAATGGATCTCCTCCATCACGCTCGAGAACCTGATCATGGGCCATCCGGATGTGCAGGAGGCGGCGGTAATCGCCATGCACCATCCGAAGTGGGACGAGCGGCCGCTACTGCTGGTGGTGCCGAAGCCCGGCACCCATCCGAGCGCGGAGGAAATCCTGCGCTTCTACGATGGCAAGGTGGCGAAGTGGTGGATTCCCGATGCGGTGGAGTTCGTGGAGAGCCTGCCGCACACCGCCACCGGCAAGCTGTGGAAGGCGGCACTGAAGCAGCGCTACCGGGACCGCTCGGCCGCGGCGGAGTGACATCGGCGCCGGCCCGGCATTCCGGATGACGGGGGGCGATGCCAGCCGGCGCGCAAGCCTGCCTCGCGGCTGGGCAAGCGGCTGAGCACGGAGGCAATGGCATCGCGGCGACGGGCAATTCCCATGTGCTGGAGTGGTTGCACCTCTCCAGCCAGGCGTTAGGCTCCTTGACGGAAGGTTTCACGGAGACAGCGCAATGCCTCGCTTCCCAGTCCGGGCAGCCGCCATCGCGATGGCCGCCGCCCTGGCCGGCACTTTTGCCACGCCCTCCGCCGCCCAGCAGAAGGTGCTGCGGATCGGCATGACGGCAGCCGATGTGCCGACCACCTCCGGCATGCCGAACAACGGCTACGAGGGTGTGCGCTTCCTCGGCTACCCGGTCTTCGAATCGCTGGTGCTCTGGGATCTCTCGGATCCCACCAAGCTGGCGGGACTGCGCCCGGGCCTCGCCGAGCGCTGGGAACAGGATGCGCAGGATCCGAAGAAGTGGCGTTTCCACCTTCGCCACGGCGTCACCTTCCATGACGGCACGCCCTTCAACGCCGATGCGGTGATCTGGAATCTCGACCGCTTCTTCAAGAACGACAGCCCGCAATTCGACCCTGCGGGCAGCGCGATCGTTCGCGGGCGCATCCCCGTGCTCGCCGCCTATCGCAAGATCGACGACGACACCGTGGAAATGGAGACGACACGGCCGGTCAGCTACTGGCCCTATCTCGTCGTCTACATCTTCTATGCCTCGCCCAACAGCTGGGAACAGGCCGGGCACGACTGGGCCAAGGTGGCGGCGCTGCCGCCGGCCGGCACCGGCCCCTTCCGCCTGACACGCTTCGTGCCGCGCCAGTCGGCCGAACTCTCGCGCAATGACAACTACTGGGATCCGAACGGAAGGGCCAAGCTGGACCGCATCCTGCTGCTGCCGATGCCGGAGGCGAACACGCGCCTCGCCGCACTGCGCTCGGGCCAGGTGGACTGGATCGAGGTGCCGCCACCCGATGCCATTCCCTCGCTGCGCCAGGCCGGCTTCCAGGTGGTGACCGGCAGCTATCCGCATGTCTGGCCCTGGGTCTTCGCCACCGGCAAGCAGGGCAGCCCGGTGCAGGATGTGCGCGTGCGCCAGGCGCTGAACTACTGCATCGACCGTGACGCTATGGTGCAGCTGCTGAACGGCACGGCAGAGCCCTCGGTCGGCTTCTTCAAGGCCAGCGATCCCAATTTCGGCAGTCCGCAGAACCGCTACCGGCTGGACGCGGCGAAGGGCCGGGCGCTGCTGGCCGAGGCCGGCTACACCGAGCAGAAGCCGCTCTCCATCCGCGTCGGCATCTCCACCAGCGGCTCGGGCCAGATGCTGCCGCTGCCGATGAACGAGTTCCTGCAGCAGTCGCTGAAGGAGAACTGCGGCGTGGACGTCACCTTCGAGGTGGTGGAGTGGAACACCCTGCTCGGCGGGCTGCGCGCCGAGCCGACGGCGCCGCAATGGCTGAATGCCGATGCACTGAACATCAGCCTGGTGTCCTCCGACCCCTCGCAGATGGCCCGCTGGTTCCTTTCCGCCAATTTCACGCCGCATGGCTCGAATTCCGGCCACTGGCGCGACGAGAAGTTCGATGCCGCCTTCGCCACGCTGGAGACGGAGCGCGACCCGGCGAAGATCGCGGCCGCGCTGCGCACGGCGCATGAGCGGCTGGTGGACAACCCGCCCTGGCTCTGGATCGTGCACGACCTGAACCCGCGGGCGATGTCGCGCCGGGTGCAGAATTTCGTCAGTCCGCAGAGCTGGTTCATCGACCTGGCGCGGGTGGACCTGAAGTAGCCGGCGCGGGCCCGCTGGTGCCGGCGGCGCTGCGCGGCGCCGGCAGCCATCAGCGACGCAGCCGTCGGCGAACGCAAGCGGCTCCATTGCGCATGGCAGGCTTGCTGCCGCTCGCGCTCCACTCGCAGCGGGGCGGTGCATGGACAGGCTCCGCCGCCGGATCGTAAGAGACGGGTCGGAGGTGTCCGATGTCGCGCATGCTCGCCCTTCTGCTGGCCCTCGCCCTCCTCGGCTGCGGCGTCGTGCGGCCGGGCGGCAGGTATTCCGGTGTGCCGGACTCGACCGTGGGCGACTGGCGCCAGCCGCTCGGCACTATGTCCACCGGCGGTTCCATCCATCTCTACCGCGAGGGTGGCTGGCAGTAGGCTGCCCAGCATTCGGGCGGCGGCTGCGCGCCGGACGGTCACCGGAGGGGAAGCCGGCATCGCCGCGCGGCACCGCACGGGCTTGCACGCTCCTTGCACGCTCCTTGCATGCACCGGGGACGACCGGAAAACGGGAGTCCCGAAGATGAGATTGGTCCGCCGCGCTGGGGGCCTTGCCCTCGCCGCCGCCATCGCCGCCACGCCGCTCACTGTCCTGGCGCAGCAGAAGACCCTGCGCATTGCCATGACGGCGACCGACGTGCCGACCACCACCGGCATGCCGAACAACGGCTTCGAGGGCATGCGCTTCCTCGGCTACCCGATCTTCGAGGCGATGGTGCTCTGGGACCTCTCGGACCCGTCGAAGCCCGCCGGCCTGCGCCCCGGGCTCGCGGAGCGTTGGGAGCAAGACCCGCAGGACCCGAAGACCTGGATCTTCCACCTCCGCCGTGGAGTCACCTTCCATGACGGCACGCCGGTGAACGCCGATGCGGTGATCTGGAACTACGACCGCTTCTTCAAGCCGGACAGCCCGCAATTCGAGCCGGCGGGAAGCGGCATCACCCGCGCGCGCACGCCGATCCTGGCAAGCTACCGCAAGCTGGACGATCACACGGTGGCGCTGACGACGACGCGCGTCGCCTCCTACTTCCCCTACATGGTGGTCTATCACCTGCTCGCCTCGCCGCAGTCCTGGGAGACGGCGGGTCGTGATTGGGGAAAGGTCGCCGCGCTGCCGCCGGCCGGCACCGGCCCCTTCCGCCTGACGCGCTTCACGCCGCGCGTCTCGGCCGAGCTGACGAGAAACGAGAGCTATTGGGACCGCACCCGGGTGCCGAAGCTCGACCGCGTCCTGCTGCTGCCGATGCCGGAAGCGAACACGCGCCTCGCCGCGCTGCGCTCGGGCCAGGTGGACTGGATCGAGGTGCCGCCGCCCGATGCCATTCCCTCGCTGCGCCAGGCCGGCTTTCAGGTGGTGACCGGCAGCTATCCGCATGTCTGGCCCTGGTTCTTCCAGCTCGGCGGCGACACGCCCCTTGCCGATGCGCGCACGCGGCAGGGCTTGAACTACTGCATCGACCGTGCCGGGCTGGTGCAGCTGCTGAATGGCACCGCGGAGCCTTCGGTCGGCTGGCTGAAGCCGGACGACCCCGCCTTCGGCAACCCGGAGAACCGCTACCGCCTCGACCCCGCGCTTGGCCGGCGCCTGCTGGCGGAGGCAGGCTGGACCGCGCAGCACCCGCTCTCCTTCAAGGTAATGATCTCGACCAGCGGCTCGGGCCAGATGCTACCGCTGCCGATGAACGAGTTCCTGCAGCAGTCGCTGAAGGAGAACTGCGGCGTGGACGTCACCTTCGAGGTGACGGAGTGGAACACGCTGCTGACCGCGGCGCGCAGCGCGCCCGGCGCCCCGGTCCTGAATGGTGCGGTGTCGCTGAACGTGTCCTCGCCGTCCTCCGACCCCGGCGTGATGGCGCGCTACTTCCTGCAGGCCTTCGTGCCACCCAATGGCTTCAACTGGATGCAGTGGCGCGACGAGAAGTTCGAGGCCGCCTTCGCCGAGCTCGAGACCGCGCGCGACACTGCCACCTTCACCCGCGCCTATGCGGCGGCGCATGAGCGCCTGGTGGACAACCCGCCCTGGCTCTTCATCGTGCACGACCTGAACCCGCGGGCGATGTCACGCCGCGTGCGCGGCTTCACCTCGGCCCAGTCCTGGTTCCAGGACCTGGTGCCGGTCGATCTGGAGTAGTCCAGGCGTCACATGGGCCGCAGTGGCGCCGGGGTGGACTTGCCGGATCATCATCGGCAATGTCCGCGCCGCTGGCGTGGTAGTGCGGATCGTCCGCGCCACAACTGTCAGGGGAAGAGTCTGCATGAGCGAGACGAAAGGCGCCCATCGGGCGGCCCGCGCTGCGCGGGGCGGTTTGGACCGTCATCGTAGCTACATGCTCGCGGCGCATGGTGAGAACGTGGTGATGGTGGAGACCCACAGCGGCCGCAGCTGGGCGCTGACCAGTGACGACGGCGCGCTCGTCTGGCATCCGATCACCTTCAGGGGTGCAGCCGAAAGGGCGCCCCGCGGCATGAGCAAGGAAGACGAGGAGTGATCGTCGACCTTCGCATCTACACCTGCCTGCCCAACCGGCTGCCGGAGTTCGTCGCGCTCTACGAGAAGGAGGCCTGGCCGATCCAGCTGAAATACCTGGAGAATTGCCTGGGCTGGTACACTACGGTGGAAGGGGCGCTGAACACGGTGGTGCATATGTGGGGCTACACGGACCAGGGCGACCGCGAGAGGCGCCGCGCCGCCATGGCGGCCGATCCCGCCTGGCAGGCCTATCTCAGGAAGGTCGGTGAGGCCGGGCTGCTGATCGCCATGGAAAACCGGATCATCCGGCCGACCGGCTTCTTCGAGGCGCACCGCGCCGCCCGGGCGGCGCCGGGCGCGTGATCGGCGCGCTGGCCGCACTCCTCGTCTGCCAGCTGGCGGGGGAAGTGGCGGCCCGCGCCCTCGGCCTGCCAGTGCCGGGACCGGTCATCGGCATGGTGCTGCTCTTCGCCGCCCTCATGCTGCGCGGACGGGAGGCCCCGGAGGATCTCACGCGCACCGCCGACGGGCTGCTTGGCAATCTCGGGCTGCTCTTCGTGCCGGCCGGTGTCGGCGTGGTGATCCATCTTCCGGTGCTGGCCCGCGACTGGGCGCCGATCTCGCTGGCGGTCCTGGCGGGCACGCTGGCCGCCATCGCGGCAACGGGCCGGCTGGCGCAGTGGCTGCTGCGCCGCCTCGCATGACAGGACTTGCCGAGATCTGGGTCTATCTGGCGCGGGAGCCGCTGGCCGCCCTGACCGCGACCCTGGTCGCCTGGGTGCTGGCGCTGCGCCTGCAGCACCTGCTGCGCGGTCATCCGCTGGCCAATCCCGTGCTTCTTGCCGTCGCGCTGCTCGCGGGCGGGCTGCTGGCAGCCGGGCTGGACTACCGCGACTACTTCCAGGGCGCGCAGTTCGTGCATTTCCTGCTCGGCCCCGCGACGGTGGCGCTGGCCGTGCCGCTCTACCGGCAGTGGCAGGTGGTTCGGCGATCCACTGCGGCAGCGCTGCTCGCCGTTGCCGGCGGCGGGATCCTCGCCGCCGCGGCTGGGGTCGGCATCGCCCTGGCGCTGCACGCCGCGCCGGAGGTCACTGCTTCCCTCGCCCCGCGCTCGGTCACCACGCCCGTCGCCATGGGCATCGCGGAGCGCATCGGCGGCCTGCCCTCGCTCACCGCCGCGGTCGTCATCCTCAGCGGCATCATCGGCGCGGCGCTGGGGCCAGCCGTGCTGAACCTCGCGCGCGTGAGGGACTGGCGGGCACGGGGGCTCGCCATCGGCACCGCCGCGCATGGCATCGGCACGGCACGGGCACTGTCCGTCAACGCGACGGCGGGCGCGTTCAGCGGCCTCGCCATGGGGCTGAACGCCATCGCGACGGCACTGCTGCTGCCATTGCTGTGGCGCCTGGCGTTCGGATAGCTCGTCAAGCGCCCACGGCCCGGGCAGACTGCGCGCCATGCGCTTCGTCCTGATGGTCATGGACGGGCTCAGGCCCGATCTCGTCACCCCCGCGCTGATGCCGCGCCTCGCCCGTCTCGCCGCCGAGGGCACGCGCTTCGCCGCCGCGCGCAGCGTCTTCCCGAGCGAGACGCGGGTCGCCACCTCCTCGCTGCTGACGGGCTGCCGCCCGGGCGCGCATGGCCTTGCCGCCAACACGCTGTTCGACCGCGCCGCGGCGCCGGACCGGCTGCTGCGCACCAACCGTCTGGCCGACCTTGCCCTGTTGGCCGGGGACGCGCCCTCGCCGCTGCAGCGCCCGGGGCTGGGCGAGATCCTGGCCGCTGCCGGCCGCAGCCTCGCCGTCGTCTCGGCCGGCTCGCCCGGACAGACGCTGCTCGCCCATCCACTGGCCGAGGCGCTCGGCGCCTTCCGCTGGAATGCCGAGGACACGGACACCGCGGCCGCGCGCCGCGTCGCCGCGCGGCTCGGCGCGACGCCACCCGCCGCCGTGCCCAACATCCCGCGCGTCGAGCACGCCGCGCGCGTGCTGACAGAGGTGGTACTGCCGGAACTCGTCCCCGATGTGGCGCTGCTCTGGTGCCCCGAACCCGATGTCAGCTTCCACTATCGCGGCCTGCTGGCGGGGGAGACGCGGGCGGCGCTCGCCGCCGCCGATGCGGTGCTCGGGCGCGTGCTGGCCTGGCGCGAGGCGCGGCCGGATGCGGCGGAGATCGCCGTGCTGGTGCTCTCGGACCACGGCCATGTCACGGGCCACCGCAAGCTGGACATCGCTGCCGAGTTGCGCCGCGGCGGCTTCGCCGCCGGCCAGGACGCCGAGGCCGAGGTGGTGGTCGCCCCCGCCGCGGCGCCCGGGCTCTGGCTGCGCGACCCCGGCCTGGCGCCTCGCCTGGCCGACTGGCTGGCCGGGCAACCCTGGGCCGGACCACTGCTGGCACGCGATCCGGCGCTGCTGCCGGGCGCGCTGCCCCTGTCCCTGCTGGATGCCGCGCATGCCCGCAGCGCCGATCTGATGCTGCTGCTGGCGGGAGAGGAAGCGCCCGACGCCTGGGGCCTGCCCGGCCGCGCGCCCTTCGACGCGCAGGACGTGCCGGAAGGCGGCGGCATGCATGGCGGCCTGCACCGGCGGGAGCTGGCCACGGTGCTGGTGGCCGATGGCGGCCCCTTCCGCCGGGGCGCCACCGTGCAGGCGGCCTGCGACCTGACCGACATCGCCCCCACCCTGCTGCATCTTCTGGGCCTGCCCGCGGCGGGCATGCAGGGCCGCGTGCTGACCGAGGGCTGGGACGCAGCGGTGGATTCGCCGCCCGCCGGAGAGGCCATTGCCCTGCCGCGCGGCTTCACGCTGGAGCTGGCGCGGCAGGGCGGCCGCCTGTACCCGACCGCGCTCTGGCGCGGTGACGATAAGGCTGGCGCATCTGCCGTGAGTCCGGGCGAGCGGAAAACGCTCTAGCGCCAGCCGCGGCGCGAGGGCGCGGCACGCATGCGCCCGTCGCCGAACGGCCGCGCCGCCATGGCACCGAGCACCGCCGCGCCCAGACCTGCCAGTATGGCGGCAGTCGCGAGCGGATGGAGCTGCGCCTCGAGCAGCAGACTGGTCTGCCGCACCGGGGCGACGGGGCGGGTCAGGCTCCTCTCCGTGCCGTCCCCCTTCGGGGCGTAGAGGCTGTCGGCGCGCATGGGCGCGGGCGCCTTGTCCGTGGTCTGCGCCGTCTCGCCGAGCGCTTCCATCATGAGGTCGGTGGCACGGGGGAAAAGCTGCCCCATCAGCGCGATGGCATAGCCGCCGAAGCCCACGACGATGTCCCGCTTGGGATGCTCGCAGGCATGCAGGATGGCGCGTGCGACGAGGCGCGGGTCATAGGCCGGCGGCGGCACGCGGATGCCGGGCGTCCCGAGCAGGTTGCGCCCGTGCTCCTGGAAGGCCGTCTCGGTGCCCGAGGGCTTGATCAGCGTCACGCTGACCGGCGCGCCGTCGCGCTCGAGCTCCATGCGGAGCGCGTCCGTGAAGGCCTTCACCGCGTGCTTGGTCGCCGAATAGGCGCCCTGCAGGATCATGGCCCGGTCGGACAGCACGCTGCCCAGGTTCACGATGGCGCCGCCCTTCGGCCGCAGGTGCCGCGCCGCGATCAGGCTGCCATGCACCACGCCCCAGTAGTTGGTCTCGAACAGCCGGCGCTGGTCCTCGATGGGCGTCTTCTCGAGTTCCCCATAGATCGAGGCACCGGCATCGTTCACCCAGGAGTCGAAGCCGCCGAAGACCTCCTCCGCATGCCGCGCCGCGGCGTCCAGCGCCTCGCGATCGGCGACATCCGCGGCGACCCATTCGGCCTGGCCGCCGCGGGCACGGATGTCCTCCGCGATCGTCTGCAGCGCCTCGGCGTTGCGCGCGACCAGGACCAGCCTCGCGCCACGCGCGGCAGCGAGCCTGGCGGTCGCGAGCCCGATCCCGGAACTGGCACCGGTGATCACGACGACTTGGCGATTCAGGGGCTTCAGGCGGGTGGTGGGCATGGGCGGCCTCGCGCAATGCGGGCTGAACCCGTGCCCGGCCGGGCGGTTCCCCGGGGGGATGCGCGGCAGCCTGCGCCCTCCCCGACGCCACCGCGCCAGCCGCCTCGCGTCCCGCGCTTCGCCTCCGGACGACCGGATGGGTCAGGCCTGATGGCGCCGGACCTCGCCGCCGCGTGGCGCGCGGCGATGGGGTCCCGGCCGCATGCATCCACTCTTCGGTGTTGCGATCCCGGGACCGCAGGCGGCAGGCATGCGCCCGGACGCGGGCGCCCCGCAGCATGTTGTGCTCCCTTCCGTTCATCGGGTTGTCCCGGTCGGGCCTTCACGGATGGCGAGGCACCCTCACACGCCAATGCCGAGGGGTTCCGCAGGCCAGACAGAAGGGATCGCTTCGCCATGGCTGCGCATGGCGTGATGAAGCGCCTCCGCCTCCCGGCGGGCTTCATTAGCATTTCGTCGGACGGCATGGCGAGAAGACGCGGCGCCTGCGTCAGCCGCCACCGCCCTCGCGAGAGACATCGCTCGGAAGGAGACGGCGCTGGTGACGAGGGGCAGCCGGAGAGAGCAGCGGGCCGGTTGCGCATGCACGCAGGGCATGGCGTGCAGGCATCGCGGCCTGGCCTCTCCCCCCGGGATTGTCGCGCTTCTGGGCTGCCACCATGCGGGCATGGAGGGAGCCCGCGGCGCGATTCCCCCCGGGCCGGAACCGGCATCCCCGGCCCGCGTTGCAGGGCCAACGTTTCCGCAAGGCAAGGAGCATCCCATGGGCAGCGCCGCGAATGACTATTCGAGCGATCCGAACGCCTCGCGCGACCCGCTGGGGGGGTCCGCGTCCCGTCCGAGCGAGGATCCGCGCGAGGAACTCGCCCGGCTCCGTGCCCAGGTGGAGCGGCTGATGCAGGAGCGGGTGACCCCGGCGCTGGCCGGCGCCGCCGACCAGATGCAGGGCTATGCCGATGCCGCTCGCGACACCATCGAGCACCAGGTGGACGCGCTGACCGAGACAGTGCGCGAGCGGCCGCTGGTCGCCGTGGCGGTCGCGACGCTGGCCGGCTACCTGATCGGGCGACTGATGGGCGGCAATACCTACGTCTATCACCGCGACCGCTAGGCCGGCGGCGTAATGTTCCGGCTGTTCAGCCTGTTGCGCATCGCCGCGCAGGCGGAAGGCCTGCGTTGGCGGCGGACCGGCCGCGGCTACGTCATCCAGGTGATGCTTGCAGCCGCCGCCGGAGTCTTCGCTCTGATGCTGCTGGTCATGCTGCACACCGCGGCCTTCGCATGGCTGGCGCCGGAGCAGGGCGGCGTGGCGGCGGCACTGATCATCGCCGCAGCGGATCTGGTGATCGCCGCCTTGCTGGGTTGGATGGCGGCGCGGCGTGCCGAGGATCCGGTGGTGGTGGAGGCGGAGCGGGTGCGCGACGATGCGCTGCGCCAGGTCGGTGACCAGGCAACCCGCGCGGCGATGGTGCTGCCACTGCTGAAGAGCCAGTCGGCGAAGAAGGGACTGATCGGCGCAGCGATAACCGCAGCGATGGTGGGGCTGATGGCGCGGCGCTGACACGGCGTCGCACCCCGCCGACCGATCCGGCCTCGGGCACTCCCGGCGTGGTCCCGTCGACGCCCTGTCGCGGCTTCGGCCGGCTCGGAGGGCCCGGAGGCGTCCGGGCCACCGACCGCGTCAGCCCTGCTGGATCAGGTGCTCCAGGTACCGGCCATAGCCGCTGTTGCGCAGCGGGCGGGCCACCTCCAGCAACTGCGCATCGGTGATGAAGCGCTTGCGCCAGGCCACCTCCTCGGGCGCGGCGACCTTCTGGCCGGTGCGCTTCTCGATCGCGCGCACGAACTCCCCCGCCTCGAGCATGCTGTCATGCGTGCCGGTATCGAGCCAGGCATAGCCGCGGCCGAGGCGGCAGACGCGCAAGGAGCCCTCCTCCAGATAGGCGCGGTTGAGGTCGGTGATCTCCAGCTCGCCGCGCGCGGACGGCACGAGCTTCGCCGCGATCCGCGGTGCGCGCCCGTCGTAGAAGTAGAGCCCGGTCACGGCCCAGTCCGAGCGCGGCTTCGGCGGCTTCTCCTCGATGGTCAGCGCGCGTCCCTCCGCATCGAACTCCACCACGCCGTAGCGCTCCGGGTCGGCAACGCGATAGGCGAAGACCGAGGCGCCATGCGCGGCCTTGGCCGCCTCCATCTGCCCCTCGAGGTCATGGCCGTGGAAGATGTTGTCGCCAAGGATCAGCGCCGAGGGTCCGCCAGCCAGGAATTCCTCGGCCAGGACCAGCGCATGGGCGATGCCCCGCGGCCGGTCCTGCTCGGCGAAGGCGAGCCGGATGCCCCACTGGCTGCCATTGCCGAGCAGCCGGCGGAACAGCGGCAGGTCGTGCGGCGTGGAGATGACCATGATCTCACGGATGCCGGCCAGCATCAGCACCGACAGCGGGTAGTACACCATCGGCTTGTCATAGACGGGCAGTAACTGCTTGGAGACGGAAAGCGTCGCGGGATAGAGCCGCGTGCCGCTGCCGCCGGCGAGGACGATGCCCTTCATCCCTGGGCTCCTTCGGGGCCGATCAGCGCATCCAGGCAACGCGCCAGGCCGGCGCGCCAGTCCGCCGGGTGCAGGCCCAGCACCGCCGCGGCGCGGCTGCAGTCGAGCCGCGCGTCGGCCGGCCGGCGCGTGCGTGTGGGGTAATCGGCCGTGGTGATGGCGATGAGGCGCGGCGCGGGCCGGCCGCGCGCCGCGGCGCCTGCGAAGATCGCCTCCGCGAAGCCATGCCAGGTGGTCCAGGGCATGCCGGTCATGTGGAATACGCCGAAGACCGGATCCCCCGGTGGCGCCGCGACCAGGCGCGGCAGCAGCGCGACCGCCGCCTCGGCGAGGTCGTCGGCGAAGCTCGGCGCTCCCCGCTGATCGGCGACGACGCGGACCTCCGGCCGCTCGCGGCCGAGGCGCAGCATGGTCCTGACGAAATTGCCGCCATGCGGCGAGCAGACCCAGGCGGTGCGCAGGGTCGCCGCGCGCGGCGTGGCGGCGTGCAGCCGCCGCTCGCCCTCGAGTTTCGAGGCGCCATAGACGCCGAGCGGGTTCGGCGGATCATCCTCCGTGTAGGGCGCACCCTTCGTGCCGTCGAAGACATAGTCGGTGGAGAAGTGCAGCACGGGAATGCCGGCGCGCGCCGCCGCTTCGCCGAGGATGCCGGGACCGGCGGCATTCACCGCATGGGCCAGCGCCGGCTCCTCCTCGGCCCGGTCCACGGCGGTGTAGGCCGCGGCGTTGATCACTGCCTCCGGGCGGGACGCCGCGAAGGCAGCGGCGATGCTCGCCGGTTCGGTCAGGTCGAGCTCGGGCGGCTCCAGTGCCACCGCCGCATGTCCCGCGGCCGGCAGACGGGCGCGCAGCTCCGTTGCGATCTGGCCGCTGCGGCCGATGACCAGCACGCGCATCAGGGCCTGCCCGCCACCGCCGGCTCGGGCAGCAGGCCGAGGCGCTCGCCGGCATAGACCCGCTCGCGCAGCGGCCGCCACCACCACTCGTTCGAGAGGTACCAGTCCACGGTGCGGGCGATGCCGCTCTCGAAGCTTTCCCGCGCCCGCCAGCCGAGCTCGCGCTCGATCTTCGTGGGGTCGATGGCATAGCGGCGGTCATGGCCGGGGCGGTCGGGCACGAAGCGGATCAGCTCCCGCCGCGGCCGCGCGGCGGGACGGCGCGCGTCCAGCAGGTCGCAGATGGTCTGCACCACATCGAGGTTGCGCCGTTCGCTGCGGCCGCCAACGCAGTAGGTATCGCCTGGCCGCCCCCGCTCCACCGCCAGCGCCAGCGCCCGGACATGGTCCTCCACGAACAGCCAGTCCCGCACATTGCCCCCGTCGCCATAGACGGGCAGTGGCCTGCCCTCCAGCGCGTTCAGGATGACCAGGGGGATCAGTTTCTCGGGGAAATGATACGGCCCGTAATTGTTGGAGCAGTTGGTGATGAGGGTCGGCAGGCCGTAGGTCTCGTGCCAGGCGCGCGCCAGGTGGTCGGATGCCGCCTTGCTCGCCGAATAGGGCGAGCGTGGGTCATAGGACGTGGTCTCGTTGAAGGCGCCGTCCGGCCCGAGGGAGCCGAAGACCTCATCGGTGGAGACGTGCAGGAAGCGGAAGCGTGCCCTGCCGGCTGCATCGAGCGTCGCATGGAAGGCGCGCGCGGCCTCGAGCAGGGAGAAGGTGCCCTGCACATTGGTCTCGATGAAGGGCGCGGCGCCGGCGATGGAGCGATCCACATGGCTTTCCGCCGCCAGGTGCATCACCGCATCGGGCCGGAAGGTCTCCATCGCCGCGCGCATGCGCGCCATGTCTACGATGTCCGCCTGCAGGAAAGCGAAGCCAGGCCTTCCCTCGCAGTCCCGCAGGGATCGGCGGTCGCCGGCATAGGTGAGCTTGTCCACCACCAGCACGGTGGCGCCGCGGTCCAGCACCAGGTAGCGCACGAGAGCCGAGCCGATGAATCCGGCCCCGCCAGTGACGAGGACGCGCATGGTGCTCTCAGGCGAAAGCAGGCGGCATGTCGCGCAGCCGTGGCGCACGCCGGTCCTTCTCGGAAAGCTGCGCCTGCCCGGCGCTGACGGGCCAGGGCAGGGCAAGATCCGGATCGTCCCAGGCGATGGAGCGATCGCTCTCCGGGGCATAGAAGGCGGTGACCCGGTAGGCGACCTCGGTATCCGGCCGCAGCGTGCAGAAGCCGTGTGCGAAGCCGGTCGGAATGTAGAGTTGCAACGCGTTCTCCGCACTCAGTTCGATCGCGACATGTCGCCCGTAGAAGGGCGAGGAATGGCGGATGTCCACCGCGATATCGAGGATGGCACCGCGTAGCACGCGGACGAGCTTGGCCTGGGAATGCGGCGGAATCTGGAAATGCAGGCCGCGCACCGTGCCCGCGGCAGCCGACAGGGAGTGGTTGTCCTGCACGAAGACGTCGGGGATGCCGAGGGCGGCGAAATCCCGCTGGCTGTAGGTTTCCACGAAGAAGCCCCGATGGTCGCCATGGCGCCTGGCAGCGATCAGCAGCGGCCCGGGCAGGTCGCAGCAAAAGGCGGTGAAGTTGCCGGAGGTCCGGGGGTGTTCAGCCGCCGACATCTCGATCCGGGCCGTGCGAGAACACCTTCGCCCCCCTCCCGACCGACCCATGCCCCGCAGTCACGCGGCGGAACATCGGGCTTGGCCACAACTCCGCGTTGTAGCCGGGACGGAAGGCGAGTCAAGGAAAGTGAGCCGCACCCTCCCGGAGGAGGCACCGGGGCACGGCTGCCGGAACGGTCAGGCGGCGGCCACGCGGGCGGCAACCGCATCTCCCATCGCCGCGGTACCGAGGCGCCCGCCGACATCCCGTGTCGCCTCGCCCGCGCCGATGGCACCGGCGACCGCCGTCTCGACCGCCCCCGCGGCGGCGGCGAAGGCATTGCCGCCGCCACGCTCCGCCAGCCAGCCCAGCAGCATGCCCGCGGACAGGATCAGCGAGGACGGGTTCGCCACCCCCTGCCCCGCGATGTCCGGCGCCGAGCCGTGCGAAGCCTGGGCCATGCAGTACCTGTCCCCCGCATTGATCGACCCGCCGAGCCCCAGGCTGCCGGACAGTTCGATCGCCAGGTCGGAGAGGATGTCGCCGAACATGTTGGTGGTGACCACCACGTCGAACCGGTCCGGCCGCCGCACCAGATGTGCCGCCATCGCATCGACGATCACCTCGTCATAGGCGATCCCCGGATTCGCCCGGGCCTGCGCGCGGCAACTCTCGAGGAACATACCGTCGCCGCGGGTCAGCACATTCGCCTTGTGCACTGCCGTGACATGCCCTCGCCGCCGCGCCGCCAGGCGGAAGGCAGTCGCGGCGATCCGGTCGCAGCAGAGACGGGTGATGCGGCGCAGCGAAACCACCACATCCGGCGTGACCAGGATCTCGGCATTGCCCGCTTCCATGTTGCGGTCGGCGTAGAAGCCCTCCGTGTTCTCCCGCACCACGACCAGGTCGAATGCGGCGCCCGTGGGGGAGCGCAGGCCCGGATAGGTCCGCGCCGGGCGGATATTGGCGTAGAGATCGAGGCCCTTGCGGAAGAAGGCCGAGGGGTTCACGGCCTGGCCGGCGTAGCTGTGCGTGTCCATCGGACCGAGGATGAGGCCGTCGGCCTCGCGCACCGCCTCGGCCACGCCGGCCGGAATGGTGGTGCCCTCCCGGTCCAGCGTGCTGCGGCCGGCCTCCATCGTCCGCAGATCGAGCCCGAGGCCGAAGCGGTCCGAAGCGGCGCGCAGCACGGCAAGCGTCGCATCGGTGATTTCGGGCCCAATGCCGTCGCCGGGCAGGACGATGAGGCGCATGGAGAGCTGTGTTCCTATGGGCTGCTGTTGGTCCGCTGTACCTGCGCGCCGGCAACAGCGCGGAAACCGGCCTGGGAATGCCACGAATCCGGCTGGCCGTCACGGATCATCGCGAATGCGTTAGCGAAACGCTGTCCGCATCCCGCGCATTTCACCCTATCTGCGGCGCGATGACGGCAGCCGCACTTCCCTTCGCCATAGCCGCCCTGTTCCTCGGCGCGGCACTCGTGCCCCTTGCCGCGCGGTCCGGCCGCGCCGCAGCAGCGT
>Ga0180217_1001358_pt1 | contig 27487 bp, 18 predicted proteins | sample eDN3rd37CBELigOP_FD_128521 | JGI IMG/M metagenome (GOLD analysis project Ga0180217, IMG submission 128521) | Enriched Organic Plus compost microbial communities from Emeryville, California, USA - eDNA 3rd pass 37_C BE-Lig OP (version 2) (version 2) ... | reverse complement strand
TTCGCGAAGCTGCCCGAGCGCGAGGCGGAGGTCGGAAAGGCGGCGCTGCGCGGGCTGGATTTGCCGGGTCAACTCGGCCATGGCGAGGGAGGCCTGCTCGGCAAGCTCCGCGCTGGCTTTCGGGAATCCCTTGATGCCGGCGCTTCCGAGCGCGCCGACGGCTCTTTCCAGCGCCTCGACCATCTCGGGGCGGATCTCCAGCGGCAGCGCGGCAAAGCTCTCGACCCACTCGCGGGCGCGTTTTACGCGGCCCAGCAGGGCGTCCTCCACCGTTTTGCCAACCTGGCGCAGCCGCGCGACTTCCGTGACGAGCTGGGTGTTCTGCCGCTTGATTTCGAGGTAAAGCTTGCCGTCGGGCGTTTCGCCGATGGCCTGCTTGATCTGGTCGATCTCGTTTTTCGCGGCGGGGATGAGATGGTCAAGCTCCGCAAGGCGCGCTTCCTCCTCGCCGCAGGTTTCGCGAAGCTGGGCGAGCTTTTCCTCCGCCTCTTTCAACTCGGTGGTGGCGGCCCGGTGCCGCAGTTCGCCTTCGAGGTAGCGGGCCAAAGCGACATCCCGCTGAAGATCGCCGTGCCGCGCGTGCAGGCCATGAATGGCGAGCAGGCGCTGGTATTGGTCGTTCAGGTCGATCAGATCCTTCTCGTAGCGCTTGAACGCGCGGTAGCTGTCGGTGACATCGCGCACGTCGAGCCGTTCCGCCGAGAGAATGAAGCCACGGCAGAACTCGTTGAAGCTCTTGAGGAAGGTGAACGACATCGCCGTCGGGAGCAGGCTGCGGAGCACCGAGCGGTCGAAATTCAGGTGCGCCGGTTGCGCCATGTGGGCGAGGTATTCGCTCAGCTCCGCATAGAGGCGGCCCTTGACGTTTTCCGGCCCGGTGTGCGACTCCACCATGGCCTTGAAGGCGGTGTAATCGAGAGGCCGGCGCTGGTCGTCCAGGAAGTCGGCGCGTGTCACGGCGGCGGGGATAAAGAATGGCGTCACGCGGCCCTGCGTTTCGCCGGAGCCCGCGAACTCCACGCGGAAGCCCCACGTTTCGGCGCGCTTGCGGTTCGGCCAGGTGAATTCCAGGCCGACGTAGGTAATGGCGGAATCGCGCATGTATTGCGTCACGCCGCCTTCCTCCTGCTTGGTGTCACCGAGGACGTACCCTTTCAGCGACCGGTCGGAGCGGTCGCCGGTGGCCGATTGGTTGAACTTCACGAGCCGCAGGTCGCCGATGAGAACGAACTGGATCAAGTCCATCAGGATCGACTTGCCGGAGCCGGTGACCCCCGCCAGAAGAAGGTTGCCCTCGACCGGAATCGACTCGCGATAACCGTACCAGTTGAGCGCGTGAATGCGCGTGAGGATCAGGGAACGGGGGTTCATGGCAGTTCCTCCGTGGCAGGGGTGGCGGGCGTGGCAGGGGGATCCATGGGTGCCGCAGGTGCCGCAATCTCTTCAGTGGCGGGCGGGATTGCCACCGTGGATGCGGTTTCCGACGTCGAGAAGGTTGGCGCGATCGGCACAGGCGGCTCGATCGGTACCGTTTGCGCGGCCTCATCCTCGGATTCCCCGGCTTCCGGCGGCACATCCGCCCCGCCCGTTGCGGCGGCGAGGTAGCGTTCGGCGTTGCGGTTCCACTCCGCGAGATCCTGAAAAGGGATCACACGTTTGAGCGTGGAGAGGATTTCGATCTCCGCATCGGCGGGGTTTTCCGCGGGCTGGTGCCGCAGCAGGTTCTTGCGTTGCGCGAGCGAAAGGATTTCGCGCAGGCGGGTCGGGCTGGGGAGGTGTCGCCGCAGCGGCTCGAACTTCGTTTTCAGGGAATCATTAAGCTGTTTGACCGTCAGGCGGATCGGCGGGGTTTCGCCCCGGTCGCGCACCGCCGTGTCGAACTCGTACCAGAGCGTCAGCAGGACGAGCGTGGCGTCGAGCTTGAGGCGCAGCGTGAAGGCCGAGGTTTCCGGCACGGCCTGCACGAGGCGTTCCTCGTGATCCCAGAAGACCTTCAGGTCGAGCAACCCGGCAAGTTCCTCCACCCATTCGCGGTTGATATGGCACCAGTGGTAGAGGTCGTTCTGCCCCGGTTCCTTTCCGAGGATCGAGCCGTGCGAAAGCAGGCGGCGCAGCGCTTCGCCGAGCCGTTCGCGGTCGTGCTCGTCGAGCCGGGAGAGCAGCCCGCGCGAAGAAGCCGCGGGCGGGCTGGAAAAACCTTGGGAGCTGCGTGAGGCGAAAGGCGGTTCGATCATTTCCGGGTAAGGGTGAAGCGTTCGATACGGTAGCTGAGCTTGGCGTCGTATATGGCGGCGGCGGTGTCGTCGGCGTCAGCGCCGCCGTTGCCTCGGTTCGCGGCGGCGGTGGCATCAGCGGCACCCTCGCGGGCAAGGCGGGCGGCTTCGACCTTGTACCGTGCATCGGACGCGCTGGAGTGCAGCAGGCAGGCGATGATGTCGGCGAGGTCTTCCTCGCAATGGATCGGGATTTCGTTGGACGAGATGCTCTCCCCCGGTTCGGAGAGGAGCATTTCGACAAAGCGGTTGGCGCGGCCGACGGTGAGCGAATCGCGCATGGCGGACTGGAGGCGGCGGAGCGCCGCGCCCTGTTCGCCCTCGCTGGCTTCCTCGTCCAGCGGCTCGATCTCCCCCGCGGAACGGCGGAGATGCGGCGTGTAGAGCGACCCCGTGCCGGAGAAGAGGGAGACTTCGTGCAGGCGCAGATCGACTTCCACGCTTTCGAGCGAGGTGACTCGCTGGCCGGCAAAGTGGCGGTTGAGCGTTTCGAAGAGCGTCTGCACCGTGGTGCGGTTTTCGCTGGTTGTTTCCTGAAGGTAGCGGAACCGCGCGAGCGAGCGGCGGGTGAACTCCGCCGTGCGGCGGTCGACGGCGTCCGCGACGGGGACGACGCTCTGGAGGAGGTCGGAAAGCTCGGTCAGCTTGTTACGGACGAGTGAGGCGGCTTCCTCCGCCGAAAAGGCGGGGTGACGCCGGTGCACCTCCGCCAGCATGGCTTCCTGGAGGGTGGCATCGGCTTCGAGTTCCTCCACCAGCCGGCGCGCCTCCGCCAGGCGGAGCGGGAGCCGGGAGCGGACGAGCTCCGCATAGCAGGCGCGTCCGATCTGTTCGGCGAACTTGTCGAAAAGCACCGTGAGGTTTTCGCGCAGCGTCGCTGCGGCAAGCTGCTGGCGGGTGTGCCGCTCGATGGCCATCTGCATCCCGCGCAGTTCGGCGATCCCCTCGTGCAGCGAGGCGAGGCAGCTTTCCACGTGTTGCCAGGGCTCGACGCGGAGAGGGTGCTCCGGATTTTCGCCCGGATCGCTCCCGGCGAGGGTGGTGCAGACGCTGACGAGCTTGTCCGAGAAGACGATCGCCTGCGGGAAGGCGATTTTCCGGATCGTCTGGATCATCAGCAGACCGTTCGGGTGAAAATGGATGAGCCGCCGCCAGTCGCTTCGTTCCTCCTCCTCCAGCCAGCCGGTTTCGCGCAGGTATTCAAGCGCGGCGCGAGCCCGTTCGCGGGGAGGCAGAGAGGGGAGCGCCGGGGCGGGATGAGTGGCCGTGCCGGCTTCGGCATTATCGGCATCCGCATCGGCCAGCGCCTGCTCCTGAAGGAGGTCGCGGTGCTCCTCCACGCACTGTTCCACGACGGAAAGCGCGTCGTCGCGGTCAATCCCCGCGGGATGCTCCATCGCCACCGCGTGCAGGGAATCGAGCGCGTCGAGATACAGCGCCCCCGCCCGCCCGGAAAGGACGCGGAAGAACTCTGGTTTGATCTCGCGGGCAAGCGCGGCGGACAGGGCGGTCATTGGGGCGTTCCAGTCTCGAAGCGAAGCGCAAAGAGTCAAGAGCTTTCAGCCTTCCGGCCGCCGCTGCCATGGCCTCCCTGAAAGCCCCCTTTTGGGGCTGAGCGCCGGTTTTTCTCCCGGCTGCTTTTCTTTGCTTGCCATCTCCCGTGGAGTGGCGTAAACGTTTCCACCCTTCGTCCCGGGGCGGAGGCGCCTGCATCCCCGCAAGCGGTGGTAGGATAGCAGGATATGGATACAGGGTCGGCCTCGTGTCGAATATCGGGTTGATAGCTCAATGGTAGAGCAGCGCCCTTTTAAGGCGTTGGTTCTGGGTTCGAGTCCCAGTCAACCCATCTCTCTTTCATCTCTGGAGCCTTTGCAAATTCAGGATCCCCGGCCAATCGCCTCAAGTTTCTCCCCGCGTAAGAAGACGCAAGATTTTTGCACGGAAACGCACTTGATCTGGCAAGTATTTGGCAGCCGTTTCAGTAAGCGCCTTTCCCTCTCGTTGCATCTCGTCTGCGACGGTTCGGCCTACCCCCACGCCGCGGAAAATCCTCGCTATAATGCCTTTTGCCCACTTGAAACAGCGAAGAGGCTCAATTCTTGACGGATTGACGGGCAAGGCGAGTTTTGGGTAATAACGAGCCTGCCAAGACGGCCGCGAATCGCATTCGAAAAAGGATTCGCCTTCGGCTCATTGGATAGAGTAGTTTCTCTCCGGCGGGGGTTCAGGTATTTTTGTAAAAAGCGTTCGAAAGAACTTTATGAACCGTATTTATCAAGGTCGAGTTACGAAGGTCGAAGTCGCAAAGGCTGGTACGAAAAAAAAATCCATTGAATGGGAGGCTCTTCCAGATTGGCAGGATGCACTGTGGAAGCATCACCAGCTCTTTCAGGATGCAGTGAATTATTACATTGTTGCGATTGCTTCCTTGGGTGTTTCTCCAGAAAGCAAATTGACCAAACTGAGGGGCCTGTTGGAGACGGTATGGGAAACCGCGGATAAGAAAGGGCAACGGCGGGAGGGAATGCGGGAATCGTTGCAGAGGGCCTGGCAATTGCCTGAACCGCCAACGCTGCCGGAGGCTGTTGCGAGGTTTACAACGCCCATTGTTACAGACAATGTACCTCTTACCACTGCGGAAAAGGCGGGAGAGTTTTTGCTCTACAAGCTTGGTGGAGACGCTGCAATTCAACAAGGTGGACGTGAGTTTCTCCCGATGTTCTGTGATGTGGCGTCAAAGGCCACTTATAAGCTCTCTGTCGAACGGCAGGCCCGGGACAACGATGAAAAGCGGCTCCAAGGGGAATTGTACAGGGACCTCACGGCTGAAGAGATTATAGCCTTGGCACAATCAATCACCCTCGGGTCGGTCGTGAATCTTCAGCCGGATGTACCTCCAGATACGGGAGATGAAGTGGTTAATCGCCTGCGTGAGGCGGCCGAAAAATTTCCAGATTACCCGGGTTTGGATCAATTTGATCAGTGGATTCGGAAATTGGATGGAAACTTCTCTCTGCCGAAATGCCGTGGAGGTAACATTAATTTAAAGCGTGTTAATGCGTGCATACTTTTCATTGCGTTTCCGAATGCCACCACGAAGGAGATTTTTCGGGATACATTTAAAAGGCCTTCTCCTAACGATGAAAAATCCACGGAAACTCCGAGAGAGGGGGATGGCAAGGAAGACGAATCCAGTTTTATCGTGGATGGAGATGATCCGATCAAACTTTCGCGCGGTACTCGCGGTTGTGTCTTTACCGGATTCACCGCGCTGCCGCTCTGGCAGGGGGATGGAAGAGGTCTTCAGTGGAAGGAGTTTGATATCGCCGCCTTTAAGGAGGCATTGAAGGTTTACAATCAGTTTAATCAGAATCTCAAGAAGCGGGAGGATAAGCTGAATGCTTTCGCCGCTAAGCTTCTGATGATGGACGGCGAGCGGGCGTTGGAATCCTTTTCGGATGCTGCCACGAAACCAGTGCACGATCGATTAGCGAGGCTCTGGGAGGAGTCGAGGGGTAAATTAAGGCTGCCGAATGGTGACGGTGGAGATGATTTAGTAATATCAAATTTCTGTGGGGATTCGCGGATCGAAGAGTTACGACGCATCATTAACGATGATCTGGCGGAGGAATATCGCCTTACCGATGGACGGCGTACTGTCTACGGCCTCCGGGGGCGAACCATGAAAGGGTGGGGTAGCGTGAAGCGCCGGTGGCAGGGTATCGTGAAAAAGGGTGTCCCGTTTTCGGAAGAAAAGCGTGCCGAACTCAAGGGGGCGCTGGATGAGATGAGGGGTGGGGAGCAGCGCGAGCAGATCGGCTCTCATAAGCTCTTTGAAGCGCTGATTTCGAATGAAGCGGCGTGGAGCATTTGGCGCGAGCCGGATCAGGAACTTCAGGAAAAAATCGACAAGAACAACTGGCCCCTTGATCCGCTGGATGCCTTTCGGGACTATTGTGAAACGCGCGAAGCCATGGAGGAGGTGGCATTCCGGCCGTTGAATTTTACACCGGCAGACGCAAAGTACTCACGTCGTCTCTTTATGTTTACCGATGCATGTAGCTTTGGTAAGGGAAAGGGAGAGTATAGACACGATTTGCAAGAGCAGGCAGTGATGGTGCCTGTGGCACTATCAGGGGCGGATGGAGTTTTAGTGCGGCAGACATGCCGCCTGACTTATTCAGCGCCTCGGCTTTTACGGGACCACATCCGAAGTGAAGATGGCGGCTATCTTCAGGATTGGATACAGCCGATGATGCGCGCCCTTTTTGGCGGGGATGAAAAAAAGCAAAACCCTCAAAAGCTTGAGGAAGCCGCAGTTCAGTTGATGCCGGACTTCGACGTCAACGGAGAACGTCGTATTCTATTGAATTTTCCGTTGGAACTTAGCGATGAACGAACCAAGGCCTTGGTGGGTAAAGAGGATTTGTGGCGGGATCAGTTTGTTCCACGGAATAGAGGCACGCAGCTTCCTTTCATGCGGTGGCCTGAGGAGTTTACTGAGAAAGTGATTGGCCGTTGGTGGGAGAAGGTTTCCCAGTTCCGTGTGCTTGCGGCTGACCTCGGGACGCGCCACGCGGCCAGTGTTGCATTGCTGGAGTGCAGCAAGGATCGCACGATGGCAGCCAGGTTCATTGGCAACGCGGGTGGGTGCGAATGGTTTGCGCGTTATTGTTCAGGGGCAATCCTTCGGCTTCCGGGGGAAGATGCAAAGGTGGTGCGCAAAGTGAGTCCGCGGGACAAAGGGGGGCAGGGTATGGCTTTTCGCGAGGAATTCCACGGAGATCGGGGGCGCCTGGCGGATGATACCGAGTGGGATGAGACGATTTCCATGGTGAAAGCATTGGGGCAAGAGGGGGTGCTGAAATCCATCGAAGAGGCGCGTCTCTCAGGTAAGCGTCTCAGCTTCCCTGAACTCAATGACAAACTCCTCGTGGCGGTGAGGCGGACGCAGAGTTGGATCGCCAATTGCATTTCGTGGCATTGGAAACTCACCCAGCCCGAGAGTGAAGCGCAGCGCGAAAGCGCACTGGCTCAATTGAGGGAGTTGGAGCGGATGCCCGGATGGGCGAAGTTGGCCGATGACAGCGAAGGAAATTGGAGCAAATTGCGGGATGCGATCCATGGTCATATTATCGAGCAGCGGGGTGTGGTGCAGGAGCAACTCCTGAGACTTACCCATCGCGTTCTCCCGATGAGGGAGCGTCGCTGGGAGTGGACGACTCATCCCGAAAAAGCGGATTGTCACCTTCTTCTTCCAGTGAAGGGGGCAATAGGGCAGGGCAAAGTGAAGCTACGCGGCCAGCGGGGGTTGAGCATGGCGCGGATTGAGCAACTCTCGGAACTGCGTCGCCGCTGGCAGTCGTTGAACCAATCCCTGCGTCGCCAGATTGGCACCAAGCCGTTGACGGCCTCAGAGATGCGGAATGACCCGATCCCCGATCCCTGTCCGCAAATCCTCGCAAAGCTGGAAAATATCCGTGAGCAACGCGTCAACCAAACAGCCCACCTCATTATCGCACAGGCGTTGGGCTTAAGGCTGCGGGAGCCAAAGCTTTCCGAGAAAATCAGGAAGATCACGGACACCCATGGCGAGTATGAGGTGGCGCGCCCTCCCGTGGATTTTATCGTCATGGAGGATCTGTCACGTTACCTTTCGGATCAAGGTAGGGCCAGAAGTGAGAACACCCGTCTGATGAAGTGGTGTCACCGGGCTGTCTTGCAGAAGGTGAAGATGTTGGCTGAACCGTTCGGGCTTCCTGTTTTGGAAACGCCCGCAGCGTATTCTTCACGCTTCTGTTCATTGACAGGGACCGCCGGTTTCCGAGCAGCGGAAATCCGGTGGGCGGATCGTCACGAGTTTCGCTGGCGATCCCTTTTGGAAGAGGCGGCGCAGGCCAAAGCTAAATGCGAGAGTCCGTCGGAAAATGCAGCCTATGCATCAGCTTTGTTTGCTGCCTTGGAGAAGATTAGTCAGTCCGACCGCCCAAACCGGAGCTTGTTGGCCCCTCAACCGGGTGGCCCCATCTTCGTGACCGCAAAGGAAGTCTCGCATCCGGCTCCATCAACCCAGCGCAAACAGAGAGGTAAAAGGGAGGTGTTGCCCATGCAGGCTGACCTGAATGCCGCCATCAACCTGGCCCTGCGGGCTGTGGCGCATCCCGGTTGTGCAGATATTCATCATCGCCTTCGGACAGAGCGGAAGAAAGGAGCCAAAAATCAGCCCGATGTTCTCCAAGCTCGCGAACCGCGGCGTTTTGGAAAGGAGAAGGTTGCGATTCACTTCCGCGAAGGCGATTCAGCGCCGAAGGAGCGAAATAGTAATCTCTTCTATGATAGCCAATCGGTGGCCAGCTTTGGCAGGGCGCGCTTGGGGAACGAAGGGAGTTCGTCCCACCCTTACGCATCCGGGCCTGGTTTGTGGAAGAGGGTCAATGATCGTTGTGAGCAGTGGAAGCGCTGCAATGCGATCAATTCTGCCCGGTGCGATTCATTGCAGGGAGAAGATGACGACCAGATCCCGATGTGATTTCGATTCATGGGCACGCAACCTGTATGGCTTGCGTGCCTATGTCTTCCCCCCATTCAGGCCGAAACAGGGTTGGCCGCTCGAAGCGAACGGCAGGTGGCGGTGCTGCTCAGGGAGAACTCCCGCTTACGTCGGTCAACAAAGGGGTTGAGAGAGCCTCGGTGCTGGCGGTTGATGGGGCTGAAGGGAATCGGGCTGCCAAAGGAGCTGCGATTGATCCACTCGTTGTCACCGCTACCTCTTCAACATTGAGTGAGGCGGCACCGCCGATGCTTCCCGTCCGGCGATTGCAAAATTACGCCTATTGCCCGCGTCTCTTCTATTTTCAATGGGTGGAGAATCTCTTTGAGGAGAACGCCGATACGGTGCAGGGTTCGGCACAGCATCGGCAGGTGGATAAACCATCTGAAATGCCCGGGGACCCGAAGGAAATGGAGCTACCCGAGGGCGCCAGGCTGCGCAGTCTTCAGGTCGAAAGCGAATCCCTTGGAATGGTAGGGAAGATTGACCTCATCGATGGAGCCCGTGAAGGCGTGGAGGTCATCGACTACAAAAAGGGAAGCGCCTGGCGGGGGGAGCACGGGGAGCGTGTCGCAAAGGATTATGACGCGGTTCAAGTGGCTGCCTATGCCCTTTTGTTGCGCGAGCAGGGCCTGACCGTCCAAAATGCATCCATTTACTATGCGAGCGAACGGAAACGGGTTCCGGTTCCGCTGGATGACGAACTATTGGCGAAGGTTCTGCATCTGAGGGATGAGGCGCTTGGCGTGGCAAACTCTGGGCAATCGCCTCCCCCATTGCGCGATGATCCAAGGTGTCTCTATTGCTCTGCGTATCCGGTTTGTCTGCCAAATGAATCGAGGTATTGGCAGGCTCCCGGTAATGAACCTCCCACAATCAAAGAGCCACCGCGACCGCCCGGAGACGATGGGGAGATCATGGTTGTGCAAAAACCGGGATGCACGGTGGGGCAGCACGGCGGTGAATTTGTCGTTAGCGAGAAAGGGGTTAATCTGTCAAAGTATCCGCTCCGCCAAGTGCGGGCGATCTATCTTTATGGTGCCGTGCAGTTGACCGCTCAGGCCGCTCAGCAATGTCTGGAGCACGCTATCGATGTGGCATACTTTTCACCGGCAGGCCGTTTCCTGGGGTTGTTGAGAGGCTTGCCCACGAGCGGGATTAATGCCCGGTTGGGACAATACCGGATGTTTGGGGAGCATGGCATCCGATTGAAACTTGCACGCGAGGTGGTCCGTGCAAAAATTCATAATCAACGGGTGATGTTGATGAGAAATGGGGACGTGCCGGCTGTGACGCTACGGCGATTGGCAGATTTGCGCGATTCCGCAAATTGCTCGCCAGATCTTGATGCTTTACGCGGAATCGAGGGGGCTGCCGCAGCCGTATATTTCGAGTATTTTGCGACCATGCTATCCGAGCGGGCCGGGGTCGATTTTTCATTTACTGAACGTAATCGACGACCACCGCGCGATCCCCTCAACGCGCTTCTTTCACTGGGGTATAGCATTCTTTCCAAAGAACTAACCGGCATCTGTCATGCGGTCGGGCTTGATCCGTTCATGGGCTTTTATCATCAACCCCGCTACGGGAGACCTGCGTTGGCCTTGGATTTGATGGAGGAGTTTCGCCCTTTGCTGGCCGATAGCGTCGCAATTTCACTGCTAAATCGCGGCGAACTCACCGTCGGGCATTTTTCTCGAAGTGCGTCTGGTTGCTTTCTTCGCGAGGAGGGTCGCCGAATTTTTTGGGAAGGGTGGTTCCGGCGACTCGATACCGAAGTGACCCATCCTCAGTTTGGATACGCGATGAGTTACCGGAGGATGATGGAGGTTCAGGTACGGCAGCTTTGGCGTTATGTGAGAGGAGAGGCGGAACAATATTTCGGATTTACCACTCGTTGAGCAATGCGCCACCGAATTCTCGTATGCTACGATATTTCGTCGGATAAGCGCCGGAATAAAGTGGCCAAAGCCTGCGAGAGTTATGGGACGCGAATCCAATTTTCAGTGTTTGAGTGTCCTTTGGATGAGCTTCGGTTACAACAACTTAAGGGAATTCTGGAGGAGGTAATCAATCGGGCTGAGGATCAAGTGCTTTTCATAACGCTGGGGCCTGAATCCGGGGATGTTTCCTTGAGGATCGACGCGATTGGGCGCGCCTATCTGGAGCGTTCACGGGTGGTGATCGTTTGAAATATTGAGCAACGGGTTGGTTTTTCCGCTTGCATTAAAGAGCCTTAAGGGATGAATGTACCTTCGCCCACGTGGCACCGATCACTTCTCTTCCGCCATTGGAGAAGCACGCTCTTTGACTTCGCGAGTGCGGTAGTGCGAGGCGCGCCAAGAAAACGCGCTCGCGCGCTCCTATTCATGGGCATCTTATCGCCCTTTGGAACCTGCTTTGCGGCCCTATGTCACCACGGCATTGACGGGCGCTCGCTGGAAATTTTGGAAGTTATTGAATTTCTGGCATTTCCAGTGAGCGCCGTCGCCGTCGACGCGAAAAGAGTCAGCGTGAGGCGGATCGTAGGCCCTTTGGCCTGCTGCCCCCGTATCGGTCGCCGTCGACGCGAAAAGAGTCAGCGTGAGGCGGGACCAACAGCATCGCGACTGTGAGGAGGAGCCGGAGGGTCGCCGTCGACGCGAAAAGAGTCAGCGTGAGGCGGTCTTCAAATGTCGCCGGTCGCTCCCGGCCCGTCTCGTCGCCGTCGACGCGAAAAGAGTCAGCGTGAGGCGGAGGAGGGATACCAGCGGACCTACTCCGTGAGCTAGTCGCCGTCGACGCGAAAAGAGTCAGCGTGAGGCGGATCACCGAAGAGCAGGATCAATCCGACCGTGGCGGTCGCCGTCGACGCGAAAAGAGTCAGCGTGAGGCGGGAGAGGCAGCCGGAATTCAGTAGCCGCGCATGAGGTCGCCGTCGACGCGAAAAGAGTCAGCGTGAGGCGGACGTTGCCTAACGCCAACGCATGGCATCAGATCATCAACGTCGCCGTCGACGCGAAAAGAGTCAGCGTGAGGCGGGTTGTCGGCCTGTATATGGACCGTCATACCCTCCGTCGCCGTCGACGCGAAAAGAGTCAGCGTGAGGCGGGAAGATGGGATCGGCGCGGAGGGTTGCCTCAGGCGTCGCCGTCGACGCGAAAAGAGTCAGCGTGAGGCGGTGCTCCTGTGTCATTGGGCGTCCTTTCCTTCCGCCGTCGCCGTCGACGCGAAAAGAGTCAGCGTGAGGCGGGTGCCAAAGTCATTCGTGGAAGTGGACGTGCTGGTCAAGGTCGCCGTCGACGCGAAAAGAGTCAGCGTGAGGCGGAAAATCGTGTGGGCTTGTTCCGGCCTGCATGTTTTGTCGCCGTCGACGCGAAAAGAGTCAGCGTGAGGCGGCGACTCCTCTTGCGGGAGGATCCGCCACCCCTCCGTCGCCGTCGACGCGAAAAGAGTCAGCGTGAGGCGGATCGGCTGGTACACTGACCCAAAGACGCGCCCGGGTCGCCGTCGACGCGAAAAGAGTCAGCGTGAGGCGGTGACGGAATGATGAAATCCTCCTCCTCCCGCCGGAATGTCGCCGTCGACGCGAAAAGAGTCAGCGTGAGGCGGCAAGACGGCGACCACCCATAAGCCGCCTTCCCCCACGTCGCCGTCGACGCGAAAAGAGTCAGCGTGAGGCGGGTCAATCCGTGGCATCGGTTTGAGACGGGGGATTGCGTCGCCGTCGACGCGAAAAGAGTCAGCGTGAGGCGGAAAGCCGGAGAGGGCATCGAAGCCGGATGGGGCAGTCGCCGTCGACGCGAAAAGAGTCAGCGTGAGGCGGAGATGGAAAGCAGGTGCGCGACGTTAATAGTCCGAGTCGCCGTCGACGCGATTTTGAGGGAACTGGCGGTACTGCCGAGCCCTTCAGCACTGTTTTAAGAGGACGATCGCTACTGAGCGAAATGATTGACCACCACTTGGCGGAAGTCATTCGTGTAGTCCTTGTCTTTTGGTATTTTGCAGTCTTGGTTCTCGTTCACGCGAAATCATATCAGCTCGGTCAGCTTCAGCGCTTCCGGCCTGAGGCAGGCGAGATCGCTGATCTTGACGGAGTTGCCCGTCTCGATGGCGCGGTTTGCGGCGATGCCGACGAGGGCGGAAGCAATGCCCTGCTCGTGTCCGGCAGAGCGGGCGAACGGGTCGGCGGGGGCGGATTCTGAGAAGATTTGCTCTTGGAGGAGCGTGTCGCCGCCGCCGTGACTCCCTGCGAGTCTCGGAATGTCTAGGGTGTAAGGGGCCTTGTGAAGCGGGAGAACGCGAAGGAAGCGCTGCTCGCCTTCCTGGCCCGCGGCGTGGACTTCGTTCAATTGGCCATTGATATCGTAGGAGCGGTAAAGCTCGCTGTATTCGATGCGGCCTTTATCTCCGGTGAGGGTGACGCGGTACCCCTCCTCGGGGCAGAAGGCATTGAGGCTATAGTTGAGCGTGACGCCGTTGCGGTAATTGATAAGGACGGACATCGTGTCCTCGATGTCAATGCCGTCGCGGAACACGTTGCGGTCCCGGATGTAGCCGGTCTCGGCCTCGGCTTCGAGATAGAGCTCACGGATCTCCTCTGTTTCATTAAGGTCAAAAAAGTAGGGGTCCAAGCCTTGGTTGGTTTCGCAATAGCGGGTATAGCGGGTGAGGGCTTCGTCGCCGCGGGCGAGGGCATTCTTCCGACCATAGAAGACCAGGCCGCCGCTGGCGTAGACGTTAGCGGGGATACTGTTGACCCACCAATTGATGAGGTCGAAATGGTGCGTTGACTTATGGACGAGGAGACCGCCTGAATTTGCTTTCTGGCTATGCCAGCGGCGGAAGTAGTCGGCCCCATGGACGGTATCCATGGAGTATTCCATATGGACATGCTTCACGTTCCCGATGACGCCGCTCGCAAGGAGTTCGTAAACTTTCGTGACGCCGGGAGTCCAGCGGACATTGAAGGTGACACGGACTTTGCCGCCCGTGCGGCGGACGGCCTCAAGGATGGCCCGGCACTTTTCATCATCGACGGTAATCGGCTTTTCGCAGAAAACCTCGCATCCTTTTTCAAGGCTACGGATGATATAGTCATGGTGCAGGGAGTCAATGGTGCAGACGATGACGGCATCGGGCTTCATTTCGTCAAGCATCCTGTCGAACTCTTCGGCGAGGTATGTGCGGATTTCCCCCTTGTATCCATAGTCTCTGGCCAGACGATCCCTGTGATAGTTCATGCGGACCTGGCTGATGTCGCAAAGTGCGAGGAGTTCACAATCAGCGGCGTAGGCATCGACGATGGGATCGATGAACATGGAAATGCGCGCCCCGGTACCGACGGCTACAAATTTTTTCTTGTTGGACATAAAGCGGGATGTTGAAGATTTCAGAAGAGCATTCCTTTTGGAGGCGGCATTCCCATGCGAGCGCCTTTCTTTACTTATAGACCGAAGAAGCGAGCCGCATTTTGCCGGGCGACCTTTGTGAAGACCTCCTCGGAAATCTTCCCGGAGTCGCGCCAATCGAGAAGAAGATCGCGCAGCGTCATGGGTTGTTCGTAGTGGCAAAGATCAGTGCCGAAGAAAAGGCGATCCTGAAATTCCGTGAGAAATTTTGGCCCGTACACGGGATCTCGGACGAGTTGGCTGAGGGAGTCGGAGAGCTCGCCGTAAAGATTTGGATAGCGACGCAGTAGCTTGGGAACCACGCCTTCTTCCAGAATTGCGCCGGTGGGTGGATTCCAGCCGACCTGCGTACCATCGGGGCGGAACGCCGTTTTGCGTTGCGCCGGCGTTTCATACCTGCCCAGTTCCGCCCAGAATACCGGGCCATGCCCGAGCACCACAAGGTCGGGAAAACGCTGGAGGGTATGCTCCATCTGCGGGAGACCAGGTTCATCAAACAGGCCGAAGTCGCCCCCAACACGGTCGCTGCCATCCCAGGTAACAGGAAGTCCAACGGCTTCCGCATGCTTAAAGAGGTTCTGCACCAAAGGATCGAGTGTTGGGACGTTAATCATGATCTCGCCGACGCCTTTGCAGCCCTTGTCTTTGTAGTAGCGCAGGATCCTGTCCAGCGGCGCATCTACCGCGTAGGTCAGCACGCGGGGATCGATGTTGCACCACGGAATGAAACGATTGGGATAACGCTCCGCCATCTCGAGAATATCTTCATTGGCCTGAGGGAAATAGATCTCGGGGCTAACAATGGGGAGAAGCACGCCTTTCTCGATCCCCGCCTGATCGTAGCGTTCGATGAGCTGCTCCGCTGTGCAGAACTGGACGACAAAAGGAACTGGTTTACGGTAGGCGTGGCAATGAATGTCGATAAAGGTAGACATGAATTGAATAAACTGAGGTGTCAGGAAAGTTTCTGGAACATGTAGCGAAGGCCGTACACGGTTTGGAATCCGGCCTTTTCGTAAACCCGTCGCGCCGGGATATGCTCATCATTATCCGCTACGATAACCCCTGCATAGCCGACCCCGCTTTCGCGAATCCGGTCCATCACATAGTTCATCATTAAACCGCCGATTCCCCTTCCTTGATGGGTGGGAAAAACAGCATTATATCCCACCGTTGCCGTGTCGCGGTCGCGATCTATCTGAAATGAGCAGAAAGCCACGATCTCCCCTTCCCTCTCCGTATCCACCACGACATAGGCCTGAGCTGTGGGAGACTGAATCCAGTCAAGAACTGCCTTTGACTGGTAGTGCTGCCATGGTGCGTTGCCGATTTGGCCGTATTGCGCTTCGACAAGGGCGTCACCACCTCCTTTCCACACTGCGCCAACAATGTCAGTGATACGAGAGGCATCAGCAGGAAGCCGGGCGGGGCGAATTGAATAGGAGGACTGCATTTTTCTCATGATACGAAGCCGGGCTGAAGGTTATCGGCCCAGGTGGTGCTGAAGAAATTGGAAGGCATTTTCCTGCATGGCTTTCCCAAAACGGTGGGTGTCGTCGTAAACAAGGCTGCCTAGACGGTCGGGGGCGTTGGCGTTATCCCAGACTCTTCTCAAGTAAAGGTGCGCTTCGGCAATGCCAAAGGGTTGCAACATCGGATCGTGGATGCCGCTGATTGCGAGGTACGGCTTCGGTGCAATGGTGGCGGCGATATCCGTGAGATCGAGTTCCTGGTAGAGGGCCGGTGGAAGAGCGAAGTAGCCCATGGAGCCGAGGATGTTGTAATCAATGATGCCTCGCATGGTGCTGCTCCAGCAGACGCTTGCTGCAGCTTGGATTCGGGGATCGAGGGCGGCGAGGTATTGCGATCGGAAGCCGCCAAAAGAAAGGCCGAGGCAGCCGATGCCCGTAGGATCAATATCGCTGCGTGTGAGAAGATAGTCGACGGTGCGGAGGTCGTCGGTGGCGGTGACGCCGGCAATGGAGAGGCCGACGGAGGCGAGCATTCTTGTGGCGAGGGATTCCCGAAAGATGGCCGCCTCCTGCGAGTATCGCATCCGTTCCTCTTCATTGGCGCAACGTTCCCATGACGCAATGGTCTCTCCCGTGTAGTCGGGGTTCCAGATTCGTTCGCCGAAGCCGAAGGCATCGATGGCAATGGAAAGGAATCCTTTCCGCGCGAGTTCCTGCTGGATGGAGCGGCTTTCGTAAAATTCGCTCCGGTAGTCGGAAAAGTAGGTGGGCTCACCTTGCCTGCTCATTAGCTTCTCTTTGCCGAAGGTGCGATCTCCTCCCATGCAATGCAGGGCGACAATGGCGGGGTGCTTTCTTCGTCCGTTGCGGGGGATAATTACGGTGGCCTTTGCCCGCAGAGGGGGAGTGACTGTGAATTCAATGTCCTCAATGACAAAGTCATCCTGTTGTTCCACTGCAAGCACCTGAGCATTGACGGGTTCCCCAAGAGAATGCGGTACGATCAATGCCTCCTTTAGCACAGCCAAGGTTTTTGCCTTCCAGTTCTCGAAGGAGTGTTGAGGGTGATGAAGATAGGAAAGCGACATCGGAGCCTGCTCATAACTTCTCCGGATGAGATGGGTAAAAGGGCTCTCAGCCTGGAAGCTGACGGCGTGACGGCGCTTCAGGGCTTTGCGGAGCTCGCTTTCAGGAGTGCGAAATCCGATGGCTGCGTCGATTTCAAGTGGATGAATGAAGCTCATGGATGGAGGGGCCACGGCTTCTGGGGATCGAGGTACTCACGGATCTCCAGAGATTCGTCAAATTCACTCTGCCAGCTCCCTTCGGTACGCGGCGAGGGGGAGCCTTTCGCTTCAAGACTAGTGATCTCTTTTTCCATCTCAGGCGTCCAAACGGTGTCCTTCCCAATAGCAGTACAGATGTAGGGAGCCCAGTTGATCCAGAAGAAGCAGGCCGGGGAGTTGTCGCGGAGGAATGCGGTCCGGCCGGACCAATGGGCCGCGTTGGCGGTGACCGGCTGATAAAGCCTGCGCCACCCCTCAGCCTTGAGGGTTTCCTCCAGAAACTTCCGGTAGGGAACGGGATCTTCAGCGTGCAATGCAGCGAAAGCGACAGCGGTGTAGTTCAGTGGGTTGCGCAGGACTTTGGACCGGTAGAGCTGATTCCACTCCGAGGAATTGACAGTTTCTTCCGCCAGTTTTAGAAACGCGGATTTAAGCGCAGAATCATTAGTGATCTGCTGGTACTCCAAAAGCGTGTGCAAACCACCAAAATAGTGAAAGAACATTTGGTCGGGTTTTTTTTGCCTTGCGGTGACCGAGACGTCTGGGAAGGAAACGGTGGGACCGATGGAAAGCGCGCCATGATGGACAAACGTCTGCGCGTATTTATTCAACTGTGCGAAGTGCTCCGGGTTTCCGGTTAGCTCCGCATGGAAGGCGAGTCCCGCCAGGCGTCCGCCGTGACATGCGGGGTCTGATAAAGTCGTTTTATTATAATAGCCTTCGTAAAGCTTCCTCACGACGTCACTTGTTCTTCGGTCACCGCTCAGGAAGTAATGCAATCGGAACTCCGTGGCAATGGTCTGACGCTCTTCATGGTCGCCATCGCTCCAATGTTGGACGCCGTGGCGCGTGCCTGTCCCGAACCATTTCCCGGAGTGGCGGATGACGACATCCCGCGAGAACCGAGCCATGGCTTCGGCGGCGAAATAGACCATCCGGTTTCCGGTGCGCAGGTACTCATTCTGCATAAAGAGGTTGGGAATCCCCTCGGTATTGGTCCAACCCCAGCGGCCGTTGTCGAAGTTCCAGTCCTGGGACTGATAGGCATCGGCGATCTCATGCTTTTCCAGAACCTCGCGCGAGACTTCGCCCTTCAAAGCTTTGATCGTGAGATCAACGGGGAGAATCCAGCCATAGGCATCGCGGAAGCGGTGACGGAAATCACCAAAGCTCCAGAAGCCCTCCCATCCGTAGAGTTCGCGATGGTAGAGCCAGAACCCGGCCATGGTTTCCCATGCGCTCCATGCTTTCGGCCATGAATCCCTCCGTGGAGAAGGAAGCTGGACGCCTTTCTCTACATAGGCATCAGCACCCGCGTAGAGGAGCGGCGGACTTTGGTAATCGGCCGCAAGGGTTTCGGCGGAGATTTTGCTGTCGGCTGGCTGGAAGGAGAAAAGAAGCTCGTGGGTGCGAGAAATTCCCGCAACCGGTTCATTGGGATAATAGGTGCTGGCGACCCAATCGGAGCCAGTGGGGGCAGATTCGCCTTGGCCCAGGTGGGGGAAGTTCGAGTACCGGCGAAGGTCCATTGCCGCTGTGGCATTGGGCCAGAGCTCGAAGCGGATGCCACCTTCGGGACTGAGGGTGATCGCTTTGGGCGCGGTTTGTACGAAGTTACGGATTACCCCGACGAATCGGCCGGAGTCGCCTCGAGCTTCGATCCACCCCGTGGCGCCGCCAGCTCTGAGGCTCTCTCCACTCTTCCCTTTAAGGAGACGGGAGCTACGCGACTCCTGCACGAGCCCCGATGCCGGCGCAGCATTGGGGAGCTCTTCGCCGAAACGTACTCCATCGAGACGATAGTGCTGGATCGGTAGTTGGATTCCTAAGCCGGTAAGGAAAGTCTGGCGTGGGTCCTGGAGCTTGAATTCGGTTGAATAGGAAACTTCGAGATCGGGGATGCCGGCGTACATTTTGACGCGGATGACGACGGGCATCTTTTCCGCGGTATCCATGACGCCAGTGAGCTTCACGACCTTCAGGAGGGGGCCGGAGGTTTCAAGCTCTACGGTATCGATCAACAAGCTGCCGGACTCTTTGGTGCCTCCCTCCAGACGGTGGTGGAACGGGAAGGGAGGCTTGGGGTTGCGGCGCAGATCGATATACCCTATGGAGGAATTGGAGGAGGGCTGGATGATCGGTTCTTCTCTGAGAGTAGCGCTGATCCAGTGAGGGCCTTTGTCGAAGCGTACTTTGAGGTCGCCATTCTGGAGGATGACTCCTCCTCCCGCGACAATGCTTGCCGTAAAAGTGTCTGAGCTTTTGGCGGTTGGTCCGGGATTGGACGGAGGGGAAACGGATACGGCAATTGGCAGGAACGTCCCGTTCCTGAAAGAAACATAAGGCGGTGCGACCTCTTTGGCTGCTTTTGCCGGGTTGATCGGGAATGTCAGGAGAACCCATTTGATCGAGCCGTCCGGCCAATAGCCGAGAGCGTCTCCCTGAAAGGGCGTGGCCGCGCCGCCGACTTTAAGCTGAATTTGATTGATTTGCCTGAGCTGGCCTTGGGCAAAAGGGTAGCCACCCGAAACGTATTGCCGGGTGGGAAGCTCGGCGGCTTGAACCCAGGCCGGTTCATGCAGAAGCTCGTCGGCGAGGGGGCGCTTAGAGGACGGGTATTTTGCGTTGAGGCTCTCTCTGGTATTGAAGAGGGCTGCCTCGCTGGTGTCTGCGGTGAGGATCAACTCGTGGTCATTATCGAAGAGCGATCTTGCAAGCGGGCCGTGCAGCGGCTCGCAGCTAGGGGACCACGCGTAAAAAATGATGCGCCCACCATTGGCCGCGTCGATTTGCAGGCTGCGTCCACGTGCTTTGCTCAAAGAGGGCGCTTCCACGCTGATGCCGCGATCCTGATTTCTCAGTTGGACGTAAGGGGGGATGTTCCTCCCTTCCTGCATTGTAAGAGGAGCTGTGGTTTCGCCCTCTGATTTCCAAAGCCGGAAGGCGTTCTCCCCAAGCTGATCGAGGCTGAACCAGCGCCATTCATTGCGGTCGGCCGGGTTCAGCAGTTGGCCGCCTTTTGACGTGAACTGATAGAAATACCGGGTTTCGAAATCAAGGCCATGCTCGCCTTTGAAGAAGATACGCTTCCTCGGCGAGAGCGAGAGGGGCTGGACCCACTTCCATTGTGCAAGGCCTTCCGTCATTGAGGCTGGCGCGGTTGCGGAGAAGGCAACCGCGATATTGCGACCTCCATTGTTCAGGCGATAGCGGATGCTTGCCGGAGTGCTCCACTTGGAGGTTTTCAGCAAACCGCCAATCATGATCTCGGCTCCGCTATCGTGCTTCTCATCCTCTCGGGATGTGGCGGTGAAGTAGGCGATCTCTCCGCTTTCCGATTGCAGGACGAGGGGGCCGTCAGTGGGAGCCTTGAGATCGATTAACGACCGACCCTTGAAAATCCAGCGTGAAATCTGTCCGTTTGTCCGGTCAAATTCGACCTCTCCATTCTCAAGAGGGTATCGCCACGGTTTGGCGAGGGTCAGGCTGATCGCCTTTGTCTCCTCGCTATCAAAGAGGACAAACCACGCGGCACCAAGGCAGACGGAGAGGGTGAGTATGAGGGGGACTTTTAAGGACATGGGAGTACGATCGAAAGAATGAGCCCTGCGTAGAAGCGGAGTGCAGGAATGAGGAGTGCCGCGGGATTATTGAAAACGGTGCCGCAGGGAAAGAATTCCTCCCCCGGACGACTCCCTGATCACAATGGGACATGGGACAAGCGTTTCCCCAGCGGAGATGGCTTTCCCGGTCATGCGCGAAACCAATTGTTCAACGGCGATGCGGCAGGCTATTTCGCTTTGCTGAAGGGCGCTGGTGATCCTGACGGGCGAGACGGAGGCGAGGTCGGAGTTATCGAATCCGGTCACTGCAATATCGCGTGGGACGTCAATGCCCCTGCGCATGCAGGTGGAGACGACGGCGAGCGCCCATTCATCGTTCGATGCGAGGACGGCGTCGCCCTGATAGCCTCGGTTGAGTAATGCTTCCATCGCCTCCTGCGGAAGGGTAAGGGGACTGGCTAACTGACTGATTGGCCCAGCATGGTAGAGGATCTCCCCTTGCAGTTCCTCGCTCCCCCATAGCGGACGGTATTCGCAAATGGAACGAGGGGGAAGTACTTTTCCTCCATGCTCCTTGATGGCATCGGTAAATCCAATCACCCGCCGGGAGCCATGCCAGACGCTATCCGGAGGGGCGGCCAGCAATAGAGTGAGACGCTTTCTGCCGACTGAGATCAGGTGATCGGTCAGTGCGGTGAAGCCTGCTGCGAAATCGGAGTTGATCGTAGGAACCCCGGAAATGGGCTTGGACGAGATCAGCACCATTGGCAAATCGGTCTTCGCCAACTTGTGGAAGACAGACGTATGCTCGAACGACTCAAGAAATGACGGCCCCGACACAATAAAACCTTCAACCCGCGAGGCCAGCATGTGGTCGATGATAACGTCGGCCTCATTCGCGTACCAAAGAGTGTCGGCAAGGAGTAAGTCGTAGCCTGTGTTTCGAATCAGCGTTCCAAGGTGCATGGCGCGTTCGCTTGCTACCTGGAGAGTGCCGCCGGAGTGCATCACTCCGATCAGATTGGATCGTCCCTGCTTGACTGCTTGCGCCGATCGGTTTGGACGATAGTTCAGAGCGCGAGCGGAGGCGAGGACTCGCTTGCGGGTTTCGTCAGTATAGTTAGTCTTTCCCTTGAGGATGTCCGCAACGGTGGTCAGTGATAGCCCGGTCGCCTGGGCGACACAGCGAAGAGTTGGGTGTTTTGTTTTGCGCATGGGCCTTTTTCCCACTGATTCTAATGGAATAAATGACTCCTATAGGGATTCGCCATTGAGTCCACCCCAGAAGTCGCTGCTTGCCGGGAGTTTTATCTTCGCTGGATCTACTTTTTCCGCGTGGCCATCAAAAAAGACCGCGTTGGAATGTCCACGGTGAGGGTTTGCCATGAAGGGCATATTTACCTCCAGGTAGGTAAATATGAACTGTTCCGGTGCAACCGCCCCATCCATGAAGAGCCACATTGCTGAGCGATCCCGAATCTGGTAGATAGTGCCCGGAAAGGCCAGCGGCTGAGGCAGTGTGATCATCTGTTCTTTGGGCCCGTAGGCATGAGCATACTGATTGACGCTGTAAGTCCGGTTGTAGTAGGAGGGGAAGACCCGTGGGTGTTGCGTTTTGATTGAAGGGCAAGTGAGCAGTGTATCATCATAAACCGCAACACGATAGTCTGCTCCCTCCACGAGATACTCCAGCATCCCCCTCATCACATTGCCTTCCGAGTGGACGGGTGTGTCGCTAGGGTAATACCAGTATTTCCCAGGCAGCAGCAGGCCGTTGTGCTCTGAGAAGTAACGGAGCGCCCCCATTCCCATCATCCTCAGATTTGAGACGCACTTGGTACTCTGTGCCATCTCTCTCGAGCGTCCCATAAGGGGGACCAACAGTGCTGCCAGGACTCCGATGATGCCGATACACACCAGGATTTCTAGCAGCGATAGGCCACTTTGATGGGAATGTCGGGGTGCTGCCACGGTTTGAAGCTGATGCTATTTCGCCCTCTGCAGAAGCCCTTTTCCGCGGAGCAGGGCAAAGCAGACTGCCCCGCCGAAGGCAAGATTGAGGGCTGTTTTGCCTTCAGGGATGGTGACGACAGACATATCGTCAAAGTAGACGCTGCTTGAAGCATCATCACCGGGAAAAAAAGCAACTCCCATGTAAAAGTACCCTGTATCGACGCCGCTGGTATTAGGCGCATAAAAGCCGCCGGAAAGGACGCTGCCAATTTGGTTTTGTCCGGTAGCGTCAAATAGAGAGAGACTATACTCGCTCGAGGACTGCGGATTAGAGGGGAGCGAGATCTCCAGTGTATACCATTCGTTGGAATTCAGATTGCCCGTGGTGCTGGAGTAACCATCCGAGCGGAGGCGAACGTTGGCTTGGCTGCCGCCGATAGCGACGAGCCCGACGTTATTGCCCGCCCGGTCGCGAATGTAGAACTCCACGGTGGTATTAACGTTGGTCAGGTTGAAGGCGAAACGCACTTTGATTGCCTCCTGCGTTGGGACTGCCTCGCTGCCATCAATCCCGAAGTAACCCAGAACCTGCGCGTAATCTTTTGAAGCATCGGCCGGGAGGTCTAGCTTCATCGACCGTGTGCCAGAGAGTGCCCGATCTGTGCTGGCGGAGACATTCAAGTAACGAACATCCCATAGACCATGCTCCAGCTTTCCGGCTCCGACAGCGGAATAGGTGTCGTCATTCAGCAGCGTGTTATCGCGGTAAGTATTTCCGTCAAAGTTTTCGTTGAAGAGGACTGTTTGAGCCTTTGCTGTGGCGAGAGATAAACTTGCCGATAGGAGAAGTAATGGGAGGAGCTTCGATTTCATGGGGTCGGATTTTGGTTGAAGGTCGAGAGATGATCGAGTTTCGGTTGAATCTTCCGCAGAGTCGTAACGTTACGATTTTTTTGGTGATTTTTTGGATGCTGGCGTTGATTAAAAAAGGAGCGGGCTCAATAAAAGGGGGGTGGTTCACTTCGGAACGTTACGATAAAAGGTTATTTTTCTTGGCGTGTCAACAGAAACTGCGGAGAAATTGATAGGGGGCAAACGCTTCATTTTAGAGAAGCTGATCTGCGAATTTAATCACTTCATTTCGACTGCAGCTGCGGGGATGTATGGTTTCAGAAGCTGAAGGAGGGGGGTGTTTCGCTCTGAGAAATATTGATTAAGCCAGTGAGCGGGGATGAGGGGAGCGAGAGCTTCCCTGAAGGCGCGGGTGGCAGCTTCAAGCTTCTCCAGTTCCCGGGAGATCTGGCGGAAGTTCATGCTGATGGGGCGTTTGTGCGGGTCGAGGCGGCAGGTTGCCAGTTGAGTTTCGATTAAGCGGACGCGGTACCAAACATCGAGGCTGGTACCGGTGTACTCCGTTGCGGCGTCGCGGACACGAATGAATTGCCTTGCCTGTTCTGGCGACCAGATCTGCGCGAGAAGTTCCCCCGAGCGTTCGATTGTGTCTTCCGGCGCCGTTCCGTCATACATCAGGATGGCCTGCTCAAGAAGAGTGTCTAAACAGGCCTCGATACTCTCACATTGCGGCGCATTGAAGCAATAGCGGCTCCATCCGGTGGTAATGAGGCCGGTGAAGTCGTGGCGCTGGGCGATCTCAACCCATGCCTTTGCATTGACGCGGCGTTCGTCGGGGTTGGGGCGGTCGCCGCTATGGTTGTCCGCGCCCTTGAAGGCGCTGGCTCCCCAGAGGGAGAAGCCGAGTTGTGCAAAGCGGGCGCTGTGCCGGGAGCTATAGTGATGCTCGACATGATCGGGATGGCCGCCGTAGCCCCAAACAACAAGATCGCACTGCGGAGCAAGGCGGTTGAGAGAGGCATCATCCCACTTCACCATCATGTCATGCCAGAGGATGGGGCGAATGTTGCGCTGGTTCAGAAGGCAAAGAAGCGGCTCAGCATGGCTGAGATAGAGAGTGGATGCACCATGCTGCTCAATGTAAGCCTTGGTTTGAGGGTGGGTTCCGAACGCCCATGCCTCATCGCCGCCAAGATGAAAGTGCTTAACGTTCGGCATGAGACGGAGGACATCGAGGATGATTTCCTGAACAAGCTCATTGGCGCCGGGGGCCAGGGGGTTGAGAGCATCATTGTCCGCGGGGACTTCCCGCAGGGCGATTCTATCATCCCCTTTGAGAAAATTCTCCATGTGCCCAAGCGTCTGGACAAGGGGGATCAGTTCCAGCCCCAGGTGCTTGGCGTGCGCGACGAACTGACGCACCTCATCTTCGGTGTAAGCGGTAGCGGAACGGAACGAAAGGTCGACGCTCCAAGGAAAGGCATCCTCCCATTCCACGAATACAGCCGTGAAGCGAAGGGCAGAAAAGAGTTCAAGAAGCTCCAGAAGGCGTGGAAAGTTGGGAGGTGTCCCCTTAAGATCGAGGTGAACCCCACGGTGTTTGATCGCGGGTACGGATGCTTGGAATGGGATGCTCATGTCAATAAGATTGAGGGCTGGGACTAGTCACGGGTTAGCGAGGAAAAATCGCAGGAGGACGATGAATGATGGCCGGGATGAGGAGGCGGGGAGTAAATTTTGCAAGAGCGGCCGCATCTGCTCATAAACGACGAGGGCGGACAATCACAAATAACCGAGAGAGAGTGATGTCAATCCTTCACGTAAAGCAACTCTTGTTCTCATCCATCAATGGCACTCCGGGCCGAGTGAATGTTGAGGATTCTATTGACACTTCGCAGGGAAAAGCGTCCTGTCGTAACGTTACGGCACCTATGAACTACTGGTTTAGCATCTGGCTCCTTGTCGCCTTGGAACTCTTTCTGGCTCCCGTTCTTCAGGGAGCCGGAAACCTTCTCCTGAACGGCGAGTTTAAGTTCAGCTCATTCGATAGCTCTCGCTATGGAGCAGCGCAGACCTATCGAAGCGGCTCTATTCCATTCTGGGATCAGGAGGCTTATGGGAGTGTCGAAGTTTTTCGTTCGACGAGAAACCCGGCATTTCGTCCCCGATTTCCCGTCGAGGGAGTTGTCGTTCTCCATCCAGGAAAATCGATCTCGCAATTCGCCTTGCTGGACGAACTCAAGCTCGATGCCGGTGAAGTCATCTCCCTTTCGGTTCTCGGTTTTCAAACCCAGGGAAGAGGACTCCGGGCTTCCATTTCCGTGATGAAACTCGACAGCATGCAGGGTGAGTGGTCGCCTGCCACTTTTGGGCAGTCTGACACACGGAGATTTCCCAAACGTGCCAGGGGAGAGTTGATTCCCGTAGAAGTTGGGCATGGCGAGTCTGGAGTGGAGAACCATTTTGAGCTGAAGCTTGAAAACATCTCGATTGCAGTGCCGCACGCTTCCGGGAACGAAGCAGCTTCTGCGAACATCATCGGGGTGCGGGTTGAGTTTACGAATCTCTCAGGAGTCGATGTCTGGATCTACTCTCCAACGCTGGTCCGAGGGGCCTTGGCCGCAAACCGGCTGGAGAGCATTCGCTCCTTACCCGAGATCTACAAGCATCTTCCGCGCACAATCACCAAGTTGCGCCGAGGGCAACCGCTCCACATTGTCTCCATGGGATCAAGCATTGACCGCGCGAGCGCCAATCCGCCTCTCTACCTTTATGATGAGGACGCCACATCTCCCCGATTTAAGGAGCCTATATCCGCCGGCCTGCTTTTCGATGGAGAAAAGGTCGGCCATCCCGAGTGGACTCCTTATTTCGGATCGTGGGCGCATTACCTCGGTTATACGGGAAGGCTGCGGCGGAGTCTGATGCGCCGTTATGACTACCCCATCGACAAGATCCTGCTTAACGTAATGGCTTGCGACGGATCTTCGATTGGCGAATCGCATTCGGCCCTCGCGGAGTGGTCATCGCTCGCCCACCCGCCGGATCCTGAGCTCAATGGTCACAAGAGCGGCAGAACGTGGAAAGATCTTTACCCTTCCGTTATCAAGCGGCCCGAAGGAGCATCGCCCGACCTGGTCCTATTCGGAAGCGGCGCCAATGAGAAGGTTGATGGCCCGGACGAAGTCGCCGCCTTTGAAGGCGCCGTCCGGTGGTTCCAACGTCATTATCCTGGGGTCGAGTTTATCTTCTGCATGTGGCAAAATCGCGAGGAATATACCGCCAATGCGGGTATGCTTAAAGACCTTGCCTTGCACTATGGCATTCCGATCATTGATGTTGGGCGCGAGTTGAGCCTTCTGACGCGCCACGGGGACATTACAGCCCTCGTGCCTGAGGATGGTCACCCTCAGGCTGCGGCCCACGCCATCTGGAGCTATATGCTTGAAAAAGCCTTCCAGTGTGTTGATCCGATAGCGCCGGGGATTCCACAGCGCTATCTCCCTGAACGCCTGAGCCCATATACCATCGGGTGGGAGGGGGAGGTGGCAACTTACCCTGCATCTTCACCCCGCATCCGGCTCGGCACAGCCTTTATCCTCGATGAAACCACAGTAAATCTCTGGGCCAGTGGGGGCAAAGATAGGGTTGACGTTCGGATTGACGGCGTTGCAGGCAATGCGCCGGAATATCAAAATCAAAGTCGATTGAAACCATTGGCACAGCGGGACCCTCGTAACAGTGTCTATACCATCGGCCGTCTTGCCTTGGGCGATCAACACTTGATTGAGGTCACCGGAGGGGCGAAAATTGTCGCTGTTGATTCCAAAAGGCCGCTGAATCGTATCTGGCATGGGATTCAGAGCAAAGCATGGCGTACTGGAGAGGGGCATCCGGTGGTGGAGGCTTTTACCTCAGCTTGGGGGGCACCGTATGGAACCGCCAAATTGACCTTGAATGCCGGTGAGTCGGCAACACTTCGATGGGTGGGGACGGATTGCTCCATCGCATGGCTTGCGCAACCTGGCGGAGGCACTCTTCTGGCGTTGATCGATGGCGAGGAGAGATTTCGCCAGCCGACAGCAGAGTACGTCCAACTCGCCGACGGAACGCGACTCCACATGGAGAACCGCAAAGGGATTCGCGGC
>Ga0180217_1001356_pt1 | contig 27507 bp, 22 predicted proteins | sample eDN3rd37CBELigOP_FD_128521 | JGI IMG/M metagenome (GOLD analysis project Ga0180217, IMG submission 128521) | Enriched Organic Plus compost microbial communities from Emeryville, California, USA - eDNA 3rd pass 37_C BE-Lig OP (version 2) (version 2) ... | reverse complement strand
CGCAGACCCCGCAGGATCTCGCGCGGGTCGTCGCCGACGACGGGTTCGAGTCTCATCGCGGCATCAGAAGTACCACGGATAGGGCGACCAGTCGGGCTCGCGCTTCTCGAGGAACGCGTCGCGACCCTCGACGGCCTCGTCGGTGCCGTAGGCGAGGCGCGTCGTCTCGCCCGCGAACACCTGCTGACCGACGAGACCGTCGTCGACGGCGTTGAACGCGAACTTGAGCATGCGGATCGCCGTCGGAGATTTCGTGAGGATCGTGCGGGCCATCGCGATCGCCTCGCGCTCGAGGTCGACGTGGGGCACGACGCGGTTCACGGCGCCCATCTCGTACGCGCGCTGGGCCGAGTACTCCTCGGCGAGGAAGAACACCTCGCGCGCGAGCTTCTGCCCGATCTGTCGCGCGAAGTACGCGGACCCGTAGCCCGCGTCGAACGAGCCGACGTCGGCATCCGTCTGCTTGAACCGTGCGTACTCGGCCGACGCGATCGACAGGTCGCACACGACGTGCAGGGAATGCCCGCCGCCGGCGGCCCACCCGGGGATCACCGCGATGACGACCTTGGGCATGAAGCGGATGAGGCGCTGCCCCTCGAGGATCTGCAGCCGGCCGGCGCGGGCGGGGTCGGTCACGGCATCCGTCTCGGAGTACTTGTAGCCGTCGCGTCCGCGGATGCGCTGATCGCCGCCGGAGCAGAACGCCCAGCCGCCGTCCTTGGGACTCGGGCCGTTGCCTGTCAGGAGGACGGCGCCGATCCGCGGGTCCTGCCGCGCGATGTCGAGGGCGCGATACAGCTCGTCGACCGTGTGCGGGCGGAACGCGTTGCGCACCTCCGGGCGGTCGAACGCGATGCGCGCGATGCGCCCGTCGCGCGACACGTGCGCCGTGATGTCGGTGTACGCGTCGGCGCCGGGAGCCGGCATCCACTCGGCTGGGTCGAACAGCTCGGAAACGCGGGAAACCTCGGAGTCGCTCACCTCACCAGCCTACGCGGGCGTCATACCGCGAAACGGACGCCGGGAAGAGCGGATGCCACGCCCTACCCTTGTTCGGTGACCTTCAAGAGCCCCTCTCTCGCCCTGGCCTCCGCGGCCGCCCTCCTCTTCACGCTGGCCGGCTGCGCCTCGAGCCCCGAGCCTGCAGCGACGGAGTCCGTGCCGCCCGCGTCCGCCGCGATCATCGGCGAAGCATGCGAAGGCGACGAGGGCGTCACGCTCGTCGTCGACTCGTCGGCGCTCGCCGACGGATCGCTGCGGGAGTGGTGCCGCCCCACCGACGGCGCGATCGCCGTCGCCGACATCCTCGACGAGGCGGGCATCGCCGTCGAAGGCACCGACGAGTACGGCGACCAGGTGGTCTGCCGCGTCGACGGCCTGCCCTCCGCGACCGAGCCGGTCGGGTCGGCGGAGGACCCCGCCCATGTCGAGGAGTGCGCCTCGATGCCCGCCGCGTTCGCCTACTGGTCGCTGTGGACGCAGCCCGCGGGCGGCGAATGGGGCTACGCCGAGGAGGGCCTCTCGACCCTGCAGGCCGAGCCCGGGCAGAGCGTCGCCCTCCTGTTCACCCTCGACGGCGCACCGGCGGCCCCGACCTCGTGACCGCACGCCCCGCTCGCCGCCTCCGGCCGGGAGCGTTCCGGCCGGGGCCCCTCCGCGCCGCCGTCGCGCTCGCGGTGGGCTTCGTGGCGGTGCGGGTCGTGTATCGCGTGCTGTTCCACGGGGTCGACGGCGACGGCATCCTGCTGCTCGACCTGCCGGTGCAACGGCTGCCGCCGCCGCTGGGTCACGTGCAGCTGCTCGGCCCGATCACGGCCGGCGGCCTCTGGACCGCGGCGCTGTCGGCGGTGCCGGTCGCCGCCGTCATCGTGGCATTCGGACTGCTCAACGCGACGGTCGACGTTCCCCGGCTGATCGGCCGGGGCGCCCGGTCGGGACCCTTCCGCGGCATCGCGCGAGCGCTGTCGATCGCGTGGGCGACCCTCCCCGCCCTCGTCGACGCCGCCCGCGCCGCCCGGTTCGCGCAGCGGCTGCGCGGCGATCGCGCGGGCGTCGGCGTCCTGGCGCCGGTGCTGGAGCGCACGCTCGAGCGAGCGACGTCGGTGGCGGCGGCTCTCGAGCTGCGCGGCTACGCGGGCCGCGGCCTCGACGGCGCGTGCGAGCGCCCCGTCGACCTGCACGGCGTCACGGCGGGCTTCGGCGCGCGCGACGTCGTGCGGATCGACGGCCTGTCGCTCGCTCCAGGACAGCTCACCGTGCTGTCGGGCCCGACCGGTTCCGGCAAGTCGACGCTTCTTCGCACCCTCAGCGGCCTGCACCCTCATGTCGACGGCGGATCGGCGCGCGGCGAGCTCGTCGTGGTCGGTCACGACCGCATCGCCACGCCGCCCCGCGACACCTCTCGCACCGTCGGCGTCGTGCTCCAGCATCCGCGGGAGGCTTTCGCCACCGAGCGGGTGGCCGATGAGATCGGGCTGAGCCTCGAGCTGCGGGGCGTGGCATCCGTCATCCGCGCGGCGCGCGTGCGCGAGATCGCCGAGCGCGTCGGCATCACCCGCCTGCTCGACCGCCGCCTGCGCGAGCTGTCGGCCGGGGAGGCGACCCTCGTCGCCATCGCCGCTGCGATCGTCGAGCATCCGATCCTGCTGGTGGTCGACGAGCCGCTCGCCGACCTCGACGTGATCTCCCGCGCCCGCATCGTCGCCCTGCTCGGGGCGCTGGCCCACGAGGCGGGCGTGTGCGTCGTGGTGGCCGAGCATCGGGCGGCGGAGTTCGCGGGCGTCGCCGACCGGTGGCTGCGGGTCGCGGCCGGCACGGTCGACGCGGCCGATGCCGCGACCCTGGGGCACGACGCGGCCGCCCTCGGCCGCGGCGCGCCGGGGAGGCCGACCGGCGACCTCGGTGAAGCGGCTCTCCCGGGCCGTCTGTCGCGACCGGCGCTCACTGCGACCGGGATCACGGTGCGTCACGGGGCGCGGGTCGCCGTGGCGGATGCCGACGTGGCACTCGCGGCGGGCGAGATCGTCGCGATCACGGGCCCGAACGGCGCCGGGAAATCGAGCCTGCTCGTCGCACTCAGCCGCGAGCCGGGAACGGCGCTCGTCCCCGATGCCTCCGATGACCTGTTCGTGCGGTCGAGCGTCGCCGCCGAATGCCGCCGCGCCGACCGCCGCGCCCGCGCCCCGAAGGGCACCACCGCGCAGCGCTTCGTCGCCCTCCTCGGGCGGGAGCCGTCGACGCCGGACTCCCGGCGCCTCCTGGCGATGCACCCGCGTGACCTGTCGGCCGGTGAGCGCCGCTGCCTCGCGATCGCACTGCAGACAGCAGCACGTCCCGCCGCGCTGCTCATCGACGAGCCGACCCGGGGCCTCGACCCCTCCGCCCGTGCCCTCGTGCTGTCGACGATCGCGGCGCAGGCGGATGCCGGGATCGCGGTGCTGTTCGCGACCCACGACGCGGAGTTCGCCCACACCCTCGCCCACCGTGCCCTCACGATGACGGACGGCGTCCTCGACGAGGCCCTCTCCGTCGCCGCTCCCGTCGCCGCCTCTGCGACCCTCGCTCCCGCCGGCACAGGGCTGGCCGCCCCCGCTCCGGCCGCCGCCCCCGTGCCGCCGCCCCCGACGGCATCCGACGCCGGCGGCCCGGCCAGCACACACCGCCGCCCTGCCTCCGCACCGCCGCGCACAGCGAAGCGCCGCCGCCACGTGCTCGCCATGACCCTCGCGAACCTCGCCGCGGCCGCTGCCTTCTTCTGGCCACTCGTCGCGACCGCCGTGCCCGCCCAGGCCCAGGCCGCGGTGCCGTACATCGCGCTCGCGCTCGCTCCGCTGGCGATCGTCGTCGTGCTCGCGACGCTCGACGACTCGGTGCGGTCGGCGCACACCCTCGCGCTCCTCGCGGTGCTCGCGGCGCTCGGGGCGGCGATCCGCGTGGCCAGCACGGGCGTCGGCGGCGTCGAGGCGCTGTTCGTCCTGCTGATCCTCGCCGGTCGTGCGTACGGTCCCCGGTTCGGGCTGCTGCTGGGCGCGGCGTCCGTCGCTGTCTCGGCGCTCATGTGGGGCGGCGTGGGGCCGTGGCTGCCGTTCCAGATGTTCGCCTGCGGCTGGGTGGGCGGCGGCGCGGGACTCCTCCCCCGACGCGTGCGCGGCTGGGCCGAAGTCGTGATGCTGTGCCTCTACGGAGTCGCCGCGTCGTACGTGTTCGGACTCATCATGAACATGTGGTTCTGGCCCTTCGCGGTCGGCGCCGACACGAGCATCTCGTACGTGCCCGGCGGCTGGGTCGGCGAGAACCTCGCGAACTTCCTCGTGTACTCACTCCTCACGTCGACCGCCACGTGGGACACCCTCCGGGCGGTCACGACCGTGCTCGGTCTCGTCGTGGTGGGCAGGGCCGTGCTCTCGGCGCTCCGCCGCGCCAAGCCGGTCACCTCCTGACCCCCTCCCCTCGGCAGCCGCCAGCGGTTAGCGTGGCGAGCAGGGAGGCTTCATGCTGATCGTCGGATCGATCGTCATCCGCGTCGACGACCTCGACGCCCAGATCGGGTTCTGGACCGCTGCGCTCGACTACGTGGTGCGCCAGCCGGCCGACGTCGACTTCGCCGTGCTGCGCCCGCGCTCCGGCCCGGGAGTGAGCGTGTCGCTCGACGCCGTGCCCGCGCCACGCACCCTTCCGCCCCGCATCCATCTCGATCTGTACGCCGAGGATCAGGCTGCCGAGGTCGCGCGGCTCGCAGCCCTCGGCGCCCGCGAGGTGCACTGGGACAAGAAGCCCGCCGATGCCGACTACGTGATCATGGAGGATCCGGAGGGCAATCGGTTCTGCGTCGTGGATGCGGCGGACTGGTCGGGGTGGGCTCCGCACCGTGCGGACAACACACCCCCACGCCGTGAGACCCTGGAAGGGTCATGAAGATCCGCAACTCCTCCGACTGGCGCGACGCGCTCCCGTTCGACACCGCGCTGCGCGCCTCGGAGGCCCTGCCCGGAGACCCGACGCGCTGCGCCACCTGCGGCCCCGCCTCGGAGCTGCGTGAGCGCGAGGATCTGTGGGTCGTCAAGCACCGGCATCCGAACAACCCGGCAGGCTTCGTGCGCCTCTACTGCCTCGCCCACAGGCCGACGATCGCACCGCGACCCGAGCCGGTCGCCGCGCCCGCGAAGGCCCGGGCCCCGCGCGCCCCGCGCTCGACGAAGCTCGCCGCCCCGACCATCCCGGAGCGCGCGCTCGTCATGTGCCCCGACTGCTTCGTCCAAGTGCCGGCGACGGGCATCTGCGGCATGTGCGGTCAGCGCGTCGGCTGACGCGCGAGCAGGCGGCCGACCGACGGATCGACGGAGGCCTGCGGGCCTGCCGCCGGCTCACACCGAGAAGTACTTCGCTTCCGGGTGGTGGAACACGAACGCGTCGGTCGACTGCTCGGGATGCAGCTGCAGCTCCTCGCTGAGCTCGACGCCCATGCGCTCGGGGCGCAGCAGCTCGACGACCTTGCGGCGGTCCTCCATGTCGGGGCACGCGGGGTAGCCGAGTGAGAAGCGGGCGCCGCGGTACTCGAGCCTGAAGAGCCCTGCCGGGTCGGCGGGGTCTTCTGCCGCGAAGCCGAGCTCGGAGCGGATGCGGGCGTGCCAGAACTCCGCGAGCGCCTCGGTGAGCTGCATCACGAGGCCGTTGAGCTCGTAGTAGTCGCGGTACCTGTCTTCCGCGAACAGCTTCGCCGTGACCTCGTCGATGCGCGCACCGGCGGTAACGAGCTGCACCGGCATGACATCGACCACGCCCGACTCGCGAGAGCGGACGAAGTCGGCCAGGCACAGGTGGCGGTCCCGTCGCTGGCGCGGGAAGTGGAAGCGCAGCCGCTCCTGGCCGGGCGTCCCGCCGGAGCCGCCGTCGGGCGCGAGCAGGCCCGCTGCGCCGAGGACGCCTGCGGGATCGTCGCCATGGTGCAGCACGACCACGTCGTCGCCTTCCGACACGACCGGGAAGTAGCCGTAGGCGACCGAGGCGTCGAGCATCCCCTCGGCCAGAATGCGGTCGAGCCAGTAGCGCAGGCGCGGCCGTCCTTCTGTCTCGACCAGCTGCTCGTACGACAGCCCACCCTCGCCGCGGCCGGGCTTGAGACCCCACTGGCCCATGAAGGTGGCGCGCTCGTCGAGGTAGGCCGCGTAGTCGGCCAGCGCGATGCCACGCACGATGCGGGTCCCCCAGAACGGCGGAGCGGGCACGGGGTTGTCGGATGCCACGTCGGAGCGCGTCGGCATCGCCTCGGGCTCGGTCAGGGTCAGGAGCGAGCCTTCTCGGTGGATGCGCTTCTTCAGCGGCGGGAGGCCGACGGCATCCGGGGCTTCGCCGCGTGCGATGCGCACGAGCGGCTCCATGAGCGCGAGGCCCTCGAAGGCGTCCTTCGCATAGCGCACCTCGCCGTCGAACATGCTCGCGAGATCGTCTTCGACGTAGGCGCGGGTGAGGGCTGCGCCGCCCAGCAGCACCGGCCAGCGCTTGGCGAGGCCGCGGGCCTGGAGCTCCTGGAGGTTCTCCTTCATGACGACGGTCGACTTCACGAGAAGCCCCGACATGCCGATGACGTCAGCGCCGTGCTCCTCGGCGGCCGCGATGATGTCGGCGATCGGCTGCTTGATGCCCAGGTTGACCACGTCGTAGCCGTTGTTGGTGAGGATGATGTCGACGAGGTTCTTGCCGATGTCGTGCACGTCGCCGCGGACGGTCGCCAGCACGATGCGGCCCTTGCCCGACGCGCCCGTCTTCTCCATGTGGGGCTCGAGCAGGGCGACGGCGGTCTTCATCACCTCAGCCGACTGCAGCACGAACGGCAGCTGCATCTGCCCGGCGCCGAATCGCTCGCCGACGACCTTCATGCCCTCGAGCAGATGGTCGTTGATGATCTCGAGCGGCGTGAGGGCCGGGGTGTCGGCGGTGCCGGCGCGGGCGAGATCGAGGTCGGCTTCGAGACCCTTGAGCTCGCCGTCGATGATCCGCCGCTGAAGGCGCTCGCCCACGGGCAGGGCGGCCAGCTCGGCGGCCCGCTGATCCCGCAGAGCGGCCGTGTCGACGCCCGCGAACAGGTCGAGCATGACCGCGAGCGGGTCATAGGCGAGGCTGCCGTCGGCGTCGTACTCGCGACGGTCCCACACGAGGTCGAGCGCCACCTTGCGCTGGTCTTCGGGGAGAGAGGCGAGCGGCACGATCTTCGCCGCGTCGATGATGCCCGAGGTGAGCCCCGCCTGCGTCGCCTCGTGCAGGAACACGGAGTTGAGCACGGAGCGGGCCGCCGGGTTCAGGCCGAACGACACGTTCGAGACGCCGAGCGTCGTCTGGATGCCGGGATACTTGGCGACCAGGGCGCGGATCGCCTCGATCGTCTCGATCGCGTCTCGCCGCGTCTCCTCCTGGCCGGTCGCGATCGGGAACGTGAGGCAGTCGACGATGATGTCCTCGACCCGCATCCCCCATTCGCCGACGAGCGCGTCGACGAGGCGCGAGGCGATGCGCAGCTTGTCGTCTTTCGTGCGGGCCTGGCCCTGCTCGTCGATCGTGAGGGCGATGACGGCGGTGCCGTGCTCCTTGACGAGCGGCATGATGCGACCGAAGCGCGAGTCCGGCCCGTCGCCGTCTTCGTAGTTCACGGAGTTGACGACGGGGCGACCGCCGATGAGCTCCAGCCCTGCCCTGATGACGGCCGGCTCGGTCGAGTCGATCACGAGCGGCAGCGTCGAGGCCGACGCGAACCGCGACACGACCTCGCGGATGTCGGCGACGCCGTCGCGGCCGACGTAGTCGACGCACACGTCGAGCAGATGCGCACCGACGCGGATCTGGTTGCGGGCGATCTCGACGCAGTCGTCCCACCGGCCCTCGAGCATCGCCACACGGAACGCCTTCGACCCGTTCGCGTTGGTGCGCTCGCCGATCGCGAGGTACGACGCGTCCTGGTGGAACGGCACGTGCTGGTAGAGAGACGCGACCCCCGGCTCCCGCAAGGGCGCCGCCGCCGGCGCGCCGACGATGCGGGTGCGGGAACGCGACGCGAGCGACGTGTACTCCACGGCGCCGTCGGCAGGAAGGTCGTCGCGGAGCTCACGCGACGCCACGGGAACGTCGCGCAGCCGCTCGACGACCGCCGCGAGGTGCTCGGGAGTCGTGCCGCAGCATCCGCCGACGAGCCCGATGCCGAACTCGCGCACGAACTGCTCGTGCGCCGTCGCGAGCTCGGCGGGCGTCAGCGGGTAGTACGCGCCGTCGGCGGCCAGCACGGGAAGCCCCGCGTTCGGCATGCAGGCGATCGTGACCGGCGAGTGCTTCGACAGGTGCCGCAGGTGCTCGCTCATCTCCGCCGGACCCGTCGCGCAGTTGAGGCCGATGGCATCCACGCCCAGCGGCTCGAGCGCCGTGAGCGCGGCGCCGATCTCCGAGCCCATGAGCATCGTGCCGGTGGTCTCGACGGTCACCTCGACGAAGATCGGCAGACGGATGCCGCGGGCGACGATCGCCTGCTTGCACGCGTTGACGGCGGCCTTCGTCTGCAGGAGGTCCTGCGAGGTCTCGATGAGGAACGCGTCGGCGCCGCCGTCGATGAGGCCCTCGGCCTGCAGCGCGAAGGTCTGCTTGAGGTGCTCGTACGTCGTGTGACCGAGCGACGGGAGCTTCGTGCCGGGGCCCATCGATCCGAGCACCCAGCGCATGCGGCCGTCGGAGGCCTCAGCCGCCTCGACGCGCTCGCGCGCGATGCGGGCTCCCGCCGCCGCCAGCTCGTGAATGCGGTCGTCGATGCCGTAGTCCGAGAGGTTCGACCAGTTGGCGCCGAAGGTGTTCGTCTCGATCGCGTCGATGCCGACGGCCAGATAGTCGTCGTGGATGCGGGCGACGATGTCGGGCCGCGACACGTTGAGAATCTCGTTGCAGCCCTCGAGCTGCTGATAGTCGTCGAGCGTGGGCTCGTAGCGCTGCAGCATCGTGCCCATCGCGCCGTCGGCGATCACGACGCGCGAGACGAGCGCGTCGAGCAGCGCCTGCGACCTTTCCGGACGCGGGATGCCATCGATGTCGAGCGGATGGAGAAGCGGCGCCACGGGTGTCACCGCCCGATTCTCCCACGCGCGATCACCTCGAACGTCGTGCTTTAAGGAATGAGTCGACGGTGTCCCACGCGGCGATGCCGATGATGGCGATCCCCGTCAGGAGCGAAAGGATGCCGAACACCTTCTCGCCTTCGCCGTGGGGAATGACGGTCAGCCAGAAGTCTGGGCTGAGGAGCTCGCGCTGCGACAGCAGCCACAGCGCCGGCACAGCGACCACGACGTTCAGCACCGTGTTGACGGCGGCGAGCGCATAGGTCCAGCGGCGGCGCAGGAACACGACGATCTGCAGCACCGCCTCGGCGGCCATCGCGATCAGCAGGCCCGTCGCCCACCACGGCCAGAGGTCACGCGAGAGGAACGACACCCACTCGCCCTGCAGGTACACGAGCCCCACGAGCTGATCCCAGACGAAGGCGATCGCGGCGACCGCGAGGAACACGACGCTGACGATCATGTCGATGCCGCGGGCACCCGTGTAGGGGTTTTCGGCGGGCAGCCGGTCGACGGTCCAGGGGGTCATGGCGGTCTTTGCATCGTCGGAACGCTCGACCACCGCGAACACGAGCGTCGTCCAGAACGCGAGGTGCACGGCAACCGAGAGGCCGACGCCGATCGTCGAGCCGATGATGGCGCCGATCGGGGCGCCGGCGAGTATCTGCCCCAGCGCGACGCCGAATGCCGCGAGCGGCACGACGATCACAAGCAGGAGCTTGAGCAGGCGCCGCCACTCCAGGAAGTACCGCGGTCCGATCAGGTGCAGAGGGCGGTCGGCATAGCCGGCAGCGAGCACATCGGGGTCGCCGAGAGCGTTGAGCACGTCGCGTTCTGCCGCGTCCGCCTCCGCGCCGGCCTCGAGGCGGTCCTCGATCTGGTCGGCGATGGAGGCGCGCAGCTCGTCGGCGACATCGCCACGCTGCTGCTCAGGGAGGGTGCGCGTGACCGCGTGGACGTAGCGGTCGGTGAAAGTCGATTCCATGGGCGGTCCTCGGTTCGTGTCAGCGGTCGCCCGGCAGCGCCTCGACGGCGGCGGCGATCGCGCGGAAATCTTCGGTGAGCTGCTGCGCGAGACGCAGCCCTTCGGGAGACGTGCGGTAGAACTTGCGAGGCCTGGCCTCGCCGGTGTTCCACTCGCTCGTGAGATGGCCCTGCTTCTCCAGTCGTCGAAGCAGGGGGTACAGCGTGTTGGCGTCGGTCTCGAACCCGCGACTCTGGAGCTGCTCAAGCAGTCCATAGCCGTAGCCCGACTCCACCAGCAGTCTCAGGCAGGCGAGGACGACCGTCCCCCGCCGCAGCTCCTGGCGGTGCGTCTCGAGCGCTTCCTTCTCGGCCATGCCTCACACCTTACTGTGTGTCACACACTATCGTCAACCACACACTGCGACGATGCGCACCCACCGGTCCACCCACCGACGCGGCAGGATGGACACCATGAGCACCCCGCCGCTGTCCGACCTGCTCGCCACGGCGCACGTCGTCGCGCTGCCACTGGCCACTCGCTTCCGCGGCGTCGACGTGCGCGAGGCGCTCCTGTTCGAAGGACCCGAGGGCTGGAGCGAGTTCTCGCCGTTCGTCGAATACGACGACCAGGAGGCGGCGACGTGGCTCACCGCCGCGATCGACTACGCCTGGAGCCCCGCCCCCGCGCCGGTGCGGCAGGCCGTGCCCGTCAACGCGACGGTGCCGGCCGTCGCGGCGGAAGCCGTGGCATCCGTCCTCGCCCGCTACGACGGATGCCGCACGGCCAAGGTGAAGGTCGCCGAGCGCGGGCAGACGCTCGCGGACGACGTCGCCCGTGTCGCCGCGACCCGTGCGGCCCTCGGCCCGGAAGGCCGCGTGCGGATCGACGCGAACGGCGGCTGGAACCTCGACGAGGCCGAGCACGCCCTCCACGCGCTCGCCGAGTTCGACCTGGAGTACGCCGAGCAGCCCTGCCCGACGGTCGAGGAGCTCGCCGAGCTGCGGCGCCGCCTCACCGACTGGGACATCCCCCTCGCTGCCGATGAGAGCGTGCGCAAGGCGACCGATCCGCTCGCGGTCGCGCGGGCGGGAGCCGCCGACATCCTGGTGGTCAAGGCGCAGCCGCTCGGCGGCATCCGTCGCGCTCTCGACATCGTCGCCGAGGCGGGGCTGCCCGCGGTCGTCTCCAGCGCCCTCGACACGAGCGTGGGCCTGTCGATGGGCGTCGCTCTCGCGGCCTCCCTGCCCGAACTGGAGTTCGACTGCGGACTGGGGACCGCCTCGCTGTTCACCGCCGACGTGACGGCGACGCCGCTGCGCCCCGCACACGGCGCGCTGCCGGTGGGACGCGTGACGCCGGAACCCGAGCTCCTCACCCGGCACGCCGCCCCCGAAGAACGGCGCCGCTGGTGGCTCGACCGCCTCGAGCGGTGCCACGCCCTCCTCTGATTCGGGTCAGTCCTCCGCGGTCGGCACGACGAGCACCGTGACGAGGCGCTCCAGCCGGTCGTTGAGCACATCTGTCACGCCCGCCTGATCGCGGCCCTGCAGGGTCGCGCGCGTGCACGTGTCTTCCACGGCGTCGAGCAGGAGCTGGGCCGTCTCATCGAGGGGCAGCCGCAGTCGCAGTCCGAAGCTCTCCACGACGTGGGCGATGATCCCCTCGACGCGCTCGCGCATCGTCTCCTGCCACGTGAGGTAGGCCGCAGCCAGCCGCGGATCGCGCAGGGCCTGCGTGCGGATCTCGCTGAGCAGCTGCGGCTCCATGTGCTCGCCGAGCGACGCACCCACCACCTGGCGCACGAGGGTCGACGGATCGACGCCCGCACCGGTGGGACCCGGGCCGAGCTCCCGCACGCGGCCGGCAACCTCTTCGAGCTTCGACTCGGTCATCTGGGTGATGAGCGCGAGGAAGAGCTCCTCTTTCGACTCGAAGTTCGAGTAGAACGCTCCGCGAGTGAACCCGGCGCGCTCGCAGATCATCTCGACGGATGCCGCGCCCATCCCGACCTCGGCGAACACCTCGTGCGCGGCGGCCAGCAGCCGCGCGCGGGTCTGGGTGCGACGGCGCGAGGCGGGGCGCTCCGTGACATCGGTCATGGGCTGCCTCCTCTCCGCCGTCGACGGGTCCGTCTGGTCCGATACTCCCACCATCCGCACAGGCTTGCGGGAGCGTACACGATTAGGATACACATATGTATCGGATACAACGCTGTATCGCCCTTGCTCACGCGGGGTGGTCGGCGCGCCGGCCCCTCGATGTCACCTTCTGAACCGGAGCGCCCGTGTCCACACTCCTGTACTCCCTCGGCCGCTGGTCGTACCGCCACTCCTGGCGCGTGCTGATCTCCTGGATCGTCCTCCTCGGCGTCGTGGGCGGCGTCGTGGGCGCAGGGCTCGCGACCGGCTTCGTCAAGGGCACCGACAACTCGTTCACGATCCCCGGCACCGAGGCCCAGGAGGGCATCCAGCTGCTGGAGCGCACCTTCCCGCAGGCGAGCGGCACGAGCGCCCAGCTCGTGATCGTCGCCCCTGACGGCGAGCGCGTCGACGACGACCGCGTCTCCGACGTCATCGCCGGCACAATCGACGAGCTCGAAGAGGTCGAGGGCGTCATCACCGTGACCGATCCCTTCGACGAGATGGTCGAAGGCCTCGTCTCGGACGACGCGCAGGCGGCGATCATCCGCCTGCAGTTCGACGGCCAGTCGACCGACGTCACCGACGAGACGAAAGACGCGCTCACGGCCGTCGCCGACGACGCCCGCAGCGCCATGCCCGACGGATCGAAGGTCGCGATGGGCGGTGACCTGTTCTCGACGTCGGTGCCGGCCATCTCGCTCGTGGAGGCCGTCGGCGTGCTCATCGCGCTGTTCGTGCTCATCGTCACCTTCCGCTCGATCGCCGTCGCCTGGTTCCCCCTCGCGAGCGCCCTGATCGGCGTGGGCCTGTCGATCGTGCTGATCTACCTGGCATCCGCCTTCACCTCGATCTCCTCGACGACGCCGATGCTCGCCCTCATGCTGGGCCTCGCGGTCGGCATCGACTACGCCCTGTTCATCGTCGCCCGCCACCAGGACCAGGTGCGCAGCGGCGTCGACCCCGAGGAGTCGGCCGCCCGCGCCACCGGCACAGCGGGCTCGGCAGTCGTCTTCGCCGGCGTCACCGTGCTCATCGCGCTCATCGGCCTCGGCTTCGCCGGCATCCCGTTCCTGACGACGATGGGCATCGCCGCCGCCGTCGCCGTCGCGATCGCCGTCGCCGTCGCGCTCACCCTCACGCCCGCGCTCCTCGGCTTCATCAAGGGCCGCGTCGCCGGGCGCCCCCGCCGTGAGCGCACGACGCGCGCACAGAAGGCGGCGGGCAGGACACGGCCCACGACTCCCCGCACGGGCTTCGCCACCCGCTGGGTCGCCCTCGTCACGCGTCACCCCGTCATCACGACCCTGGCGGTCATCGTCGGCCTGGGCCTTGTCGCCGTCCCCGCCGCAAGCCTCCACCTGGCCCTGCCCAACGCCGGCATCCAGCCCAAGGAGAGCCAGGCGCGCCAGGCGTACGACCTCACCGCCGAGCACTTCGGCGCAGGCACCAACGGACCGCTCATCATGACCGGCACGATCGTCACGTCCGACGACCCGCTCGGCCTCATGGAAGACCTCGAAGCCGAGATCAAGACCTTCCCCGGTGTCGAGTCCATCGCCCTGTCGACCCCGAACGAGACCGCCGACACCGGCCTCATCCAGATCGTGCCCGAGACCGCGCCCGACGACCCGGCCACCGCCGACCTCGTCCGCGAGCTGCGCGCCGCGCACGACCGTCTGCTCGACGAATACGGCGTCGACCTCAAGGTCACGGGCCACACCGCCGTCGGCATCGACATCTCCGACCGCCTCGGCGCGGCTCTCCTCCCGTTCGGCCTCTTCGTCGTGGGCCTCTCGCTCGTGCTCCTCATGATCGTCTTCCGCTCGATCTGGGTGCCCATCAAGGCCGCCGTCGGCTACCTGCTGTCGATCCTCGCCGCCTTCGGCGTGGTCGCGGCCGTGTTCGAGTGGGGCTGGTTCGCCGAGCTGCTGCACGTCACGCGCACCGGCCCGGTCATCAGCTTCATGCCGATCATCCTCATGGGCGTCCTGTTCGGGCTCGCGATGGACTACGAGGTGTTCCTCGTGTCCCGCATGCGAGAGGACTTCGTCCACGCCCGCGCCCGCACCGGCCGCGGCGACCGAGAGACCGCGGTGGGCGCCGTCCGCAGCGGCTTCTCGGCATCCGCCCGCGTCGTCACGGCAGCTGCCGTGATCATGTTCGCCGTGTTCGCGGCCTTCGTCCCCGAAGGCGACACGTCCATCAAGCCCATCGCCCTAGGCCTCGCCGTCGGCATCGCCGTCGACGCTTTCCTCGTGCGCATGACGCTCGTCCCGGCCGTCATGGCGCTCCTGGGCGACAAGGCATGGTGGATGCCGGCCTGGCTCGAGCGCCGCCTCCCGCACTTCGACATCGAGGGCGAGGCCGTCGAGCGCGAGCTCGCACTGACCGGCTGGCCCGAGGATGCCGCCTCGACCCCGCTCGCCGGCGAAGGACTCGCGCTGCGCACCGACCTCGGCGGCGACGAAGACGAAGTCACGGTGTTCGACGGCGTCGGCTTCCGCATCGGCCACGGCGGCACCCTCGTCGCCACAGCGGAAGACCACCGCGCCACGCGCGCCTTCGCCCTCATGGTCGCCGGACGCGTCAGCCCCACCGAAGGGCGCCTGCGCGTCGCCGGACACCTGCTGCCGGGGCGCGCAGCCTGGGTGCGCGCCCACGTGGGCGTCGCCCTGCTGAACGACCCCGACGGCGCCGCCGACCCCGTGCGAGAGCTGCGCCGCGCCCTCGCCGGCGGCACGCGCCTCGTCGTCATCGACGGACTCGACACGCTCGCCGGCGCCGAGCGCGACCAGGCAGCCGCGCTGCTGCGAGATGCCGCAGCCGATCTCGACCGCCGCGGCGACGACCCCGTCGCCCTCACTGTCGTCGCCACCGGCCGGCGCGACGGCGCGATCCTCGACATCCTCTCCGAAGCACACCGCCCGAACGTCACGTCGCTCGCGCTGACCACCGCGCCGGCCGCTTCCCTCCTCGACACGCAGGTGATCTCATGACCCTCCCCCTCGAACGCGCACGCACCCGCAAGCCGGTCACCTGGCTGACCGTCGTCGGCATCCTGCTGCTGCCCGTCATCATCGGCGGCATCCTCATCGCCGCGCTCTACAACCCCGTCGAGCGCCTCGACAGCATGCGCGCCGCCATCGTCAACAACGACGAGGCGATCACCGTCGACGGCCAGTACATCCCCCTCGGACGCCAGCTCACCGCAGGCCTCGTCGAAGGCAGCGACACCTTCGACAGCAACCTCGACTGGACGATCTCCAACAGCGACGACGCCCACGACGGACTCGAAGACGGCACCTACGACGCCGTCATCACCATCCCGGAGAACTTCTCGACCGCGGCGATGTCGACCTCGCAGAGCGACGAGCCGGAACAGGCGACGATCTCCGTCGAGACCGCCGCCGACAGCCTCATCGTCGACGACGCCATCACCGCCCAGGTCACACAGGCCGCCGCCGCCCTCATGGGCGAGCAGCTGTCCACCGTCTACCTCGAGAACGTATTCCTCGGCTTCACGACCCTCGGCGACCAGCTCGGAGACGCCGCTGACGGCGCAGCCCAGCTCGCCGACGGCGCCATCCAGCTGTCCGACGGAGTCGCGCAGCTCGCCGACGGCGCGAACGCAGCCGCAGACGGCGCGGGAGCGCTTCCCGACGGCGCGCGGAAGCTCGCCGACGGCGCGTCCGAGCTCGGCAGCGGCGCGGCGCAGCTCGCCGGAGGCGCCGACAGCCTCGCGGGCGGCGCGAAAGACCTCGCCGACGGCGCCACGCAGCTCGAAAGCGGTCTCACCACCATCGCCGACAAGACGCGCGACGCCGCCTCCGGCGCTACACAGCTCGCCGCAGGCGTCGCCGACGGCGCAGACGACCTGCGCGCCGACGGCCTCGTCCCCGCCGACCTGACGGGCGCCGCATCGCAGGCCGCCACCCTCTCGACACAGACCGCCGACGCCACCGCCGGCATCGCCACCGGGCTGGGCGGACTGTCAGCGCAGTGCGCGGCATCCGGCGCGGCGCCCGAGTTCTGCTCCACGCTCTCCACGCTCGCCGCCAACGCGGGCGACGCGGCCGCCGCCGCCGGCGGAGCGCAGGCGTACGCGGTCGGCACGCGCGACGGCCTCGCGACCTTCGCGACCGAAGCCCCGAAGGAGCTCGCCGGGCAGCTCACGACGATCTCGACCAACATCAGCAAGCTGGCAGGCGGTCTCGGTCAGCTCGCCGACGGCGTCGACCAGTCGGCAGACGGAGCGGGAAGCCTCGGCGACGGCGCAAGCCAGCTCGCAGGCGGGGCGTCCGGCATCGCGGACGGCGCCGGCGCCCTTTCCTCCGGCGCAGGACAGCTCAGCAGCGGCGCCGGAAGCCTCGCCGACGGCGCAGCGCAGCTCGCCGACGGCGTGACGCAGCTGGCCGACGGCACGAACCAGCTCGCCGACGGCTCGAGCGAACTGGCCGACGGCACCGGAGAGCTGGCGAACGGCCTCCAGACCGCGGTCGAGAACATCCCCACCTACACCGACGATGAGGCCACCGACCTCGCGACCGTCCTGGCAGACCCGGTCGGGGCCGAAGGCGTCGGCACGTCGCTGTTCGGCGCATCGGCAGTGCCGCTCCTCGCCGTGCTGGCCCTCTGGTTCGGCGGCCTCGGATCGTTCATCGTGCTGCAGGCCGTGCCGCGCGACGCCCTCAGCTCGCGCCGCCCCTCGGCTCTGCTCGCGTTGCGCAGCCTCGCCCCCGCCGCCGGCATCGGCGCCGTTCAGGGCCTGCTCGTGGCCGCCGTCGTGCAGGCCGCCGCCGGCTACGACTGGGGCGACTGGTCGGTGTTCGCCGTGCTGGCCATTGGCGCAGGCGTCTCGTTCGCCGCCGTCAACCAGGCGCTCGTGGCTGTCTTCGGCGGCACCGGCCGTTGGATCGCCACCCTCGTGGGCGTGCTCGCAGTCGCGACCGGCGTGGTGTCGACCGTTCCCGGCATCCTGACGTCCATCGCCGGCCTCATGCCGACCACGCCGGCCTATACGGCCATGCTCGCCGCGCTCACGCCCGCGGGCGGCGTGGCTGCCGGACTCGTCGGAATGATCGTCTGGGCCCTCCTGGCGCTCCTCGTGACGGTCGTCGCCGTCGCCCGCCGCCGCACCACGAGCGCCCGCGCGATCCTGGCGACGGCCCCCGCCGCCTGACCGGCATCCGGGCCGGGCACCGCACCCCCACCGGCACCGCACCCATGACCGGCACCGCACCCTGCGGAGTCCCTGCGGGGGTCCCGCCGGGCGCCGGCGTCTGCCGGTCACAACTCCGGAAAAACCGACACCAGCAGCGACCTCACCCGCGGAATCACGCGGCGCGCCGCACCCCGACCCCAGAAACTCCGGAGTTGTGAACCAGACGGTCAGCAGCCCCCGACCCGCGAGCCCCACCGCCGCCGGCACGCGGCGACTTGAGTCCGCATCCGCACCGCTGGACCCCCGCCGACCCGACCCGAACGGCGGGACTCCGGCGTCCGCGGGTCACAACTCCGGAGAAACCGCCGCCAGCAGCGACCTCGACCGCGGAATCATGCGGCGCGCGGCGCCCCCGCCGCCGAATCTCCGGACTTGTGAACCAGACGAGCAGCAGCCCACGGCGCGCAAGCCCCACCGCCGCCGGCACGCGGCGACCTGAGTCCGCATCCGCACCGCTGAAGCCCCCGCCGACCCGACCCGAACGGCGGGGGCTCCGGCGTCCGCGGGTCACAACTCCGGAGAAACCGACACCAGCAGCGACCTCGACCGCGGAATCACGCGGCGCGCCGCGCCCCGACCCCAAAAACTCCGGAGTTGTGAACCAGACGGTCAGCAGCCCCCGGCCCGCGAGCCCCACCGCCGCCGGCGGGCGGCGACCAGATCCGTAACGGCGACCGCCGGAGTCCCCGCGGAAGCACCCACGGGTGCCGGTCACAACTCCGGAAAAGCTGACGCCAGCAGCGACCTCGACCGCGGAATCACGCGGCGCGCCGCGCCCCGGCCACAGAAACTCCGGAGTTATGAACCAGACGCGCCGCAGCCCACGGCCCGCCAGCCCCACCGCCGCCGGAGGGCGTCAGTTCAGGCCGCTGTAGACGTGCAGGCCCTTGAAGAACTGGTTGACGATCGTGAAGTTGAAGATCACGGCGGTGAAGCCGACGATCGACAGCCACGCTGATCGAGTGCCGCGCCAGCCGCGCGTCGCGCGCGCGTGGATGTAGCCGGCGTAGAGCACCCAGATGACGAAGGTCCAGACTTCCTTGGTGTCGAAGCCCCAGTAGCGGCCCCACGCGTCGTTCGCCCAGATGGAACCGGCGATGAGGGTGAAGGTCCACAGGATGAACCCGATGATCGTGAATCGGTAGGCGAGCGATTCGAGCGCGTCGGAGCCGGGCAGCGTGCGCAGGAAGCGCAGGCCGCCACGAGCCTGGTCGGCGTCGCGCTGCGCGGCGATGCGCTCACGGCGCGTCTGCAGCAGCTGCAGCACCGAGAGGGCGAACGCGAGCGCGAAGAACGCCGTGGAGAGGGATGCCACGAACACGTGGATGACGAGCCAGATGCTCTTGAGCGGGTCGGCGAGCGGCACGACCTGCACGTAGTAGGCGAGCGTCGCGCCGCCCAGCAGCACGACGGTGAGGCCGGTCACGAACGAGCCGAGGAACCGGAGGTCGTAGCGGAACAGCACACCCAGGAACACCGCGATGATGAGCATCGTGCCGGTGAGGGCGAACTCGTACATGTTCGACCACGGCACCCGCCCGGCGGCGAGGCCGCGCAGCACGTCGCCGCCGACATGGAAGACGAACCCGAGCACGGTGAGCGCCGTGCCGATGCGCGCCCACAGGTAGCGCCGGCGGGAGCCGAGCGGCGCCTCGAGCTCGCTCTGCGACGCCTTCTGCTGCGCCCGAACCTCGTCGATGGCGGTCGTGCCGCCTGCGCTTCCGGCCGCGACCGCGCCGACGAGCACGCGGGTGCCGGCCACGTCCTTCGCCTTGACGGCGTCGTCGGAGCGGCGTGCGAGGTCGATCGCGTACGCGGCGAACGCCAGCGTGTAGATGGCGACCGCCGTCCACACCAGGAGCTTGGAGATCTCGTCGAGCGAGGTGGCGTCGAGCATGGGATCAGTCTACTTTCGGGGTCTGCGGAAGCGTCTCGGCGAGGGCGGCGCCGTGCTCGGCGGCGAGCCGCTCTACGGCGTCGGCGATGGCAGGGTCCTCGCCTCGGGCGAGGCCCGCGTACTCGAGCGTGAGCGCGTCGCCGTCGGGCGTCGCCTTCACCCACATGCGGCGGCGCGGCACGAACAGTCCGGCGAGCAGGCCGAGCACGGCGAGCACGGCGAAGGCGAGCACCCACGGTGCGCCGACGTCGCGGTGGATCGACAGGGACACGTAGCGCTTGACGGGCGCGGCGGCGCCGTCTTCCGTCGCGTCTTCGAACGTCACGGTGCCGAGGCCGTTCGGCAGGTCGACGGTGTCGCCGGGGGCGAGCTCGAGCGACTCGACGTCGATGGCGCGGCCCGTCAGCTGCTCCATGTCGGCGACGTCGAGCGCGTACACCGAGCGGGGCGTGCCGTCGTCGATGCCGAGGTCGCCGACGTAGACGTCGAGCGTCAGCACGGGGTTGAGCAGGTCTCCGAACGCCGACGTGAGCGCGCCGGTGTGGAGGTTCGCGGCGGTCGGGTAGAAGAAGCCGACGAGGCCCATCTGCTGGGGCAGGCCGTCTGCGACCTTCACGACGCCGAGCGATGTCATGTTGCTGTCCTGTGGGAGGAACTCGACGTCCTCACGGAAGACGACCTCTCCGTCGGCGTCGCGCACCGTGATGGTCGGCGCGTAGCCGTTGCCCATCAGGTAGACGCGGTCGCCGGCGAGCTCGACGGGGTGGTTGACGCGCACGGCATCCTGTCGCGGGTCTTCTCCTGGTCGCGTGATCGTGACGTTCGCGGCGAAGTCGCCCGCCTGCCCCTGACCGGCCTGCCCGATCGGCGTGTAGGTGACGTCGAAGCTGTCGAGCGTGACGGCGTAGGGCGGAAGGTCGTCGACGTCGACGAAGCGGCCGGGGTTGAAGCTCGTGTAGCCGAGGCCGAGCGAGTTGACGAAGCTGTCCCCTTCGGTGATGACCGTCTGACCCGTGTAGGTGAGACCGCCTCCGATGCCGACCGACAGCAGCACGCCCACGAGCGCGCCGTGGAAGACGAGGTTGCCGGTCTCGCGGAGGTAGCCGCGCTCGGCCGAGACGGATGCCGTGCCGCGCCCGTCGTAGCGCTCGACACGGTAGCCGGCTCTGCGCAGCTGCGCTTCGGCGATCGACACGGCCGCAGCGGCGGCGGCCTCGGCATCCGTGCCGGGGGCGAGCTCGACGGTGCGCTCGGCGTGGTCGTCGAGACGCGACAGGCGCGCGGGCGTGCGCGGCGGACGCGACCGCATCGCCTTCCAGTGGTGCTTGGTGCGCGGGATGACGCAGCCGATGAGCGACACGAACAGCAGGATGTAGATCGCGGAGAACCACGCCGACGTGTACACGTCGAACATCTGCAGCGCGTCGAGCACGGGGAACAGGTCAGGGTTGTCGGTGCGCCACTGCGTCACGCCGTTGGGGTCGGCGGAGCGCTGCGGCACGATCGAGCCCGGGATCGCGGCGATCGCGAGCAGCAGGAGCAGCACGAGGGCGGTGCGCATGCTGGTGAGCTGCCGCCACCCCCAGCGCAGCCACCCCGTGAACCCGAGCTTCGGCTGGGCCACGCCGGTCCCGAGGTCGTCGGCGTCGGCGTGGTCGCGCGGACGGAGCGGATCGGCGGTGCGCGCTTCGCGGGCCTCGCGGGCGTCTGCGGTCTCGGTGGCGTCAGAGCGGGAGTTCGACACTGCCGATCACCCCCGTCAGCGACGACATGAGCAGGGTCCACACACCCGTGACCATCAGCACACCGAGCACGATCAGCAGCACTCCTCCGATGAGGTTGACGGCGCGGATGTGGCGGCGGAAGAACGCCACCGACCGCGAGGCCCAGCCGAAGCCGAGCGCGATGAGCAGGAACGGGATGCCGAGGCCCAGCGAGTACACGACGGCGAGCACGACGGCGCGCCACGGGTCGGCCTGCGTGAACGAGATCGACAGGATCGCCGTGTAGGTGGGGCCGATGCAAGGGGCCCAGCCGACGCCCATCGCGACGCCGAGGAGGGGCGCCCCGATGAGGCCGAGTCCGTTCCGCACCTGCGGCTTGACGGTGCGCTGGGCGATGCCGAACACCCCGACGAACACGAGGCCGAGGAGGATCACGACCACGCCGAGCACACGCGTGATGACGTCGCCGTACTGCACGAAGAAGCGCCCCATCGTGCCGGCGAGCACTCCCATCGCGACGAAGACGAGAGTGAAGCCGGCGATGAACAGCAGCACGCCCACGACGAGCCGGCTGCGGGTCGCCGCGGCGGTCGTGCCGGTGCTCGCTCCGCCGGATGCCAGGCCGCCGGATGCCGCGCCACGCGATCCCGTGACGGCGCCGCCGAGGAAGCCGAGGTAGCCGGGCACGAGCGGCAGCACGCACGGGGACAGGAACGACACGAGCCCCGCCAGCAGCGCGACGGGGATCGCGAGCCAGAGGGAGCCGTCGAGGACGATCTGGCCGGGGTTCACAGCTCCTCCGCGAGCACGTCGCCGACGATCGTGGGCAGCGACGTGTCGTCGCGGACGGCGCCGATGAAGCGTGCGGCGACGCGGCCCTGGCGGTCGAGCACGAGCGTGATCGGCACGGCGCTCAGGGGCGTCCACGACGCGAAGGCGAGCTTCAGCTCGGCGTCTTCGCGCGCGAGCAGTGACGGGTAGGTGATGCCGAACTTCTCCTCGAAGGAGGTCGCCTGCTCGGGGCCGTCGTAGATGTTCACGCCGAGGAAGTGCGCGCCCTCGTCGGCGTAGCGGGTGAAGGTCTCCTGGAGGATCGGCGCTTCGACGCGGCAGGGGCCGCACCCGGCGTACCAGAAGTTGAGCACGAGCACGTCGCCGGCGAAGTCGGCGCTCGACAGCGTCGAGCCGTCGACGGCGGTGCCGGTGAACTCGATCGACTCGCCGCGCTCGTGGGCGGGGATCTCCTGCACGCGGCCGTCGCCCGACACGAATCCCTGGTTGGTCCCCTGCTTGTATTCGTCGGAGATCCCGGCGCTGACGTCGCTGCACGCGACGAGAGAGACGGCGAGCGCGGCAGCGACGACGGATGCCGCCGCCCGCCGCAGGGTGGACAGGCCCATCACACCGCCCCCACGTCGATCGCTCCGGCCACGTGCGCGGGCTCCGCGTAGGCGACCTCGCTCCAGCCGATGCCGTCGCGCTCGAAGCTCGTGACCGACGACAGCGCGCACCGCCGCTGGCGCGGGTCGTGGCGCAGCGGCGCCTTCGCGACGGCGAGGTGCGTGATCCAGATCGGAAGCTGGTGCGACACGAGCACGACGTCGCCGGAGTCGACGGCATCCCACGCGTCGCGCATCGCGCCGTCCATGCGGGCGACGACGTCGAGATAGGCCTCGCCCCAGCTGGGCTTCGACGGCGAGCGCAGGTGATACCAGTTGACGGGGTTCATGAGCGCGCGTCTCATGCGGCGTCCTTCGAACACGTTCGTCGGCTCGATGATGCGCTCCTCGATCACCGGCTCGATGCCGAACAGCTCGGCGAACGGCTCGGCTGACTCGCGCGTGCGCTGCAGGGGCGACGCGTAGAGCGCTGTGACGGGGCGACCCAGGTCGCGGATGTGCTCGGCGGCCGATCGCGCCATGCGCCGTCCGTCGTCGCTGAGGCGGAAGTTCGGCAGCCGTCCATACAGCACGCGCTGGGGGTTGTAGACCTCCCCATGGCGCACGAGATGGAGGCGATCGGCGGGCACGGCTCAAGTCTACGTGGGAGGTGTCTATGGGAGTCCTGAAAGCCCCCTGCGGCGACGGCGAGCGCGTCGCGGTGCGAGGGGGCGGGATGCCGGCGCGGGCCCACGTAGACTTGCCGACTGTGAGTGAACGCGTTCTCGTGAGCCAGCTGCAGTCCCGCGCCGACGGGCCCGTCTCCGTCTCGGGGTGGGTGGAGACCGTCCGCGACCAGAAGAAGGTGCAGTTCGTCATCCTCCGCGACGAGACCGGCGCGGTCCAGCTGGTCAACCCGGCGACGCGTCCCGACCCGGAGGGGGCCGAGCAGGATGCCGCGGCCCTCGCCCTCACGTCGCTCATCTCGGAGCTGACCACCGGCACGTTCCTCACCGTGAACGGCGAGCTCAAGCACGACGAGCGCGTCAAGCTCGGCGGCGTCGAGATCAAGATCGGCGCGCTCGACATCGCGGCGGCGGCCCTGCCGGAGACGCCGATCGCGGCCGACAGCGGGCTCGACAAGCGCATGGACTGGCGCTTCCTCGACCTGCGCCAGCGCCGCAACAACCTGATCTTCCGCGTGCAGACGACGCTCGAGCACGCGATGCGCACCTACTGGATCGAGCGCGACTACATCGAGATCCACTCCCCCAAGCTGATGGCGTCGGCATCCGAGTCGAACGCCGAGCTGTTCGAGGTGCCGTACTTCGAGGACAAGACGGCGTACCTCGCTCAGTCGCCCCAGTTCTTCAAGCAGATGGCGCAGTCGGCGGGCTTCGGCAAGATCTTCGAGATCGGCGACGTCTACCGCGCCGACCCTTCGTTCACGAGCCGCCACGCGACGGAGTTCACGTCGGTGGATGCCGAGATCAGCTGGATCGACTCGCACGAAGACGTCGCGGCGATGCAGGAGGAGCTGCTCCAGACGGCGCTGCAGGCGGTCAAGGACAGGCACGGCGACGAGATCAAGGAGCTGTTCGACATCGACGTCGTCGTGCCGAGCCTCCCGTTCCCCCGCATCCCGCTCGCCGAGGCGCGCGAGATCGTCAAGGCCCGCGGCTACGAGATCCCCCGCACCGACGGCGACCTCGACCCGGAGGGCGAGCGCCAGATCGCCGCGTGGGTCAAGGAGAAGCACGGCCACGACTTCGTGTTCCTCACCGACTATCCCCCATCGATCCGGCCGTTCTACCACATGCGGGACGCGGAGACGGGGCTCACGAAGAGCTACGACCTGCTCATGAACGGCGTCGAGATCACGACCGGCGCGCAGCGCGAGCACCGCGTCGACATCCTCGAGGCGCAGGCTCGCGAGAAGGGCCTCGACCCGGAGCACCTGGGCTTCTACCTCGACTTCTTCCGCTACGGCGCCCCGCCGCACGGCGGCTTCGGCATGGGTCTGGCTCGCGTGCTGATGCTGCTGCTCGGGCAGGACTCGATCCGCGAGGTCACGTACCTCTTCCGCGGCCCGACGCGTCTCGCGCCCTGATCGGGGTCACACTTCGAAGTCGACGGACATGCGTCCGCTGACGACGCTGCGGATGTACGCGCCGACCTCCGTGTGGGCGGGGTGCGACTGGTACTCGTCGAGGCCGGCGATGTCGTCGAAGTCCATGACGACGGCGACGTCGACGTTCTGGTGCGCATAGGCGACGTTGGCACCCACCGACAGCTCGCGGATCGAGGGCACGACGCCGACGAGGCTGCGGAGTCGACGCGACACCTCGGCGGCGTGCTCGGCGCGGGTCTCGGCGTCTTCGGCCGCGAGCTTCCAGGCGACGACGTGGCGGATCATCGGGCTCCTTCGGATTCGGTGAGGGCGCTGCGCAGCCGGTCGGCTGACACTCGCCAGTGTGCGTGGAACGTGCCGTCGATGAGCACGACCGGGATCTTCTCCCACCACTGCTGATAGAGGGCAGGGTCTTCGAGGATAGACAGCTCCTCGACCTGGACCTCGTCGCCATCGGGCAGGTCGGCGACGACGCTCTCGATGATCTCCCGCGCGACGTCGCACAGGTGGCAGTCGGGCTTGGAGATGATCGTCACGTTCGTCACGGTTCCATCCTGCCGCACCCGTGCGGATGCCACGGTCAACACGAAGCGCCCCTCGACGATCTCCGGCCGGAGGGCCGGAGTGCCTGGGGCGCTCGGTGTCTTTTTGCCGCGACTTACTTCTTGTTGCGGCGCTGGTGGCGAGTCTTGCGAAGCAGCTTGCGGTGCTTCTTCTTCGCCATGCGCTTGCGGCGCTTCTTAATGACAGAACCCACGGAAAACCTCACTAAGTCAGGGGTCTGGACGCGATCGATTCGCGTCCGGGATCAGGCACGTCGAAAAATGCCTCAGGACAGTCTAGCCGACGTCGGCAACCGGCATTTGCAGGGCCGCCGTGACGGCGGTCTCGGGAACGCGGTAGCTGCGACCGAAGCGCACAGCGGGGAGCTCGCCGGCGTGCACCAGGCGGTACACGGTCATCTTTGAGACGCGCATCAGCTCCGCCACCTCGGCGACGGTCAGAAAGCGCACGTCCGACAACTCCGGCATCCCATCTCCCCAGATCGATTCCCAAAAATGAATGCTCCCCCCAGCCTATTGGCTTGAGTGAACCGGTGTAAACCTCTGTGGCCTATGAGGTCCGCGTGAATACCCCTGACATCAGGTGTGGGAGTTGGAGGCATCGTCGCGACCCGTGCGCTCACGGGCCTCACGGGCCGCCTGCCGCTCGGCGCGCCGGGCCTCGCGAAGCAGCTTCTCGGCCTCGCGCACGCGCTTGCGGGCCTCGCGGTAGCGCCGGTCGGAGGCGATGTCGCGGTCATCGGCCGCGTGCACGGCGAGCGCCGCCGGCGGCTCGGCGGCCGCTCCCGCCCGGCGCGCCTCGATGTACGCGGCGACTCCGTCGAGCGAGCGGCGGAGCCCGAAGGCGAACGGATCGGTGTCGTCGAGGAAGACGCCCGCGTCGATCGCGGCCCGCAGGTCTGGGTAGGCGTCGGCGCTGATGAGCTCGCGGTAGAGCGCGTCTTCGCGCTTCGCGACCTCCGCGTCCATCAGCCCGGACGCGTCCTGCGCGCGGGCGTAGCCGGCCAGCACGGTGCCCGCCCAGCGGGCGTGACCTGTGACGAGCAGGACGACCGCCAGCCGCTCGGTGTGCGAGAGCGGCGTGCGGGAGAGGAGGCGAAGGCCGACGTCCATCCAGGCGGAGCTGTGCGGAGTGGCCGGCGAGCCGCTGATGGGGATGTCGAGCATCCATGGGTGCGCCACGTAGCTCTGCAGCTGCTCCCGGCACAGCGCCTCGAGTCCCTCCCGCCAGTCTGCCTGCGCGCGCAGCTCGTCGGACGGAAGCCCCGTGGCCTCCTCCTGCATGAGCAGCACGAGGTCGTCCTTCGCGTTGACGTAGCGGTACAGCGACATGGGCGTGTAGCCGAGGCGCGCCGCGACGGCGGCCATCGAGACAGCGCCAAGCCCCTCCGCGTCGGCGATCTCGATCGCCGCCTCGACGATGCGCTCGACCGACATCTCGCGCTTGGGGCCGCGCTGCGGCGTGGCCGCGACGCCCCACGCCAGGGCCAGACCGCGAGGGAGCTCGACATCACCGGACATGATCACATCGTAGGTTGTGTACGCCGTATACCGTATGTTACCGTCATAAACCGTTTACGGCGTATACGCGTGGCTCCCCGCCGCGCGGCAAGAGAGGACGGATGCCATGACGACACCGGCGATCGAAGTGCGCAGCCTGCGCAAGGCCTACCGAGGCACAGTCGTGCTCGACGACGTCACCTTCCGGGTGGCGCCCGGCGAGGTGTTCGCACTGCTGGGACCGAACGGCGCCGGCAAGACCACAACGATCGGCATCCTGACGACGCTGCTCTCCTCCGACGGCGGCTCGGCACGCATCGCAGGGTTCGACGTCGGCGAGCGCCCTTCGGAGGTGACACGACGCATCGCGCTGACCGGGCAGTACGCCGCAGTCGACGATGTGCTGACGGGGCGCGAGAACCTCGTCATGCTCGGACGCCTGCGCGGACTCCCCCGCACCGCCGCCCGGCAGCGGGCCGCCGAGCTGCTCGAGAGCTTCGACCTGACGGCCGCCAGCGATCGGCGCGTGGCGACCTACTCCGGCGGCATGCGCCGACGCCTCGACCTCGCGCTGAGCTTCGTCACGACGCCCGACGTGCTCTTCCTCGACGAGCCGACGACCGGCCTCGACACCCGCAGCCGCCGCGCGCTGTGGGGCGTCATCCGCTCGCTCGCCGAGCGGGGCGTCACCGTGCTTCTCACGACCCAGTACCTCGAGGAGGCGCACGAGCTCGCCGACCGGGTCGCCGTGCTCGACGGCGGCCGCATCGTCGCCGAGGGCACACCCGCCGAGCTCACGGCCCGCGCGGGCAGCGTCACGGTGGTGCTGCTCGACGAAGCCGGCGGGGTGCGCGCCGAGGCGCCCGCCGACGGCTCGCTCGCCGGCATCCGGCGCGTG
>Ga0180217_1001354_pt1 | contig 27530 bp, 19 predicted proteins | sample eDN3rd37CBELigOP_FD_128521 | JGI IMG/M metagenome (GOLD analysis project Ga0180217, IMG submission 128521) | Enriched Organic Plus compost microbial communities from Emeryville, California, USA - eDNA 3rd pass 37_C BE-Lig OP (version 2) (version 2) ... | reverse complement strand
GCTGGCTTCTTGACTCTTAATTGTTCTGACCTCATGTTTGATATGCGCGTATCATTGCGCTACTGTTTCTATTTCATTTAGTGATTCACTATCCCCCTTCATTCCTTAAATCGGATTGTTCTCGCATGGTTGGGAATTGGGTAGGTTTTTGGAGGTTTTCACATTCCCCTTTCCAAGGAATTGGAGTTTCCTCACTTTTCCTACCTGGGGAGACTGGTTCTGGGAGGGTGTGAGGATACCGATTCTAGGTGTGTATTGAGGTCCTCCTGGAACTTTGTCAGTAGCCTTTTAGCCGGATGTGGTTATATAAAATAAAGAAGATAACCCTGGCGGGAGTTGAACCCACCACCTTTCGCGTGTTAGGCGAACAGCACACTTGAGAAAGGCTGCACGAGAAAAGAAGATAACCCTGGCGGGAGTTGAACCCACCACCTTTCGCGTGTTAGGCGAACATGCACACCGCTACACTTCAGGGTTGGGTTTAACCGTGCTGTGTGATATCATGCAAGTGCAATCACTCTCACTCTCACTCTCACTCTCACTCAGACTCACACGCACACCGCTACACTTCAGGGTTGAGGGATTTTATATTAGACACACTCTGTGAAGCGCCCTCACTCACATGCACATGGGCGGGACGCTCCGTAGGATGCTGAGCGCGAGGAAATGGAGAGGCGAGAAGCTCACGCTGAGTGAGTTCCCCGAACAAACATTGCGTCTGGCGGTAACACTCGAGATGGTGGTAGTGAAGAACGCAGGCCACTACCAGGTGGAGCCCAGGGATTTGTTCAGGTTCTTGGGACGCCCAGGGGAATACCTCATCAGGAGGGTGGACGGTAAAAGTCCAGCCAACATATTTGCTCGTGCGAACAAGGTACGTAAGAGAAATGTGCGAGATCAGCAAGTAGTAGTGCGAGCTGAGCCTGAAGTAGACCAGCGTGAGGTGGCTGCTATCACCACAGCTGTGTCACCGGGAGAGAAAACACCGAGCGTGCCACCGACTGAAGATACGTTGGATGAAGATACTCATGAAGCCGCTGAATGTGATTCCCCCGTTCCCAAACCGAAAAGAAAAATTAGTGATGGACACAGGTGCAGAGATCTCGGTGGTGAACGACGAGAGCATACTTGAGAATGTATGCAAGGGGAATAAAATGGCTCTGAGAACACTCAACGGTGAATCAGTGGTGGACACGTACGGAGACCTGCAACTCCCGATCGGGGAAGGGGTCAAGGTGAAAGCTGCAGTACTCCCGGAAGCCCACGAGAACATACTGGCTGAGAACCAACTGAGGGAACATGGTATAAGATCCGTGTTGGACCCGGGGGTTGAGGCGTTGTAGAAAGACGGAAAATCCCGGGTCAAGATTCCCCAGATAGGTGCACACTACGTGTGGACGATCAGGGATAGCGAGCATGAGGCCAAGAAGAAGCAGAAGCGGGCCCATGAAGGCCAGAGAGCGCATGTCCTCGACTGACATAGCCGAGAAAGCGATAAGACTGCACGCGGTAACCGGTCACACGCCGTTTGGGGAACTAGCCGAGGAAGTGAGCAGAAGCGGACTGGGTGAGTTTAAGGGACTCGAGAGGGAGGCCGTAGCAATGAAACTCTGGGAGTGGAGCGAGAGAACGACTCCATGTGCGGACTGTGCTCTGGCGAATGCCAGAAATGAGAAGCGTGAGGAGAAGGAGGACGCGAAACGACCGGGGGAAAGAGTGCATGCGGACGTGGTGGACATGGATGTCGGAGGGGAAGGCTACTCATCGGCCCTGGTGGTAGTCGATAAATACTCTGGATTCGTGGAAGCAGTGGCCCTAAAGATACCACTAGAGGCACCTGAAGCGCTAAAGTTTGTCCCTCATCAGTGGAAGCAGCCTCTCAAAGGAGCGCCCATAACCCTATATGTTACAAGGGTTTTGAAAGCAAAGACATGGCAACATGGGCAGGAGACGAAGGAATCAAGCTGCGTGTAGTTCCAACTGAACATCACCAGACCAACGGCAGTGTCGAAGTGGAGAATAGGATCATCCAAGACAGGATGAGAGCGATGTTGAAGGGCGCAAAGCTGCCTAAGACATACTAGCCGTGGCTCTTGAGTGAGTACTGCCGGAACCGTAACAACATCGCGAGACAAGGCAAACGCGCGACCCCGTATGAACTGTTCACAGGGACCAGAAAAGGACCGATGCAGACCAGAAAGGTTGCACTTGGTGACCTTGCGACCACTCCGAAGGTAGCAAGTGACCGAAAAGGCGCTCACAGACTCGAATGTGAGGGAAAACACCGAAGCCCGAGACCAAGGTACCGAATGATGTGAGACCATATCCGAAAAGGACGACGGCAAGAAATGGAAAGGAACTAAGAGGATGACCATTTCGGCGGTAAGGAAGGCGGAGCTGAAAGAAGCAGACGATGTATACCGCGAAGAAGAACAGAGACGACTGAAGGAGGCCTTCGTGGAGGGTGCAGACCTTGAAGACTTTCCAGATCGCGAGCTCACGTGGAAGGCGGTGGAAAGCAATGAGATGCTGAGATCGAAGTGGCAGGCTGCGAGGGACCTTGAGGTGCTGAGGTGGACGAAGAAAAGGGTATTCAGGGTGTATGAAGGTACACCACCGAAAAAGCCCATGAGACTCCGTTGGACGTACCAGGTCAAGAAAAAGCCTCGCGGTATACAGCTGCGCGCCAGAGCTGTTGTCGGAGGAAACGAGTAAGAGGACAAGCCTTCCCACCCAGAATCGCCTGTGGTAGCAAAAGAGACACTGAATGCGCTCTGGAGCCTTGCTGGGGCGTACGGGTGGGCGATGCACACCACCATTGATGTCACCACAGCATACCTGAATGCGAAACTAGACGAACCAGAGTATGTCATCATGCCGAACCACTGCAGAAACCACCCGAAAGGAGCAATAATGGAGGTGGTCATGGCGGCATACGGTCTGATCATGGCCCCGAAGACCCGGTACAAAGAGATGAAGAGGTTCTTCACCCAAAAGTGCAAGATGCAAAAAATCGTAGAGAGACCCGGCGCTCTTTTACATGGGTAAAGGCGAGCACGCGGTAGTTGTAGCAGTGTATGTGGATGACATGACAATTGCAGGTAAAGAAGAGAAGGTCCTAGAGATCAAACGAAAGATAGCTGAGGAGTGGCAGATTACAGTACCAGGACGACACAACATCTGTGTTGGGACTAGATGTGGAGCGGGAACCAAGAGCAGCACTGCCATCACAGAAGTCCTACATCAAACAGGTAGCTGCTGACTACTCCGAGGTCGTCAAAAAGTTTGACGGTGAACCGAACATCAGCGCGGCGGCAAATAGGATGCTGACAGCACAGAGAGTGATTGCGAAAGGAGAGAGTTCCCCGAACGATGATACCTGCGAGTGGAAGGACCTCTTCGGTGTAGACATTCGATGTGTAATAGGGAAGCTACAAAACCTGGCTGGCGCGACACGGCCGGATATTGCCTATTACACAGGACTACTTGCGAGACACACACATAGGGTCGGGTCACCAAGGGAGTCTTGGAACTGGCGGCAATGCTGGTTGCGTGTGTAGCAAAGACTCCTGAGCTGAAGATGAGATTCGGTGGGCAAGAACTGTCAAGAGAAACAAGGTCCAGGTATCATATCATGGGGATCAAAGAAGTTGGACAACGCTGGGCACCATCATGGAGGATTCCCAATGAAACCGGATACCATTCGTGTATGGTGGTCTGCGTGCGTGACACACAGTTCTCGGGTTTAAACTTCACATGTATCCACACATACGGAGATACCATCATCAACTGTATGGCTAATGTAACATCGGATGCATGGGCAAGCTAGTTGCGCTCCTAGTCTGAAGCTGGTATGCGGCCCTTCTCACTTGCCAGCGCATGCAGCTCTGAATCAGAGGATAACTTCTTCAGAAGCTTATTGAATGTAAATTGATCCTGGGGTCGGTGGCCACGACGAAGAAGAGCCTTGATGATCCTCAGCTGTGCGTCCGTATCGAGTAGTCCCCACTCGTGACCCCCATAAACGTCCTGGTTCCAGGGCTTGCTACCTAGATAATCCTTGATGTGATGATCCAGTAGCGTAGGTGCGCCTCCAGGCTGGGGGAGGTCTGGATTAGCATCAAGATCCAAGAGCAGCTCTACGACTTCCGAACAGTGTGCCTTCGAGATGACAGATCGCCCGTAGGCATTCGTATGATTTACATCGCACTTGGCCTCCACGAGGGCCCGTACGAGCTCGCCGATTTCTGGCTCTGCAGCAAACTGCGCGCTGTCGACGTAGTCGATCGCGTGCGACAGTGCATTTCCCTGTTCGTCCGCGGCATTGACGTCGGCCTTCATCTCAAGGAGCTGTTTCAGTCCAGCCACGTCTCGGACCGAGAGGATCGCCTGACCGCAGAGTGCTTGTTCCGTCTTTGTCTCCGCAGTAACCTTCAGTGCTTGCTGAGCTTTCTGGATCAGCTTTAACATTTCGGGACGCTCTTCGCGCCTGGCACACCGCACAATGCTTGACAAGGTCGAACTGCCATTCTAGAGCGGGACGGTAGAACCAACATGAGAAGTGTGAGCGTTGAGACACGGTTCCACGCGTATCAATGGAGTGGCTTGGAGGGAAGGTCCTACGTACGGAGCCGTCATAATTGATGTCTGCCTTCGCCTCAAGTAGTGCTTTCAGAGTGGCTACGCTTTGTGAGGCAGTAATCACGTGAGCGTAATACTAAATCAATGGAGTGAGTGAGTTTGTGGTGAGTGAACCCTGGGGCATCTTATTGTGTCAAGACATGTCTTAATGAGTAAACACACACACAAACCGGAGATCCAGCGAGCATACACAAACAGGGCACGTACTGGAGGTCGATAGTTCACATCTGCCTTAGCATCGATGAGCGCCTTGATCATGGCCGGAGTGTCCGCAGACTCATCCTGCAACCATTGGCAGAGTGCATTGTAAGTGTTCTTGAAAGGGTAGTCACGAGACGGGCTGCGGGCTTCTAGATTCACTCCCGCCTGCAGAACAGCTCTCAGTGCTGGAAGAGTGCGGCAGCACTCTAAAACGCTTCCATACTGGTGACGATCGCGAAGGAATGGGAAGGGCATCGCAGAAAACTGAGTTAGCACAAGCTCATCAGACAGTACAGACAAGGCTGCGGCAGCAAGCGTTTATATATTCCGTGCATGGCTGTGCTCAGCTACTTACCCTGCGCGAGCGTGCGTTCACGTCTGCCTTGCTCTGAATCATACTCAGAGCCTCGGCATCGTTTCTGTCCAGGAGATGCTTGCACAGTTGATCCGCAGGAGTAAGCGGTCCTGTCGACGTCGACAACATGATGAGGGCACTAGTGTCTGTCTGGTGTGATGGGAAACAAGGCAAAGTAGACGTGTCGAGCTGAGAGAGGTTGCACTTGACTGGGATGGGACCCTTAGGCGAGCGACTGCTGCGATGAGATGGTCGAGTTTACGCTCATTGCACGGGAATGACACTGCACCGCATGATGCTGGATGCCACAATAGCATGATTTGCATAGGTGTGACACATCGCATGCATGCGAGGAGGCGCACACCAGCTCACGTGGTTACTCGAGAGCAAGTTGAAATCTCTTTGACTCTTGTTGGAGTCCTTTCTACGAGGTATAATGAAGTCATAGGCTGGCCTGAATTGTTTCAAATCACTTTCCAGTAACCCCTGACTGTAGCTATAGCAATAGATCCTCGAGGCACTCACTCCACTTGCGAAAACAGTAGACACGAAGCCAGTGCACAAGCGGTCCAAAGTTGTGGATGGGAGGGCGGGTGCCCCAACTCGCAGCATGTTGCGAATGCATACACTGCCGAAATTCATTTCGTCTGGAGGACTTCGACGGAGCACACATCAGGGTCCGAGGTGAGTATACGAATCCGTCTCAAAATTCTGACACTAACAGCTTATGCTGTCACATTTGATAAGGTGGCCTTGTTTCACCGATTGACCGTCATATCCAACTGGAAGAGAGTCGACTGCATGCTCTTCGTCTCGGGGCTGCAAAAACTTCCCCAATATGGTTTGGACGGGTTTGGACCATTTCCACTTCGTGCCGGCTACGGACATAGCCCAGAACCAGGACTACAAAGCAGCCGGAACGCAGCATCGCCTTAGCAATTGCTCCTGGACTGGGCGAGGCGTCGATCAAGACTACACAAAGGCGGTAGAATGGTATAGAGTCCTGTAAAGGTTACGCGTCTGCTCAGTGTAGCCTTGGTGTTAGCTCAAATAATAATGGGTCGGAAATTACCCAGGACTATTCAAAGGCGATATAGTTGTGTTTCAAAAGTGCTGCAAAGGGTAATGTGACTTTTCTATCCCGTCTTGGTGAGTTCTACTACGATGGCTACGGAGTTGAGCAAGACGACGACGAGGCCTTCGAATGCTATTTCAAGGGGTGCGGCAGAGGGCAACATCTACGCACAGCGCCAAACTGGTGATTGCTACTACCATGATCACGATGTTACTCAAGACCGGCACAGGGCCAAGGATTGGTTTTAACGCAAATCAAGACCTCCTCAGGAGGCAACGATTTCTTCAAGAGTTGTACTGATAATACGTCTCGAATTGCTACATACATAAACGACCGCAATGTATTCCTTTTCGCCCGTGTCTGGTTGTTTCATGCGATATTGCATCCTGACCGTGGTGCTTCGCCACGCACTTCCGTATCCGCCAAATTGGCCTCTTGTTCTTCCTCGGTTGCAAACGCGCGTTGCGATTCATCGATCCACGCAGCGAGCAGACGCATCCCTGGATCCATTTCCGCACCTCTTATATCCACGCCAGACAGATCCATCTGAGGATGCGAAACGCCCATGATGCTTTCGCGTAGACCAGGCCGCGGCAGGTCCACCTCCCACATAAGCGTGGTGCCATCACAAGAAGCTGAGAGCAACCTCTCGCCATCTGGACTGAAGCTGATGCTGGTCAGTGGAGCGGTGTGGTCGCGTATACTTCCAACCAATCGTTTCGATTCCAGACTCAGGAAGTGAATCCTGCCCATGCTTCCGGCGGTCGCGAACATCTGTCCATCGGGGTGGAAGCAGATTGAGTGAATATTTCCTAATACTGCCGTTTGCCAAGTAACGATATAGGTCTTAGCTTCGGTGTCGAATAGGTGGATGCTGTTCTCCGAACCGCATGCCACGAGTTTGCCATCTGGACTGAAGGCCAGGCTGTACACAATTGATCCGATCTTCCACGCGCAAACGCTCCTTGAGTCTATCACGCTCCACAGTCGAACTGTCTTTCCAAGACCACCTGCCACGACGTGCTTGCCATCGGGACTGAACCGCACCGAATGGATCTTTCGATTGTGTTTCAAACGCGCCAAGCAGTCGCCAGAGCCGACATTGTAAATTCGAATGGTTGAGTCGAAACTGGATGCGAGCGTCTTGCTATCGGGACTGAAGCTTAGGCTGGAAACTCCCCCGACTACACCAACTTCGTTCCAGATTGTAGTGCAGACAGCGGAATCAAGATTCAGGGTTCGGATTGCACCGTCGTCTAACCCGACAGCGAGCCACTTAGAATTCGGACTGAAGGTAACATCACGCGGGACGTTGCAATTGCCTTGCAAGGCTGCATGGCACCTACCAGTTTCCACCTCCCAGACTCGAATGGTCCGGTCACTTGCGCAGGTTGCAAAGTATCTACCATCGGAGCTAAACGACACACTGAGCACGGCTGCGTGGCTGGGGTGACCTTGGAGGGGCGGAGTGCAGTGGTCCGACGCCACATTCCAAAGTCCGACCGTATTGTCCATTGAGCCAGAGGCCAAGAGCTTGCCCTCCCGATGGAAATCAAGACACATGACTTCGTCCAGATGACCCTTAAGCGTGGACGGAGTGCGACGACCTGATTTGACGTCCCAAAGGCGAATCATTCGATCCAAAACCGAACATGAAGCCAAGGTCCGACTATCCGGTGCGAAGACAAGATAGCGGACGGTATGAGGGTGGCCCTCTAGAGTAATCGTGCACTGGTGGGCTTCAACATCCCAGATGCGAATGGTGGTGTCGCCAGACCCGGATGCCAACCAATGCCCGTCTGGACTGAAACTGAGGGACACCACGCTCTTTGTATGACCTGTCAGCATGGCCACGCAGTGTCTCGATTCGACATTCCAAATTCGGACCGTGGTATCATCCGAGCCGGAGGCAAGCAGTCTGCCGTCAGGGCTGACATCCAGAGAGACCGCGTGTTTCTTATGCCCTGTCAGTGTAGCGACACATGATCTTGACGCAGCATCCCAGATACGTACATTCGAGTCATCATTAAATGCCAATAACTTCCCACTCGGGGGAACAAATCGCACGTAGGTCGCACTACTGCTATCTCTTTTCAAGGCGGCAACGCATTTGCGAGATTCCACATCCCATAGACGAACGGTGCCGTCAGAAGCACTCGAGGCGAGTAACTTTCCATTCGGGGCGAAGCCAACTCCATAGACCCATGAATCGGAGGAATGCCCTCGCAGGGTGGCGACGCAAATTCCAGGCTCGGCCTCAACATTCCAAAGCCGAATGGTGGCGTCTTTCGAGCATGACGCCAGCAGCGTACCATTCGGACTAAAGGTAACGGCTGTCACGTGCCTATCGTGGCCTTTCAGCGGGACGCGCTCACCTGTCTGAATTCCCGTTAGGTTCGCTCCACACAGGATGCTGCCGCGTAAAACCGCACGGTAGAGCGTGCAGTGTGACAGATTGGCACGGTAAAAATTGCACCGAAAAATGTGGGCATCGTTCAGGTTTGCGTAGGGGATCCGAATCCCATTCCAATCCATGACGTCGTCGAATCGGAAGCGAAATAACCTACTCAACCCGCCATAATTCAGGACGCTGATTGCGTTGCTTCCTGCTATCAGAAGCTTCTTGTCGAGGTCCGACGCAAGCTTATCACGAGTGCTCAATACAAGTCGAATGTACTCCTGCTTCGTATTAGGGTAGTCGGCAATAAGCTCTGCATGTTTCTGCAAAAGATCTCGGTCTTGTGTAAAGAGACGGGACCCCAGGGTGTTCATGAATGGCGAGACCTGCTGTGACCCAGAAGATCCAGCCTGAGGGACGGAATCAACCGTATTGCTCAACGCAAAGTAATAATCCCTGAAGGCCTTGCGGAGAAACGCCCAATACTTGCCGTCTCGTTCCAAAGGCACGGCGCGAAGGATGAAAGAAGTCTTAACTGCTTCGTCCGAAGTATCATCATCGCTCGGGAACAGCTTGTTGAACGGGGCCTCCTTCGGATCTGCCAGCAGTGTTTCTCTCTCAAACATCATGCACGCAAGATCTTGGCAAAATGTCTGACACTGTTGAGCGAAGTCAGTCGCGAGGCCTGCTGGAAACCGGGGTTCGTGGATCAGATTATCGAGCGACTTAACATAGTACTGCTTGAGCACGGCCCCGATGGCGTCGGTGGATTTCACATACACACCCAAGGGGGGCTGACTCGCCGATGCCGACTCAGGATCTTTTTCTCCCTCTGCAGTGACTCCTGTTATCAACACTCGGAGCTGTGGATATCGCGTCGCGAGGCTCGGGATTTGTTCCACAATCATAGACATGAGAAAAGGATTAGAGGCGAGGTAATTCAAGGTTGGCACCGATTCAATTGCTTTCGCAAAACCTGCAGGAGGCCCTTGGCCACGAAGTCTGTTATCACGGGCAAGAATCTTCGTCACGTACTCTCGCTTTTGCTCCTGATTGAAACCGCGTAGATAGAGCACCACATGCTGAGAAGAAAAACTCGTCTTAGGTGGGGTCAGAAAGCTCAGGAGGTCACCCGCAAGCAGAAAATGCTGCCGGGATGACACGACGGAGAGCCCCCACTCTGCGAGCTCACTCCCAATCGATTGCACACGCTCCATCTCATCGTATCCGTCAAATAACCAAACGATGCGGATCTGCTGTCTGTGAAGTTCTGACATGTCATCCTCTGTGAGCAAACCGTCAAGTTCCTGCAACGCAAGGTGTCGAAGCTTGCAACCCCTTGCGCTTGGCACAGCAGTCTTGCGCAGTTCCAGAGAGATGGGAATTAGCTGGGGCATTCGACCGATTGAGGTGATGTCGAACGAGTCCCAGTAGTACTGCTCGAGTTGTCGCATTGCAGTTGATTTACCAATGCCTGACTCACCAAGGAGAAAAACACTGCATACTTCATTGCGCCGGACCTGCGCCAGACGCAACCTGACTTCATCTATGACGGTCGACTCCTTTGCGTCTGAATGGGCCACCTGAGATGTGCCACACACGAGTGGAAGATGAGGCACACTAGTGTCGTTGGCACGAATCGTGCCAAGTCGCCATAACTTTAGTTCGCCTAGGCGTGCCGAGAGCGAACCCCGTCCGGCTTGTCTCGCTTGGCTCATTACGTCACCGCTGGAGGCTAATCAGAGCCGTCCAACTCGACTGTGATGGCTATGGTGAAGGTAGAGTCGGAGGTGGAGGGTGTGAGCGGGAATCAGTTGAACTCCAATAGGGTGTGATGTATACGCATACAGGTTGTGCATCGAGTCAGTCACTCAGTCCGACACCTGGCACTGCGGGCAGTGTAGGCTAGCAGTATACAAGTAAATGTGCTGAAAGATTTTTCTCCATTGAGACGAATTGTGCGACATATACCGCATGGGTTCAGCGAGTGTCAGGGAGTGTGACATTAATCTTGCGAGGATCACGCCAGGATCTAAGTAATGCCCGATGCTTCAAGTTATATCACACGTGTACACACGAGGAAACACGTGTCGAATACAACGCAACACTCTGGAACCTGAACTGAAGTTTCGGACTTGAAACGTGAGTACAGAATTCAAAACGTATTCAAGAACGCATTAACTGAGTGGGTTACGTACTTAGTCTTGCCGAGCGGTTGCGGGCTCGGTCTAAGACAAGACACCCCAACACTCCTTGCGAGTATCAAAGTTAGCCTATCATTTCTTCATACGTTACAAGGCACCAATTGCGCCAAATATCGCGTATACCTTCGTTCATACAACTGCAAGGAAGGGTACACTAAGCAGTACGGCTTCGCCTTACTCACAGCATACCCGGGAAAATCGCCTTTCTGCTCTTAGGATAGTCTTTGAGTTGGTTCTGGTACCAGTGATGGTTTGCCACCGCTCTGGGAACCAGATTGGCCAGGCTGAATACCACGAACGACAGCCCAGCCAGTGACCAGCTTGCGAGAGCGAATCCACACCAGGAGAGGATCTCGCCTAGATAGTTCGGCATGGAGACATAGTCGAAGAGGAATCCTCTCGGGATCTTATAGCTCTCACCACTGCTGGCTCGCAGGGCTCGGAGCATAGCATCTGCTCTCTTGTTGATGTAGTATCCAATATGGAATATCACCAGACCCAGGATGAATCGGGGATCTTTCATCCAGTCCTCCTTCACCAGATGCTCTCCATACGTAGATATAAACGTTGCGTTGAGGTAGGCGTTGATGCAGCAGTAGGTAGCCCCAGTCAGCATGACCAACAACGGCTCTCGACTTCCAGGCTTGACTCGGATCTGGAATGGGTAGATGAACGCACGATGCATGTAATGCAGCTCCCACATCCATAACAGGATTGTGGGGACAAGCGCGCCAGCATTCGGCCCTTGGAAGTAAAACCAAAGGAAGCCCAGTGCGGCGGGCGCCTCCATCAAGATCCAACACAGGCGTGTGGGGATCGTCGGACCCCAGCCTTTGCGTTTGTGTCGTCCGTAGGGTGCATCGATTTTGAGTAGGACGAGTGCCGTGACGAGCGACGCCAGGAACATGGTAAGCAACAATGTGTCGTATGTACTTGAAGCTTTTTTGAATACCATTTTGGTTCGCTTGTCACAATACGGTTAGAGTGACAATTAAATTGCTATGGTCACAGACTCGACATTGAAACCGAATATTGCTCTCAACGGCTAGGATGACAAAAGAAGCCTTGGGTCAGGTCGTATGGGCTCCTTAGGTAATTCCCTATGATATACACCTGCAGCTTGCAATTGACTTTATAAGCAGGTTATTCTTGCCAAGAGTGAACATCATGACAGGCTTTTGGTTGCACCGGACCAACCGGAGTGACTGTTTATGGAAAAGCACAAGATTTCCAGTAGACTCCTCGAGGTTCCCATCGCGTATTAATAGATTCTCCTTTTGGGTGCTACCCTCGATAAAAAGAAACCAATTTGGTTTACTTTTAAGGTATCGTATACCTATCGAGCTTAACATTGTTAGGCTTCTGGGTTGGGCATGTGCTCGACTCGCTTCGCTCAGCAAGTTGCTGGGTGGTTGTAATGAATGGACATTGTCCAAATCGATGCTTCATCACCTCAACGTATATTTTACCCGTAGACAAACTTCCAAACTTTTAGGGTATTAGTAGGTTGTACCCTGGGGGTGGTTTCCTCGATAAAGAAAACCAATTTGGTTTACTTTTAAGGTATCGTATACCTATCGAGCTTAACTTTTGTTAGGCTTTGGGTTGGGCATGTGCCTGACTCGCTTCGCTCAGCGTGTTGCTGGGTGGTTGTAATGTTTAGAAGTTATGTTCCATCACTATATGCCTATATGTGCTTTGATCCCGAGCGATCAACTCATTGCTAGCCCTCAGACAAGCGGTGCTCTTCGAGTCGTGCTCCCCGCTCGTCCCATAGATACTCGGACGGACTTTGAAAGGGTGAATAGGTTGTCCCTTGGGGTTGCGTTCCTCGACAAAAAGAAACCAATGCTGTGGCTGTGGCTGTGGCTGTGGCTGTGGCGCTCGAGTGGAACGGGGTATATGAAGCATTGATTCGTGACTACCCGCTGCAGCATAGGTCTCAGCATAAAAGAAGAATGGATGCTAAGTGAATATAAACATCCTCCCTGGTCCATAGCTCGAGCTGCCTGCTCGCTCCCCCGGGCCCGACCCGCTTCGAGCAGTGCAGCGAGGACGACCCAAATTTGATTTGGGTCATTGCTTCGCAGTTCTTCTTTTCGGGTTTTCAAAACCACGCGGATCTCGCGAGTGTGGAGCGGGTTGGACTATATCTTTGTGTAGCCGACCATATAGCATTACTATTGATTTTGTTACCACGCGAGCCGACCCGTGATCTACTCACCAAACTTTAATCCAAAAGCATTTCCATCATCATCATCATCCTGTTCCCATTCAGCACGCGTGACGCTAGGCGCATCCTTGAGTGCTCACGCACAGCCTTGGGACAAGCAACGGTTCTGGTATACTCATCTCCATTAATGTCCGAGACCGAGATACGCCCTTGTTAACGCGATCGCCAGAGGATGTCGGACCTAGCAGCACCTACACCTCAGGACGAGGGTCAGCCGCACGAGCACGGCCGGAAAGTGTATGACACCACGGCCGGAGCGTCCATCACGCTCAACTACATGTTGGGTGTGGGTGTGCTTGGCCTGCCTTATGCAGTACACAAAGTTGGCCTTATCCCCGCTATATTCATTCTGATGGTTGTCGGATTCGTAGCCTACCTGACCTCGACGTGGATCCTCCAAACTATGTACCGTGCAAACGTATCGTGCGGTCACGTTGATGACGGACACATCTATCGTTTCCACAATCGCGCTTACGAGCTCCGTGGTCGAGCCGCGGGTACCCTGTCGCTCCTCAAGTACTTCGGAATCGTTGACGAGGAAGGCCATTGTCAAGCCGCGATACTGCCTTCTGCGAGCCAATACGCCAGCAAAGCCCGCACAACTGAGTCGACACCTTTGCTAGACCAGCAACAGGAAAGAGGTCCAGGTTCCAGCCTTTCCATCGCAGGTGGCAACTACGGAGCCATCCCCGAGGGACCTCGTGAAGGCCACGAGTCAAAGTTATCAGCCGCAGTGGCTGCCGAGGCATACATTTGTTTTGGAGACAATCCTCGAGAAGCCGCAAGAGCTTGGTACGTTGCTGTCCAACGGTCGTTGGCGGCTGCCGCAGCGGCCCGCACACGTACAACGAGCGCTGCAACGACTCCGCGACAGAGTAGTGAGGGTTTTGGACATCCATCGCCTCAACAAATGCAGCAGCCTGGCACACCTCATTTTCAGGCGTTTCCTCAGACACCATCCTTACGAGCGCCGCCAATCGAGGCTGCATCTGCGTTGGCTGCCGGCAACATATCTCTTGCTGAGGCTACTTGGCGCACATTAGGAGGAGAAGCAGCAACGCTACCACTTCCCCCACCTCCTACTGCAACCACTCCTCCCTTATCCTCTCGAGTTGGTGCTCTACCCCCAGAGGCCGCGTTGCTGTCTCCTGTTACACCAATCTCGACGACGGCCCAAGCGGCAATCGAGCAAGAGGAGCAAGGTCTTGGTGGCTATCTTGTTCCTTCGACGCCCGCATGGGCAATGACGCCTCTGCTGGGTGCTGTGGTGATTCCAAAAAGGACCGCACGAAGTGCGAAGGTTGGACCCAGTGAAATATCAACGGTCGCTGCCGAGGCCACTCACGATATGGTAGGCACCACTGCTGTGGCTTCTGTGAGTGACGCAAACTCAGAAGCTACAAGTGAAGCTCGCTTGAGTGACATTACGTCTGAGTTCCCCAACTTGGATTTGGACGAAGTCGATGAGTCGTCGGAAAAGGCGCCGAATCTTGTCCATTCACAGGCCCGGTCGCTCAACGGAATTCGCCTCGGACCAGAGCCTGCGGCTGCGATTCCGATCAATTCCTATCAGAGGTCTGCCGCGTCAAGCCTGTTTACGTCACAAGAACCAGCTTCGATCGAAAACAAGGAGGACATGGCCGATCTAGCTGTGGATGAGACCTTGGCAGCCCTCCAGTGTAAGCAGGGTTTGGGAGACCCTGAGGTGGTGGTTGACACGATAGAACCAGCAAACGGAACCACGGTTGTAATCCCTCCACTACCCACCAAATCAGTTACCTTTAGTGGTGAATCAGGGACTATCACAAGTGCCGATCTCGCCTCCACGGCAAGTGAAAGCGACGAGAGCTCGGAACCCGAGTCCCCGATCGCGGGCAGACCCGTGAACCATCCATATCGCCATCGATTGCGCAGCCCACTCCCGTTATGGGCTCCGTTCTCGATGATTCGCAAAATGCTGTTCCCGGTTTCATCCTCTGATTCTAAGCGCAGCATGCTTCCCGCATTGACTCCCGTCTCTCAGCCCCTTGCCGCGTCATTTGGAGCTCACGATGATGCGTTCATTGTGGGCCTACCAGTCCAATTCGAAATCGTCCACCTCGTACGGCTCTTCTTGGGACCCAAGTTTGTGATCGTATACCAAATCTCGTTGGCATGCCTTATGCTCTCGAGTTTATGGGCCTACGCCACCGTTTTTGCTTCGTCTGTCCTCGCGCTGCTAGATCAACACTACCCGATGAAAAGTATGACTTTCGATGAGTGGTTCCCATCTGATCTTCCAGGCTATCTCAATGCTAGATGGGTTCTAGCAGTTATCCTCTTTGGATGCATGGTCGTTCCGCTGGCCCTCCGAGAGACATCAGAGCAAGTCTTTGTTCAAAAGATGCTTTCTCTCTTTCGATTCGTTTCTGTGGGTCTGATGATTATTGCCTGCATTTGGGCGTGCCACGCCGATTTCGCAGAGTCTGGACTCCGAGAGACAATTGACAACCGCCTGGCGTTGATGTACGGGCTCCCCACGCATCCGCGACATTCGCTCCTGGTACAGGCAGCCGGAACTTCATTTGGTGGTCACGCGCCCCAGCCACAACCCACCGCCCAGTTCGTGCTTACCGATGCGGATCCGCTCGGCGTTAGAGGTTCGAGATCCAACCCACCGTTGACAAGAAGTGTGCCAGACGGAAATGCGACTCTAGTAAGCCCAGACAATGGATATTCAGATAACTCACCTGATGTGGGATCGCCTGATGCCGCATCCCCTGCTTCAGAGCGCGTGGGCAAGCTTCCAACGATTGCGATGCCTACACCAGAGCAACTTGCTCGAGCGTTTGACACTATTCCTCAGGTCTCGCAAGTCGTACCGATTATGCCTCCGCAAGAGTTTGTCAGTCGCTCCCGCACTTTCCTCACCTCTTTGTTCCCCTACGCCTCGAAACTTCCTTCTGACATTTCTTACGCTCCACTGTTCCTGTCGACAGCAATCTTCAGTGTCATGTACCAACACTCAGTACCTGTAATTGTCCACCCGCTCCGGACAAAGCGAAGGGCTCCCCGTATGTTTGCAGGTGTCATGATGACAGCCGTAGGTTTGTATATCACGCTTGGCGTTGCAGCGGCGGCCTATTTTGGACCGAAGGTTATGTCCGCAGTGAACTTGAATTTTGACTGGCAAAGGTTTCAGTTTATTACGTCGACGCCTGAGGATGTGTACGGTCTGGCCGGATCCAGTAATAGCCTATCAGGTCCCGCTGCGAACGAGAGTGGCACATTCCAAAGTTTACTCCAAGGTATCGGAACGTCTCTATTATATCTCTGTTCACTCATCATGCTTCTGTTTCCTGCAGTTGATGTAATATCTGTGTATCCCCTCGCCTCGATTACTTTGGGCAATTCCCTGAAGGCAACTGCCCCGGACTTCTTGCGGAAGCGCTTTTCACCTCAAAGCCTGACCAAGCTGTTTAGAGTCCTCGTCGCCATCCCTCCATTACTCCTAGCTATCATGCTTCGCAATCTAACAATGATTTATGCGGTTTGCGGCCTCCTAGGCTTGCTTGTAACCATCATCACACCAGCCTTGCTGCAGCGCCAGTCTTTCCTGTGGCATGTTATGCATCGCCAACGACTAAAGTCCAAAGCGCTCGCTGCGATAGCCAACAATACCAACAACAACGCCGGCCACGATGGAGCAAGCCCCACTATTGAAAAACCAGTTGCTGCGGCGAGTGGTCCTTCAACGCCAGTGGGAGCGACGTGGTCGAAGGTAATGCAGTCAATGCATGACGAGAATCCTGCCATGCACGTTCGCCCTGACGAATCATCGCATCATTCGGCCTCCGGTCGGCGAAGCAGTCAAAGATCGGCTGGTCTAGCACGAAGGAAGCATTTTACTCCGCTCGTACGTGTGTCTCCAAACGTGGACACACCATTCGGTAATCGATGCTCCAGCGAACCCTTTGTGTTTGCAGTTCTAGTGTTCGGATTCTTGGTTGTCTTCTGTGGCCTCGCCACTCTGACCTAAGTTGACGTATTGGACTGTTTGAGAGATATATCCATCAAATGCAGACTCTGCTCAGTTTTTGCTGGTACCGTCTGCCATGTACAGTTAGTTACTTTGTTCGTCGACGACGATGATGTTATTTTTGACTCTTCCCAGTGTACAGTTCCCTTCTAGCCTGTTCCCTTAATCTTGCATACACGTCTGAGCTTCGTATCTTCATGTTATATTCGCTGTAGCATGGCGTCAGGAGCTAGCTCCTGCATCCGTTTCGTCGCTATGCCTGTCGCTTGCGCACGATCCAACACACCTACCCACCCATTGTTCCTCCACTTGTGACAATTTTCGATTTCTGAAACGAAACAGGTGCGTTGGTGAGTTTCCTGAAACTCATGTGCCGTGAGTGCATGTTGAGTGCAAATGCAATGTAACAGTAGTAACTACCTGGAGATTACTATATTTTATGATACAACCTGACAAAACACGCTAGGTAGCTCGTAATAAGCAACAAAACGAGTTTCACTCAGGGAGCGTGCGTTTTGGATATGTTATGGCTCTTGCCTTATGTGTTCCTGCTCACGCATCTGTATCCCCTTTGCAATACTTCGCACATCGCATGATATAGTATTTGTCGTCTGTGGAGACCAATACGCGTTGACAACATGGCGACTAAGCTCGGATCCTGGACAGGAGGCACCGTTGTGGGCCTTGTCATGGTGGTCTTCAGTGGCGCAATCCTGCTCTGGAACGCCGAGTGGGCACGCGGTACGTACCTAACGCCAGGTTAAGTTCTGGGATCAGTCTCAGCTTCGCCCATGCTCCAGTTTCATCAGCAGCGTCGACTTTCGTCTTGATCACATTTCCCTTCGTTTTGACTCATTAGTTCCATCCCTGCGCCTCGGATGCCGTCTTGCTCTCTCTCTCTCTCTCTCTCCTCATCAGACCAATTCCAAGCTATCAGCGAGGCCAAAGAGGTTTATTTTTCTCAGCCTGCTCAATCTGGTACCCTCGAAAGTGTGGACAATGCACCCGTCGGCAGTCTAGTCTGGCTTCGAGCACAAATCCGTGGTGGAGAGATCGTCGATCCAGAGACCGGAGTTCAATCGCAGCAGGCTGCCAAGCTTATACGCGACGTTGAGATGTATCAGTACAAACCCATCAGCGACTCAGAGCGTCGTCAGAGCCTAGAGACGAACACTCCCCCGACTCTTTCAACAGTTTGGTCCAGCAACGCCTATGGCCCCATTTCTACGTTAGGGCTCAACATGCCGATGCTCACCGTGCAGAACCCCACCCAAGTCGAGCTGAAGGCGTCAAATTTCTTCCCTGCTGGGTCACACGAACAGATCTTCGTAGATAAGTTCGAGTTGGATGACTACCTGGCGAGCCAAATTCATGACACGAAGCGCGTACAACTGCAGTCCGACAACAACTTTCAACACGTGTACCACCCTTCCGAGCGCTTCCCAAGGTACTTCTTACAATCCGACGGTAACTACCTGTATCTCCGACGTATTACTGTCGACCGTCTCGCTAACAATGCACCTCGTTATGACGAGTATGGCCGATATATCCCTCCATTGACTCAGACAGATCTCGATCAGGGCCCACCGCTACATCCGTCTACACCTCTCATCTTGCGCTCTTTGGAGCCAGTGATCGGTGATCATCGTATCAGCTATACCTTCATTCCTCCATACCCTGTATCCTTGCTTGCAGTGAAGTCGAGTCCGACGACCTTGTCAGTTTATCGCTCACCCCGCACACACACGGCCCTGCCGATGCTCTATACACGCTCGAAGGCCACTCCAAATGAGATCTTCGCGAAGTACCAGTCTGGTGCAACCTATTCTATCTTCGGCTGGACAATCGCTGCATGGGTCGTGTGCTTCATTGGCGCGATCCTCGCATTAGGCCCTATCTTCGGAATTCTCTCATTGATACCCGTGGTTGGTACAGCTTTCGCAACACTCGGGGCGCTGGCCGCGGTGCCAGCAGCATTCTTCTTCAGTCTTATTGTTCTCGCCCTGGGCAGTATCCCGCTTGCGATCATCTTGTACGGACCAGTCCATGCTCTCGGCCTCGCTGGACTCGCCGTCGCATTGATCGGGTTCGCGATGACCATGAAGCGTGATCGACAGGATGCCAAAGATCATTGACTAGTTAGGGGCGGCCACGGCTACGAGGCCTTTTCCGAGAGCCAGCTGTCATCATCACAAGACGATTTTGACTCCGAATTCGAGTCAGCCTTGCGTCGGCCACCTCCACCTTACACGCCCTCATAAGGGGCGGGATGCTTGGCTTAAACTCAGGGTAGATGTGGAAGAGATAGCTACTTAGACAGACTAAAGTTCACATTCTGTATTAATAATACACACAGCAGATGTTCACGACGTGGGAGTCAGAAGCAGAGCATCACAAAGAAAGAAGTGAAGCAAGCCTCTTCGCCATTGCTCACTTCGGTGAGATGTGAGCTAGTGCTCTGATTCATGATTCGTACTAAAAATGTGTGGAACGTGCAACAAGACTGGTGTTTACTTCGATCCAGTGTGTTCAGAGGCGGATAGATACGCTTCTAATCGAGACCCCTTTCCAGATAATTTGGGGTTAAATAATATCGAGCGAATGCGTCCGTCGTTATCGCCTACCATTCCTTTCGTGTGGCCTGCGGAGGATCTGGCCACGGTGCGACTCTGAGGTTGCGCGCTTCCACTTATGCTGGGAAGTTGGATGCGGTTTGGGCTTGTGGTACGAGGAGACATGTTCGACGATAGAGGGCCGTATGCTGTATATGCAGCATATGCAGAAGATGCCGAGATGCCAGATCGCGACTTACTTGGCGACGCTCTCTGTGGAGACTCCGGATATCCCTGGGCTGCGCGTCTCGGTGAACCAAAGTGTGTGGGTTCTAGGCCTGGGGAAGCGCTTCGGGTACCAGCGCCAATGGAGGCATTGGACTGGGATGAAATGAGCGATGAAACCACAGCGGCAGAGGAAGGGCGAGAACCGCCCAATCGGACGCCTGAAGGGTTAGGGACTGTATAGGGAGTGGAGGACAGTCCCGATGCTGGGTGTAGAGCTCCCGCCGAGTATACATCTCGTCCCGAGGTTGGCCGTGGCGGGACCGAAGGCCCTCCTCGAGTCGATCTTGGACCACCACGAGACGAGCTTACCTCAGGCAAATGACCAGGACCCGACGAATCGGCCATGTCCGGATACATTGGGCCAAGAGCGGACGACGTAGCATCTGCGGAAGTTCCAGTAACCTGAAGGTCATCGCCCTGCAGAAGCTGCTGATGGTCTCGATTGTAGAGTTGAACTGGTACTGCGGTCTTGGGGATCTCAGGGACATGAATCTGGGTTGGATCACCACCTAACGACACGACCGCCGAAACAAAGGCAGCTCTGAGCTCGTTGATATGCGCTCGGAGATCATTGACTCGCATCGCGTTTTGCGCAGCCGTTGCTTGCGAAATTCGGAGCTGTCGGCCCAGGGATCGGCAACGCAGTGCCAATTCTTCAAGCTCGGCTTCTTGAGTAAGTGATGCTTCTCGAAGTTGGCGACGCAACTGGGCGATTGTCTGAGCCTGTGATGCCTGTGCAGCGGGTGATAAACCTGATGTCGAAGCCGCGCTGCTTGATGACTGGGCATTCACGCCTTGAGGGGAGTTTCCGCTTGTGGATGCGTTCGCTGATGGCGATGTTCCAGATGCAGTTGAGCCGGGTTGGTTGGGCTGTCCAATACCACTCAGCTGCGCAACCAACTGGTCCTGCTGGCGTCGCAGCTCGATTGTTCGTTGGCTGAAGGCCTTCGATGTGTTGTACCAAGATTGCTTTTGCTCAACCAAGGCACGGACAAAGTCGACAACTAAACCAAAGAGGTGCTGTTCCGTTGCAAGAAGAACCTGCAGTGGCACCCGCATTAGCGAACACTTTAACTTGTAGTCCGCACCGGCTGGAATGACCGTGGAAGAAGGAGTGTAGCTACCCTCGGTTGATGAACCATAGCTTCCACTGGGCTGTGGGTTAGAGATCTGAACTGGAGGCATAGTTGCAGGAGTGAAGCCTAACAATGCGTTGAGGTCCAAACTCCTTGGCGCTCCAGTTGAGTCTGGTGAGAAGATCGCATTCAACAAGGATGAAGTGGAAGAAGAGGAAGACTGACCCCGCTTGCCACTTTGGTCCTTACCATCACTGAACGGGGGATTACCTTCGAACCATGGTAGCTGCAAGAATGGTTCACCTCGTTTGGGAACAATTTTACGTCTTCGTAACATGTGAAGCCGGCGTTGCGGATTGCCTCCCAGGTCCGCAAGATCTTGCATCTTCTGATCATTCTCGTAGCTCTCGGCCTCAATCTTCAGGACCGAGTGGTAGTCAATCACAGCCTGTGCAAGCGTTGATGTTGTGGTGCCACTGGTAGGACCTGCTCCGCTTGTCGTTGTGACTGGTGCAACTTCCAATTCGGCCTTGAGCTTGGAAAGCAGATCAGCAAGGCGCATGCCGTTGTAAGCCACCGAGGTCTTCGCCCGCCAGAGTTTACCCGTCAATACGAGGAAAGCTATGTGGTATTGCTTGGAGCAGCGAGCGTACATCATCATGAGCTTGTTCTTAGCTCGTTGCTCTGTGGCCAGATCAGACTTCAGTGTTGCTTCGTTCGCTCGGAGTCTGCTAAGCTCCAGGTTAGCCTGGGACAAGTCCGCAGCGAGTTTGCTTCGGGTAGCGTCACTCTCCTCCTGAAGAGCCAGTCGTTCTGCTAGCTTCTTATTTTCCAATTGTGCGGCTTCTAACTCTGATCGAACTCTTGAAAGCTCATTCTCGAGTTCAGCAATCTTGAGGACTGCTTGGGCTGGGGCGGGAGTAGACTGCGCAGGAGAAGTGCGCTTTGCCTTCTCTTCTTCGAGTTCCTTCGCTTTGGCAGCAAGCTCCTCCTGAGTAGCCTGAAGCTCATCACGAACCACCTGGAGCTGGGACCGGAGAGGCCCAATCTGAGATTGCAGAGCAATGATTTGGGTCTGGCATTCCTGATGTAGTTGCTGCTGTTGACGCTCGTTCTTCTTGGCAATTTGCTCCCAGTGAGCTCGGGCCATGGCGTGGATCTCATTCAATTTCGAGGACGTATCTGCGACACTCTCTCTTCGGCCCCATTTCGTTTTCTTTGTGGGGTGGCTTTGCGGTGTTGTGACACTAGTAGGGGAGGTTGGGGGCTCGCGTGGATCAGGCAAGGCCTCAACCTTGAGCGGCTGGCTTGGATCACATTCCGTGGTTGTATCAACAGGGATTGTGCTGGCACGAAGCCCGCTGATCCTGTACAAGACTTCGTGATGCTTGTGGATCAAGCCATCCCAGGTAGTTGGTACGGTTTCCTCGCTCGATAGGAGTTCGTACGCTCGAAGCACCTGGACGTAATCCTCGCTTGTTGCCTCTCGATGGTAGTGAGTGTCGGCATCGTAGCATAGGAATCCAGTTTCTGCTGAGGGGGCGGGAAGCTCATTTGCTTCATTGCATACGCAAAAGGATATCGGGAAGAAACGAGTAACATTAACATCGTTCCAAGCCGCGACAAGTCGTCGGGATTGGTCTACTACCGAGTTATCTGTAGAAAAGGACTGGAGCACCGCTTGGTAGCTGTCATCACGCAAAATATTGAGATATGCTACCTTCAATGCCTTAAGTACACTTGCTGCAGCTTCCTCGAGTTGACGATCTTCCGATATGGCTGGATATTGGGACTTGTCGACAAGGAATCCAGCCAATTGTACCTGTTGGAGAAGATAATTCGGGATCTGGACCGACTCGGCTTGGGGCGCTTGACCATCCTCCTCCGGTCGGCTTGGCGACTGATTCGTGTCAATGGGATCAATGCAGATCATAGAATTGAGTTCAACTCCATTGACAACGAGAGATCCGGTGCGGGTGACTTGAGGCATGGTAGCATGACTTTCCGTCTTGGCAGACTGGGAGCGCGCCAAAAGGAGCGACTCAGACTTGGAAGGCTCTAAAGTCTTCTGCTTTCGGGCTGATACACTGATTTCGATAGGTGAATAGAACCCTGGGATTTCAAGTTTCTTAACCAGGCTCTGCTTATTCGCAGATCGTTCAACGACCTCGGAGAGTTTGATTGAAGTTTCAGCCAGCAGTGTCGACAGCGTGATGTTCTCACTGAGAACCTTGTCAATCCATGGTGTTGCATCATACAGACGAAGTCGAACTTCATCTAAGGTCATCCAAACCTGCCTGAGTGAGGACATCTGGCTCGTGGCGGAGCCGAGTTCCAGAGGTAGGAAGTAAGTCACACCAAGCGGTCGGTGGAACGTCATGGCGGGCTCTCCAGCCGATTTGAGCATTTCTGTCACACTATTGTCTTCAATTCCAGGGCGTCCGACGAGCGCAACGACGAAGCACAGAGGATTGCCAGTACGGGGGTCGTGGGGCGGCAAGGCTCCGAGTGAAACGCGCAGTTCATACTCTTCATGGTTGAACCCAATTGCACCTAGTTGACTTAGCATATCTCGATTTGGAGTCTCCGATTGTGCATGGGACTCCGCAGACGATGTTGGCCGCGAGGAACCTTCTTGGTTCGCTCTACTATGAGACATGGTGTGAGCAACTTAGGGTTGTGTCTGAGCAGATGGTTTCAATGAATGAATGACTGAGAGAGACCAACACGAAAAATAACAGGAAAGGGACACAGCGGGGTTTCCGAGGCTTCTAATTCAGGGGGATAGCAAGATCTGGTCGGGTTGAGTCGAGACGAGATGGGAGGGATCGAATCGAATTCGGTCTGCTCCTGCGTCAACACGGCGTTATCTCTATCTGGTGCAATCGCTTTTGTTACTTCTCCTCAAACACGTCAAGGCCATGCATCGACAAGCGCCAACGCAAGTGAAGACCGGCCGAGCTGGAAGGCTGCGTTTTCCCCGATTCAGAGCCTAGACTAGACTGAAAGGATGTAAGGAGAGGGCAAAGCGGGGTGGGGCAGGGAGCTTAGCATAAGGATTGGACAATCGTCGCAACGACAGCAATATGACTAACTGCCTCCATACAACCCAACTCATCGACACTCGGGATACGACAAGCGGATTATCCACAACAAGATCTGCTTCGGTTACTCTCTCTGAGACGCCGCCATGCGTTGGCTGACGAGTCTCTCGCGGCTCCGGCACCGCACTGAAGGTCCCCAGGCGCATTCCTGCGGCGTTGTAAGCACCGCCCTGGGTGTCCCAACCTTCCCAGTACACGCAACCCGCGGTTTCCAAGTGCGATTTGAAATGCACTCAAGGTGAAGCGAGGTTTGGGAGGGGATTAGCGTGGCTGATAGGAAGTGCATGACGTTATTCTCAGAGTATGACGGTCTGTTATATACTCTAGAATCCAATACGATGCCTAGACACGCGCGGCACTCGTCCCATCCTGCGCTTTCCTACCCGCAGATACACCCCTTTTTAGCCCTTTTCCCCCAGTTTTTGCCTGAATCTGTGCGGATCCGGGCCAGGACGGATAGACGGATCGACGCAGAGAGAACTGCAGAACGTCCGGGGGTGGATGGAGTTAGCACCAGATCTACTCTGAAGAACAATGAAAAGTGGTGAAAATGACGGGATGGCAATATATATACCAGAGTTTAAGCCTGATGGATGTGTATACAGTGTGATGATGCGATGAATGCTACCTTGATCACTTGTCTGCACCCGAGTCTTGGCCCGGATCTGGGCCCTTTGAAGGAAACTGGGAGAGATTCGATAGAGATAGAGTTACTCTCTGTGCGCCGGGCCCGCTATGTGTTAATCGGCAGGATCCAGTCTCACACGATTCCACGCGTCACGCCCCGCGTACGTCTCAGCATCTAGGTTTGGCAAGCCCCGCGTAGGCACAGACGTAGACGCGCGCTAATCTACCAGGATGCGGCTTACGAACTCTGAGTTTCTGAACCAGTTCTTCAAGCTCTCGCAGGGTGCGACCAAGTCGGGCCAGGGCTCGCTCGAGATCACCTTCAAGCGATATAACGCGGCAGAGGAAACCAAGCTAAACCCACTTGCGTGCTCTAAGGAGCTTCTCAGTGAGCGAAAAGTGAACACAACCAAGTCCAATCCAGAGGATTCGGCGGAATCGAAAACTGTACCCGACGAGACAGCAGTAGCTAAGACACAAACAGGTGCAAAGTCGTCGAAGAAGGGCGACGCGAAGCGAGATGCGAAGCAAAGCAGCCAAGGTTCCAACCCCGAGGCATCTGAGGAAAGCAAGGAGTCGAGTCCACCCGTCATGTCCACTCTGGTTCATGTCAAGTTTGGCAAGAAGAAGATCAGTACAGTAGTATATCCAGACCAGATTGCAACTTTCCGAGACCAGTTTGGAACAATTTTCCGCGCACATGTTTCCTCCGGTCTCGTCCCCTCGGGCCAGAAATCCCGACGATTGCAAAAACGTATCCAGGCAAGCGGCAAGTCGGCCGCTGCCGCCAGCACACGTACGAGTACAGGAGGTTCAGCGGCCGCTGCAGCAGCTAGCCCAGCAGACGCAGTAGCAACTGCATCGTCCTCGAAAAACTCCAAGAAATAAGGTCGTATTCACATGAGACAGACTCATGCGTTCGTCTTCTCAGTGCATAGGATTGAACCGGATAAGTTAGTTAGGATTGGATTCTTCGTTATTTGTGCTATAAAGTAACTGTGTTAAGTGTATGTTGTGTGACCCCGGACGCTCGTTTGGATTTCCTCAATTTTGTACATGTTTTACTTGGGTGAACGATCAATAGGGTGGGGTGCGGTCGGGTGGGCTTATTTATCTCGGGTGACTGTACTCTGTGGCGTGTTGCGCGAGAACAGGAAAAGGAATCAATAGATTGGCAAAATAATCGAGGATGGAGTGTAGCCCTGTAAGTTTCTCGCATGTTGCAAAGTGGTGCCGAGAAATGCGCTTAGCAGGCGTGCTTGTTGGTGCTCTCAGTTTGGTCGCGAGGTTGAGGCTGGTCACTTTGCCTTAGGTATTCGACCAATTCCGAGTTGGCACTTTGGCGCTCGACTATCCTGAGCCAGAGATTAATCCATGTACTGCACCAAGATTCTGTGGTGGTTGCCTAGAGTCATAGAGGTCACAGGAGTTCACGTAAACGAACTAAGCACCCTGGTGGAAGGAGGAGCTTCTTGTTAGATCGACAGGAGGAGCCGCTGTCGGGGGACGGTTCTGTGCCAGTTTAATGCTCGACAGTCTCGTTCATGAGAAGCGCATGGAGGACCTGCCCCGGATATATATGTCAATAATGAGCCATTGCGGTGCTTGTGTCCTAACGTACCACATTGAGTGCCTTTTTGAGCTCATTGTGGATCTCAGTGAACTTTTGATTCGTAGATTCCAGGACATCGTTGCACTGCTGCAACAGTTCATTTGTTGCATCTAGTTCCATACTGATCTCTGCGTCAAATGTAATCAATATTTTGCGTGCGTAGACGACAGATCCTGGGCAACGATGAGGCGGAAATTGTAGTCACAAGTCGAAGATTTTCTCCAACGGCTAGCGTTGTCGAGAAAAAAATGGGGTTGACTGCTGGCAGGCTGGCTGCGCCCAGCACCCAGAATAACTCCGCCTGGGTAGTTGTCACGCATCATAGGTTGTGACAGTCCTGTTAGTTGCATGCCCACATATGCCAGTGCATAGTACAGTAGTACCTTGGCTAGGAGCCTTGGATGGCGGACGGGTCTCGTCAACTGGCCTTACCTTTGACCAGCGTTGCGCTGCTTGCGAGGGCTGGAGGATCCCGTAGACGAGGCAAGGCTGCTGACATTGCTTCGCTGAGCGGGTTGCTGAGGGGTGGGAGTATTTCGCAGAGTCTGAGCCAATTCAGCATATCGTCGAGGCGTGACTATGGGGACAGGTGCCGAGTTGCCCAATGGAGGGAACTCAAGATCGAGCTCACGAGGCGACCGTGGTGCCTGGGGCTTGATAGGAGTTCGGGGAACCGTGAAGGATTCAGGGCTACCGAACTGAAGAAGCTGTGAGAGATCTTGCCGACGACTGGTGTGGCGAGGGAGGGGTGATTGAGACCCCTTCGCCTCACGGGTTTGGTGCTGTGCATTCACCTGCTGTGCAGCGGCCAATCGAGCACTCTCCTCTTGCGCGGCTGCCAACACCTCTGCATCTGCTGCGGCCAGCGCCTCGTCAACTGCAGCGGCACGTGTTGCAGCTGCCCTTGCTTCTTCTTCGGCTTTGCGACGTGCTTCCTCTTCTTGGGCTCGACGGCGTGCCGCTTCTTCTTCAGCTTCTCGGCGAGCCTTCTCTTCGGCCTCTTGGCGTGCCTTTTCTTCGGCCTCTCGGCGAGCCTTCTCTTCGGCCTCTCGGCGAGCCTTCTCTTCGGCCTCTCGGCGAGCCTGCTCTTCAGCCTCTCGGCGGGCCTTCTCTTCAGCCTCTCGGCGGGCCTTCTCTTCGGCCTCT
>Ga0180217_1001353_pt1 | contig 27544 bp, 19 predicted proteins | sample eDN3rd37CBELigOP_FD_128521 | JGI IMG/M metagenome (GOLD analysis project Ga0180217, IMG submission 128521) | Enriched Organic Plus compost microbial communities from Emeryville, California, USA - eDNA 3rd pass 37_C BE-Lig OP (version 2) (version 2) ... | reverse complement strand
CGGATCGGTGAACGGCTCACACCGGGACGCGGGCGGCGGGGACAACGGGCGCCGGACGCGGCGGCGCGGGGAGACGTGAGGGAGCCGCCGCGGGCGCGGCGCCGGTGGCGGGGGATTCGCCGATGAGTCGCAGGAGGTTGCCGCCGAGGACGAGGGCTTCCTGGTCGGGCGGGAGGTGGAGGAGGCGGACCTTGGCGAGTTCGACGCCGGGGTGGAGCCAGGGGCCGTCGGACCCGAAGAGGACCTTGTGCGCGCCGGCGCGGCGGAGGGCGCGCTGGAGGAGTTCGAAGCGGCGGACGCCGGAGGTGTCGGTGTAGACGTTGGGGTGGCGGGCGAGGATGTCGGCGATGATGTGCTGGGCGCGCCAGTCGTCGGCGAAACTGCCGAGGTGGGGGATGATGAAGGAGACGTCGGGGTAGCGCGGGGCGAAGAGGTCCACGGACTCGACCTCGCCCATGACGTCGTAGAGGACGGGGAGGCGGAAGCGGCGAGCGGCGTCGAGGACCTCGCGGGTGATGCGGGCGTCCATGCGGTGGACCTTGATGCCGCGGAAGCCGTCGCGTTCGGCGCAGCGGCCGACCATGGCGGCGAGGCGGCCGCGGTCGCGGGCGGCGTGGACGAAGCAGAAGCCCCAGAAGCGTGCGGGGTTTCGTCGGATGATGCGGGCGACGTGGCGGTTGGCGACGTCGTAGTCGGAGTGGAAGGCGGCGAAGAGGACGGTGCGGTCGATGCCGGCCTCGTCGCTCCAGCGGAGGAAGCGGTCGAGGGGGGCGGCGGTGTCCCATGGGCCGGTGAAGCCGTCGCCGGGGCCGGCGTGGCAGTGGCAGTCGATGACCACGGGTGGGGTCCGGTGTTACATCCAGGAGCGGATGGTGGTCCAGAGCGCGTCGGTGAGGCGGACGCCCTCGTTGAGGTTGGAGCCGCAGTCCACGCCGCGGTGGATGGCGACGAGCCAGCGGACGCTCTGCCAGCGGATCCACATGGGGGAGCCGCTGTGGCCGCCCTTGGTGTCCATGTCGTAGTCGATGAGGCCGGGCCTGCCGGGGACGATGGGGTGGCGGATGTTGGCGAAGGAGCGCCACTGGTTGGAGCCGGTGTCCTGGGGCGTGCAGCCGGTGGGGGCGGAGGGGTTCTGGACGGCGCCGGTGCAGGCGTGCCGGCTGCGGCGCTGGGCGCCGTTGCACTTGTCGGCGGGGTAGCCGCAGATGTTGGCGGGAGCGCCGGCGAGTTTCTTGGGGTCCACGACGGTGAGGCGCGTGCCGCCGCCGGCGGGGGAGGGGTCGCCCCACCAGCCGAGTTTCTTGCCGCCGAAGGTGGACTCGCCGATGGGGGTCGCGAGGGTGATCAGGGCGATGTCGAACTGGCGGTCGCGGCCGGCGACCCAGCGCGGGTGGGCGACCCAGGAGGCGGCGGCGACCGTGCCGAAGGGGGTCCGGCGGCCGTTGCGGCCGACGGCGATGTTCATGCTGCGGACTTCGCCGAAGGATGGACTCAGAACCGTGTGGCCGACGGTCAGGACGTGGCGGGGGCCGATGAGGACGCCGGTGGTGCGGCGGGGCTCGTTGGGGGCGGTCTTCTTGAAGAAGCGGTCGATGCAGCAGATGAAGCGGAAGGGGACGGGGGTGGTGTCGGTGGTGTGGATGCGGTTGTCGGTCCCGATGATCTCGGGCTGGACGGGGGGCGCGGCGTAGGGCTGGGTCACCGGCGGGCGGGCGGCGACGGTGGACATGGGTGATCTCCTGTGGCGTGAAGCCCCGGCGCGGGCGGTGGCCCGCGCGGGGGGAGGGGAGGCGCCGGGGCGCTTCAGTGCAGCGGCGCGGCGGGGGAGATCGCCGCGGGGGGGAGTGGCGCCGCCTGGCCGTTGAGCGCCGCGGGGTGGCCGTTGAGCGCGGCGGCGGGGGCGGTGCGCGGCGGGAGGCGGCGCAGGAGCAGGTCGGAGGGCTGGGTGACGATGAGGCGCGGGTCTCGGGCGTGGATGTCCTCGAGGGAGAGGTCAACGCCGGTGACGGCGCGGTAGGCGTGGATGTAGGTCTGGACGTCCTCGCGGAAGTAGGACATGAAGAGGGCCGCGGCGGCGTCGCTCTGGTTCTCGGCCCAGTTGCCGAAGCGGACGGCCAGGAGGATGCGCTCGCCGCAGATGGCCAGGTCGCGGAAGTGGCGGCAGGTGCCGTCGCCCCAGCCGTGGAGTTGGCGGATGGTGTCCACGTAGCCGATCCAGGGCTCGGGGTGGGGGACCATCGTGCGCTGGCCGACGAACTGGAGCATCTCGGGGCGCGAGAGGATCCACTGCTGGACCATCATCTCGGCGCGCGCGGTGGAGGGGAGGTCGCCGTACTGGTTGTGCATGCCCTCGCTGAGGATGATCTGGAGTTCGCGGAGGGCGTTGAGGGCGGGGTAGGTGTCGGGGACGATGAAGGTGTTGGTGATGGCGCGGTAGTAGCGTGCGCACTCGCGCAGAAGGTTGTGGAAGGCTTCGAGGAAGCGCGAGCGGCTGTCGGCGGCCTGGAGCGGCGGGACGGCGCGTCCGTGGAGGCGCAGGCCGTACTGGTGGTCGTACTCGTAGGAGCGGCGCGCGAGGGTGAGGCGGTTGTGCTCGTCCTGGATGTAGCCCCAGAGGAGGTTGGAGAGGGGGCGGAGGGGGTCGACGTCGAAGCGGGCGAGGACGTCGGTGTCGGCGGTGCGCTTGTTCTGGAAGCGCAGGGCGAGGGCGTTGATGCCCTGGACGAGCATGCCCTGCTCCATCCAGTAGGACCAGATGAGTTCGATCAGGGGCGGGTTGCGGAGTTTGAGTTCGAGGATGGCGTGGGGGTCGGCGGTGTTGCCGGGGGCTTCGCTGGTGGTGATGGGGACGCCGCGGAGTTTCTGGAGGATGAGGTCCATGTAGGGCGTGGTGGCGGTGATGCCGCCCTCGACGTTCTCGACGTACTGGTTCCAGAAGGCCTCGAGTTTGCGGTCGGTGAAGTCGGACTGCTGGCGGTCGAGGCGGCGGGCGGCCTCTTCGGCGGCGGACGAGGGCTCGAACTGCTCGTTGCCGAAGCGGCGCTCGCGGCCGCGGAACATGCCGGCGCGGTCGTCGGGATCGGCGGGGCTGCCCAGGCCGTCGGTGGGCCAGACGCCGCACTGGGACTGGAGGAAGATCTCGGTCGCCTCGCGGACGAGGGTGTAGGCGCGGGTGCCGGTGTAGGACGAGAGGCCGACGCGGCGGCCGGGGTCCCACCCGGCGGCCTTGCGCGCGGCGGTGACGATGTCGTCGCCGCCGCGGGCGAGCGCGAAGACCTCGGTCATGAACTCGTTGTAGCGGTTGAAGGCGAGGCGGTCGGAGGAGCGTGTGATGACGGCGTAGAGGGCGAGTTGGGGATCCAGCGCGGGGCTGTAGCGGTGGAGGAAGGTGCGGGCGAAGCGCTCGTTGGTCGTCAGGGCGGGCATGGAGCCGGCGACGTGCTCGGTGATGGTCTTGACGACGTCGCTGACGTCGGCGGTGCCGCTGGTGATGCCGTTCTTTCTGGCGTGGAGTTGGAATCTGATCTTCGAGTCGTGGTCGGCCATGGTGCACTCCTTTGGTGTGCCGGTTGGAGGCGTGTTTCAGACGGCGCGGGCGACGGCGTGCTGCTTGCGGCGAGCCTCGAGGCACATCGCCGCGGTGTCGACGGATCCGCGGTACGCCCAGTAGCGGAGCAGGCGCCCGATGAGGCGTGACTCGTCCTCGGCGGAGAGGCGGCCGTCGAACTTGGCCTGGCCGATGACGGCCAGGGCGAGGGTGGGGCGGGCGGCGGCCATGCCGTCCTCACGCCGGCGCCACTGCGAGTAGAGCGCGCGGAGGCGCTGCGGCTGGCGGTCGGCGAGGGGGAGGATTTCCAGGAGGGAGCGGCCAGAGAGCAGGCGCGGGCGGTGTCGGCAGACCAGGTCCACGAAGGCGGGGATGGTGCGGCGGATGGTGAGGTAGAGGCGCATGCGGACGGGGTCGAGGCCGCCGAGGGGGTAGAGCCGCTCCCAGAGGCGCTCGAGGTCGTCCCACTGAGAGTGGGGGAAGAGGCGCCGGCCGAAGGCGGCGCTGATGAGAACGCGGATCCACGGGAATGGGTGCGGATCCTCGAGGGAGGTGCGGAAGACGAAGGGTCGCGGGAGGGAGACGACGCCGATGAGGCTGACGGTGGCGCCGATGCCGAGGTGGGCGACGGCCCAGAGGTCGGCGACGATCTCGGAGATCCAGCGGCGGAAGCAGTCCCAGGCGACGCGGTCGGGGCCGCCGCGGCGGGCGACCGCGTCGAGGCGGAGGCGCAGGGCGGGGACGAGTTCCAGCAGTGCGGCGGCCTGGTGGCCGACCTCGTGAATGAGCGAGCCGGAGATGGCGGAGCCGACCATGCGCTCCCAGGGGACCTGGATGATGGCGGCGGGGTTGTCGCCGCCGCCGGGGAGGCGCGTGCGGGCGCGGCGGATCGCGGCGCCGTGGCCGCGGTCGAGGTAGCAGACGATCGGCGGGGCTTCGACCGGGACGCCCGGTGGGAACTCGAGGGCGTCGGCGGCGGCGATGTCGAGGCCGCCGAGCCACTGGCCGATGCCGTGCTGGCTGCGCATCGCGAGGGCGTCGGCGAAGATGTCGAACTGGTTGATGCCCGAAAGCACCAGCAGGCGCAGGAAGGCCAGCCGGCGCTGGAGATCGTGCGGCGGCGCCGCGCGTCCGGGGCCGCGGAGCCAGCGGATGAAGCGCTGGCAATCGCGGCGGAGGCGGGCGCGGTTGGTGGCGAGATAGTTCTCGATGGCGGACCAGGCCGCCTGCGAAGGCGCCGCGCCCATCACCATCGGGAGCGTGAGGGCGAAGGGCCGGATCTGGTTCAGGCGAACCAGGAGGGCCCTGGCCTCGAGCTCGATATGGGCGACGGGCGCGGCGGGGCACATGAAGAGACTCCACACGAACGTGTGCGTTGATCAGCCGATCCATTCTTCGGGGGCGGGGGCGCCGGCCGGGGGTTGCTGCTGCGCGGCCTGGGCCTGCGCCTGCTGCTGGCACGGGCAGGTGGGCTGCGCGGGGGCGGCGGCGTACGTCGGGTCGGGGTAGGGGGCCGGGTACGGGTACGGGGCCCAGCCGACGGGGCGGGGGCGCGGCCGCGGGTAGCCGTAGGGGTACGGGCGGCGGCGGTAGCCGCGCGGGACGGGCCTGGCGTAGCCGCGCCGGCGCGCCATCGCGGGGTAGGGTCGGCGCGGGCGGCCGCGGCCGATCTCCTGCGAGACGCCGTTGGCCCTGGCGGCGCGGAGCAGGCCGGGGGCGACGCTCGCGGCGGCCTTGCGGACGGCGTGCTGCGCGATAACGCTCGGCGGCGCGGTGAGGGGGAGATCGGCGGCGATCTTCGCGGCGGTGCGGCCGAGGCGGACGATGCGGCGGGCGACCTCGAACTCGCGGTCTTCCTGTGGGAGGCCCTCGAGTTCGAGGCCCACGGCCTTGCCGATCGCGCCGGCGACGGCGCCGCCGACGCCGGGGACGATCATGTTGCCGACCACGGGCAGCGCTGTGCGGGCGACGCCGCGGAGCACGCCGCCCAGGGCGCGGCCGACGCCGGACTTGGCGATCTTCTTGATGCCGCGGCCGACGGAGCGGAAGAGTTTGCCGATGAACTGATCCATCTCCTCCTCGGAGGAGACTTCGAGCAGTTCGGCGGCGAGTTCCATCTCCATCTCGGGGGAGAAGCCGGCTTCGTACTCTCCCTCGTACTCGTACTCGCCTTCGAACTCCCCCTCGCCTTCGAACTCGTACTCCCCTTCGTACTCGAGTTGGGCTCCGCCCTCGTACTCGTATTCCCCCTCGTATTCGTACTCGTACTCGCCGGGCATGCCGCCGGCGACCAGCTCCTGCTGAACGCGATCGGTGTTGTGCATCTGGTGCTCCTTGTAAAGGGCGGTGGTGGCGGCGGCGCGGGCCGCCGGGTGAGTCCGGATGGGCCCGACCTCGTACGTGGGCGAGGACTCGAGAAACTGCTGTGCTCGCAGGGCGTCAGACACGGCGTTGCTCCGGTGGTCGGGCGTTGATGCGAAGGGCGTGCCAGCGCTGCGCGGGCGGCGGAGTGAGTTGTGAGGGGGCGCGCGGCGCAACGCGTTGCGCTGCGCGGGGGTGGCGCCAGGCTTGGGCGCAACGGGTTGCGGCGGCGGGGCGGCGCTACGGGCGGTCGATGGCTGGGCGGACGCGTGCGTTGCCCCCGGCCGCGGGCGCGGCGCCGCTGGTAGACTCAGCGGCGTGGTGAGGCTCCGTCCCGTTCCGGTCAGGTTGGGGCTGGGGACGCTGGCCCTGGCGGCGGGGCTGTCGTTCTACTGGTGGAACTTCGGGCGTGCAGCGTCGATCGGGTTCGATGCGGGGCTCGCGGCTCGCGCGGCCGTCGGCGTCGGCATTCTGGCGCATCTGTTGATGCTGCCGCTGCTGCTGGTGGTGCTTGCGGCGCACCGCGTGCGCATGGATGTCTGGGAGGAGCGCGTGGCGCGGGGGCGGTGCGCCGCCTGTACGTATCCGGTGGGCCGGGCCGACGTTTGCCCCGAGTGCGGGCGGGAGACCGATGCGCCGCTGCCGCGCCGCCAGGCGGTGCGGCTGGCGGTCTGGTTCGTGGTGGCGGTGATGCTGGGGACGGCGGCGGGCTCGGCTGCTGCGGAGGGGTGGATCCTTCTGGATGAGGCGAGGTTCCGGCGCGAGGCGCGGGCGGCGGTCGCGGAGGGGACGGGGTGGTATTTCCGGGCGCGGGCGTGGCCCAATCGCGACTGTGAGTTGCACTACCGGGCGGACACGGGGTTCTGGGCCGCGGATTGAGGCGGTAGGGCGGTGTGTGCGCGGGCGCTAGCCTGCGCCGGCGGGCTGGGCGCGGCGGGCGTCGGGCTGGTTGCGGGGCGGGCTCTTGAGGACTTCGCGGTAGATCCGCTCGAGGGCGCGCGAGGCGGCCTGCTGGGTGAAGCGGGTTTCGACGATCCGGCGCGCGGTCGCGGCCATCGCGGCCATGCGGTCGGGTTGGGCGAGCACGTCGAGCACGGCCCGCGTCAGCGCCGGGCCGTCGCCGATGGGCGCGACGAAGACCGCGCACGGCGGGTCGTCGTGGAGTTCCATGAACGACGGCAGGTCGAAGGCCACCACCGGCTTGCCGGCGGCCATCGCTTCGAGCACGGCCAGCGGGAGCCCTTCGCCCAGCGACGGGAAGACGGCCAGGTCCGCGGCGTCGAGCAGCGCGGGGACGTCGAGGCGCGCGCCGGCGAAGACGACGGCGTGGCCGACGCCCTCGCGGCGGGCCGCGTGCTCGTGCGCGGGGCGCAGGGGGCCGTCGCCGACAAGCAGCAGGCGGGCGCACGGGTACCGGGCCAGGACGTGGCGCATGAGGGGGAACATCAGGTTCTGGCCCTTGCCGCTGGTCATGCGCGCGACGGTGATGAGCAGGGGCGAGGCGTCGGCCAGGCCGAGGGACTGACGCAGCGCGGCGCGCTCGTGGTCGGGGCGGGGCTCGTAGGGCGCCAGTTCGAGGCCGGGGTGCACGATCGTGTGGCGGTGATCGTCCACGCCCAGGGCGCGGAAGTAGGCGTGCCACTCCTGGCGCACGCTCTGGCCGACGGCGACGACGTGGCGGATCGTCCGGCGCGCGACGGCGCGGTCGATCCGCAGACGCACGAACTGGAGGATCTTGCCCGGGCCGCGCTGGCGCCGGCCGAACTGAAGCGGCGAGTGGAGGGAGTTAACGACGGGCTTGCCGGTGAGCAGGGCGGCGGACTGGCCGAAGAGGCGGTCGCTGCCGGTGTTGTTCGTGTGGATGATGTCGACGTCGAGGCGGTGCACGAGGCGCACGAGCCGGCGCAGGGCCGCGGGCATGCCGGCGAGGGTGCGCAGGTCGAGCGTGTGCAGGTCCACGCCGGCGGCGCGGAACTGGTCGTGCATCGTTCCATGTGCGCGGATGGTGCACGCCGCGTGGGAGAACTCGGCGGGGTCCATCGCGGAGATGTTGCGGAGCAGGAGCAGTTGGCCGCCGCCGAGTTCCAGGTCCGGGAGCATGTGCAGCACGCGGATCACCCGCCACCCCCTTTCGCTCCCCCTTCCCCAGCCTCCGCTTTCCTCCTCCCCCGCGCTTGACCGTACACGGGGTTGGCCGGGCTGCAAGAGAGCGGGCGGCTGCGGAGCGGGATTCCGGGAGGCGCTGGGGATGATCCCGGGGGTGAACCGGGGTGCGGGGTGCACGGCGCGGCGCTGGCGGGCCCGCCCGGCATATTGTGGTAGGTTGTGTGAGGTGGGTTTCACAGATGGGGCCTGACGCGAGGGCTTGCGATGGCGATCGCGCTGCTGTGTCATCTCGTGGTGGTCGCGGGCCTTGCCGCGGCGTCTGTCGGGGCGAGCGCCGCGGCGCCGCCTGCCGCGCCCGCTGTGCCGGCTGCGGAGCAGGGGCAGGCGCCGGTGGCGCCGACGAGCCTGTCACTGATCGCGGCGATGCCGCCGGGGACCGAGAGCGTGCTGGTGATGCGGATCGAGCCGCTGCTGGCGGAGGGGTCGCGGGTGGCTCACTATGCCCGTGCGGCGCGCAATCCCAAGAACCCTGCCGGCGGCGGCGAGCGCGACCTGCTGACGGTGGTTTACGACGCGGTCGCGGAGCAGAGGCCGATGGTGCTGGCTCGCGGGGCGTCGCGCATGCGCGCGCCGCGGAGCATCGGCGTGGGGGCGTACGACGAGTGCGATATCTGCTGGGTGCGGGGATCGCTGGCGGGCCTGCGCGAGCGGCTGCGCGCGGGGGAGGACATCGAGGACCTGCGGAGGGTCGAGGAGGTCGATGGCGTCGAGGTCTTCGGGGCGACGGTGACGATGGTCCGGGACGGCGAGGACCGCAAAGCACTGGATGAGGGCCGGCCTCCGAAAGAGGAGCGATTCGTGGCCGTGGTGGACGCCCACACGGTTGTGGTGGCATCGCGCCGGGAGGACGCGGCGGCCGCGGTGCGCGGGGTCCTGGCGCGGCGGGAGGGTCCGGTCCCGGAGCAGTGGCGGGCCGCCGCGGCGGGGCTTCCACTGGACGCGCCGCTGGTGATCCTGCGGCGGTACGACCCGACCAACGAACTGGATGTCTACTCGCCCGAGAACCCGAGGCGGGAACCGGCGCTGCGCGCGGGGCTGGACTCGCTGGGGCTGGCGGTCGTCGATCCGGTGACGGGGGAACTCCGCGTGCGCGGCGTGACGCCGGATGCGGAGCGGGCGGTCAGGGTGTTGCAGACCCAGTCTTACCTGCCGCGGTCCGATTATGCGTGGGCAATCGAAATGGGAGAAGGCGGCTTCACGGCAGACCTGACGCCGCGGATTGGCCGCGAGGAGGAAGGGGTGCTGGGGCTGAGGTTGTGGATCATCTGGGGGCCGAACGTGGCGATGTGAGGGGCGAGTCGGAGAGAGGCCGGCGGATCTGATCGGGGGTTGGTGTGGTACGCTGGGCCTGGGTGGCTCGGCGGTGCGCGATCCCGGTTTTGTGTGTCTGGTGGGCGGGGCGGCGTGCGTGCGGCGTGAGCGGGATGACCGAGTGGGATCAGGGGCCCGCGAGTTTCGCCAGGAGGGCGGCGGCGGTCTTGGTTCTGGGGTGATCGGGGCCGAAGAGGGCGAGGAGGCGCTCGTGGGCGCGGGCGGCGTGGGGGGCGGCGGCGGCGGGGTCGCCGGACTCGCTCAACGCCGTGGCGAGGGAGAGGCGGACTTGGGCGGCGAGCCAGTGGTCCTCGCCGAGGCCGCGGTCAACGTCCGCCGCGAGGGAGGCGAAGGCCGCGGCGGCTTCGGCGGGCTCGCCGCCGAGGAGGATGGCGTTGCAGAGGCCGTGGCGGGCGGTGAGGGTATCGAAGGCGTCGGGGCCAAGCAGCGAGGTGCGGGCCTCGACAACGGTGCGGTAGAGAGCGGCGGCGCTGGCGGGGTCGCCGAGGCGGGCTTCGAGGCCGGCCTGGTTTGCCACAAGAGTGAGCGTTGCGGGGTTGTCGGGGCCGAGCCAGTCGGAGGCGAGGCGGGTGGCCTCGCGGAGGTAGGGGGCGGCGGCTTCGTACTGGCCGAGGTCCTGGTAGGTCGCGCCGATGTTGTTGTTGAGGCCGATGAGGAGCATGCGGGGCTCATCGGGCAAAGCGCGGGCGACGCGGAGGGCTTCGAGCATCAGGTCGAGGGAGCGCCGGGCGTCGCCGCGGCCGTCGTGGACCTGCGCGAGGTTGCTGAGCGTGATGAGCACGAGCGGGTCGGTCTCGCCGAGCAGGCGGCGGCGGCCGGCGAGGGCTTCCTCCAGCAGCGGCAGGGCGCGGTCGCCGTGGCCGAGCGTGTCCAGGGCGCAGCCGAGGTCGTTGAGGGCGGTGTAGAGGGTGGGGTCGTCGGCGCCGAGGATGAGGCGGGCGCGGGGGATGAGGTCGGCCAGGGCGTCGGCGGCGGCCTGGAAATCCTGGCGGTGGCCGAGGAGGCCGGCGAGCGCGAGGCGCACGCGGATGGTGGGCGGCGCATCGTCGCCGGCGTGCTGGGCGTAGAGGGCGGCGGCGGAGTCGAGGTGCACGTGTGCGCGGTCGAAGGCGCCCAGGTGGGTGTAGGCGTGGCCGAGGGTGTGGTGCATTTGCGCGGCGATGAGGGGGCGGTCGGCGAAACGCGCGTCGATGCGGCGGGCGGCGCGGTCGAGGAGTTCGATCGCGGTGGTTCCCTCGGCGCTCTCCTCGGGGGAGGCGGCGGCGAGGAGGTCGTCGGTGAGGAAGCGGTTCATCGCTTCCAGTGCGTCGGCGCGGTCGAGGGCGAGCGTGCGCTGGCGGCGGGCTTCGATCAGCCCCGCGGAGAGGCCGGCGACGCCGACGGCGAGTGCCGCGGCGGCCAGCGCGAGGGCGGCGACCAGGGCGCGGTGGCGCTCGATGAAGCGCGCGGCGCGGTAGGCCGCGGTCGGCGGGCGGGCGCTGATGGGCTCGCGGCGCAGGAGGCGGCGGAGGTCGTCGGCGAAGGCGGCGGCTGTGGGGTAGCGGCGCGCGGGGTCCTTGGCCAGGGCGCAGGCGAGGATGACGTCGAGGTCGGCCAGGAGGGTGCGGGGCGGGCGGTCGGGGAGCGTCGATGCGGCGGCGCGGACGCGGCTGGCGCGCGGGGGTTCGGCGGTGCGGAGGCGCTCGAGGGCGGTCGTCAGGTCGGTGTCGGCTCCCAGCGGGGGCGTACCGGTTGCGAGTTCGTAGAGGATCGCGCCGAGGGCGTAGATGTCGGCGCGGGTGTCCACGGGGCCGCGGGCGGCCTGCTCGGGGGCCATGTAGGCGGGGGTGCCGACGGGCATGCCGGCGGTGAGGTCGGGGCCGTCGTGCTCGCCCACGGATCGCGCGATGCCGAAGTCCACGATGCGGGGGACGGGGCGGCCGCTGACCTCGGACACAAGAATGTTGGCGGGCTTGAGGTCGCGGTGGATGAGCCCGCGCTGGTGGGCGTGCTGGACGGCGTCGGCGACGGCGAGCATGAGGGTGATGCGCTGGGCGAGGGGGAGGGCGCGGTCGCGGCAGTAGGCGGTGATGGAGGGGCCGTCGATGTGCTCGATGACGAGGTAGGGGAGGCCGTCGGGGGTGCGGCCGGCATCGAGGACGCGGGCGATGTTGGGATGGTCGGTCTGCTCCAGGGCACGGCGCTCGAACTCGAAGCGGGCGGCCGCGATGGGGTCGAGCATCGCGTGCGGGACGATCTTGACGGCGACGCGGCGCTCGACGGGCTCGGTCTGCTGCGCGAGGAAGACGTAGCCGGAGGCGCCGCTGCCGAGGCGGCTGAGGAGTGTGTACGGCCCGAGGCGGGCGCCGGCGTCGAGACGCGGGGTGGGCGGCGCACTGGGGGGCGGCGCCGTGTCGAACTGGAGCAGCGACTCAACTTCGGCGCGCAGCGCGGGATTGGGCTCGGCCGCGAGGCGGGCGGTGCGCTGATCGGGGGGGAGCGGGCGCAACTCCAGAAAGAGAGCCGAGGCGCGGGCGTGGAACTGCGGGTCGGTCGTCACGGCGCGTCCCCGCTGGTGTCGGCGACCAGCGCACGGCGCAGCCACGCGAGGGCCACGGCCCAGTCGCCTTCGATGGTGCGCGTGCTGACGCCGAGGAGGCCGGCGATCTGCGGCATGGTGAGGCCGGCGAGGAGGCGGAGGGTGACGACCTCAGCCTGGCGCGCGTGAAGGGCGCGGAGTTTGGCGAGGGCGCGGCGGAGGGCGTCGAAGTCCACGGGCTCGGAGGAGGCGGCGGGGGTTTCGGAGAGGAGGTTCTCGTCGAGTTGGAGGCGGATGGCATCGCCGCCGCCGCGCTTGGCTGCGGCGTGCTTGCGGGCGTGATCGACGAGGACCTGTTCGAGGACGCGAGCGGCCAGCGCCAGGCGCTGCTCGCGCGGGAGTTCGGGGAGGCCGTGGCGGGCGATGCGGAGGCAGGCCTCGTTGGCCAGCGCCGTGGGCTGGAGGGTGTGGCCGGCGCGTTCGGAGCGCATCATCGACCCCGCGAGGTCGCGCAGTTCGGCGTACATCGTCTGGGTCAGGGCTTCCCAGCCGGGTGGAGACGGGCTGTCGGCGGTTGGAGCCACGGGCGGAAATTCCTGCGGGAATCGTTGCGGGGTCGGCTCCGGACTGCGCATCACCTGATGGAGCACTGCCGTGACGCCGGCGCAGCGCCGGCGGGAGTGTCCGTTGCCTGCTGGCTGGAGAATACCCCCGTGTTGAACATCGTGCGCGCCCTGGGGCTTGTCGTTGCGCTTGTCCTGATGCTGGTGGTCGGGGGGTGCGGCGGTGGCGATAACAACAACAACAACAACGCGAAGCCGGCGGCGGGGAAGCCGGCGGCCCAGGAGCAGCCGCTGGCGGGCAAGGGCGTGTCGCGCGCGGCGGACCTGGTTGGGGTATGGATGCGCGTGACGGAGGGGGAACTGCTGGGGCTGGAGTTTCTCAAGAACGACCAGGTGATCCTGACGGTGGCGCGCGGGCCGCAGCCGGCGTCGATGACGATGTCGTACACGCTGCTGGACGGGGGAAGGCTGAGCGTCGTCTCGGGGGGCGGGGCAACGACGGTGTACCGGACGACGCGCTCGAAGGATCTGCTCGAACTGATAGCGGAGTCAGCGGGGCCGCAGGCCAAGCCGCAGCGCTTCCGCAAACTCGGGTCGGGGAAGTCGCTTGCTGATGGTCTGCGCGAGCAAGCGGCGGCGCTGGAGGCCGAGCGCGCCGAGCGCATCCGCGGCGTGGTGGCGCTGCTCAGGAGCAAGGGGCTGGTCATCGGGCCCGGGGAGGGGAGCGATGGGGGGTGGCTGATAGCGCTGGGCATCGACGGGTTGGTGCCGGATCGCGGCGAAGGGTTCGGCGGGATGCTCGTGCTGGATCCGTCGGTGGGGAAGGCGGATGTGCTGCGGCCGATTACCGTGCATCCGTTCCGCGGGTCGCTCAGCGCGGCGGATGAACTGACCAGCCGCGTGCGGATGCGGATCGAGATCGCGGGGGCGCACGAGCCGGCGAGCGAACGGGACGTGTCGGGTGTCGCGGACCTGATCGTGGACGGGCTGCCGAGCAAGCCGAGCATCTCGGGGACGGTCCGCATGGCCGGGCGGTGGCAAGGGACGCGGGAGGCGGCGCTGGCGGCGGATGCGAAGCGGCACGCCTCGGCGGCCGCGGCGCTGGAGTCGCAGCGGCAGGCGATGCGCGCGGCGCTGGCGCAGGTCACCGATGTGCTCGGCGGGCGTGCGGTGCTGCGCGGCGAGAAGACGTCGATCGCCGGCGGTGCGCCCGAGCCGGTAATGGTCACGATCGAGCGGACAGGCGAGTTGATATACACGGCGAACCTGACCGTCGGCACGCGGCGCGACCAGCAGGCGCAGGGGGCGGTCGGGCTGGTGCTCGGGCGCGGGGCGCTGTACATCAACACGCCCTGGGGAGAGCAGTGGCGGGTGCAGGTCGAGAAGGGCGGCGGCTTCGACGGGCTGTGGCGGCCCAGCCAGCGGCACGACTTCGTCGGGCACGGCTCGGTCAAACTCGCCGTCGAGCAGATGTTGACCGTCGAGCAGGTCGAGGCGGAGCGGGCGGCGATCGCGAAGTTCCTCAGCGAGGACCTGCGAACGGTGCGGCGGTTCGTGGGGACGGTGGAAGTCGTGCGCAGCGACAAGACGGAACTGTGGCCGGTGACGCTCGAACTGCGCGTGGGCGCCGACGGCTCGGCGGAGGGGCAGTTGTGGTCGCTTCCGCACCGGGGCGGGGCGCGGCTGGCCGGCACGGCGGGGGGCGGCACGATTACGCTGAAGGCCACGGGGTACACGGACGGGAGCCGGCAGGACCGCTCGCTGCTCCAGCAGATGCTGAACCTGCGCCTGGCGGGCGTGGATCCACGCCCGACGCTGCGCGGGGATGTGCGCATCGGGTCGCGGGGCGGGGCGGCGACGCTCGTGCTCGCCGAGGAGGAGCCGGGGACGGCCGAGGGGGCCGCGCTGTTGGAGTCGCTGCGCGGGGGGGTGTGGCGGGTGACGAACCAGCACATCTCGCGGCGGCCGGAGCCGACGTACATCGCGCTTGATCCGCAACTGGACGGCGGCGAGGTGACGGGGGTGATCGTGGGGCACGACATCATGGGCAGGCGGCCGTCGCCGCTGCCGCCGGGGCTGGTGCGCATCAGCGCCGTGCAGGAGCGGGGGCACGCGCTGGTGAAGGTGATCCTCGATGGCAGCCCGGATCCGGCGCAGCGCGAGGACGGCAAGCGGTTTGAGTACACCGCGACGGTTCGGCGCGGGGAGGATGGCGTCACGGTCTTCGCGTGGGATGCTCCGGCGCTGGGAGACGTGATCTGGCTGCGTCTTGACCCGACGCCCGCGGGCGAGACGCCGCAGGTCAGCGACGAGCAGCGGATCAGGATCGCGGCGCAGCGGATGGGGGCGGTGGCCAAGCCGCCGGCGTCACCCGCGGTGGGCGACACGGTCCTGCTGATCCTCCAGCCGACCGAGCGGGATCAGCGGGTCGGGCAGATCTTCTACGCCGATGGGCGGTACTGCGTCGGGAACTCCATCCCCACGGCGGCGCTGCACGCGGGAGCGCTGGGCGTGGATGAGATCGGCGTCGTGCGGCTGACGTATCGCGAGCCGCTGACGGCGCCGACGGAGCCGGTGGAACGCAACGGCGTGAAGTCTCAGAAGGCGACGTTCAGGCCGGGGAACGCGGTGCCGACGTTCACGGTTGAGAGGGTGGGGGTGGAGGACTGAGGACTCGAGGGGAACAGAGTGAGCGGGTTGTGGGGCCGGACCCGCAGCCCGCTCACTTCGTTCGCGGCTCGTCGTGGGAGCGCGGTTGGTGATCGTGTTGGGGTTAGGCCGCGGCGGCGGGGCGCTGGGTGAGGGCTTCGGCGGCGGTGACCAAGGCGCCGACAGTGAAGGGTTCGCGGAGGTGGTGGGCCGGACCGGCACGCAGCGTGTCGGGGAGGGTGGAGGGTGGGGCTGCGCCGACGGTGATGACGGGGGCCGGGCCGACGGCCGCGAGGGCGGGGGTGAGTTGCTGGGATGAGGCGCGGGAGGGGGAGCGCAGGACGGCGATCTTCGGCGCGGCTTCCTTGCAGATGGCGCTGAGGTGTTCGCAGAGCAGCGCCAGCGGGTCGAAGGCCGGGTCGGCTCCCAGCGGTATGAACCGGGGCCAGGCCTCGATGTTCGCCGCGAGTTGCTCGACGTAGCGGGGCCAGACGCCGGCGTTGGCGCTGGCCAGAAGAGCGAACTTCATGTCGTCGGTCTGCTGGGCGGCGGCGGGAGCGATCGGCGCGAGTGCGTCGGCCTGGAGGCCGAGGAGGCGGAGCCACTCGGCGATGGGGTAGATCGTGTCGTTGCCGCTGGTGCCCAGGAGCATGGCGTGGGCAAGCGTGTCGGCCAGGGCCAGACGCGCGGCGGGGCGGCGCACGGCCGCGGGGATCGCGGCGAGCGAGCCGTCGTTGGGGGCGTGGTGGTGCGTGACCGGGCCGGTGATGTGACCGGGGAAACGCCAGCCCTCGAGGAGCCGCCCGCCGACCTCGGCGTGCGTGATGCCAAGGACGCGGGATTCGATGGCTTCGAGGGGGGCCTGCTCGGTGCGCGCGGCGCGGATGATGTTGGTGTACGTGTCGCCGAGAATCTCGGCGAGGACGATCTGGCCGACGTCGTGGAGGAGGCCGCAGGTGAAGGCGATCTCGGCGTCCTCGTCGCCGGAGGCGTAGGCGATGAGGGCCGAGGTGACGCCGACGCCGATGCCGTGCTCCCAGAACTGGGCGGCGCTGACGCCCTCGGCGATGGCCGCCGCGGCGAAGCGATCGACGACGGCGAGGCTGACGACGGTCTGGCGGATGCGCTGGAGGCCGATGCGGACGACGGCGCGGTGAACGGAGTCGACGGGCTCGCCGCGGGTGAAGGCGGCGGAGTTGGCGACCTTGAGGATCTTCACGGCCATCGCCTGATCCTGGCTGACGGCCTTGGCGATGCCCTCGATCGAGCAGTGCGGGTCGGCCGTGAGTTTCAGCACGTGGGCGACGGCGGGGGAGAGGGCCCTGAGTTCGCCGTAGTGGGCGACGGCCTTGAGGATGGTGTCGCGCGTCGTCGCGCGATCCTGTGCCTTCAGGTGCGCTGCGGGGGGTTGAGTGGGCGCCGCGTCGGAAGGTTGTGAGTCGGCGGTGGGCGGAGGTGTGGGAGGCGGCGCGGAGTGCGGCGCGACCGGTGCGGCGGGCTGCGGCGCTTCCTTGGCGGAGGCGCCCTTGCCGATCGTGGCTTCGATGAGCCCGAGGAGTTTGGGCATGGAGAAACTGGTCTTGAGGATGTAGGCCGAGATGCCCAGTTTGGCGGCCTCGATGATCCGTGCTCGGTCCGTCTTCTGCGAGAGGACGATCACGGGGAGGTTGGCGAGGCGCGGGTCTTTGCGGAGGCGTGCCAGAACCTCGAGCCCGTCCACGGCGGGCATGGCCAGATCCAGCAGGAGAAGGTCGGGCGGGTCGCCGAGCGCGGCGAGGGTTTCGGCGCCGTCGCTGGCCAGCCGGACGCGGTAGCCGGCTCCGCGGAGCACCAGTTCAAGGGGTTCGCGGAGGATGGCTTCGTCGTCGGCAATCAGGACGGTTTTCATCGCGGCAGGCTCGTCGGCGCGTCGGCGACGCGTACGGGTGATCGGCGCACGGGCAGGAGACGGTGAAGCACATACCTGGGGAGTCGCGGAATCTGGGGGTTCGGCTTTGGCCGCTCTGTGGGAGTGCCGATATCCGGTCCGAACGGCATGGTCCGATAGGACAGGGAGGCCGCGATGCAGGGGCAGACCAATCCTGTGGGGGCACGGCTTTGGAGCACGGTCGGCCTTGCGACCGCCGCCGCGGTGCTTCTGATGAGCCTGACGGTGCTCGCAGGGTGGCTGTTCGGGATCGATGTGCTGAAGCGGATGTCCACCGCGCCGGTGGCCATGAATCCGGTCACGGCTGTCCTCTTTGCGTTGTGCGCCTTGATCCTGTACGGGGCTGGGCGGCCGAAGTGGCGCAAGACCTGCCGGGTGCTCGGCAGCGTGGTGGTTGCGGTGGCGCTGCTCCGCATGCTGGGGTACGTTGGGTTGGATGTCGGTGTGGACCGCATCCTGTTCCCGGGGCGGCTTGCTCAGGAGAGCGGGACGCCGAATCGGATGGCTCCCAACACCGCGCTGGCGTTCCTGCTGTTGAGCCTGGCGCAGCATCTGGCGCTGAGCGGGGTGGCTGGGCAGCGCATCATCGGCCGCGTGCTGGCCACGGGGACGTGCCTGGTGGCGCTGGTCGTGCTGGCGGGGTACTTCAACGGCGTGACGGACCTTGCGGGGATCGGGCCGTTCATTCCCATGGCGCTGCCGACGGCGTGCGCGTTCCTGCTGATGGGGTTGGTGACGCTGTGCCTGTCGGTCTGGGGGCTGTCGGCGGCGGTGGCGCCGGCGGAGGTTGGGAGGGCTTCGCTGGGGGGGATGATCGGGGTCGGGTTCGCGGCAGCGCTGTTCGCGCTGAGCCTTGTCGGGATCGTCGCGCTGGCGAGCACGCGGCAGTTGATTGTCGCGGCGGCGGTGGACGACCGGAGCCACAGGTTCGTGGAGGCGACGGGCGGGGTGCTGTCGGCGCTGAAGGACGTTGAAACGTCCGGCCGCGGGTACGCCATCACGGGGGACGAGAGTTACCTCGAACCGCTGGCGGAGGCCAAGGCACTGTGGCCGCGCCTGCTGGCGGAGTTGCGGGAACTTGGGGCCGATCATCCGCCGCATCGGGCGCGGCTCGACGCCCTGGCGACGCTTGCGGCGCAGCGCACGGAAGAGTCGGAGCGGCTGATCGCGCTGCGGAGGAGCGATGGGGTGGTCGCGGCGCAGGCGCGGGTCGCCAGCGGGCGGGGCAAGCAACTGATGGATCAGACCCGCGAGGTGGTGGGGGAGTTGATCGCGGATGAGCAGCGGCGGCTGGCGCAGCGGACCGCCGCGACGGCCTGGACGGGTCGGGCGACGATCGGGCTGATCTCGCTGGCGGGCCTGCTGGGCTTTGCGTTCACGGGGATCGCGGGGCTGGTGATCCGGCGCGACATGCGGGCGCGTCGCGTGGCGGAGTTGGAGCGGCAGCGCTTCGAGCGGGAGTTGGAGTCGGCCAAGTCGGCGGCCGAGTTGGCCAGCCGCGCCAAGGGCGAGTTCCTGGCGCACATGAGCCACGAGATCCGCACGCCGCTCAACGGCGTGATCGGGATGATCGACCTGCTGCTGGCGACCGAACTGGACGCGCAGCAGCGGCGGTACGTGGAACTGGCGCGGACCTCGGCCGTGTCGCTGACGACGGTGATCAACGACATCCTGGACTTCTCGCGGATCGAGGCCGGGAAACTGGAGATCCAGTCGGTCGTGTTCGACCTGCACACGGCGGTGGAGGACGTGCTGGAGATGCTGGCCCAGCACGCGGGGAAGAAGGGGCTGGAACTGGCGTGCCACATCAGGCCCGACGTGCCGCGGCGCGTCGTCGGCGATCCCGACCGGCTGCGGCAGGTGCTGATCAACCTCGTCAACAACGCGGTGAAGTTCACCGAGCGCGGGTCGGTGGTGGTGCGGGTGGAGCGCGACCCGTCCTCGGGGCCGGGGCAGATCCGGTTCTGCGTGACCGACACCGGGATCGGGATCCCGCCGGACCGCATGCACCGGCTGTTCCAGTCGTTCTCGCAGGTCGAGAGTTCGCCCAGCCGCACGTACGGCGGCGCCGGGCTGGGGCTGGCGATCTCGAAGCAACTGGCGCAACTGATGGGGGGCACGATCGGGTGCGAGAGCGAGGTCGGGCGGGGCTCGACGTTCTGGTTCACGGCGCACCTGGAGCAGGCCGCGGCGGCGCCGGACGATGCGGCGCTTGCGCTCAACCCGCGCGGGCTGCGGGTCCTGGCGGTCGATGACAGCGACGTCGGGCGGGACACGCTGCGGCAGCAACTCCAGAGTTGGGGGTTCGAGGCGGCGACGGCCGCCAGCGGCGAGGAGGGGCTGGCGGCGCTGGCGTCGGCGGCGTCGCGCGGGGCGCCGTTCCGCGTCGCGATCGTGGACAACGAGATGCCGGGGATGACCGGCTTTGAGTTCGGCCGGGCCGTGAAGGAGCGGACCGACCTCGGGCAGCCGGTGCTGATGATCCTGCTGTCCATGGAGGACTCGATCGACCCACGGCGGCTCCGCGAGATGGGGTTCGCGGGGCACATGACCAAGCCGGTGCGGCAGTCGAGCCTCTTCAACGCCATCATGGACGCGATCGCGTCGGCTTCCACGCCGGCGCCGGTCGCGGCGGCTGTGCCGGCGCCTGTTGCGGCGCAGCCGGCCGCGGAGCCGAAACCCGCTGGGCCGCCGCGGGCGCGCATCCTGCTGGCCGAGGACAACGAGGTGAACCAGATCGTCACCGCGGGGATGCTGCGGTCGGCCGGGTACGAATGCGATGTGGCGGCCGACGGGCGGCAGGCGCTCAGCGCGCTGACCAAGGGAAAGTACGACCTGATCGTCATGGACTGCCAGATGCCGCTGATGGACGGCTTCGAGGCGACGGGCGCGATCCGCGCGGCGGAGCGCTCTGGGGAGCGGCCCGGGCACATCCCGATCCTCGCGCTGACCGCGAATGCGATGAGCGGCGACCGGGAGCGGTGCCTCCAGGTCGGCATGGATGCGTACTGCCCGAAACCGATCGATCGGGCGAGGTTCCTGGCGGCGGTCGAGGCGCTGCTGCGGTCCGCGTCCGAAGGCAAGGGTGGGGCCGACGGAGATGGGCAGCCGCTGCGCGCGGCGGACATCCTCGAGCGGTGCATGAGCAGCGTGGCCGCGGCGTCCCTGGTGCTCGACAAGTTCGAGCAGCAGGCGCGGGACAACATGCCGATGCTCGCGGGGCAACTCGGACGGGCGGAGACGGAGGCGGCGGCCAGGACGGCGCACTCGCTGCGCGGGGCCGCCGGCGTGGTCGGCGCCGGGGCGCTGGCCGAGGCCCTTCACGAACTCGAGACGGCAGCGCGGGAGGGGAACCTCGAGGCGGCGCGCGCGACGCTGGACGAGGTGCGGCGCGAGGTCGAGCGGTGTCTGGGCGACATCCCGCGGGTGCGGGCCGCGGTGGCGGCAGCGGCGGCGGGGTCGGAAGGAGGGGCGTAACCGTGCGTGTGCTCATCGTCGATGACACGCCGACGGCGCTGGCTGCGCTTGAGGCGGCGCTCCGCGGGGCCGGGTATGACGTGCAGATCGCGTCCGATGGCCGCGAGGCGCTGCGGGCCGTGATGAGCGGTGGGTGCCGTCTGGTCGTCTCGGATGTCGAGATGCCGGGGATGGGCGGACTGGAGTTCTGCCGCACGGTGCGGGAGGCGGACCTGCCGGGGTATGTGTACATCATCCTGCTCACCGGCCACGATCGGCCGGAGGAGAAGGTGGCGGGCCTCTCGGCGGGGGCGGATGACTATGTCGCCAAGCCGTTTCACCCGGCGGAGTTGCTCGCGCGCGTCCGCGCCGGCGAGCGAGTGCTGTCGATTGAGAGCCGCGAGATGGCGATCTTCGCGATGGCGAAACTCGCCGAGAGCCGCGACCCGGAAACGGGGGCGCACCTGGAGCGCGTCCGCGGGTACAGCCGCATTCTGGCGTCGAGGCTCGCGCAGGCGGGGCGCTTCCCGGACGAGATCACGCGCGACTTCGTGCGGACGATCTATCTGACCAGCCCGCTGCACGACATCGGCAAGGTGGGAATTCCCGACGCCGTGCTGCTGAAGCCCGGGCGGCTGAGCGACCGTGAGTTCGAGATCATGAAGACGCACACGACACTGGGTGCCGAGACGCTCGACGCGGCGGTGCGGATGTTCCCCGGGGCGGCGTTCCTGCGGATGGCCCGCGACATCGCGGCGACGCACCACGAGCGGTACGACGGGACCGGGTACCCGGCGGGGCTGAAGGGGGACGACATTCCGCTGGCGGGGCGGATCGTGGCGGTGGCGGACGTGTACGACGCGCTGACGTCGCGGCGCGTGTACAAGGCGGCGTACGGGCACGACATCGCGCGGTCGATGATCGTCAGCGAATCGGGGGGGCACTTCGACCCGGTGGTCATCGAGGCGTTCATCGCGTCGGAGGCGGCGATTGAGGACGTGCGGTCGCGGTACGCCGATGAGCGTGGCGCGATGGCGGAGGCGGCGTAAGGCGGCGGCCCCGCGGGAACAGGATGAGAAAGTTGTGTGTCAACAAAGTTTTGTTTGCAAAGCAGTGCGAGTCATGATGGTGTTCGGATCTCGCGGTGGCGATCGGAACCTGGTGGAGCAGCGGTGCGGAGATGGATGTGGCATCACCGCTCTTGGCGGGTAGACTGTCCGGCAGAGGCCGTCTGCGCGGCCCTCCGGCGTGCAGCGCCGCCGGGTTTGTTCACGACGTTCGCGCTGCCAGGAAGAGAGAGGAGAGAAAGCGATGATGAATCTGTTGACCGCGCGGCGGGCGCGTACCGCGGCTGTTGTGTGTGGCGTTGCCGCGGCGGCGTGGCTGCCGGGCGTCGCAAGCGCCGGCGTCGTGCAGATGACGTTCGAGTCGCTGGCGCACAGCGACAACATGGAGGCGACGCACGGTTCGTCGTACGAGGAGAACGGCTTCCGCGTCCAGACCAGCATGGGCGAGTTCTCGACGTGGGGCACCGCAGGGGTCGCGTACCCCGGCTCGACGGCGCTGATGACGCCCTCGACGGACGCGGTCGTGACGCTGACGGCGATCGACGGCAGCGCGTTCGACCTGCTGTCGATCCAGATCGCCAAGCGCGACACCGCCGGTTCGATCCTCCCCGTCAGCGTCACGTTCACGGGGACCAAGGCCGACAGCAGCACGGTTACGGCGACCTTCAACGGCACCGTTTTCGGCGTCATGCTGCAGACGTTCACGCTGCCGGCGGAGTTCACGGACCTCGTGCAGGTCCAGTGGACGGGGACGCAGCGTCACCAGTTCGACAACGTCACCCTCGTGTCCGTTCCCGCGCCGTCGGCCGCGGCGGTGCTCGTCGCGGCGGCCGGGTGCGTCGTGCGTCGGCGTCGGCGCTGACGCGGCGGAGTGTGCGCACCAGCAACCAGCGGAGCCAGCAGTGAAGGACCACCATCCCCGCAGGGCGGCGATCGGCACGATCGCCGCCGTCTCCGTCGTCGCGGCCGCGCAGGCCGCGTGGGCCCAGCCGATCGAGATCCTTCCGGATGACGGCGGTCCGGAGTCGCGCTTCGGGTATGCCGTCGCGATGGACGACCAGCGCATGCTGGTGGGGAGGCTCAACGACAGCAGCGCCGGGATGTTCGCCGGGTCGGCGTACGTCTTCCGCCGCGAGGGCGACCAGTGGGTCCAGGAGGCCAAACTCCTGGACCCCGTGCCCGTGCTGACGGGGCATGTCGGGACGTCCGTCAGCATCGCGGGCGATGTGGCCGTGGTCGGCGCGCGCGACGAGGCGCAGACGAACCTCATCGGCGCGGCGCTGGTCTTCCGGCGCAGCGGGACGAGTTGGGCGCACGAGATCACGCTGCGCCCGCCGGACGTTGCTTCGCCGTCGGACGGGTTCGGGTACTACGCGTTCGGGCACGCCGTAGCGACCGACGGGGACCGCATCGTGGTCGCGATGCCGCAGGACGACATCGCGTGCCCCGAGGATCCGCTGTGCAACTCCGGCTCGGCGTACGTCTTCCGGTACGACGAGGGGTGGGTGATGGAGCAGAAACTGATCCCATCCGACCCGCAGCGCCTCGCCCACTTCGGGCGAGCCGTGGCCATGAGCGGCGACCGCATCGTCGTGGGCGCGATGCAGGCCGACAGCACGGCGGGGGCGGTGTACGTGTTCCGGCTCCAGGAAGGGACGTGGGTGGAGGAGGCCAAACTCCTCAACCCCGACGCCGAGGCGAGCGTGGTGACGCAGTTCGGCGAGGCGGTGGCGATCGACGGCGACCTCATCGCGGTCGGCGCGCCGGGGGAGAACCACGTCGGGTCGTACGCCGGCGCGGTGTACGTCTATCGGCTCGGCGCGGGAGGCTGGACGCTGGAGGAGAAACTGGTCGCGGAGGACGCCGAGCAGTTGCAGTTCCTCGGGCAGTCGGTCGCGGTCTCCGGCGGGCGCGTGCTCGCCGGGGCGCCGTGGGACAACCGCTCGGGAACGATGTTCCGCGCCGGCGCGGCGTACCTCTTCGAGCACGGTCCCTCCGGCTGGACGCAGCGGGAGAAACTCACCGATCCCAACGGCCAGAACGAGGACTACCTCGGCTGGACCGTGGCCTGCCGCGGCGACACGGCGATGGTGGGCGCGCAGCTCGCCAACCGGCCCGATCTTGACTGCGGCGTGGTGCTGGCGTTCGCGCTCGGCGGGACCGCGTGCCCGGCGGACTGGGACGGCAGCGGATCGATCACCTCGAGCGACATCTCCGCGTTCCTGACCGCGTGGCTCGGGAGCATCCAGAACGGTGACCTTGTCGCCGACTTTAACGGCGACGCCACCGTGAACTCCAGCGACATCAGCGCGTTCCTGACGGCGTGGTTGCAGGCCGTGCAGGGTGGGTGCTGAGCGAGGGCGTTCGCGGCGGGTGGTTGCCGCTCGCGCTGATCGGCAGCCGGCGGAGCAGGCGGCGTGTCCGGAGTGCGGGCTGGGTGGCGCCGAAACGGCGAGGGCGTGAGGCACTGGCTTACTACGCGGCACCAGCGCGACGCGCGACCGGCCGTTACCTCTGATCCCCGAGCGGTTGTGCCAGGCCGATGAGGAGCCCTTCGGGGCCGCGGATGTAGCAGAGGCGGTAGGCGTTTTCGTACTGGACAACTTCGCCGACGAGTTGCGCGCCGAGTGTGCGGAGTCTGGCGAGTGTGTCGTCGATGTCGCTCACCGTGAACATCGCGCGCAGGTAGCCGAGGGCATTGACCGGAGCCGTGCGGTGGTCGGCGGCGACGGGCGGGGAGAGGAAGCGCGAGAGTTCCAGGCGGCTGTGGCCGTCGGGCGTGACCATCATCGCGATCTCGACGCGCTGGTCGCCCAGCCCCGTGACGCGCCCGGCCCACTGGCCTTCGACCATGCCCCGCCACTGGAGTCTCAGGCCCAGTTCGGTGAAGAAGGCGATGGCATCGTCGAGGGATTCCACCACGATGCCGACGTTGTCCATCCGCAGCAGTTCGCTCTTGGGCATGTTCGTGGCCGCATCGTGGTGATGGTGAAACTTCGGGTCCGCGCGGGCGGAGCGGCAGTATACGGCCTGGCCATGAGGACTCATTTCGCCGTGCGCAGGACGGCGGCGCCAGGCGGACTTGGAGCGCATGATTCGCATCACCGATCTTGCAGATATTTCTTGCGCGGCCGGGCGGATATCGAGGAGTGGAGATCGCTCGGTGGCGGTGATATGTGTGTCGTGGAATGATTCCAAGTCTGACGCGATGGGGCCGCGAATACCGCGCGCTTGCGTGTGGTGTCCGCGCTCCATGCCCACGCGGGGGGCAGGTGGCGGGTCACAGAGCCCGGATAGCCCTCACCGATGGCGTTACGCCGTTGGTCCGGGGTGGGATACGCCCCCGACGGGCGGGTGGGGAGAGCCCATCAATCGACCTGGGAGACCTGAGGGAGGGCCACGAGGTCGAGCGTGTCGATGTTGGTTTCGAAACGGAAGTTGGACGGGGCGCCGGTGCGGTTGGCGAAGAAGACCTTGAGTTCGTGCGTCCGGCCGTCCTCGAGCCACGGGAGCCGGGACAGGTCGATCCGCTGGGTCATCGCGGGCATGCCGCGTCCGTGCACCGCTCCGGCCATGTAGTCCTCCCGCAACTGCTCGTAGCCCGCGGGCGGCGCGCCGTGGTGGTACACGGTGAGTTCGTAGATCATCTTGCTGGTCACGGTGTCGTAGATGCGGACGCTGAACGCGCCGGCCCGGTTGGCCAGGTCCTTCTGGCTGTCCTTGGGCGTGGTGTGCGCCATGAGCGCCAGTTCGCGGAAGTCGATGCGGAGTTGCGTCAGTTCGCTGCGGATGAACACCCGGTCCAGCCCCTCCATCACCCAGTCGGACGCCTGATCGGACCCGGCCGCGAACGAGTAGATGCCCCACCCGCCGTTGTCAGTGTTGAAGAACTGGACGCGCAGCGGGTTCGGGTAGTTGAGCGGCACGAGGTCATCAAGCAGCAGGCGGTCGTCGTTGGCGATATCGACCCACGTCACGTCGTACTCGTCGTCGTACTCGTGCTTGTGGTACTTCTGCTTGTCCGTGGGCCCGTTGAACACGTCCACGTCGAAGTGGCCGCCCACAAGGCCGCGATCGGAACTGTCGGATCCGAGCCCGCCGCCGCCGTCGATCACCAGTTTGCCGTCGATGTACACGAACACTTCTGCCCCGGTGGCCACGTTGATGTACCAGTCTTTCCCGGAGTCATGGATGAAGGTGGTGTCGATCGCGGCGGTGTAGTCGAAGTCGTTGTGGCCCGCGAAGGCGTCGAGCGAGCCGTCGAAGACGTATGTGTTCCCCGTCCGGGTCAGCACCATCGAACTGCGGTGCTCGGTGTTGACGCCCGCGACGGGCCGGAACCACTGGCCGAACGTCTGCGAGGACGTGATCGCCCCTCCGTCGGTGGTGCTCATGGAGCCGGCGGTCCCCCCCGGAGCCGGCTCGATGTACGGGACCGGCCGCATGATCGGGTTGCCGAGCGCGTCCGTCCAATCGGCCGTGACCTTGCGGCCGGTCGTGGCCATGACCGGCCGACCGTTGACGTCGAGCGTTTCGCTGGGGATCGCCGCGTAGCGCCCCTGGCCGGCGGCCGCGTAGAGCCCGAAGTCCGGGTGAGACTCGTCGAAGTCGCGCACGATGACCCCGAGCGAGACGGACGATCTCGCCCGATAGGATTCGTATGGATCGCTTCCCGCGCTCGCGGCCGGCACGAACGACACCCTGAGAGCGGCGCCCGCGCCGACGATCAGGCCGATCACCGTCAAGGTTCCGATAGACTTTGATCGCACGTGAGGCTCCCTGTGGGCCCGCTGGCGCTCGCTGTACCGATTCCGCGGGTAGTGCTATCTCGGTTCACCGGCCCCGGACGGCAACCGGCCCATTCATGGGTTGAATCGCAAACCAATCGACGGGCGGCTCAGCCGATGCATCTTGCCGGAGTTGACGCCCACGTGTTATCCGGCCGTTCGCGGCCCGGCACACGGCGGTGGGGTGAGTGTCGTCGGGCACACGCGCCAAGGGCGGCCGGTCGGCATCGGGCGATACCGGTGCACGAGGCACGCGGAGCACTGACTCATCAAGGCTGAGGGGGCGACGCGGCATGCGGCGCGCCGGTGATCGGCTGCGTCAGCGTCGCGATCCTGTTCCAGCAGACCTCGGTTTGTCTGCGGCGGCTGAAGAGGCAGAGAGCAGGTGATGAATGCTCTGTGTGCGGATATCCGCGATCGCTTGGGTCCCCCTCATATGCGAGTCTCGGTGAGGACCGCCAAGTCCTCAAGTCTGAGGGGTGACGCAAAACGCGATGCGGGATGCAGCCGAACTGCGTCGCACGACGTTGCAATAGGGACAGGAGAGCATCTGCGAGAATCTCGCAGATGCGCTCAGGGCTCAGGGCTCAGGGGGCGCGACCGCCAGGCCTCGACGGTGTAGTGGACCGTCCGGGAACCCTGCCGTCGGATGAGGACCAGGTCGGCACCGAGGTCGTGAGCCCAGTTGCGGGCTTCGGTCTCGACGTCCTCGCCGACGTACGCGCCGTGCCAGCCGCTGTAACTGTCCACGAACACCGCCCCTTGGAGGGCCGCTTCGGAGGCGACCACGCGGACGGATTCTGCGCCGGGCTTGAGGCCGGCGCCACAGCCGGCGAGCAGCACGCACAGGGCCAGGGCGATCGGTCGCATGGGCTCAGATCCTCTTGCTTCGCCGTTCGATCGCGATGGAGAGTTCGATCGCCGCGACCAGAACTATGCCGAGGTCGCTAGGCGAGTGGGAGAGGAAATCGCCAAGAAGTCCGGCTGATTTCCCACAAAATCTCCCACAGAACGCCGAGCCGCCGAGCGGAAATGCTCGAGTTTCTCGAATGACCCCGACGGGATTCGAACCCGTGTTACCACCTTGAAAGGGTGATGTCCTGGACCAGGCTAGACGACGGGGCCGTGTGCAAGGGAGTGTAGGGGGGGTAGGAGGGCTTGGGGCGGGGGG
>Ga0180217_1001352_pt1 | contig 27561 bp, 29 predicted proteins | sample eDN3rd37CBELigOP_FD_128521 | JGI IMG/M metagenome (GOLD analysis project Ga0180217, IMG submission 128521) | Enriched Organic Plus compost microbial communities from Emeryville, California, USA - eDNA 3rd pass 37_C BE-Lig OP (version 2) (version 2) ... | reverse complement strand
GAAGCTAGAACGGTAGAAGAAACCCCATCTCTAAGACGAAACAGGCCAAATAGAAGCTAGAAAGGTAGAAGAGAAGGGCTCTCTAAGACGTTATGGCAATAAAAGATGCTAAAACGGTAGAAGAAAGGCATTTCTAAGAAGTTATGGCAATAAAAGAAGCTAGAACGGTAGAAGAAACCCCATCTCAAAGACGAAACAGACCAAAATAAAGCTAGAAACGTAGAAGAGCGCCCAGAAGAGCGCCCAGAAGAACCCTCTCTATGACCGAACCAGCCTCAGGGGAAGCTTGCAAGGTCTTAAAGTAGGCATACTATTTATCATTCAGCCCCTTACCTTCCAAAATCTGCGGTATGCATTTTTCAATTCTGGATTCACGTGTTTTAGATTGCTTCGGTGTAGAGAAGTGAAGCAGATAGGCTCTTTGGCGACCTGGTGTTAACTCTTCAAATGCTGTTTTTAACTCAGGGAGTTCATCTAATTTTCTTTGAAATTCTTCAGGAACTGTGTATTCGGTAGTCTTTTTAAATTCAATTTCTAATCCGGATTTTTCAATTTTAACGGCAGCAAGAATATATTCTTTTATTACATTTTCCAATTCAACGATTTGTTGAAGAGTGGTGAAACGAATCTGACGAGCTGCTTGTACATTTTCTGATTGCTGAATAAGGATACTGTGAGGATCTTTTAACAAAGCCCCTTTGTGAAAGAGCAAGGCACAATATTCTTTAAATCCATGGATTAACACGATATTTTTATTATTAAATGTATAACAGGGGTGCATCCATTTGTACTCTTCACTAAGTTCACCCCCACAATCAAGAATGATTTTTCTTAAATAGCCGTATTCCTCCTGCCACTTAGAAGGTTTATTGAAAAATTCCTCAATTTTTGAAATACTATTTGTCATCTAGCTGCACCTCACATACAATACAGGCCACTCTGGGCTTTTTCTTATAATATACAATATGTCCAGTTTACCTTCTACTAACAAGAAAAAAAGTAAAAACTTTATTAGATAGCGGATTTCAGCTTAATAAATTCATAGGGAGTACATTTAATTTAGAATTTATAATCCCTATTTATAAGTGCCATTCTATACTTTATTATACAAATAATTACATTAACATAATTAAACGTATAATTCTTATAAAATTAGTTGACATTAAAAATCAAATATTGTAAATTAATTTTAAGGAAATTACTTGCCTACTAGTCTACTAGAGCAAGTAAATTTTAATAACATTACAAATAAGTATTTTAAGAAGTCAACTATACATATAGAGGCTCCTATCTTTTGAGATAGGAGCCTTTTTGCATTCGAAAGGGGAGAAAAATTTTGGAGCAAACAACGTTAAAGGAGTATCCAATAAGGAAAGTAAACTCCACTGATTGGAAGAAGAAAATATTATTTGGATTAAAACTTGGTGTACCAATTGTTCTGTTATTGACTTGGGAGATATTAAGTCAATCGGGAATGATCAGATCCACTATCTTACCAGCACCCTCAAGGGTTCTAGAAACATTATGGAGCTTATTAATAAGTGGAGAAATGTTCAAACATATCATTACGAGCTTATTACGAATCTTACAAGGATTTTTAATCGGAGCATCCGTAGGGATTATATTAGGTATTGCCATTGGTTTGTTTAAACCCGTTGACGCTGCAACAACATTAGTGATCGGTTTATTAAGACCAATTCCTAATCTTGCCTGGATTCCAATTTTAATCTTATGGTTCGGAATCGGAGAAACTTCAAAAATTGTGGTTATTGCGATAGCGTGCTTTTGGCCAGTTCTAATTAATGTAATTGATGCGATTAAAAGAACCGATAGTAAACTTTTAGAGGTAGCGCAAGTATTAGAGAAGAATCAAAAGACATTAATATTACAAGTAATTCTTCCATCCTCTTTACCTTCTATCTTCGTTGGATTACGTTCAGGAATGGATTTTGCTTGGCGAAGTGTAGTTGGAGCAGAGCTTATTGCAGCATCTGCAGGAATTGGTTATTTTATGTCATACTCCCGTGAAATTTCTCAAACAGATTCCATGCTAGCTAGTGTAGTATGTATCGCATTTATTGGATTTGCCATTGATTTTTGTTTGAGAAAAGTGCAGGCAAAAATTATTAAATGGGATCCTAATTATTTTAAATAAGGAAGTAAGGTGAGAATCATGGCAATATTGTCTATTAATCAAGTAAATAAAGAGTTTCAAATCCCTACTGGGAAAGTTAAAGCATTAGAGAATATCTCCTTACAAGTAGAAGAGGGAGAATTTATATGTATAGTTGGCGCTAGTGGATGTGGGAAAAGTACATTGCTACGTATAATTGCTGGTCTTGAAGAGCAAACAACAGGCACAGTTCTATACGATAATACCCCTATTACTAAACCTAGTACTGATCGTGGGGTAATCTTTCAAGAATCTAGATTATTTCCATGGTTAACAGTCGAAAAGAATATTGAATTTGGTATTTCAAATGCCTTAGATAAAGCAACAAAAAAGGAATTAATACAACACTACTTAAACATTGTGGGCTTACAAGAATTTCAGAAAGCATATCCACATCAATTATCAGGAGGGATGCAACAGAGAGTAAGTATTGCTAGAGCCTTAATTAATCAACCTAAAATACTTTTATTAGATGAGCCGTTTGGGGCACTAGATGCCTTAACAAAAATGACGATGCAAGATGAAATTCTAAGAATAAGAGAATATCAAAAGTCTACGATGATTCTTGTTACACATGACATTGATGAAGCTGTCTACTTAGCAGACCGAGTAGTAATTATGTCTAGCAGACCTGGAACTATCCGAAAGGTTCTGAATATTCAATTACCAAGAAATCGGAATAGAAACAGTTCAGATTTTGTTCACTATCGAGATATTATTTATCAACAATTTTTCAAACAGGAAGAACCTGATTTTAACTACGAAATATAAAGAAAGCGGAGTGAAGATATGAAGAAATGGTGGTTTATATTAGTTTTAGCGCTTGTGAGTATTTTAGCAGCATGTGGTGATGAAGAAGCAAAAGCAACTGAAGGAGAAAAAGATGAAAAAGTAGTGTTACGTTTCGGCTATACAAGTGTGTATTCCATGTTAGGTGTAGCAAAAGAACAAGGATTTTTAGATGAGGAATTTAAAGACGATAATGTTGAAATTGAGTATGTACAATTCTTATCTGGTCCTCCACTAATTGAATCTATTGCCGGTGGACATTTAGATTTTGGGCAAGTAGGAGCACAACCAGCTGTTCAAGCTTTATCGAATGGGATTAAGATCTCCGTTGTTGGTGTATATTCTTCAGGTGAACAATCTCTTGGATTAGTAGTACCAACAGATTCCGATATTACAAGCTTTGATCAACTAAAAGGGAAAAAAGTAGGCGTAACTGCAGGCTCTATTGGTCATCGTCTGCTAAACGAATACTTGAAAGAAAATAATCTAACGAACTCCGATATTGAACAAATCAATTTACAACCTGCGGATTTAAAACTGTCCTTAGACAATGGTGATATTGATGCAGCTGTATTATATGAGCCTTGGATATCTACAACAGAGTATGAGAATATCGGGAAACAAATAGATGATGCAGAAGGATTGTTTAATGATTATTCCTATTATATAGCAGCTAATGAATTTGCTGAGAAGCATCCGGAGATTCTTGAACGTTTATTGAAAGTGTTACATAAAGCCGAAGAATGGAGTAAAGACAATCCGGAAGAAACTATTGAAAATTTACACACTTTCTTTGGAACAGAAAAGGAAATCTTAGAGTTAGCTGTTCCTAGAAAAGAATATGATATCGAAATTACTGAAGGGGTTTATACTTCTCTTCAAGAAACTATTGATGATTTACTAGAATCTGGTGTTATTCGTGAAGAAGTAGATGTGAACAAGTTAATTAATCCAACTTATTTAGAAAAAGCATTGAAGGAGGAAGAATAAATATGGCAGAAGTAAAACGTGTTGAAAACATTGAATTGGGCTGGTTTATACCAGTCCGTGGTGATGGAGAATTTGTAGGTGTCGAACCAAATCGTCCAGCAACAACAGAATATTTAATAGAGGTTGCAAAAGCGGCGGAAGAAGCAGGATACACATTTGCTTTAATACCAACTGGTCGAGGATGCTTAGACTCGTGGGTAGTAGGATCTATCATCATCTCCCATACAAAAACACTGGCACCTTTAATGGCTCTACGCCCAGGTTTAGTATCTCCGGTGGTCGCTGCGAGAATGGGTGCTACCATTGATGTGTTATCTAATGGACGTGCACGATTTAATATTGTTACAGGTGGAGCTGTTCCTGATTTAAAGAGCATGGGTGATCCTTTGTTCGATAGTCATTCGAAACGTTATGATCGAACAAAAGAGTTTTTACAAATTCTAAGAGAGCTTTGGGAAAATTCTACAGGACCTGGAAGTTCTGAATTTTTAAGTAAAGGTGATTCAGACAAAGGGGAAGGAGAGAAAAAGATAAACTTTAAAGGTGAATACTATGAATTAGAAAATGCAATTAGCCATCCTGAAGTTATTCAGAAGCCATTACCACCATTGTACTTTGGTGGCAGTTCAGAAAAAGGTAAACGAGTTGCGGCAGAAACAGCAGACGTCTTCTTAATGTGGGCGGAACCTGTTGAGTGGATTAAAGAACAAATCGATGAAGTCCAAGGCTACCTCGAAGAATTAGAACAACAAAAAGGAATTCGACGAGAACTTAACTACGGTTTAAGAGCACATGTGTTAGTTAGGGAAACAGAAGAGGAAGCCTTAGCTGCTGCGAATAAAATCATTAGTAAAGTAGATCCGTCAGTGATTGATAGTGCTTATGAAAAATATGTAAATGCTGAGTTTCTATCTGTTGGGGAAGCGCGTCAGAATCAACTACGTGCAGAAGCAATAAAAAATAACTATTTTGTACGACCTAATTTATGGTCTGGGCTTGCACTTGTTCGAAACGGAGGAAGTTTAACATTTGTAGGTACACCAGAGCAAGTTGCAGATCGATTATTAGAATATGTTGATATAGGAATTGGCAAATTCATCTTATCGGGGTATCCACATCTTGAAGAAGCAAAAATATCTGGTGAATTATTAATACCAGTATTAAAAGAAAAATTAGCTAATCGCAATATTAAAATTGAAATTTAAAAAACGGCTACCAACTAGAAAACTAGAGGTTCCTTAAATTAATAAGGAACCTCATTTTATAAGATTTATTTGATAGCGATTGCTTGTTTGAAATGACCATGATGCAATAACTTCAAGCACAAAACTTCCCCCAGTTTTGTACTTAATACAATGTCTTTGCCCCCAAAACCAAAGATATGTATTGCATCATGCTCAGTTCTAATAAGTGTTTAGAGGTGCTAGAATTTTTTATTAACACCATCTATCTAAAATAGGGAAATGGAGTACAACAAAAAAGTTGTTAAATAAGTAAATACTCATTTAACAACTTTCTATAAAACAATATTATTTAATATAGTTCTTTGAAGTTAAAATTTGAATTAATTGTTCGGTGCATTCTTCAACAGAATAATTCTCACTGTCTACTACGATTTCTGGATTTACTGGTGCCTCATAAGGAGCACTAATGCCTGTGAAATTTTTAATTTCTTCATTTCTTGCTTTTTTGTATAGACCTTTTGGATCTCTACGTTCACATTCTTCAACAGAGCATTTAACGAAAACTTCGATGAATTCACCATCTTCAACTAGAGCACGCACAGTGTCACGATCTTCTTGATAAGGTGAAATAAAGGCAGTTAGGACGATTTGACCGCTCTCAACAAACAGTTTGGAAACTTCCCCAATTCTTCGGATGTTTTCTTTACGAGAGTTCTCATCAAATCCTAGGTCTTTATTTAATCCGTGTCGGATGTTATCGCCATCTAATACGAATGCTTGATTGCCTCTTTCGAATAATTCTCTAGCTAACGAGTTAGCAATAGAGGATTTTCCAGAAGCAGATAGCCCTGTAAACCAAAGGATAAAACTAGAATGATTGTTTTTTTCTTTTCTTTCATTTTTACTAATGGAGGCATCATGCCATACAATATTTGAACTCACTATTTACACCTCTTTTTTATGAATGAACTTCTTTGCGTAGACCGCGAATTAATACTTCAACAACTTCTTTTCTACTAAATGTACTTGGTGGAATTTCGCCATTTCGTAACATTTCACGTACTTTTGTACCTGATAAAATGATACGAGATGAAGCATCGTGAGGACATGTTTTTGTTGTCGCCATTCCTTCGCAAGCCGTGCAATAGAAACTGTGTTCGAATTTTAATGGTGTAATACCAATTTCTTCAGGTGTAAAGTTTTCAAAGATTTTTTGAGCATCGTAAGTGCCGTAGTAATCGCCAACACCTGCATGGTCACGACCAACAATAAAGTGTGTACAACCATAATTTTTACGAACTAATGCATGGAAAATTGCTTCTCTTGGTCCCGCATAGCGCATCGCAGCAAGGAATACACCTAGTTGAACACGTTCTTTTGGATAGTATTGGTCAAGTAAAACTTCATAGCTTTCCATACGGATTTCAGCAGAAATATCATCAGACTTAGTTTCACCAACTAACGGGTTTAAAAATAATCCATCCACTGTTTCTAAGGCAACTTTTTGGATATATTCATGTGCGCGGTGAACAGGGTTTCTTGTTTGGAATCCAACAATTGTTTTCCAGCCTTTTTCTGCAAAAATTGCTCTTGTTTCACTTGGTTCGAAACTATATGCAGGGAATTGTTTTTCTGATTTCTTAATTAAAGTTGTTTTCCCACCAACATATACAGCAGGGCGATCTAAAAGTTTCTTAACACCAGGATGGTTTAAATCATCTGTTCCATAAACTAAACGAGCTTCCTCTTCTTTGTCAGGTGTGAAGATATCACTAACTTCAATTAGACCATAAACTTCTCCGTTAAAAGTTAGTTTTACTTTTTCACCAATTGTCAGTCCTTCTGCTACTTCTTCTGATACAGGTAGCGTAATAGGAATACTCCATACAACGCCATTAGCTAAGCGCATATTTTGAACAACATTCTCGTAATCTTTCTTTGTTAAAAAACCATCAATTGGGCTGTATGCACCAATACCGATTAATTCTAGATCACTTAATGAAGTAGCGTCTAGTTGGATTTCCTTTTCGATATTTTCATAAGATGCATTTGGGTTGAAATTTTGAACTAATGTTCCTCCGTGTGGTTGTAAGCTCATTTTTTTGTCTCCTCCTAAAGTGGTTTTATGAGTTATATAAATTCGGGGCAAGTAGGTTGCCTCCGTTTATTATGATGTTTAGCTGCGGCGGCTTGCCCCTCGAGTCGTTTCGGTCTCTTCCCACGTGTGCAAGCACACTTGTCAGAGTCCTCCAACGCTGGTCGGGGCAGAACGAGCCGCCTCCGCTTTTCTTATTGTCTAGCTCCGGCGGCTAGACTCTCGCGTCGCTTCGGTACCTTCCGACGTGTGCAAGCACACTTGTCAGGTCCCTCCAGCGCGTGTCGAGTCTGAGCGAGCCGCCTCCGCTTTTCAGTGTCTAGCTGCAGGTGCTAGCTCCTCGACAACTTCGGAATCGCCTGCAAGGACAAAAAGCGTCCTTTTGTCGATTCCTCCAGTTGTTGTCGGAGCTAAGCGAGCACCTTCCGCTTTTCTTCTAGTCATGTAGTCCGCATTCTGTTTTGTTTGAACCTTGCCATCTGCCGGAGCGTAGGTCATCCATTGTGAAGGCTGGTTTTGTACATTCTGAGCATCCGATACTTGGGTATCCTTGGTCGTGAAGTGGATTGTATGTTAGATTGTGTTTGCTAACATAACGCCACACATCTTTCCAAGTCCAATGGATTAATGGACAAATTTTTACTGATTGAAATTTATTATCTTTATTGATAAACTCTGTATTTTTTCGAGTTTCTGATTGATCACGGCGTAGGCCTGAAATCCAAGCCTTTGAACCACTTAACGTTTCTCGAAGTGGTGTTAATTTTCGAATGTCACAGCATTTATTGGGATTTGTTTTCCATAGTTCATCGCCAAATTGTTGTGCTTGCTCTTCTAATGTAATGGCAGGTTTTTTTAATACGATGTTCAATTGAGGATAGTTTTCTTTTACCTTTTCAATTGTTTCGTATGTTTCTTTGAAGTTAACGTCTGTATCTAAAAAAACAATTTTCGCATCAGGTTTTACTTTCGCTATCAAGTCAATCAAAACGATTCCTTCGATACCAAAGCTACATGAGTAAACCACTTCATCTCCGTAGTGAGAATAGGCCCACTCTAAAACGTTTAATGCCCCCTTGTAGACTTCATCTACTTCAAACTCAACACCTGTATCTTCAAAATTAGTGTAAGTTAACATTACGTAATACCCCCCTTAAATGAAAATAAGGCGTTTTAATACACCCCCAAAAACACAAAATTTGGGTTATATTAAAACGCCTCTAGTTGTCTAGTCAGCTTCACTATTCATATACTATGCTACAAAATTTCTAAAGAATGTACATGTTTGAATAAAAGTATACTATTTTTATAGAAATAGTCAAATTAAAATTGGAATTGATAAAATTTTTAAAAAACTTTTTAATTCATTGTTGACTAATAGGATTAATTGGATTAATGTAATCTTCAAGATGTATCTTATATTTTCGACTGGATACTTAAAAAAGAATATGACCGATCAGACAAACTGAAGGTTGCATCGTTTCCTTTATAAAGGATTGAATGCAACCTTCTATTTTTTAAAGGGGGAGAAAGAAGATGAAAGCAAAAAAGAAAAAATTATTTCCAATATTAACAGGTGCACTATCAGTAGCACTTTTATTATCCGCATGTGGAGATGAGAAAGATTCAGATAGTGCTTCAGCATCTAAATCTGAAGGACCAATCGAAATATTAAATGTTTCATATGATCCAACTCGTGAATTATATGAAGAATACAATAAAGCCTTTGCTGAACACTGGAAACAAGAAAAAGGTCAGGAAGTTACTTTCCAACAATCTCATGGAGGATCAGGAAAGCAAGGTCGTGCTGTAATTGATGGTCTAGAAGCGGATGTTGTAACTCTAGCGCTAGCTTATGATATAGATGAAATTGCTCAAACACGTCAATTATTAAACGACGATTGGCAATCAGAGTTTGAGAATAATTCATCACCATACACTTCAACAATTGTCTTCTTAGTTCGCAAAGGAAATCCAAAAGGTATTAAGGACTGGGACGATTTAATAAGAGATGATGTGTCTGTTATTACGCCAAACCCGAAAACAAGTGGTGGGGCACGTTGGAACTACTTAGCAGCATGGGGCTATGCAGATAAAAAGTTCGATGGTGATGAAAAACAAGTTAAACAATTTATGAAACAGTTATATGGAAATGTAGAAGCATTAGATTCTGGTGCACGCGGTTCAACAACTACATTTGTTGAGCGAGAAATCGGAGATGTTTTAATCGCATGGGAAAACGAAGCTTACCTTTCTTTAAATGAACTAGGAAAAGATGAGTATGAAATTGTAACTCCTTCATTAAGTATTTTGGCTGAACCGCCTGTTGCAGTTGTAGACAAAATTGTTGATAAAAAGGGAACTCGTGAGGTTGCAGAAAGCTATTTAGAATACTTATATTCGGACGAAGGTCAGGAGATTGCAGCGAAAAATTACTATCGCCCACGTAATGAAGAAGTATTCGAAAAGTATAAAGATCAATTCCAAGACCTAGAACTAATTACAGTCGATGATTTTGGAGGATGGCAAGAAGCACAAAAAACGCATTTTGCTGACGGTGGTACGTTCGATGAAATCTATCAATAGATTAATAGCATAAAAGCCATACTCAATCATCCATTTAATTTAGATATGAAAAGGGAGGATTCCATCTCTATGGAAACCTCCTTGTACTTATTTTTACTTATATGGAATGTGAGTAGCTAGTTCGTCAAAAGGGGGGACCTGTACATATGGAATTAACATTAAAAAAACGCAAAAAGAATTCAATCATACCTGGCTTCAGCTTAACGCTTGGGTACACGATGCTTTATTTAAGTATTATTGTAATCCTTCCATTATCGATGGTTTTCTTTAATACGTTGTCAATGAGCTGGAGTGATTTTTGGGAAACCATCTCTCATCCACGTGCAGTTGCATCTTATAAGTTAAGTTTTGGGACTGCATTAGCTGCAGGGCTTATAAATGTAATATTTGGAACTATCATTGCATGGGTATTGGTTCGTTATAAGTTTCCAGGTAAGAAATTGGTTGATGGATTAGTAGACCTTCCATTTGCTTTACCAACAGCAGTTGCTGGTATAGCCCTAGCAACTTTATATTCTCCAAAGGGATGGATTGGACAGTTTTTTGATTTTAAGATTGCCTTTACACCAATCGGTATCATTATAGCGTTAACGTTTATTGGATTACCTTTTGTAGTAAGAACGGTACAGCCAGTGTTACACAATCTTAGTAGTGAAATTGAAGAAGCGTCTGCAAGTCTAGGGGCAACTCGATTCCAAACATTTACGAAGGTTGTTTTCCCAGAGCTATTACCTGCGATCATTACAGGTTTTTCATTAGCTTTTGCTCGTTCTCTAGGTGAATATGGATCTGTTGTATTTATTGCAGGGAATATGCCGATGAAAACGGAAATTACGCCACTAATTATTATGACAAAACTAGAACAGTACGATTATGCAGGGGCAACAGCAATTGCAACGGTGATGCTAGTTACATCCTTTGCTTTATTGTTACTTATCAACATTATTCAATGGTATACAAATCGTAAATTTAATTTGCATTAAGGGAAGGGGGATTGTATATGACCAAACCTTTAGAGATGGAAAAGGAAGCTTCTTTCAAAGTTACCGGAAAAGCAACGAAGGCGTATACACTACAGGAATCTGCACTTGTAAAATGGTCACTTATCACGATTTCACTGTTATTTTTAGCATTGTTTTTAATTTTACCTTTAGTTTCGATTTTTGTAACCGCCTTAGAGAAGGGCTGGGATACATATGTAGCCTCTATAACAGATCCAGATGCTCTATCAGCTATTAAACTAACATTAACAGTTGTATTAATTGTTGTTCCTTTAAATTCCATTTTTGGAGTTGTTGCAGCATGGGCCATTACGAAATTCTCCTTTAAAGGAAAAAACGTACTAATTACTTTAATTGATTTACCATTTGCTATCTCACCAGTAATAGCAGGGGTAGTATTTATCTTATTATTTGGTGCGCAAGGTCTATTTGGTGAGTGGTTATTCCAAAACGATATAAAAATCGTTTTCGCATTGCCAGGTATAGTTATTGCAACATTGTTTGTAACATTTCCATTTGTAGCAAGAGAATTGATCCCGTTAATGCAAATGCAGGGGATTACGGAAGAAGAAGCATCAATTTCTTTAGGAGCAAGTGGATGGAAAACATTCTTCTTTGTTACATTACCAAATATTAAATGGGGATTATTGTACGGATTAATCTTATGTAATGCCCGGACAATTGGTGAATTTGGTGCCGTTTCCGTAGTATCCGGTCATATTCGTGGTATGACCAATACGATGCCATTGCATATTGAAATTTTATATAACGAATATCAATTTACAGCAGCATTTGCAGTTGCTTCACTCATGTCAATTTTAGCGATAATTACAATTATTATAAAAAATATTATTGAGTGGAAAGCAAAAGACGTCTAGGGAGGTTTAAAGATGAGTATTGAGATTCAAAATGTTTCAAAGGCTTTCGGTTCGTTTCAAGCGTTAAAAGATATTTCAATTGATATTGAATCGGGGGAACTAATTGCACTTTTAGGTCCATCGGGTTCAGGAAAAACAACCCTATTACGTATTTTAGCTGGCTTAGAAGGATTAGATGAAGGGGCTATTTTGTTTGATGGGGAAAATATTACAAATGTTAGCCCGAAAGAAAGACAAGTCGGATTTGTATTTCAACATTATGCCTTGTTTAGACATATGACCGTGTTTGATAATGTAGCGTACGGATTAAAAGTACGTCCTCGTAAGACACGTCCTTCAAAAGAAGAGATTAAAGCGAAAGTAACAGAGCTTCTGACTCTAGTAAAATTAGAGAATTTTGCAGATCGTTATCCATCGCAATTATCTGGTGGTCAACGCCAACGCGTCGCTTTAGCGCGAGCATTAGCTGTTGAGCCGAAAGTTTTATTATTAGACGAACCATTTGGAGCCCTGGATGCAAAAGTTCGAAAAGAGCTGCGTCGCTGGCTACGTAAATTACACAATGAATTCCATGTGACAAGTATCTTTGTAACACATGATCAGGAAGAGGCACTTGATGTCGCAAATCGAATTATCGTCATGAATAATGGTCAAATTGAACAGGTTGGTACGCCTGAAGAAGTGTATGAGCATCCAAAAAGTCCTTTTGTTTATGATTTCTTAGGCAATGTTAACTTATTTAGAGGACGTTTGCATAAAGGAAAGTTAACACAAGGTCAATTTGAAATTGAAGTGCCAACGTATTTAGATTCACATGATGATGCGGTTGGGTATGTTCGACCACATGATATCCATATCGAGAAAGAACAACAAAGTAATGATACTGTCGCTGCTAAAATTGTTCATATTCACCTCGTAGGGCCGATTGTTCAAATTGAATTAAAACGAGAAGATGTCGATGAATATTTAGAAGCGGAGATCACAAAGGAACATTATAAGGAATTGGGCATTAAAAACGGTGAAATCGTTTATATACGACCAAAACAGTTAAAGGTCTTTATTCCAGAAGATTTTTCAATCTAAAAAATAAAGTTAGTTGTTGCTGACTGGATATACCAGAAGCTCATTAAGCTCCTATAACATTGGAGTCTTAATGAGCTTTTACTATTAATTAAAACTATTTATTGAAAATATCAAGGAGGTTAGTATGAACGCAATAAATCAATATGAATATCCACTTGTTGTAGGTAGGGTTGAAAGAGGAAAGCAACTAGGGAGAACGATTGGATTTCCTACTGCCAACTTGAATTTAGAAAACGGGTTTTTAATTGAAAAAGGTGTATACGGAGTATATGTATATCATAATTCTAGAAAGTATTTGGGTATCTTAAATGTTGGAAATCGTCCTACATTTAATGATGGTGAACATAAAACCTATGAAGTTCATATTTTAGATTTCGAAAAATGGATTTATGACGAGTATTTAACTTTAGAAGTAAAATTTTTTATCCGTGATGAGAAAAAATTTAACGGATTAGAGGAATTAATAGCGCAAATACAAGCGGATGAAAGTTATGCGCGAAAATATTTAGTACGTTAAAAGGAATAAGGAGGAATCGTTTTGGATCGATTTGCACATATTTTGAACTTACCTGATTTACAATTCTCCCAGTTTTGCCAAAAACAATTTTCCTTAAATAAAGGAATTTATAATACGATTGATAGTTGGTTTTTTAATAATGGAATTATCAATATTCTAGATAGAAGAAAATTTATTTTACAGTTTATGTCTTATGTTGTTTCGCATGAAGGAGACGTAAAATTTGGATCAGGTGGATTATCAAAAAGATTAGAAGAATTTTGGAATGAGACAACTAAAAGTCTGCAATTAAATTAATTATAAAAATAATAACTGTAATATATTGACATTTCGTTAGTTTTATATATAATAAATCTTATAAGTTTAATTGGTTTTAACTGAATATGTGCTGATTAGTCAACTAAAAGCCGCTCTTTTAATCGAATGATTAGAACTGCGGTTTTTTTGTCTCATGACACTCTAAACAAGCACAAAGGGAAGCCTTGGCTCACTGGACATACCAGCAGCTCACATCGTAACTAAGACAGTTACGTTGTGAGTTTTTTTAATCCAAAAAGAAGGGAGATACAAATTTCGTAAAGCATATCATGCAATTAAACCTACTAGTTTAATAAAAAAAGTTGGTTAAAGGAAGGGCAAGTTAAAAAGAGAATAGGAGAGAAGCAAATGCCATTAACTGAAAAAATACGATTTGAACGTGTTTCAAAAGTTTTCTCCATACGTGATGAAAACAGTAATCGAGGAAAAAAAGAATTTACAGCAGTTAAAGATATAGACTTTGTTGTTAACGAAGGTGAATTTATTACTCTAGTAGGGCCAAGTGGATGTGGAAAATCAACATTGCTCGATTTACTGGGTGGATTAACGAAACCTACTCGTGGTCGCATCTTGATTGATGGAAAAGAAATAACAGGACCTGGGTTAGATAGAGGAACTGTCTTTCAACAATATGCATTGTTCCCATGGAAAACAGCCCGTGGCAATATTGAATTTGGTTTAGAGGCAAAAGGAGTTGCAAAAAAAGAACGTAAGGAACAAGCGGACTATTATTTAGATTTAGTAGGGTTGAAGAATTTTGCCGATCGCTATCCACATGAATTATCAGGAGGCATGAAGCAACGTGTGGCTATTGCACGAAGTCTTGCTTTTAATCCAGATGTCTTACTAATGGATGAACCATTTGCTGCATTGGATGCACAAACTCGAGAAACTTTACAAAGTGAATTACTTCGCATTTGGGAGAAGACAGGAAAGACAATTATCTTTATTACCCATGGGATTGATGAAGCCGTGTATCTTGGTCAACGAGTAGTTGTTCTATCGCCTAATCCTGGAAGTGTAAAAAAGATTGTGGATATTCCATTAAAAAATAGATTAGAAGATGCAGATCTTCACTCAACACCTGAGTTTGTTAAAGCTCGCCGTGAAGTATGGAGTTTACTCCACGAACCAGAATTTATTGGTGCCAACATATAAATAAGGAGGGAAAGAAATGGTTACAATTGGAAAACAATTAGAAAAGCCCAAAAAACCAAAACAAAGTTCAGAGGTTTCAATTCTATTCTCAGCTCAGAAAGTGTTTAAACAATCAATTGTGTTAATATTTCTTGCCATACTGTGGGAGCTCGCTCCACGAATTGGGTTAGTTGATCCGGCATTTTTCCCAACTCTCTCAGAGGTGATTGGGGCTTGGTGGGAAATGATAATATCTGGTGAATTGTGGAGTCACTTTGCCGCAAGTATTACCAGATCGGTTATCGGATTTATTCTTGCTTTAGTGGTTGCAATTCCCCTAGGCCTAGCAATCGGGTGGTATCCATTAGCAAGGGATTTATTAAACCCAGCATTTGAACTGTTTCGTAATACGGCAACATTAGCTTTACTACCTGTATTCATGCTATTACTTGGTATCGGAGAAGTTTCAAAAGTATCGATTGTGTTTTATGCATGTACATTCCCTATATTATTGAACACTATTGCAGCTGTTAAAAATGTAGACCCACTACTTATTAAATCAGCTCGTTCAATGAATGTATCATCAATTAAATTATTTTCAAAAGTCATTTTACCAGCATCAGTTCCGACGATCTTTACAGGAATTCGGATGGCAGGAACAGGATGTATTTTAGTATTAATTGCAGCTGAAATGATTGGTGCAAAAGAAGGTTTAGGTTATTACATTACCTACGCACAATACAATTTCTTGATTCCGGAAATGTATGCGGGCATTTTATCAATCTCAGCACTTGGATTATTAGTGAATTTGGGATTAGGTAAATTAGAAAGAAGATTTTCAAAATGGAAACCAAACCCTAATGCTAATGAATAAATAAATTATTTTTGTATTAATTCTTACTAAATTTATAAGGAAGGTTGGGATTTACAATGACAAACAAAAAACAATTAAAATTAGGTGCATTTTTCATGTTACCAGGGCATCATGCGGTGGCATGGCGTCATCCAGAAGCTAAGGCAGAAAATGTTCTTAACTTTGAGTTCATTAAAGAACAAGCTTTAACTGCTGAGCGCGGTAAGTTCGATATGGTCTTCTTAGCAGATGGAGTAGCTGCAGGGGCAACGAGTGCGGCGTTTGGGAAGGAACATAGTGCTTCATTTGAACCATTTACATTGTTGTCATCTTTAGCAGCAGTAACAAAAAATATTGGTTTAGTTGGTACTGTTTCAACAACCTATACTGAACCGTTTAACTTAGCTCGTCAATTTGCATCTCTGGATCATTTAAGTAAAGGTCGTGCAGGATGGAATGTCGTAACTAGCGGAGGAAAAGAGGCTGCAGCAAATTTCGGTCAAGACGAATTATTACATGCGAAAAGATATGAAAGAGCACATGAGTTCGTAGATGTTGTAAAGAAACTTTGGGACAGTTGGGAAGAAGATGCGATACTTTTTAATCAGGAAGAAGCACAATTTTTAGATCCTTCAAAGGTACACTTTATCAATCACACTGGAAAATGGTTATCAGTGGCAGGACCTTTAAATATTCCACGACCAGTACAAGGGCATCCAGTTGTAGTGCAAGCTGGATCTTCGGACTCTGGAAAAGAACTAGCAGCTGAGACGGCGGAAGTAATCTTTACAGCTTGGCAAACTAAAGAAGAAGCAAAGGATTTTTATCGTGATGTGAAAGGCCGTATGGCAAAATACGGACGAAGCCCAGAAGAATTGAAAATTATGCCAGGTATTTTCCCTGTTATTGGTGATACAGAAGAGGAGGCTAAAGAAAAATATCAACAATTAGTTGATTTAATCCCAGAATCAATTGGTGTTGCAAGGTTGTCCTCCCAGCTTGGTGTTGATTTAAGACAATTTCCAGTCGACGGGCCACTACCAGATTTACCACACCTAAATGAAATTAACGGAAATAAAAGTCGATTCCAATTAGTAAAAGACCTTGCAGATCGAGAAAATTTAACAATTCGTCAATTATATCAACGGACTGCAGGTGGAAGAGGTCATCGTGAGATTATTGGTACTCAAGTACAAATAGCAGATCAGCTACAAGAATGGTTTGAAAATGAAGCAGCAGACGGATTTAATATTATGCCTCCTGTATTTCCATCGGGATTAAATGATTTTGTTGAAAAGGTGATTCCTGAATTACAAAAACGAGGAATTTTCCGTAATGAATATGAAGGAACAACATTAAGAGAAAATCTAGGTCTAAAAACTCCAGTTAGTCAGTTTGCAAAAGTAACTTTGCAATAAATTAATATAAGTTAATTCTTATTAAAAAAATAGGAAAAGAGGGTTTTATGATGACAAAAAGACAAATGAAATTAGGGGCATTTATAAACTTACCAGGGCAACATGTTGCAAGTTGGCGTTATGAAGGAACTGAATCAAAACGTATTTTAGAATTAGATTATTTAGTTGAATTAGCTAAAATTGCAGAACGAGGCAAATTTGATACGATCTTCTTCGCAGATGTATTTGGTACGCCTATTAGAGAGAATTCACCATCTGGTATAAAACTTGATCCTTTAGTTATTATTTCTGCCTTAGCATCGGTAACAAAAAATATTGGACTTACAGCGACATTAACGACAACATATAATGAGCCTTTCCATGTAGCTCGTCGATTTGCGGCAATTGACCATTTGTCTGGTGGCCGGGCAGCTTGGAATGTTGTCACTTCAGCTAATGACTCCGAATCTCTGTTATTCGGGAAAGATAAGCATTTAGCCCATGCAGATCGATATGAGAGAGCAGATGAATTCCTAGAAGTGGTGAAAAAATTGTGGTTCTCCATCGATAGTGAAGCCTTTGTGATCGATAAAGAAAAAGGACAATACTTAAATACGGAAAAGGTTAATCCGGTAAATCATGAAGGTAAATGGTTTAAATTACAGGGAACTTTGGATACACCATCAACACCTCAAGGACATCCTGTTATTGTGCAGGCAGGTTCTTCAGAAGCAGGAAAGGAATTAGCTGCAAAATCTGCTGAAGTCATTTTTACAGCATGGCAAACGTTAGAGGATGCACAAAAATTTTATCGTGATGTTAAATCCCGACTTGCGAAATATGGTCGTCAACCAGATGATTTAAAGATTATGCCTGGAACGTTCATCACAGTTGCAAAAACGGAAGAAGAAGCTATCTTAAAACGGAAAAATCTAAATAGTCACATCTCGCCCGAAATAGGATTAGCATACGTATCTACATTTTTAGGAATTGATGTGAGAGGCTATGATCCGGATGCACCAATACCACAAGAGAATGTGGCAATTGAAGATAAAACAAATCCTCAAATCCGAGCGAATATTGTTAGAGGGATTATTGAAAGAGAAAAATTAACAACATTACGTGAATTATATGAGCATATTGCGGGAGCGCGCGGACATCGTGAAATTGTTGGAACACCAGAACAGATTGCTGATCAGTTAGAGGAATGGTTCCTAAATGAGGCAGCAGATGGTTTCAATATTATGCCGCCAACTTTCCCAGAAGGATTCAATGATATTGTGGAATTAGTCATTCCAGAATTACAACGACGAGGTTTATTCCGTACTGAATATGAGGGGACAACATTAAGAGAAAATCTAGGGCTATCCGTACCAGTAAATCCAAATAATAAACAATCACAAAAGATATAAAACAAGAGGAGATAGTATATGAAAACGAAAACTAAATTAGGTTCATTGATTCTTATTACAGGACTTGTAGGGAGTCTTTTAGCAGGATGTTCTTCAAGCGAAGGTGGAGCATCAGCAAAATCAGAAGAAGATAAAGTATTACAATACAATAGTGGTGCTAGTGCAGTAAGTTATCCTGAATTAGCTGCTGATCTAGGTTATCTTGGTGATTTAACTCTAGAGGATGTTGGAACGACTTCTGGGGGACCGGAAATGATTCAATTGACCGGGACAGGTGAGATTGACTTTGGGAATGCCTTTAATGGAGCAATAGTAAAGGCAGTTTCGAAAGGAGCAAAGTTAAAATCAGTTGTCGGTGCATATGGTAGTGATGAAAATACTTATAACGGTTTATATGTATTGGATGATTCAGGGATTAAGTCTGCGAAAGATTTAATCGGGAAAAAAATTGGTGTCAACACGTTAGGAGCACACGCAGAGTTTGTTATTAAAGACTATTTACGTCAAAGTGGCTTAACTGAAAAGGAAATCGCGGAAGTGCAACTTGTTACAATTCCAAGTTCAACTGGAGAACAAAACTTAAGAAATAAACAACTAGATGCTATCTTATTAGGTGGACTGACTAGAGATTTAGCGTTAGAACGTGGGAATATTTTAGAAATATTTAAAGATATAGATGTATTTGGAGGGGAATTTACAGCAGGAGATTATTTCTTCGCTGAAAAATACATTAAAGAAAATCCAACGACTGTTAAGACATTTACAGAAGGGGTAGCAAAAGCAATAGAATGGGCGCAAACAACTCCGAAAGAAGAAGTCATTGCGCGTTACGAAAAAATTATTGAAGCACGAGGAGGCGACCAATCAACAGATAATGTGAAGACTTGGAAAAGTTCAGGTATTGCAGAAAAAGGTGGAGTTATAACAGATTCCGAATATAGTGTATGGATTGACTGGCTCGTAAATAATGGTGATTTAAAAGAAGGAGAGATTTCTCCAGAGGATCTTTATACGAATGAATTTAATCCGTATGCGAAATAATTCGGATTAATTCTTACTAAATTTATAGGAGAAATACTAAATAGTTTGTAGATTATTCTAAATCTTTAAAATACGAAGCTATTTTTCCGAAAATTGTGTTGACTTTAGTTTTGAAGATGGTAAACTATTCTTATAAGAATTGTTGGTATTAAAAAGAGGGGTAAAAAAATCCTTCTTCACAAACGCATATTAATCAGCCGATTAGACCACTAAAGGCTACATCTTTCTAATACAAGGATGTAGTCTTTTGTTTTTTTAATCAGCAATTAAACAAGAGGAGAGATTGTAAATGGTTAAAGCTGTAATTATCAATGGAAATAATAAGAAGGTATCACGTCTAACAGGGATTCATTATTATATTCAAGATTTTTTAGAAAAAGAAGGAATTTCAACATCTTCAATATTCGTACATGAGCTACCTGCTGAAGATTTAATTACTGCTAATTTTGCAAGTGAAGAGATAGCAAAAGCGAATAAGAAAGTGGCTGATGCAGAAATTGTATTTATACTTACACCTATTTTTAAAGCATCTTACACAGGGATACTTAAAACCTTCTTGGATTTAATCCCTCAAAAAGGTCTTGAAAATAAAAAAGTGGTACCAATCGCTATCGGAGGTTCAATTGGACATTTATTAGCTATTGAATATGCTCTAAAACCTGTCATCTCTGTACTAGGTGCTACAGAAATTTTCAATACGGTTTTCGTACTCGATCAACAAGTAGAAAGATTGGAAAATGGAGAATATAAGATTCAGGGTGTGGTATTAGAACGCCTAAACGCTGAATTAGAAAGATTTCAATTAAACCTTATTAAATAAGAAACAATAATCGTTCGAATTAATTTTCGTTTTTTTTTCATCAAAAGCATAGTAACTTAATAAGAATACTTCTAATAATATAGTTTTAATCTTCTATATTTAAAAGGAAAGGAAGTTGTAAATGAACAAAAAACAGGAAAATTTGAAATTAGTTTTAAAGAATATTGAGAAGATGTTAACTGCGATGAGTTATGGCTCGATTACCCTTGTTGTTCATGATGATAACGTTGTTCAAATTGAAAAGAGTGAAAAAATTCGTTTAAGTAAATAAGGGCATAAATATTTTGATGAATTCTAAATTTATCCTATGTGTATAAGTTCGGTTTACGCCATTCGCGTAATCGGACTTTTTTCACTTAGAAGAAATATAAGTGATGCTGGGTTAATTGTGTTTTTCTAGGATAAATCGTTTATACTTGTGTTAGATGTTTCGTGGTTAATACATAAAGAAAATGAAAATAAGGTAAAATAGAGGAATAGAATATGATAAAAATTGGGCTTACAGGATGGGGTGATCATCCATCCATTTATCGTACAAATTCAACTAGGCGTGATCGGCTCTTTGATTATAGTAGTCACTTTCCAATCGTGGAATTAGATACATCCTTTTATGCGATTCCATCGCAGCAAAATATAGAAAAGTGGATAAATGAAACACCGGATACTTTTCAATTCATTGTCAAAGCTTATCAGGGAATGACTGGACATTTAAGGGATGAAAACCCATATGAAAGCCGCAATGAGATGTTCGAAGCGTTTAGACAATGTGCGAGTACATTTCAAAAGGCAAATAAATTAGCAATGATTTTAGTGCAATTTCCACCTTGGTTTGACTGTTCTGTTAAGAATGTAAATTATATCCGTTTTGTCAAACAACAATTAGAAGATTTTCCAATTGCGATAGAATTTCGTAATAGAACTTGGTATAGCGCGGAAAGAAGTCATGAAACGATACGCTTCCTAAGAGAACTTGGGTTCATACACACAGTTTGTGATGAACCGCAGGCAGGTATAGGTTCAGTGCCATTTGTGATTGAAGCAACGAATGAAAAGGCACTAGTAAGAATACATGGACGAAATGTATATGGATGGCGGAACTCGGGATCTACTGAAAATTGGAGAGAAGTTCGTTTTTTGTATGACTATAATAAAGAAGAACTAACAGAACTATCACATAAAATAATAAAACTAGAGCAGCTTTGTAAAGAAGTATATGTACTTTTCAATAATAATTCTGGACACCATGCAGCAGATAATGCTAAGAACTTACAACAAATGATGAATATTAATTTTGAGGGTCTTGCTCCAAAGCAGCTTGATTTATTTGGAGGAGAATTTTAATGGAGTATTTACTATTAGCAATTATTGCCCTAGCATCCGGCATTTTAGGCTCTCTTGTCGGTTTGGGCGGAGGCGTTATTTTAATTCCCTCAACGTTATTTATTGGCATTAATCTTGGCTACTTTCCAGAAATTACGCCACAAAGAGTAGTTGGATTATCTGTTATTATGATGATTTTTATAGGGCTTTCATCTACGCTTTCCTATATGAAAACGAAACAGGTTGATTTTAAAAGTGGTTTGATTTTTTTCATAGGTAGTATCCCAGGTACCATGTTAGGTGCATGGCTAAATAGAGGATTAGATTTACCTTCATTTAACTTATACTTCGGGATATTTTTAGTGTTGTTGTCAATCTTATTATTTGTTCGAGATAAATTAAAACCAATTCAATGGTTTGTAAAACATGGAAAGAAAACGAAATTTACCGATCGAGAGGGTAATGAATTTATATATGGCTATCCTATTTGGTTTGCCATTGCTTTCAACTTTGTAGTTGGTATGATTTCAGGTCTATTTGGAATTGGTGGAGGATCATTACTCGTACCAGCAATGGTGTTGTTATTCCTATTTCCTCCCCATATCGCAGTTGCGACATCCATGTTTATGGTATTTTTATCTTCGATTGTAAATTCTGCAAGTCATATATTTCTTGGGAACGTACCTTGGATTTATACAATTCCTGTCATTATCGGTGCATACATCGGAGCTAAATGTGGTTCAGCTTTAAACAAACGATTAAAGTCAAAAACGGTTGTCCGTATATTGCAAATCGTTATGTTCATTATAGGTGTGCGTTCGATATTAGAAGGGCTTTTTTCACAATAATTTAGATTTTCTGGAAGTATAAACTCTTTAATCTTTAATCTTCAATTTACAGGAGGTGATCCATTTGATTGAGACGATTCATATGTTTCATACGAATGATATACATAGTCATTTTGAGTATTGGCAAAGGATGCAAAACTACATTAAAACACAACGATTGGAATTTGCAAAGTTAGGCGAGCCAAGCTTTCTATTTGATATTGGGGATCATCTTGACCGTTCAAATATCTACACAGAGGCAACTTTAGGAAAAGGGAATGTTGAATTATTAAACAAGGCCGAATATGATGTAGTGACAATTGGAAATAATGAGGGAATTACTCTTTCTTTTGAGGAACTACAAAGATTATATGAGGAAGCTAATTTCGAAGTAATTGTCGGCAATCTCGAGCCATATAAAGGTAATCAACCAAAATGGTTAAAGTCTTATACAATCTTGCAAACAAAATATGGAACTAAAATAGGCATAATCGGTGCAACAGCTTTTTTTGAAGTGTTTTATAAAGAATTGAACTGGCAAGTTACGGAGCCACGTAAAGTATTAGTACAATTAGCAAATCAACTAAAAGAACAAGTAGATGTTCTCGTCTGCTTATCCCATTTAGGTATCTCAGAAGATGAATTATTAGCCAATGAATGCCCAAGTATTGATGTAATATTCGGATCACACACGCATCATCTGTTTGAACAAGGCAAGGTAGTCAATAATGTTTTGTTAACGGGTTGTGGAAAGTTTGGCGTATATACAGGCCATCTAACACTTCAATTTGACCATACAACACGTACTGTAATAAAGAAAACTGAAACTGTCATAGAAAATGCACTTCTACCTGAAATAGAAGGAGAAGTAGACTTTTTAGCAGATTTGAACAATAAAGGAAGACTACTTTTACAAACGCCAATCTTTGAAACGAAAAAAAGTTACAATAAGGAATGGTTCCATTATTCCCAGTTATCTAAGCTTTTTTCAGAAGCTGTACTAGACTATACAAATGCAGATTGTACTATGTTTAATGCAGGAATCTTTCTAGACAGTTTAAAAAAAGGTACGATTACGAATTATGATATTCATAAAATTCTGCCACATCCGATAAATATATGTGTTATTGAATTATCTGGGAGAGAATTAAAAGAAGTCTATTTACAAGCACAAAATGAAGAGTGGCCTCTATTAGAGTTGAAAGGTCTTGGTTTTAGAGGTGCTATATTTGGGAAATTGCTTACTTATCAGTTTTCGTTGAATCCACACAGAGAACTTTTAGTAAACGGTGAAGTTGTTGATATGAATAGAACGTATCAACTTGCCACACTCGATATGTTTACCTTCGGATATTTCTTCCCTAATTTTAAATATGCAAAGAAAAAGTATCATTTGCCATTATTCTTAAGGGATATTTTAGTGGAATATGGTAAAAAGATGATGTAATTCATTATATTTATCCATTAGAATGGATTACAGACACTGGAATTGAGGTAAAAAATGAATGCGATTAATATCAACTAATGTGCTTAAAACAGGTATGGTAATTGGTAGGGTAATTTATAATGAAGCCGGACTACCTTTAATACAAAAGGATGTAGTAGTCTCAGATACTATCATTCAACGCCTAAAACAATTAGGGATACATTATGTATATATTGAGGATAAAATCTCAGATGGAATTGAAATTGAAGAAACGATTCCATTAGCTGTCAGAAAGAAAGCTGTTAAACAAATCACGAATTCCTTTCGTCAACTAAATGGTTTAGATAGCAAATCAGCTTCACTAGTGATCGATAAACAATCGAAAGAAATTGGAAAGCTTATAGATGATTTACTTAGTACGATTTTAGAAAGTAAAGAAATCTTAATGGTCTTATCCGATACCTTGTTATATGATGAATACATCTATCAGCATTCATTTCAAGTTACTCTTTACGCGTTAGCGATTGCTAAAGAAATGCGCTATTCTCAAAGTGATATTAAAACGATTGGAATCGGAGCATTATTACATGATGTTGGGAAGATGATGACCCCAGCTGAAATTTTATACAAACCAGGACGTTTAACAGATGAAGAGTTTGAAATAATGAAAGAGCACGCGAAATTAGGTTTTGATATTTTAAGAAATTTACATACCGTATCCCTTTTAGTTGCACATTGTGCATTCCAACATCATGAACGATTAGATGGTAGTGGCTATCCGAGGGCGCTTGTAGATTATGAAATTCATCCCTTTGCAAAAATTATCGCAGTGGCTGACGTATTTGATGCTGTAACATCCAACCGTGTATATCGTGAAAAGATGATTCCTTCACAAGGAATAGCGATTATTGAAGCAGGTAGAGGTACGATGTTTGATGCTAAAGTCGTTGATGCTTTAAAAAAGTGCATCGTTCATTATCCAAATGGAACGGTTCTAGTATTATCAGATGGCCGTCGAGGCATTGTTGCAAAACAAAACCCGCATAATGGTGCTCTTCCAAGTATACGTATCTTTGAAGAGAATAATAAACTATTAAAATCAACCTATTTAATTAATTTAGTTGAAGAACCTAATGTGAAAATTGAAAAAGTCGATATTGAATATATTTATGATATCGAATAGATATCTCCCCCTGTTCATAAATTGGAGCAGGAGGAGATTTTTTTGTATTCTCGTCGACCAAAGAGAATGATGTTTTCTGAACGAAAGAAATATAAAAAACGTAAAATTTCTAATCGGTTTACGTTATTTGTTGTGTTTTTTGTTATTGGTGTCTTGTTATTCCTATACATATTGAATGCACGTTTAATGCCAACCTATGTTCAATATGCAGAATTTGAGACAAACAAAATTGCTGCCCATGTAGTGAATAAAGCAATCAATTCTAGGACAACCAACGTATTGGATGTAAATGAAATTATAGAAGATTTACCTTCAGAGTCAGATTATATGGTAACAACGAAATTTAATACAGAAATTATTAATCAAGTTCGTGCAGAAACCACCGCGCTAGTAAAGGAACATTTAGAGTTAGCTGAACAAGGAGATTTATCAAAATTACCAGACTTAGAAAATGTTGAATATGATGTAAGTGAAATGCAAAAGGGAGAGGGGATTGTGTTTTTTGTTCCACTTGCCCAAGCACTCAATCTTCCTTTACTCGGTAATTTAGGTCCAAAGATCCCAATCCGCTTCCATATTATCGGGAATGTGAGCAGTGATGTCTCTACTCAATTTAAAGAGTTTGGTATAAACAATGCTTTAGTAGAAGTGAACATTGATATGCAAGTGAATGTTCAAATTATTATTCCATTTGCGAGTCAACAATCCACAGTCCATCAAACAATACCAGTTGCAATCGGTTTAATTAGAGGTCAAGTTCCACATATTTATACGCCAGGTGGAGATGGGGCACAGCCTTCTATAGAGGTTCCACTCCCATCAAACTAAAAACTATAGCATGTTCTGCAAATTCCCCTGCCTTCTTATCGAAAGTTAGTTGTTTTCGATTGTAATAATATGTTACATTGACATCAGTATGTATTATTTATTATTTACCAGATAAGAAGGCATAAAGCTTTCCTTACTGCAAAATTTGGAAATAAGGTATATCACTTGAGCTAAATTGATGAACCTTTTTTCAATAATTGATAGGGGATGGATAGTAATGACAAGTAAACCTGCTAAAGAAAAAGAGCAAATCTTACGAAAACCTGAATGGTTAAAAATAAAATTAAATACGAACGATGAATATAAAGGTTTAAAAAAATTGATGCGTGAGAAAAACCTCCACACTGTTTGCGAGGAAGCGCGTTGTCCTAATATCCACGAATGTTGGGGTGTAAGAAGAACAGCAACAATGATGATTCTTGGAGACGTATGTACACGTGCATGTCGTTTTTGCGCGGTTAAAACAGGTCTTCCAAATGAACTGGATCTTGCTGAACCAGAACGTGTTGCAGATTCTGTAGAAATTATGAATTTAAAACATGTTGTTATTACGATGGTAGCACGTGATGATTTAAAAGATGGTGGAGCTGGTGTATTAGCTGAAACGGTCCGTGCAATTCGCCGTAGAACACCACAAACATCTATAGAAGTACTACCTTCTGATTTAGGTGGTTTGGAAGAAAACCTAAAATTATTAATGGATGCAAAACCTGATATATTAAATCACAATATCGAAACTGTTCGTCGTTTAACGCCGAGAGTTCGTGCTCGTGCAAAATATGATCGCTCGTTAGAGTTTTTAAGAAGAGCAAAAGAAATGCAACCAGACATTCCAACTAAATCCTCTCTTATGATTGGTTTAGGGGAAGAATGGGATGAAATTATAGAGGTAATGGATGACTTAAGAGCGAATCATGTAGATATCATGACGATCGGTCAATATTTGCAACCATCCAAAAAACATTTACCAGTAAAAAAATACTATACACCATTGGAATTTGGAAAACTTCGTAAAATTGCGATGGAAAAAGGCTTCAAGCACTGTGAAGCAGGTCCATTAGTTCGTAGTAGTTATCATGCGGATGAACAAGTAAATGAAGCAACTAAAACAAGACAGTTACAAGCTGAAGAAGTATAATATACGATAATTTTTTGTGTATTTATAGATAGGGGGTGTTTCGATGATTATAGCAGAAGGATATACGTATGAAATTATCGAAAATATCCGTGATGGCTTCAAAGAGGATGCATTCATAGCGAGATATTCAGATATCCTGACAAAGTACGATTATATCGTTGGTGATTGGGGCTACGGCCAGCTACGCTTAAAAGGATTTTTTGACGATCGAAATCAAAAAGCGACTTTTGATACAAGAATAAGTACTTACGAAGATTATATATATGAGTATTGTAACTTTGGCTGTGCTTATTTTATCTTAAGAAAAACAGGTAAAGCACCAAAGAATTTGGAATCCTCCTCTAAAAGTATTTTAGAAACGGTTCCAGAAAACACCGAAGAATTAGAGAGTTAACTTAGTGAATTACTAATAATAAAAAAGATGCCTCAAGAGAAAGTTTTGAGAGCATCTTTTTTTATGTACTTAAGTAAAAAATAAAACGGTCTGTGGGTGTCTCAAGGACATGAGAGACACCTAATTATTAAGCTAGTAATTCAGTTAAATATTCCCGAAGATCCTCTGCTT
>Ga0180217_1001351_pt1 | contig 27609 bp, 22 predicted proteins | sample eDN3rd37CBELigOP_FD_128521 | JGI IMG/M metagenome (GOLD analysis project Ga0180217, IMG submission 128521) | Enriched Organic Plus compost microbial communities from Emeryville, California, USA - eDNA 3rd pass 37_C BE-Lig OP (version 2) (version 2) ... | reverse complement strand
GCCTTCGATCTCCTGCCGCGCATCAAGAAGCTCAGGCCGGAACTTCCGATCATCGTCATGAGCGCCCAGAACACGTTCATGACCGCCATCAAGGCCTCCGAACGCGGGGCATATGAGTACCTGCCGAAACCTTTCGACCTCAAGGAACTGGTTGCCGTCGTTGGGCGTGCACTGTCGCGACCCAGGACCGCTGTCTCAAGCGCGAGCCCCGTCGAGAACGAGGATATCCCTCTCGTCGGGCGTTCCCACGCGATGCAGGAGATTTACCGCGCGCTGGCGCGGCTCATGCCGACCGACCTCACCGTGATGATCACGGGCGAGTCCGGAACGGGCAAGGAACTCGTCGCCAAGGCGCTGCACGACTATGGCAAGCGGCGCCAGGGCCCCTTCGTTGCCGTGAACATGGCCGCGATTCCGCGGGAACTGATCGAATCGGAACTCTTCGGGCATGAGAAGGGCGCCTTCACCGGCGCGACCGCCCGCAATACCGGCCGCTTCGAGCAGGCGGAGGGAGGCACGCTCTTCCTCGACGAAATCGGCGATATGCCGATGGAGGCGCAGACGCGATTGCTCCGGGTTCTCCAGCAGGGCGAATACACGACCGTTGGCGGCAGGGTGCCGATCAAGACCAATGTCCGCATCGTCGCGGCCACGAACAAGGACCTGCGGGTTCTCATCCAGCAGGGGCTGTTCCGCGAGGACCTTTATTTCCGCCTCAACGTCGTTCCCCTGCGGCTGCCCCCGCTACGGGAACGCGTCGAGGATATTCCGGACCTTGTCCGTCACTTCTTCACGCTCGTGGAAAGGGAAGGGTTGTCTCGCAAACAGCTCGATGTCGAGGCCATGGATCGCCTCAAGCGGTACCGGTGGCCCGGCAACGTAAGAGAGCTGGAGAATCTGGTCAGGCGACTGGCGGCTCTCTACCCACAGGACACGATCACCGGGGCCATTGTCGATTCCGAACTCGATTCGCAGCCGCTCTTGCCGCCGCAACCCGCCGGGAAAACGACCGGTCCGCAGGTCCAACAGAACTCAGAGGGCCTCTCTGAGGCGGTGGAGCGCCACTTGGCCGAATACTTCTCCGGTTTCCGCGACGGACTGCCGCCGCCCGGCCTTTATCACCGGATCTTGCGGGAGATCGAAGGCCCGCTGATCGGCGCGGCGCTCGCCGCCACCCGGGGTAACCAGATCCGGGCCGCCGAGCTGCTGGGCGTCAATCGCAATACCTTGCGCAAGAAAGTACGGGACCTGGACCTGATGGTCGTCCGTTCGGGGCGGTCCTGATCACGCATCTGTAATAATTTGACCACAGTGTTGTGTTGGTGCATCACCCTGGGAATGGGTGCTGCACCGAAGGCACCCTGTATTGGGGGCCCCGAGTCTTGACCAGCCAGAGCGTAAACGAGCAGCGCCCATTGCCGGAAACCAACCAGAGCAGCTGGCTGGTTTGGATCGGCTACATCGCTGTGCCCCTAGCTCTTGCCTCGGCCCTGCTCACCTTTCTCATCCTCGCGGGTGTCACGCCTGTTCTGCCGACCAACAGCGTCGTGCAGTGGGTCTTCATCCTGAACGGTGTCCTGATCGCGCTGTTGATGGGGATCGTGGCTTGGCAGACCCAGAAGCTCGTCCGCGCCCGATTGCGGGGGGCCGCCGCTGCGGGACTTCACGTCAGAATCGTCGGGCTTTTCACTCTTGTGGCCGGCGTGCCGGCCATTCTGATCGCGGGCGCGGCATCGGTCTCTTTCGAACGCGGGCTGGATTCGAGATTAACGAGCAACATCAAGGATTTGATGACGACCACGGTCGCGATCGCCCACTCGTACCGTGAGATGCAGTGCAGGACTCTTGCCCGCGAAACCCAGCTGATGGCTGCGGATCTGAACCGGGCCATCGCCTACTACAATGCCGATCAGAACTTCTTTCGGAACTTCATGGCCACGCGCGCCCGCCTGCTCGGGCTCCCCGTCGCCATGGTCGTGGAGCCCGATGGGAAGGTTCTGGAGAAGAGCATCGGAAAAGCCCTTCCCGATCTTCCCGAACTGACGCGGGCGGACATCGAGGATGCGAACACGGAAGAGGCGCTCTGCCTTCTTCCAGGAGCCGGCACCATCCTGCGGGCCGTCCTCAAGCTGAACGATGGCAGCGGACGCGTTCTCTATGTCGCCCGGGAAGTGGACCGCCAGGCAATGGAGTTTCCGGCCTTGGCCGAGAGCGGCGTAGCCTTTTACAACAACCTGGATCAGAAGAAGGCCGGGATTCAGTTTGCCTTCGCATCCATGTTCACCCTCATCGCACTCATAGTGCTTCTCTCGGCCATCTGGTTTGGCCTGAACTTCGCCAATCGACTCGTCGCTCCCATACGCCGGCTTATCCACGCCACGGATCAGGTTGCGACCGGCAACTTCTATGTCCAGGTCCCGGTCAAACGGGGCGAGGGGGATCTCGGCCATTTGGGCGAGACGTTCAACAAGATGACATCGGAGCTGCGCCGCCAGCACGACGGGCTGACGGCCGCGAGCGAGGTCATCGACCGCAGAAGGCGCTTCACGGAAGCGGTCCTGGCCGGCGTTTCCGCCGGCGTTATCGGCATCAATGCACGCGGCGTGATCACGATCGTCAACCCGTCCATCGAAACGCTTCTCCAGACCTCTCGCGAAGAGCTGATCGGCCGCTCCATCATGGAGGTCCTTCCGGAGGTCACGAAGCTTCTCCTCGAGATGCTTCAGGGCCGCCAGCGCCTGATGCAGGAGCAGGTCCAGATCTCCCGCAAGGGGAAGGAGCGCACCCTCAATGTGCGCGTGACGAGCGAGCAGGCTCGCGACGGCAAGCGCGACCTCGTGATCACGCTCGACGACATCACCGATCTCGTCCTCGCCCAGCGCACGTCGGCATGGGCCGACGTGGCCCGCCGCATCGCGCATGAGATCAAGAACCCGCTGACGCCAATTCAGCTTTCGGCCGAACGCATCCGGCGCAAGTACGGCAAGGTCATCACCACGGACCGCGAGGTGTTCGATCAATGCACCGATACGATCGTGCGTCAGGTCGACGACATCAAACGGATGGTCGATGAGTTCTCATCCTTCGCGCGCATGCCCAAGCCGACGATTGGTCAGGAGGACCTCGCCGAGACGATCCGGCAAGTGGTTTTCATGATGCGGATCGCTCATCCGGATATCGAGTTCATCGATCAGTTCCCCCAGACTCCCGTCGTTGCACCCTTCGACCGGCGCCTGATCTCACAGGCGGTCACGAACATCGTGAAGAACGCCACTGAAGCGATCGCTGCGGTGCCGGAGGACGAACGCGGGCAGCCGCAGATCACCGTGACGCTGGACGATACGCATCCGGACTATCTGATCCTGGCCGTAACCGACAGCGGCAAGGGTTTCCCTGTCGAGGGCCGACAGCGACTGCTCGAGCCCTATATGACGACCCGCGAGGGCGGCACCGGGTTGGGCCTGCCGATCGTCGCGAAGATTCTGGAAGATCATGGGGGAGGCATGGACCTCGTCGACAATCCCGCCGGGCGGGGCGGACAGGTCCGCATGTGGATCCCCAAAACGAAGCAAGTTGCGGCGGAAGAGGCATCTGCCGCCTCGGACCGCAATGACAATCGCAGAGCAAGCCTATGAGCGCTGATATTCTCGTCGTAGACGACGAAATCGACATTCGCGAGCTGGTGGCCGGCATCCTTGAAGACGAAGGTCACCGCACGCGTACGGCCGGCACCTCGGACGAGGCCCTCGCGGCCATTGAGGCACGTCGCCCGCATCTCGTTTTCCTTGACATCTGGCTGCAGGGAAGCCGGCTCGATGGCCTTCAGGTGCTGGAGATCATCAAGGCGCAGCACCCCGACCTGCCGGTCGTGATGATCTCGGGTCACGGCAACATCGAAACGGCCGTTTCCGCCATCAAGGCGGGCGCCTACGACTTCATCGAAAAGCCGTTTAAGGCCGACCGACTCGTCCTTGTCGCCGAGCGCGCTCTGGAGGCTTCGCGTCTCAAGCGCGAGGTGCGTGACCTGCGCTCCCGGTCAGTTCAAGCCAGCCGCATTGCGGGCAAGTCGATCGTCATCAACCAGCTTCGGCAGGCCGTCGAACGCGCGGCCCCGACCAATGCGCGCATACTCATCACAGGCGCGCCAGGCTCTGGCAAAGAGCTGACGGCACGTACGATTCACAGCATGTCGAACCGGGCCAACGGGCCCTTCGTCGTGCTGACGGCTGCTACCATCATGCCGGAGACCATGGAGGCCGAGCTCTTCGGCACCGAAGGCGGGGAGGGCGGCGGACGCCGCGTCGGTGCGCTTGAGGAGGCCCATGGCGGCACTCTCTATATCGACGAGATCGCCGATATGCCGCGCGAGACGCAGAACCGGATCCTGCGCGTGCTCGTCGACCAGAATTTCCAGCGAGTCGGCGGCACGACCCGCGTCCATGTCGATGTGCGGATCATCTCGTCGTCCAGCCGGGATCTGCCGTCTGAAATCGCGTCCGGAAACTTCAGGGAGGATCTCTTCCATCGTCTGAGCGTCATTCCCATCCGCGTGCCGTCTCTGGCGGAACGGCGCGAAGACGTGCCGGAACTCATCGAATTCTTCATGGACCAGATTTCGTCGACGACCGGACTTCCAAAGCGGCGGATCGCGGAGGACGCCATGGCGGTCCTCCAATCCCATGACTGGCCGGGCAACGTTCGACAATTGCGCAACAATGTTGAACGGTTGATGATCCTGAGCTCCGGCGACCCGGATGCAGAGATCACAGCCGAGATGCTGCCGTCCGAGATCGGGACGCTCATTCCGACGACTCCGGGCGGAGCAGGGGGCGAGAAGCTGATGAGCCTGCCCTTGAGGGAGGCTCGCGAGATCTTCGAGCGCGAGTATCTGCTCGCCCAGATCGCCCGGTTCAGCGGCAACATCTCCCGGACCGCCGAGTTCATCGGCATGGAGCGCTCCGCCCTTCATCGGAAGCTGAAGTCCCTGGGAATCGGCGGATAGGCGCTGTTTCGAAACGTGGATCGGCGCTGCCTGAAACTGCCTTGCGGGATCCGGCAGCGCTCATCCACGGAAAATTTCCTTCTGAGGGGGTAGAACGCTCGGAACCCTCTTGCCGAATGGTCAACTTCGCCCTGTAATATGAGGGCCGGTCGACGACCGCACGATAGCGGACAACCATATACAGGCGGCCCAATAGCCAAGACCGGCGGCGATGGGTTGGCGAGGCAACTTCGATGGCGGGCGATCGCGCGCAGAATCTGCAGGACACGTTTCTCAACTACGTCCGAAAGCAAAAGATTCCCCTGACGATATTCCTTGTGAACGGCGTGAAACTTCAAGGGGTCGTCACATGGTTCGACAATTTCTGCGTTCTCCTGCGCAGGGACGGTCACTCACAGCTGGTTTACAAACACGCTATTTCCACCATCATGCCCGGACAGCCCGTCCAGTTGTTCGATCAGATCGACGAGGCTGGCGAAAAGGCCTGAGGTGACTGAACCGCGCACACCAGGGGAACATCGTCTCGCTCAGCTGGCCGAACCTGAAAAGGAGGTTGCCGCCGGAACCAGGACGCTTGTGGTCGGGCCATATCTCACCCGCAGGCGCCGCTCTGGTGCGGGTGCAAGCGACGCAGACGGCGAGACAACCAACCCGCGCCCTCCTGAGGCCCGTCTGGACGAGGCCTCCGGTCTTGCGCTCGCGATTGATCTGCATGTCGTCAAGTCTTTGATTGCTCCGCTGTCTTCGCCGCGTCCCGCCACCTATATCGGCAGCGGAAAGGTCGAAGAGCTCGCCGCTCTCGTCCGGGCTGAGGAAATCAGCCTGGTGGTGATGGATTGCGCCCTCAGCCCCGTACAGCAGCGCAACCTGGAAAAGGCCTGGGGCGCCAAAGTCATCGATCGGACGGGCCTGATCCTCGAAATCTTCGGCCGCCGTGCCAGGACGAAGGAGGGCACCCTTCAGGTTGAACTGGCTCATCTGTCGTACCAGAAGGGGCGTCTTGTCCGCTCCTGGACCCATCTCGAGCGCCAGCGCGGCGGTTTCGGCTTCCTTGGGGGACCTGGCGAAACGCAGATCGAGGCTGACCGGCGGCTGATCCAGGAACGCATGAACCGGATCGAGCGGGATCTGGAGAGCGTCGTCAAAACCCGGTCGCTCCACCGGACGAGCCGGAGGAGGGTGCCGTACCCTATCGTTGCCCTCGTGGGCTACACGAATGCCGGCAAGTCGACCCTCTTCAACCGCATGACGAAGGCCGAGGTTCTAGCGGAGAACATGCTCTTCGCGACTCTCGATCCAACGACGCGCGCGATCGAATTGCCCCACGGCGAGAAGGCGATCCTCTCGGATACGGTCGGCTTCATCTCCGACCTGCCGACCATGCTGGTGGCCGCATTCCGGGCCACTCTGGAGGATGTGGTCGAGGCCGATGTTCTCCTGCATGTCCGTGATGTGTCGCACGGGGAGACCGAGGCTCAGGCTGGCGATGTCGCCGTCGTTCTGCGGGAACTCGGGATCGATCCCGACGACCAGCGGCGGATCATCGAGGTCTGGAACAAGGCCGACCTGCTGTCGCCGGAAGAGCGCGAGCGGTTGCTCACGGCGTCTCACCGCACGGATGCGGTGCGACGTCCCATCCTGATCTCGGCCCTGACCGGGGAGGGCTTGCCGGAGCTTCTCGAAACCATCGAGCAGCACCTTGCCATGGGACGCAAGACCTACGAAGTCGACGTGGCAGCTGAAGACGGGCAGGGGCTGGCCTGGCTTCATGAGAACACCGAGATCCTTGAGCGGAAGACGTTGGAGAATGGCCGCACCCTCCTCCATGTCCGCCTGGTTCAGGGCAAGGAACCCCGGTTCCTGAACCGGTTCCCGAATGCGAAGGTGATCTAGTCCTTCCGCTCGGATCGCTTGGCCTGAACCCAAAGTTCCTCCATCTCGTCGAGCGAAGCCTCGTCGAGGCTGCGTCCTTCGGCTTTCAACGCATTCTCGACAGCCCCGAAGCGGCGCTCGAATTTCGCATTCGTCCGCCTCAAGGCCGCTTCCGGATCGATGCCGAAATGGCGTGCGAGGTTCGTCACCGAGAACAGGAGATCACCGATCTCATCTTCGATGTGGTCTCGATCGCCGCTTGAAGCAGCTTCCTTAACTTCTTCTAATTCCTCGTGAATCTTATCGATGGCTTGAGACGAGTCCGGCCAGTCGAAGCCGATCTTGGCCGCCTTGGCCGTGAGCTTGTGGGCACGGGTCAAGGCGGGCAGGGCCGTTGGAACCCCTCCAAGGAAACCACCCTCATGGGCGTCCGGCGGCACACCCATCCGCTCGCGATCCCGGCGACGCTCGGCCTTCTCCTCGCGTTTAATCTCGTCCCAGAGAACCCTCACCTGTTCCGGCGCCAGGTTTCCTGTCTCACCGAAGACATGTGGATGCCGACGGATGAGCTTGCGCGTGATGGCTTCGACCACATCGGGAAAGGCAAAGACGCCTTGCTCCTCGGCCATGCGAGCGTGAAACACGACCTGGAGCAGCAGGTCACCCAATTCGTCTCTGAGATCAGCCAGATCGCCACGCTCGATGGCGTCGACGACCTCGTAGGCCTCTTCCAGGGTATAGGGGGCGATCGATGTGAAGTCCTGCTCCAGATCCCAGGGACAACCCGTCCCGGGCGTCCGCAGAGCGACCATGATCTCCAGCAGCCGGGAAATGTCAGAAGAAGGCTTCATCCGGTTTTCCTCTCGCGACCGCGTTTCATAGCCCGATTCCGGTGGGGAATCAGACGAAAAAATGATCAAGGTGTTTCAGAGATTTGGAGGAAATCATGAAAGCACGGATCAAATGGGTCGATGGCATGATGTTCGTCGGGGAATCGGGCAGCGGCCATGCTGTCGTGATGGACGGAGCTCCGGAATATGGTGGCCGCAACCTCGGAATTCGGCCAATGGAAATGCTGCTGATCGGCCTTGGCGGGTGCACGGCGTTCGACGTGGTTCAGATCCTGAAGAAGGGCCGTCAGGAGGTCAGCGACTGTGAGGTCGAGGTTTCGGCGGAACGCGCCGAGACGGATCCCAAGGTCTTCACCAGGATCCACGTCGATTACCGGGTCACAGGCCGGAATCTGGCTCCGGCGAAGGTCGAGCGCGCCATCGAACTCTCCAAGGAGAAATACTGCTCGGCATCGATCATGCTCGGCGCCGTGGCTGAGATCACGCACAGCTGGACCGCGCTCGACGACAATGCACTACCGGAGAGTGGTCTATAGAGACTGGGGAAGGGCTGCTTCGGCGTCCGGCCGTGCTGCCCAGAACGCGGTTCCTCCCACATATAATGTCATTGCAAGGTAGAAATGGCACTCAGCGTGCAAATTAGAAATGACACCAGTATATAGTTCGAGTCATTTAGCGCTGACCTGTCTCCTGAACCCAGCACAGCTGGTCAGGGTTGCTGTGCTGGGTTCAGGAAACCTCCAGCAAGAGCTGAAAACGGAATGAGCTTTCTAGCAGAATACCATCCGATCCGAGATGGCTATGCCGCTCTTCAGCTGACTTTGAACATGTGACGCTCGCCCTGTCCCCGCCGACGCGGCGCCTTGGCCGAGCGCTGCTCGTCCCGCTCCTGCTGGATCTGCGCCACATAGCTGAGGACCTCACTCAGCCGCTTGTTCTCGACGATCGCGGCCTGGGTGACCCGCCGCAGCTTGTCATAGGTGCGGTACGGCAGGTCGACACCCTTGTGTCGGATCGCCAGCCGCCCGTCCGGATAGTCAATCACCGTGACGCGCTGGCGGGCGAGGGGACGCGTGATCTCATTCGGCTCGAGCAGAAACAGGATCTTGTCGTACTGGAGCGTCAGATTGTGCGTGACCGTGCGTTCCTCCTTCCAGGCGAAGACATCCTCCAGCACCATCTCCTGCGGCACCGGACGGTGAGCATCCGTGCGGCTGAACGGCTCCTTGGCGAAACGCCGGTTATGATCGGCCAGGAACCCCGGCAGGAAGGCGTTGGCGGCCTCGATCGTCGAGATGCCGGCAAGCCGCATCTCCTTGACCAAGCGATCCTGGAGCGTGCCGAACGAGCGCTCGATCCGACCTTTGGCGGCCGGCGTGTTGGCGCAGATGATGTCAATGTTGAGCTCATGCATGGCCCGTCCGAACTGGGTCATGCCGTCACCACCTTCCGCCTCTGTCCTGCTGACCCGGAAGATGGCGTGCTTGTCCGAGTAGAAGGCGATCGGGCGGCCATGGACTGCGACGTATTGGTGGGTCTCGCGCAGGTAATCGAAGGTGGATTCTGAGGGCACGAAGGCAGCGTGCATGAGCCGACTGGTGGCATCATCGATATAAGCCAGAAGCGTGCATTGCGGGCCACGGGCCTCGAACCACCAGTGCTTGGAGCCATCAATCTGGATCAACTCGCCCATCCGCTCGCGGCGATTGCGCGGCTGATGAACGGAAGGAAGGCGCCGGCGGCGATCCAGCCACAGACCTTCCTCCATCATCCATTTGCGGACCGTCTCTCGGGACACGGGACAACCATGGGTCTCCCGCAGCTTCTCAGTGGCCAATGTCGGACCGAAATCCGGATAGCGTTCCTTGATGATCGTCACAACCAGGTCGCGGACCGATGCGGGAAGCCGATTGTTTCCAGGCTTGCCGCGGCGCTTGGACGCCAAGCTGACGGCTCCATGCTCCCGGAAGGCCTTCAGGAGCCGGAAGACCTGCCGACGTTTAAGCTGAAGCAGGGCGCACGCGTCCCGAACGGTGATCCGACGGGCTTCTAAATCCATCAAGACATTGAGCCGGGAAAACTCCTTGTTGCTCATCGACACCACCGCCATCGGCCACGTCCTCCTGCAACCCCGAAAAGCAGGAGAGTGCCATTTGAACTTTGCAAGGGGGTGTCATCTCTATATTGCAGCTACATATAAAATTCGCATAAGATATATTATGGAACTAAAATGTGTGAGGATCTGGAGGTGGCCGCTCCTATGGCAGTCGCTTTTCCGGTGCGTATTCGCTTTCCCGGTGTCGAATTCGTTTCGGGGTCTCATCGGTTCATGTCGCGACATGGTTGACGACTGCCGGCACACCGGATGTGGCCTCGCCGCATCCCTCCGCCACTCTCCCGCGCGATCTGAAGGCTCTTTGGCAATCCTCTGGAAGTTCAATTCAGGAAATCCTGGAACCGCCCTGCAGGAAGCAGTCATAAGCCGGATTGTTGGTCTCATCCCAATAAGGATAGCCCAACTCGTCGAGGCTGCGCCTGAGTTTGGGCAGCTCGGCCTCGGGCACCTGAATGCCCGCCAGCACGCGCCCGTAATCGGCGCCATGGTTCCGGTAATGGAACAAGGAGATGTTCCAGCTGCCGCTCAGGCCGTTGAGGAACCTGAGCAGCGCTCCCGGACGCTCGGGAAACTGGAAGCGGAAGACGAGCTCGTTCTCGAGCCCTGACGTCCTCCCGCCGACCATGTACCGGACATGGAGCTTCGCCATCTCGTTGTCGCTCATATCGAGCACGGGATAGCCGTGCTCCCGCAGCATCCCGATGATCTGCTGCTTCTCGTCCTCGCCCTCCAGGAGCTGGACGCCGACGAAGATGTGGGCCTCGGACGGATCGGAATAGCGGTAGTTGAACTCCGTGATCGAACGCTTGCCCAGAAGCTGCACGAAACGGCGATAGCTGCCCGGCACTTCCGGGATGGTGACAGCCAGAAGCGCCTCCCGATGCTCGCCGATTTCCGCGCGCTCCGCGATGTGCCGCAGCCGGTCGAAATTCATGTTTGCGCCGCTGTTGATCGCGACAAGGCTGCGTCCCGGGCTGGCGTTGCTCTCGGCATATTTCTTGAGCCCAGCAAGGCTCACGGCGCCGGACGGTTCGGCGATGGCGCGCGTATCCTCGAAAATGTCCTTGATGGCTGCGCAGATCTCATCCGTATTAACCTTAATGACACCATCCAGGAGTTCCCGGCAGATGCGGAAAGTCTCCTCGCCGGCCTGCCTGACGGCGACGCCGTCGGCAAACAGTCCGACCTGATTGAGGACGATACGTTCCTGGTCCGCAAGGGCAGCCGCCATGCTCGCGGCTTCCTCCGGCTCGACGCCGATCACCTTCACATCCGGACGGAGAAACTTGGTGTAGAGGGCCACACCCGCGGCCAACCCACCTCCCCCCACGGGCACGAAGATCGCCTCGATCGGCTTCGGATGTTGGCGCAGAATCTCCATGCCGACCGTTCCCTGGCCGGCGATGACATCCGGATCGTCGAAGGGATGGATGAAGGTCAGGCCTTTCTCGGCCTCCAGCCTGCGGGCTTGTGCGTAGGCCTCGTCGAAATTCTCGCCATGCAACAGGGCACGGCCGCCTCGGTCCCTGACGGCCTGAACCTTGATGTCAGGCGTCGTGCGCGGCATCACGATGGTCGCCTTCACGCCCAAGGCCTGCGCCGCAAGGGCGACGCCCTGGGCGTGATTGCCGGCCGAGGCGCAGATCACGCCGCGGTCGAGCGCCTCGCGAGGGAGATTGACCATCTTGTTGTAGGCGCCCCGCAGCTTGAATGAAAAGACCGGCTGAAGATCCTCGCGCTTCAGATGCACCTCGGCGCCCAGGCGCTGCGCCAGACGAGGCATGGGATCGAGGGGGCTTTCGATCGCGACATCGTAGACCCGCGCGGTCAGGATCTTCCGGATATAGTCCTGCATGGGATGGTTCGCTTCTTCAATCGAACGCGTGTTCGAAGGCGGCTGTGTCGCACCGCGCGTCCTTGCACGCAAATCGGCACTCAGGGGATTTCGATCTGCATCCCGTCATAGGCAGGTTCGATATGAGACGGCAGCTGTCGCCGCAGCGTCTCGTAATCAAGGTCCGTATGCAGGTTCGTGAGAACGGCACGCTTCGGCCTGACTCTCTCGATCAGGGCGAGCGCCTCGGCAACCGAGAAATGCGTCGGATGCGGCGTGTAGCGCAGCGCATCGACGATCAGGACTTCAAGCCCCTCCAGATATGGCAGGCTCTCATCGGGCATGCGGCTCACGTCGGGCGCATAGGCAAGCGCGCCGAAGCGGAACCCGAGAGGCTCGATGTCGCCGTGCTCCATGCAGAACGGAATCGCTTCGACGGTGCCGCCCGGCCCTTCGACGCGGGTCGGAATGCCGGGCTTCATGTAGTGCAGTTCCAGAATGGGCGGGTAGCTGCTGCCTGCCGGCGTTTCGAAGCAATAGCCGAAGCGGACCTGAAGCAGCTCGCCGGTCACTCGGTCGGCATAGACCGGGATCCGCCTGTGCATGGCGATCGCCAGCGGACGCAGATCGTCAATGCCATGGATGTGGTCGGCGTGCTCATGCGTGTAGAGCACCGCATCGAGCCGCTTCACGTCGGCGCCGAGCAGCTGGTCCCGCAGGTCGGGCGTCGTGTCCACGAGCACGGTCGTTACACCTCCGGCGGACACCTTCTCGACAAGAAGGGAACAGCGCCTGCGGCGGTTTTTCGGATTCGTCGGATCGCATGCACCCCAGCCGACGCCGACACGAGGGACGCCCGCCGAAGAACCGCAGCCCAGGATCGTGAAGGTCAAGCTCATGATGCGCTGGTCCGCTTCTGGGTCATGTCGGCCTGCGCGGCCTTCGAGAACAGGCGATAGAAGTTGTCGGTCGTAATCCGTGCGATCTCCTGATCGCTCACGCCGACGACTTCGGCGAGAACATGAGCCGTGTGCGCGACATAAGCCGGTTCATTGGTTTTGCCACGGAACGGAACGGGGGCCAGATAGGGCGCGTCCGTTTCAACCAGCAGCCGATCCTGCGGCACCGCGGCGGCGATGCGGCGGATCTCCTCCGAGTTGCGGAAGGTCAGGATGCCCGAGAAGGAAACGTAGAGCCCCAATTCGACCCCGATCTTCGCGAGTTTCTCCCCCGACGAGAAGCAATGGAGCACGGCGCTGAAGCGCCCTCGCCCCATTTCGTCCGAGAGAATCTCGATCATGTCCTCGTCGGCGTTGCGCGCATGGATGACGAGGGGCAGCCCGGTCTCGCGCGCCGCTCCGATATGGGTGCGAAAGACCTTCCGCTGCACGTCGCGCGGGCTCTTGTCGTAGTGGTAGTCCAGACCCGCTTCGCCGATGGCGACGCAACGGGGATGGGCGGAAAGCTCCACAAGGCGCTCGGCGGGAACGTCGGGTTCGAGCGCCGCATTGTGAGGATGGGTGCCCACGGTGAAGAAGACATTGCCATGGGTTTCCGCGAGGGTACGGTACGTCTCGTAGCGCGCCACATGGGTGGAGATGGTCACCATGCGGCCCACCCCTGCCGCCTCGGCGGCGGCCAGAGTTTCGGGCAGGCGCGCCTGAAAATCGGGGAAATCCAGGTGGCAGTGGCTATCGACCAGCATGGTTGAAAGCGCCCTCCTCTGCAGCCGTCACATCCGTGGGGCTGCATAGATCGAATTCAGCTCCCCGTCTAGCGACGGACCTCCTGGGTCGTAGCCACGGGCTCGTCGTCTTCGTGGACTTCCTTGCTCCGCATCTGCCGCAGGCGCTCCTGATGCCGGGAAACATGCACCTCGTCCATCTCCTGAGGCCAGATGATGGGAACGGTGAGGCAGACGCTCTGGGCCGGAAGCACGTCGCACCAATCGTGGATCAATTGCTTGTAGCAGCGCCCGACCGGTCTGATGTTTCGATTGAGATCATAGAGCCCGACCGGAGTGACCCGGTTGTTCTCCTCGCGCAGGCCCACATCCCAGTCGATCTGATCGGTGAGGGAATACCAGGTGAAGCCGACGATGGGCACGCCGGTATTGCGCACCCTCAGCACGTTCGCCCATTGCTTCCAGAGCCAGTTGACAGCCTCCTCGCCCGTTGGGCCTTCCATGAGGTTCGTCTCGGTATGCATCACCGGTAGGCGATAGCGTTCGTAATATTGCCGGGTGATTTCGTCATAGCCGAAGACGTCCCCGGCGGCCCGGGAGGAGCCGTCCTCCTTCACCCGGTGCTCGTTGGTGACGTAGTAGTCGTTGCCCATGATGCAGTGATGGCGCAGGGACGAGCGGTTGAGGAAGAAATGGTACTCGTCCCGCGTCATCCCGTTGTCCATGAGGAATTCGTACATCTCCGAGTCCAAACGCCGGCCATAGTTGAGGTCGAGCGACAGGAACCGTCGCGCATTCATGATCTCGGCCGGCTTGATGGCCGCAGGATTTTCCGCGTGGAAGTATTCCGAGGATTCGCTCTGAATGAAGAGCGCATCGGGGCGCACTTTCAGGATGCGCTCCATTGCAAGTACGTTCGCCTTCACGATGTGCTTGAGAGCCGTCACGAAGGCCTGGTCGCTCCGCAATTGCTCGTTCCACCAGCCGTAAGCCGCCGAGAAGGTCGCGCAGATGAACATCTCGTTGATGGGCGTGTAGAGCTGGACCCAGGGAAAGCGCAAGGCGAAGGCCTCCGCATAATCTGCGAAGAAGAGCGGGAAATCCGGATTCTGAAAATTCCCGATCCAGTCCGGGACGCCGAAATGACAGAGATCGACGATGGGAATGATGTTGCGCTTTAGCAATTCGCCGAAGGTCATGTCGGCGAAGGACCAGTCGTAGCGCTGGGGACCCACAAGGGTCTTATGAAGAGGCGGGCCGTATCGCAGAACCTGAATGTCGAGGTCGGCGAGCAGGTCGAAATCGGTCCGCCAATGCTCGTAATGGCCGCACTTCTCCATCTGGTCGATGCGGGTGCGGCCGTTGTTGATCGTCGGGATGCTGTTCTCGATCCCGGTTGCGAACATGAAGGTTGTAAACATCTCCCGCTTCCGCTTCGACAGGCCCGCCCCAGGGCCTTCAGCGGAAGCGTCAGGATGCTTCCGCCTCGATATAACGCGGGAAAATCGGAGCCGGTTGCGGGAGCGCGGTGCCGGGCGCAAGGCGATGCTCGGGACCGATCGCCGCCAGGACCCGGTTCTCGGGCAAAACCGAGAGGAGATCGAGAAGCTTGGCAGCAGCCTCCGGCACGAAGGGCTGGGCCAGAATGCCGACCGCGCGAAGGACCTCGGCCGTCACGTAGAGCACCGTGTTCATGCGGGCCGGATCGCTCTTGCGCAGGACCCATGGCTCCTGGGACGCGAAGTAGCGATTGGCTTCCGCGACCACCGCCCAGATTTCCGCAAGCGTGGTATGGACCGCGAAGTCCTTCATGGCCGCCCTCGCCTTCTCCGGCAAGGCGTCCGCCAGCCACAGGATGTCCTGATCGGCCTGCGTGAAGGCGCCGGGCTGCGGAACCGCGGCCTCGCAGTTCTTGGCGATCATCGACAGGGAGCGCTGCGCCAGGTTGCCGAGATCGTTCGCGAGGTCCGCATTGATCCGGTTGACGATGGCCTCGTGCGAATAGTTGCCGTCCTGGCCGAACGGCACCTCGCGCATGAAGAAATAGCGGATCTGGTCGACGCCGTAGGTATCGGCCAGGTCGAAGGGATCGACCACATTGCCGACCGACTTCGACATCTTCTCGCCCTTGTTGAGCAGGAAGCCATGGCCGAACACCCGCTTGGGCAAAGGCAGGCCGGCCGACATGAGGAAGGCCGGCCAGTAAACGGTGTGGAAGCGCACGATGTCCTTGCCGATGACGTGAACATCGGCAGGCCAGTAGTGCCAGCGCGGGTTGGTCTCGTCGGGGAAGCCGCAGCCAGTCAGATAATTGTTCAGCGCATCGATCCACACATACATGACGTGCTTCGGATCGTTCGGGACCGGCAGGCCCCAGCTGAAGGTCGTGCGGCTGATCGAGAGATCCTGCAGACCGGAGCGCACGAAACTAACGATTTCGTTGCGGCGGGTTTCGGGGCTGATGAAGTCCGGATGGGCCGCGTAATGCTCGAGCAGGCGATCCTGATAGGCCGAGAGGCGGAAGAAGTAGCTCTCCTCCTCGATCCATTCGACGGGCGTGCCGGTCGGAGCAAGCCAGCTTCCATCGGGCTGCTTGGTCAGTTCGCTCTCGTCGTAATAGGCCTCGTCGCGGACCGAGTACCAGCCGGAATATTTGGAGAGATAGATGTCCCCCCTCTCCTGCATGCGGCGCCACAGTTCCTGAGTGGAAGGCACGTGGTCCGGGTCCGTCGTGCGGATGAACCGGTCGTAGGAGCAGTTCAGGCGGTCGGCCATGGCACGAAACTTCGCCGCCATCTCGTCCACGAAGGCCTTCGGCGTCGTGCCGTTGCGGTCGGCCGTCTGCTGGATCTTCAGGCCGTGTTCGTCCGTTCCGGTCATGAAGAACACGTCATAGCCGTCGATGCGCTTGAACCGGGCGATCGCGTCGGACGCGACAACTTCGTAGGCGTGCCCGATATGGGGTGCGCCGTTCGGATACGAGATAGCCGTGGTGATGTAGAACTTCTGCTTGTCGGCCATGGCGGATCCTTCAAAACTCGTCAATTCTTGAATGCAGCGCCCAGCGCCAGGTTAGGCGGTTCGCCGAACTGCGTCAGCCAAATCGTCGAACAGGCTCAGGACGAAAGGCCGACGATCGAGGTTGAACACGTCGATCTCGCGGGCCGTCTGACCGATCTTCTCACATACCTCCACCAAAGGCGCAAGGCGTGCAGCGCCGAGCCCAGCCCGCTCGCGCAGGCGGCCGGAGATCCAGCGCTCGATGGTTTCCAGCGTCAGCTCGTAGCTGTCGACGGCGTCCCGTTTCGCAAGCGCTTCGGCCAGGGCGAGGATCTGCTTGGTGTCCGTTCGCGGAAGTCCGTCCAGGAGTCGTGTGACCTGGTCGATGAAGGCAACCTTGTCCGCATCCAGCAGCTCCAGGGTGCGCCGCACGGAGCCTTCGCCGTAAGGCAGGGCCTGGTCGAGAAGCGCCTCCGGCACCTCGTTCCAGGGCGCTCCCAGTGACCGGATAGCGGCCTTGATGTGCTCGTTCTCCAGCGGGCGCAGCAGGAGGCGGCGGCAGCGGGAGCGGATGGTGGGAAGCACGCGCTGGGGCGCGTGGCTCACGATCAGGAACAGGGAGCGCGGCGGGGGCTCCTCGATGACCTTGAGGAGCGCGTTCGCACTGGCGATCGTCAGGTCCTCGGCACTGTCCACGATGCAGACCCGGTAGCCGCCATCCGCGGCGGTCGAGCCGAACATATTCAGGGCCTTGCGGACGGCATCGACGGGGATGGTCGTCGAGGCGGCCTTCTTGTCGGTCGCGGGCGCGCGCCGGAGAACCGCCAGATTGGGATGAGAGAGGGCGGAAACCTGCCGGGTTACACTCGAATCCGGCAAGGCCCGGAGGCTGTCGATGGACCTGTCGCTGAATTTCCGCGGATCGAGAACGGTGCGCGCGACACGATAGGCAAGGGTAGCCTTGCCGATGCCCTGAGGGCCGCCGATCAGCCAGGCATGATGAAGACGCCCGCTCCGCAGCCCCTCGAGGAACGCCCCCTCGCCTTCCCGGTGGCCGAAGAACGCGAACTGATCGCGGGGATGGAGAGCTCCTTCGAACTGGTCGGGCTCGATTGGAGCCTGATCGTCACGCGACATCGAGGGGCCTTTTCAATGGTTCGGCGAGATCGGGCAGCCGCTCCCGCAGGGTCGCCCAGATGGCGGCTTCGACCTCGTCGGCGGGCTGGTCCGCATTGATGACGGCGCAGCGCTGCGGGGACGCTTGGGCAATGGCGAGGAAGGCCTGACGCAGGGCCTGATGGAACGAGAGGTCCTCGTCCTCGAACCGGTCGACGCCCTCTCCTTTGCGGGCCCGCCGCTCACCGGCGCGGGCAAGGCCCACTTCGGCCGGCAGGTCGAGAATGAAGGTCAGATCGGGCCTGGTGCCGGCGAGCGTCACGCGCTCGAGCTCGTCGATCAGGGCCGGATCGATGGTTCCTGACGATCCCTGATAGGCACGTGTGGAATCCGCGAACCGGTCGCAGAGCACCGTCGTGCCGCTGGCCAGCGCCGGCTTGATGGTTCTGTCGAGATGATCGATCCGGGCGGCGGCAAACATCAGGGCTTCGGCGAAGGGCCCCAGGGGCTTCGCCTCCCCGGACAGGATGAAGGTGCGGATGGCCTCCGCGAGGGGCGAACCTCCGGGCTCCCGGGTGACGAGAACAGGGTGCCCAAGCTGCTCCAGCTGGCTCTTCAGCCTTGCGATCTGGGTCGACTTGCCTGCGCCCTCCCCGCCTTCGAACGTGACGAACCGACCTGCCATCAAATTCTTTCGATGACACTCGTGAATGCGCGCCGCACCCAGCCTGTGCTGAACTCCAAAAGGCCGTCGAGCGCACGCTGGCTCAGGGTGCCTTCCTGGATATCCTCATCGGCATAAAGCGGCATTTCGAGCGCCTGCATCTCACCACGGTTGACCTGGAGCCGGGCCACTTCCGTTCCCTTCTGGATGGGAGCCTTCAGCGGGCCGGTGTAGATGATGCGAGCCGTCACCCGCTCCCCATCCCCACGGGGCACCAGTACACGAATAGCCTTCTTGGAGACAAGCGGCAGGGAACGTTTGCTGCCACCGTAGACCTGAGCGGCACCCACCACCTCCCCTTCGGCGAAGAGCTGCCGGGTTTCGAAGGCCCGGAACCCCCAATCGAGAAGCTTCCGGGCCTCGGTGGCCCTTTCCCTGGCGCTCTTCAGGCCGTTGACGACCACCACGAGGCGCTGGCCGTTCTGAACCGCGGATCCGATCAGGCCGAATCCGGCCTCGTCGATGTTACCGGTCTTGAGGCCGTCCGCGCCGATATCCATGGTCAGCAGAGGGTTGCGGTTCTGCTGGCGAATCTTGTTCCAGGTAAATTCGCGCTCGCCGAAGAACTTGTAGAGGTCGGGATAGGTTTCGATGATGTGGATGGCGAGCTTTGCGAGGTCCCGCACCGTGACCTTCTGCTCGGGATGGCCATAGCCGGTGGAATTGCGGAATGTGGAATGGGTCAGCCCGATCGCGCGGGCCCGCTCGTTCATGAGTCGGGCGAAATTCTCCTCGGTGCCTGCGATGCCCTCGGCGAGTGCAATCGCAGCATCGTTGCCCGACTGCACGATGAGGCCCCGCAGAAGGTCCTCGAGGCGCACCGTGCTGTTGACCACGGCGAACATGGACGATCCGCCGGAGCCGCCGCCACCCTTGCGCCAGGCATTTTCCGAGATCGTGAAGGTGCTGTCGAAGTTCAGGCGGCCGTTCTTGATCTCATTGAACACGACCTCCGCCGTCATGGTCTTGGCCATGCTCGCGGGCGCCGTCAGCTCGTCCGCGTTCTTCTCGAAGAGAACGGCATGGCTGTCGGCATCCATCAGGATCGCCGTCGGCGCGGCCGTCTGGAACGCCGCTTGAGCCCGTGCCCCACTCAGAGGAATCAAGGCAAGAGACAGAACCCAAAGGGCAAAAAGGATAGGATTCAGAATACGGGCAGGCATCTGATAGCGCATCGGTAACGTGTCCAGGATTTCCCCCTAGGAGACCCTGAAACTGTAGCGCGTCAATGCCAAATCAACGTTCCGTTACGATAAGCTGTGCGCCGACCCAGGCCTCGCCTATCGCATGTCCGATCCCACGGCCGCGCCGGCCGCCGTCAGCGAACGAACTTGGACTCGCCCATCGGAATGAAGCCGGTGCCCTTCTGGAAGCCTGCCCGGTTTGTCTCAGGCGAAGCATAGTACAGCCCTGCGACCACGGGGCGGGATGGCCGAAGGCCGGCCGACGCCGGGCCCCTCAAGGCTACCCCGGGGTTGACCGCTCCCGGAATGGTACCGAGATCGAAGGGACGCTCAGGGGGCAGCGGAGCATGGCTGGGGACATTGGCCGAGGCAACCCTCTGCGCATATGCAGCACCTGGCACTGCTTCGACCTCATCCTCGGCTTCATAGGTGTTGATGCCGATGGCCTCGCGCGTTGCCGGGGCCGGACGCGGAGTGGCCTGAGCGATCATGGTCGAGCCCACGTTGGTCAGACTGGCGGGCTGCCCGTCCGTCCGAAGGCTTGCCAAAAGGATACGGTCATCGCTGCCGTTGATCGACGCGCGGCCGACATACTCAACGCGAACCTTGGCGGTTCCCTTCCGATGGAAGCCGAGAGCCGCAGCGGCACGCTCGGAAACGTCGATCACGCGATTGCCGTGGAACGGACCACGGTCGTTCACGCGCACGATCATGGAATGGCCGTTCTCGAGATTGGTGACGCGGGCATAGCTCGGCAGCGGCATGGTTGTATGCGCGGCGGCGATCGAATCCCGGTCGAAAATCTCGCCATTGGCAGTCATACGGCCATGGAAGCTGGGCCCATACCAGGAAGCGAGGCCCTCGACGGGCCGGGGCGTTTCGGTTGGAACATAGGTACGCCCGGCAATGGTGTAGGGCTTGCCCACCATATTGCGACCGCCGCCCTTCGGCACCGGCGCCCCGTCAGCGATGACCTTCGGGCTCGGCGCCACGCCGTACTTGGGATCGATTCCGCCGACCTTGGAGGAGCAATTGGCAGCCGTGAGCGCGAGAGCCGCGACGCCGGCCACCCGGACGAGGACTCGAAGGTGGCGGGAGTTCCCGCTCGCCAGACCCGTTTCAGCGCGATCCCAATGCATGTTGTTTCGCATCCTTTTCTTCGCACTGCTCCTGGCGGCGTCAGAACCTGCCCCGGACGGCCAACCAAAGTGCTGCTATCCTCTTAAAAGGAGGTAAACGGCCCCGCTTGTCAATTGCAAAGCTGCCAACTTATTAACAATGTTTCATACTCCGAAAAGGGATAGTAAACGTCGAGAGTTAATGGCGCTGCTCAATGCATCGCCGCGTTGCAGCCACCTCACTAACCGTAAAAGCCTGAGCGGCCTTGCTATGATGGAAACAGCAATTCACGGCGAATCCTGACCTTTTCACCAGGAATGCCGGTGCTCCATTTCCCGTAACCGCCGGCGAGCACAATCCTCCAGGACGCCGCGTGGTCCTGTGGTTTATGTTGACGGATGCGGGCTCGCAGCCTTAGAGAACCCATGGACCACATCCGAGGGGCGCCTCGGACTCTGCTGGAGAGGTGGCCGAGTGGTTTAAGGCAGCGGTCTTGAAAACCGCCGTGGGTGCAAGCCCACCGTGGGTTCGAATCCCACCCTCTCCGCCATAGTCTTCCGCGAAACTGCTGATACTATTGTAGAAATTTGCCGTTCTACAGATGTGGCCCGAACATCGGCCCTAACAGCGGAGCACTGGTTTGCTTCGCGGCATGGTTACGAAACGCCAAACATATGGTCCGATAAGCGTACCCTTGCGGAAGTTCGGCGTACTTCCGGGATGTGCCAATCAGAGACATTCCGGCCTCACCACGCTGATCGCAGGAAACTCCCCCAGGTCATTGTGATTGCCGCTCAAGGTCCCTTCGTCACTGAACGAGCGATACACAAGATCATTCCATGACAGTAGTGGATGATTACACCCTGCGAGTTGATCCGCAGACCTCTGTCCCGAGGGGGTAGAAGGCTGGCGCCTGGTGGGCCTTGGGAGTATCCTGCTCATCGCTATCCCAGTTCCGCCAAACGCGGTCTGCGCCAGAGCCTGGGGAGGTGACCATGCCTGATGTCACATGGGCGATCAAAGGGCGCGAGTTCATCCATTGCAGTTGCGACTATGGCTGCCCCTGCCAGTTCAATGCCCGGCCAACCCACGGCCACTGCCATGCCGTGGCCGGGTTCGAGATCACGGAGGGCCATCACGGCAATACAAAGCTCGATGGCCTCAAGATTGCCTGTGTCCTTGCCTGGCCAGGCGCGATCCATGAGGGGCGAGGCCACGCAACGCCCATTGTCGATGAGCGGGCGACCCCAGAGCAGCGAGAGGCGCTCCTGCGCATCATGAGCGGTGAGGACACGGAGCCTGGAGCCACCTTCTTCCAGGTATTTGCCACGACCTACGAGAAGGTGAACGATCCGATCTTTGCCCCGATCGACCTCACGATCGATATCGATGGCCGCACGGCGCACCTCCGGGTGCCGGGCGTGATCGACGCCCGGGGCGAGCCGATTCTCAATCCAGTCACGGGTCAGCCGCACCAGGCGCGGATCAATCTCCCGAACGGCTTCGAATACACCGTGGCCGAGATCGGCCGGGGCTGGGGAACGGCAACGGGTGCCATCGAACTCAATATGGAAGACTCCCACGCCCACTTCGCTCATCTTCACATGACAGGGTCCGGCGTGGTGCGGCCAGCCCCATGACGGATGCAACCCTCGACCTCGTGCTGCGGCGGGACCGTATGGTGGTCTTGGCTGCGCTCGGTGCCCTTGCCGCGCTGGCCTGGGCTTATGTCCTTTGGCTTGCCACCCAGGAGGCCGGTCATGCGGCGATGGCCGACATGTCGGGGATGGGAATGTCGGGAATGGATATGGCTGAAATGGCCGGACCGAGTCTGCACGCCTGGGGGGCCGCCGAGTTCGGGTTCATGTTCGTCATGTGGACCGTCATGATGGTCGGCATGATGCTGCCGTCGGCGGCTCCGATGATCCTGATATACGCGGGTGTGGCCCGTCAGGCTCAGGCTCGTCATCAGCCGTTTGCCGCCACGGCCTGGTTCGCGGGGGGCTACCTCCTCGCTTGGACCATCTTCGCTCTCGTTGCCACGCTGGTGCAATGGGCGCTCGAGCAAGCTCTCGTGCTGACCCCGATGATAAAAACCGCAAGCACCGCTCTTGGTGGCGTGATCCTGATCGCTGCGGGCGTTTACCAGTGGACGCCGCTCAAGGACGCCTGCCTGTCGCAATGCCAATCCCCGCTCCTCTTCATTCAGCGACATGGTGGGATTCGCCGTGAGCCTCAGGCGGCGCTCAGGCTCGGGATGGAGCATGGTCTTTACTGCATTGGGTGCTGCTGGGCGCTGATGGCGCTGCTTTTCGTGGGTGGGGTGATGAACGTGCTATGGATCGCCGGCATCGCGATCCTCGTCCTCGTCGAGAAGATCACCCCAGCGGGATGGTGGATCGCACGGATCACAGGAGCAGCCTTTGTCGGTGCAGGCGCATGGCTCCTGGCCCTCGCATCGTGACCCATAGGCCATTCGGAACACCCCATGGAGGAACTTCCGGTTTGGAGGCCCAAACTCACGTTCCTGGCCAGAGCAGACGCTGGGCCTAGTTTCCAGAAATGCCCAGACCAGCCATTCCCAATTCTCCCGTCGCCGAGCCGGTCATCGCCCTCGACCACCACGTCGCCGAGGTTGATGCCGATCCGGAACACGATGCTGCGCTCGGCAGACACATCGGCCTGCCGCTCGGCCACGCCCTCACCGGAGTTCGCGTGATCGGAGCCCGCGCTTCGGCACCTCCACCTGTTATCATTGCGAGCGTCCGCTTCAGCGAGGATTGCATCCTCCGAGCTGAGACGCCTTACGCGTCCCCTTTGTTGGTCAGGGTTTCTCCGGATCGACGCTCATAGACGGGCGTCCCGCGATACTCGGGAAAATGGACAGGACGATCGGCCTATGCGCCGCATCAGTTCGCAAGGACAATGACACCAAAGTCACCGACCCGCCGGAATCCAAGAGCCTCGTAGGAGCGTCGAGCCACAGGATTCTCTGTGAAAAGCACCGCCCGCGTTACGCCGTCCTGTTCCGCGACACGGAGCGCACCGGCGACCACCCGTCGGGCGTAGCCACGCCCACGCAGCGCAGACGGCGTCCAGACGCCTCCAATCTGCACATGGTCGCGGACCCGCGCATTGTGCGTGCACAAAGAGACAGCGGTGCCATTGACCTCCAATAGGAAGGCTTCTCCACGCTGGACATGTCCCTCTATCGCGTGGGCAGCAAATGTCCGCGTTGCGTCGGCCTCCGGTAAGCCCGTACACTCGACCTCGTAGCCAAGGCGCCACTCCCGCAGCAGATCAAGGTCCTCCTTCTCCGCTCGGCGACACGAGACGTGGTCCGACCCGAGAGGCTTCGGGACAATGAGATCGGAAAGGTTCAGGGCGAACAGATCCTCATGGGAGCGCCGGTGCACAGCGGGAGAACCCAGCCCCATGTGCGCTGCCTCCACCTGAGGCCAAGGCCCGCCGAGGGCGGCAAGCGGCCGTCCGGTCGCCTCAGCAGCCATTCTCACAAGAGCCACGGGTCCCTCTGGCGCTTGCAAGTACATGTTCCCGTTCCAGGAATGCATGGCAACGCCGTCAACCTGTCCATTCTTCAGGGCGATCGCATAGGTGCCCTGAAGCGGCTTACCCTCATCAACAAGGCCAGCCCGCGCCAGAAACGAGCGCAGGAACAATGAGCTGTCAGCATGCTGGGTCAGGAATGCTTCAATCCGCCTCTCATCGCCGGATTGCGCGAGGCGGATTACAGTGCAGCCCATTCTCGGACCTCTCCTCTCCCAAGCAGGCCGGAGGTTAGTCTCTCTCGCGCGGACGTGCACCGGGGCATGAGAGGTACGAGTTGCCATGGATAATTTTACAGCGGCGCGGAATTCGGGAATGTCGACTTCGGGTCAGGCAGAATGTTCCCTTGCTCATCAGGACATTGCAGAGCGGACCTTCGGCCTGCTTCCACCCCATGCCGGAGGCGGACCTTCGACAGCAGGACTTTCTGCTAGATTTTTGATAGATTGGGCGGGCTTATTAGGCGAACGACAGTTCCGAACTTCGGGAGGCTCCCATGGTTCTCAAGCGCCTCTTCAGTCTCGCTGTCGGTTGCCTTTCCTGGATCCATTTCAGCAACGCTGCCGAACTGGTGAAGTTCGAGAGCGCCCCTGTTCCAGGGCAGTCCGCAGGTGGAGCGCCCGCCGAAGAGAGAGTGGCGCCTGCCCTGTTCAAGAACTTCGAGCCCATCTCAGCCATGCTGGACAAGACGACGTTCCCGGAATGGCTCGAGTCAGCCCCCAGAACGCCGAGATGGCAGCGGCTCAGGTGAAGGATTTCCTTGCCCAGCACCTCAAACCGTAGCCGATGAGGGAGATCCGGAATGAGCCAAGCCATTCCATCGACGATCCTTGTCGAGGATGACCGGATCAGTGGAACCCCGATCTTCGACCCTCAAGGCCGCCGGATTGGCAGGCTCGAGCGACTGTACCGGGAAGCATCGGACGGACACCTCGTCTTTGCCGACGTTGCCGTGGGTGGCTTCTTCAAGATCGGCACGCGCTGCTACGTGTTCCCGTGGGAGAACCTTGCCTTCGACTCCGCCCTGCACGGGTACCGCGTCAGCCAAGCCGAAGTGGACCAGATCGCCCGCATCGACAAACCCTTCGTATCACCCAAACGGCTCCTTCACGGCAGGTGGTAGCGGACGCCCTGGCTGGACACGGTGCTTGCGGACCTGCCCATGACCCTTATCGGGTGGATGACGCACGGCGTGACAGGCCCTGCAGCAATGCCTTCGCTCTTCGCAGATCGTTGACGTCGAAACCTTCGCTGAACCAGCCATGGATGGGCCCCAGGAGATCATGGGCCTCTGCCTGCCGCCCGTGCTCGCGCAGCATCTGCGCCAGATCGCAGGCGGCTCGCAGCGCCCACATCCGAGCCCCCTGCTCCTGCGCGACTTCCAGGGCCTTGCGGTAGCTCTGTTCGGCCATGTCCGTGTTCTGCATTTGCAGGAGCAGCCCGGCGCGGGTGCGGTGCAACTCGGCATCGAAGAACTGGCTGCCCGTTTCCTCAGCCCAGGCCAAGGTTTCATGAATGACCTGCAATCCCTCCTCAGGGGAGCCGCAACGACCGTAGGCCCGGGCCAGTACGCCGTTGTGGAGCGATCGTGCAAAGCCCGGCTGCGGGTGCCGACGCTTGTACTCCATTTGCTCGGGGTCGTTATGCAGCGCCACCGCCACAAGCCGCTCGCGCCAGGTCACCTGTCGCCGTAGCCCGGAGAGACCCCACTCCGTCGTGAGGGCCATCGTCGCTTGGTTGGCTCTGCAGACCCCGTCCCAGTCATCCATCAGTTCAGCCAAGTGCCCCGACATATGGGTCGCATGAGCGGTACTCAGGTGGTGCCCGCCGCGATGGCCGGCGGTGATCGCGGCGGCCACCGCCTGCCGAGCGCGGTCCGGGTAGCCCCTGACCCACAGCACGCAGCCCCCGATGACCAGCAGATGTGGACCAGGGTCGTCGAGCAGTTCGATCAAGGTCTCCGGCCAGGGCCCCTCCTCGTACAGGCTCAACCCACGCTCAAAATGCTCCTGGGCCTCTGGGAACTTTCCGAGCTTGTAGCGGGCATTCAGCAGGGACCGGTGGCCGTCAACCAAAGGACCTCGACCCTTTCGTGCCTCACCCAAAGCCAGGAGTTCAAGACCGATCGCTTCAGCTGTGCGCAGCTCCGCTTCGACCACGTGAAAGCCAAAGAGGCCGCCGAGGATGGGGTGCAGCAACCGATCATCACCGAGTTTCGCACACAAGCTGCGCGCCCGGTACAATGCGCTCCCAACCTCCTTTACCGCCCATCCCTTGACCTGGCTGGACCATCAAGCAGGCTAGAAGGGCCGTCGGGATGGTTGACCACCGGAATACCCGAGCGAGGATGGTCTCGATCATGCTCATTGCCGCCTCCTCCCAAGAGGGCGTCTTGTGGTTCCCAATGGGGACTGCCCCGGTTAGACGATCGCGTTGCGTCGGGACGCTTCGCGGAACCACGCGGCGCTCATCTTGGGCGTCCGCTTCTGCGTCTTGAAATCTACATGCACCATGCCGAACCGGTCGCCGTAGCCGTTGATCCATTCGAAATTGTCCATCGAGCTCCAATAGAAGCTGCCTTTCAGCGGAATGCCTTCGGCTGTTGCGCGCTGCTGCCAGAGCATGCCGTTTCTGAGGTATGTCAGCCGGTCCGTGTCGTAGATGTTGCCGTCAGCGGAGACGTCGTCCTTCGCGGCGCAGCCGTTCTCGGTGATGTAGATCTCCTTCGGCTTCCAGATCGCATGCAGCAGCCGCGGCGACCAGTACTGCGACTCCGGCACAAGCCGGTGCCAATCCGAGAACATCTTCGGCTGCGACAAGGCGAACGGCACTTCTCGGAAGCCGCCTGGCTCGCTTGACGCCGCGACGAGCATGGTAGGGATGTAAACATTGATACCGACGAAATCGACCGGCGCGCCGATGAGCTGCATCTCGCTGTCGGTGAACTTCGGTGCGTCCTTACCCGCCGACTTCAGATAGGCCTCATCGTACCGTCCCTCCAGCATCGGCACGAAGAAATAACGGTTCAGCTCCCGGGTCGCTGCCTCCGCCGCTTTCACATGCTCGGGCGAGTCGACGATTGGGATCGCGTGCGGCATGTTCTCGGCCGGCCCCACCTTCGTCCCGGCGCGCCCCATGGCGCGGACCGCCTGCACAGCCAATCCGTGTCCGAGGAGCGCGTTGTGGCGCACCTGGTTGAGCGGCCCGTCTTCCAGGAGGATGCCCGGAGCCGCCATCAGGCGCACGGTCTTGCCTTGTACGTGCAGCTCGACGCCGCGGTAGGCAGTTTCAGTGACCTGCTTGAACTCGTTGATCGTGAAGAAGTGACGGACCCGGTCGCTGAGCGTTTTCGCCATCACGCCGGCATACTCACCGAACGCTTTCGCGCACTCGGCCGACTGCCAACCGCCGACTTTATCCTGCAACGCCTGCGGCAGGTCCCAGTGATAGAGCGTCGCGAAGGGCTCGATACCGGCGGCCCTCAACTCGTCGACGAGACGGTCGTAGAAATCGAGTCCCTTCGGGTTGGGCTGGCCGGTT
>Ga0180217_1001349_pt1 | contig 27644 bp, 25 predicted proteins | sample eDN3rd37CBELigOP_FD_128521 | JGI IMG/M metagenome (GOLD analysis project Ga0180217, IMG submission 128521) | Enriched Organic Plus compost microbial communities from Emeryville, California, USA - eDNA 3rd pass 37_C BE-Lig OP (version 2) (version 2) ... | reverse complement strand
CCGACGCTGCGAGACCTGCCAGAGGTCGCCGAGGCTGCCGAGACGGGCGGCTTGTCGCTGCGGCACCTCAAGCACTTCACCTATGCGGTCAAGCACGTGGGTCTGGAACCGACCCGCGAGGTGCTGCCCGAGATGATCGACCTCGCGCTACGCGCCGAACCAGCCACCCTGCGCATGGTGACCCGCAAGCTGCGCGAGGCGGTCTACCCCGACTCGCTGGATGAGGCCTGGATCGACGGCATGGCCCGCGAAGGCATCTGTCTCAACGCGGTCCCCGACGGATTCCACGTGACCGGGTTCCTCAGCTCCACCACGGGCGCGAAGCTCAAGACACTGCTGCAGTCCCTGTCCGCACCGGCCGGCGCCAACGACCCCCGCTCCCCGGCCCAGCGTCGGGTCGACGGGCTCGACACGCTGGTCACCAAGACCCTCGAAGCCGGGCTACCCGGCGACCAAGGCGTCCGCCCTCACGTGAAAGTCACCGTCGACGCCGAGATGCTCGCCACGAGCACCGGCACCGCCGAGCTCCTCGGCTTCGGCCCCATCGGCGTGCGCCAAGCTCAAGAGGTCCTCTGCGACGCCACCATCACCCCCGTCGTGGTCGAACGCTCCGGCAAGACGCTGAAGGTCCAGCGTCTCGGCAGGTCGATGCGCAGGGCCTCCAGCGCCCAGCGGTCGATGATCGAAGTCCAGCAGCAGCATGAATGTGCAGCACCCGGCTGTCGCGCGCCGGTCGTACACGTCCATCACGTGATCTGGTGGTCCAAAGGCGGCCGGACCGACCTGGACAACCTGATCGGTCTGTGTCCCCGCTGCCACCGATCCGTCCACGCCGGCACGCTGATCATCGACCCGACCACCCACGAGTTCCAGAACAACCGCGGGCTCAGGCTCGCGGGGTCGGACCCACGCGACCGCCCCCGCCGAAGATTCACCCCCGAGCGAGTCAGACGGGCCCAGATCCGCGACCGACGACACCGGTCTGCGGTCTCACGAAGCTGAGCCGTCACAGTCCCTCTTCGATCAGCTTCTGGACTCGTGGCCGGACGTCGTCGGGCCGGTAGCTCCTGATCGGGATGAAGAGCGCCACCGCGATTCCCACCGCTGCGACGCATGCAGCGATCGAGAAGCCGGCGTGGAACGCCGATTCCGTGGGGACCTCGTGCCCTCCGGATACCCGGGTCATGCTCGTCAGCAGGACGCCGAGCACCGCGCTCGCGCTCGACGTGCCGACCGAACGCATCAGCGTGTTCAACCCGTTGGCAGCCGCGGTCTCGTGGACGGGGACCACGGCCATGATGAGTGCCGGCATCGCCGCGTACGCCAGTCCGACGCCTGCCCCGTTGACGGCCGAGACGATCACCAGCTGCCAGACCTCGGACATGAAGAACGACGCACCCGTGTAGCCCATCGCGATGATCGTCAGGCCGCTGACCAACGTCACCTTCGGGCCCAGCGTCGTCGACAACCGGCCGGCCACCGGCGAGAGCAGCATCATCACGAAGCCACCCGGAGCCAGGCACAGCCCTGCCACGAAGATCGATTGTCCTAGTCCGTATCCGGTCGATGCCGGCGCCTGCAGCAGCTGCGGAAGGATCAGGTGGTTCGCGAACATCGAGAATCCGGCCAGCACCGATGCGAGGTTCGTCAGCAGCACCGGACGGGACGCCGAGACCGCGATGTCGACCATCGGATGATCGGTGCGGGCCTCGAACGCGACCCAGCCGATCAGCACCACGGCGCTGGCCACCAGCATGCCGATCACGAGCGGACTGTCCCAGCCCCAGGTGCCACCCTTGGTGATCGGCACCAGGAACAACGACAGCCCCAGCGACAACCCGAGCGCGCCGACGGCGTCGAAGCGGCCGGGATCCTTGACCGGAGACTCGGGGACGAACGCGACGATGCCGACCAAGGCGATGGCGCTGACCGCTGCGGCCGCGCCGAACATGATGTGCCAGTCGAACGTCTGCGCCACGTAGGCCGACACCGGCAGCGCGATGGAGGCGCCCGCTCCGAGCGTGGCGCTGATCAGCGCGATCGCGGTCGGCACGCGTTCGGGCCGTAGCTCGTCGCGCAGGATGCTGATGCCCAAGGGGACGACGCTGGTGGCGGCGCCCTGCAGGACTCGTCCGACGATGAACAGGGGCAACCAGCTGGTCAGCGCGCAGATGATGCTGCCGACACCCAGCGTCACGACGCAGATGATCAGCATCCGGCGCTTGCCGTACATGTCACCGAGCCGACCACTGATCGGCGTGGTGATCGCGGCCGACAACAAGGTCGCCGTGATGACCCACGAGGCGTTGCTCGCCGACGTGTCCAACAGCTCGGGCAGCTCGCTGATCAACGGGATCACGATGGTCTGCATCAAGGCAGCCAGGATGCCGGTGAACGCCAAGATGGCGACGATGATGCGGCCGCGTCGAGCACTCGCCCACGGTCGCTGTGACCAGGAGATTCTGCCGCTCTTCATCTGTTCGTGCACCCGCCCTCCGTTGAGCACCCTATCCGGGGTGACCCACGCGCGCCGACGTCATAGGCTGGATCCCTTGACACAGGAGGGAACGCGTGTGACCACCCGCACCGCCGACGAGTCGCTGAGAAGCCTGCTCTCGGGCCTGCCCGGGGTCGACCAGGTGGGCCTGGAGGCGCGCGCTGCGAGCCTGGGCACCCGGTCGATCAAGACCGACTCGAAGAAGTGGGCCATCGACCTGGCCATCTCGATGGTCGACCTGACGACGCTCGAGGGCGCGGACACCCCCGGCAAGGTGCGTTCGCTGGCCAGCAAGGCTCGCGTGCCCGATCCGAGTGATCCCACGTGTCCGTCGACTGCCGCCGTGTGCGTCTACCCCGATCTGGTCGCCGTGGCGAAGGAAGCGCTCGGCACCCCTGCGCCGTCCGGACGCCCCATCAACGTCGCCGCCGTCGCGACGGCCTTCCCGTCGGGCCGAGCGGCGCTCGACATCAAGCTCGCCGACACCCGTGACGCCGTCGAGGCCGGGGCCGACGAGATCGACATGGTCATCGACCGTGGGGCGTTCCTGGCCGGCGACTACACCCGCGTGCACGAGGAGATCGTGGCGGTCAAGGAGGCCTGCACCCGCGCCGACGGGACGCGCGCTCACCTGAAGGTCATCTTCGAGACCGGCGAGCTGCAGACGTACGACAACGTGCGCAAGGCGTCGTGGCTGGCGATGGACGCAGGCGCCGACTTCATCAAGACCAGCACCGGCAAGGTCCAACCCGCAGCGACACTGCCGGTCACGTTGCTGATGCTCGAAGCCGTGCGCGACTACCGCTTGGCCACCGGCACCCAGGTCGGGGTCAAACCGGCCGGCGGCATCCGCACCAGCAAGGACGCCATCAAGTACCTGGTGGTCGTCAACGAGATCGCCGGCGAGGACTGGCTCACCCCGGACTGGTTCCGCTTCGGCGCCTCAAGCCTGCTCAACGACCTGTTGCTGCAGCGCCAGAAGATGACGACCGGCGCCTACTCCGGTCCCGACTACGTGACGCTGGACTGAGGGGAATCATGACCAAGTTCGAGTACTCACCCGCGCCGGAGTCGCGCGCCATCGTCGACCTGAAGAGCTCGTACGGACTGTTCGTCGACGGTGAGTTCGTCGACGGGACGGGCGGGGTGTTCAAGACCATCAGCCCCGCGACCGAGGAGGTCCTGGCCGAGGTCAGCGAGGCGTCCGCCGCCGACGTCGACCGTGCAGTCAAGGCCGCGCGCAAGGCGTTCGCCGCGTGGTCCGCCCTACCGGGGCGTGAGCGTGCCAAGTACCTGTACCGGATCGCCCGCCTCGTCGCCGAGCGCAGCCGCGAGTTCGCCGTGCTCGAGACGCTCGACAACGGCAAGCCGATCAAGGAGACCCGCGACGTCGACATCCCGCTGGTCTCGCAGTGGTTCTTCTACTACGCCGGGTGGGCCGACAAGCTGGCGTACGCGGGCCTGGGGCCGAACCCGAAACCGCTCGGTGTCGCCGGGCAGGTGATCCCGTGGAACTTCCCGCTGATGATGCTGGCGTGGAAGATCGCGCCGGCCCTGGCAGCGGGCAACACCGTTGTGCTCAAGCCAGCCGAGACGACGCCGCTGACCGCGTTGCTGTTCGCCGAGGTCTGTCAGCAGGCCGACCTGCCGCCGGGCGTCGTCAACATCGTGACCGGCGCCGGTGAGACGGGCCAGGCTCTCGTCCAGCACCCCGGCATCGACAAGGTCGCGTTCACCGGCTCGACGGCCGTGGGCAAGGCGATCGCGCGCGCGATCGCCGGGACGAGCAAGAAGGCGACCCTCGAGCTGGGCGGCAAGGCCGCGAACGTGGTGTTCGACGACGCACCGATCGATCAAGCGGTGGAAGGCATCGTCAACGGCATCTTCTTCAACCAGGGCCACGTGTGCTGCGCGGGTTCGCGGCTGCTGGTCCAGGAAAGCGTCTACGACGAGGTGCTGGACAAGCTCAAGCGCCGGATGGCCACGCTGCGGCTGGGCGACCCGCTGGACAAGAACACCGACATCGGCGCGATCAACTCCGCCGAGCAGCTGGCGCGCATCAAGGCGTTGGCCGAGATCGGGGACGCCGAAGGAGCCGACCGGTGGTCGGCGCCGTGCGAGTTGCCGACGAACGGCTTCTGGTTCGCGCCCACCATCTTCACCGGCGTGTCCCAGGCGCACCGCATCGCCCGCGAGGAGATCTTCGGCCCCGTCCTGTCGGTGTTGACCTTCCGCACGCCCAGCGAGGCCGTCGAGAAGGCCAACAACACCCCTTATGGCTTGTCGGCCGGGGTGTGGACCGAGAAGGGCTCGCGCATACTCGCGATGGCCGACCGGTTGCGTGCCGGAGTCGTGTGGGCCAACACGTTCAACCAGTTCGATCCGGCTTCGCCGTTCGGCGGCTACCAGGAGTCCGGTTACGGGCGCGAGGGTGGCCGTCACGGACTGGCCGCCTACCTGGAAGGGAGTCCGGCATGAGCGAGCGCCAGCGAGTGAACATCCAGACACCTCATGCCGCTGCTCCTACCCTTCTACCTCAAGGAGCTGCGGCATGAGCGAGCGCCAGCGAGTGAACATCCAGACCCCTCATGCCGCTGCTCCTATCCTTCTGCTTCAAGGAGCTGCGGCATGAGCGAGCGGGTCGAGGTCAAGAAGACCCACAAGCTGTTCATCGGGGGCGCCTTCCCCCGCTCGGAGTCGGGCCGTACCTTCGAGGCCACCGACGCCAAGGGCCGGTTCCTGGCCAACATGGCCAAGGGATCTCGCAAGGACGCCCGCGACGCCGTACGGGCGGCGCGTGCGGCACAACCCAGTTGGGCCGCGCGGACGCCGTACAACCGGGGGCAGATCGTCTATCGCGTCGCCGAGGTCATGGAGGACCGCCGCGAACAGCTGGTCGAGCAGCTGCGTGCAGTCGGGTCGACTCCGAAGCAGGCATCCACGACGGTGGACCTGACGATCGACCGCATCGTCTGGTACGCCGGCTGGGCCGACAAGTACGTGCAGGTGCTGGGCAACGCCAACCCGGTGTCGTCGCCGTTCTTCAACCTCTCGAGCCCTGAACCGACGGGTGTCGTGGCGGTGCTGGCACCCGAAGACCCGCTGCTCGGGCTGGTCGAGACCACCGTCGCAGCCGTGGTCACAGGAAACACCGTCGTGGCTGTCGCCGACCTCACCGCGCCGATCCCGGCGGTGACGTTCGCCGAGATCCTCGCGACCTCCGACGTGCCCGGTGGAGTCGTCAACATCCTGACTGGTGATGCGGCCGAGATCGGCCCGTGGCTGGCCTCCCACCTCGACGTCGACGGGATCGACCTGGCCGGCGCCGGCGACAACGCGACCGATCTGGAAGTCGCCGCCGCCGAGAACCTCAAGCGCGTCCGTCGGCCGGCCGATCAGAAATGGGCGGCCGAGCCCGATCTGTCGCGGCTGGCGCAGTGGACCGAGACCAAGACGGTCTGGCACCCCATTGGCGTGTGAGGCAACCACCGGTCGCCGACGCGAGGCACGAGACCGAGACGGCACCGGGATAGCCGGTTCGCCCGACCCCATGACCTCACCAGCACCAAGCAGCCGGCTACCGACATGGGTGTGGTGATCCTGGCCGGTCCGTCCGGTTCGGGAAAATCTCATCTGGTCCGCAAGCTGGGATGGTCGGTGCTGCGGCTCGACGACTTCTATCGCGACGTCGGCGATCCTGGGCTACCCATGTCGTCTCTGGGCATTCCCGACTGGGACGACCCGCGGTCGTGGAACGGCGCTGCTGCGGTTGCCGCGATCGTCGAGCTGTGTCGGCACGGGTCGGCGCAAGTGCCCACCTACGACATCGCCCGGTCGCGCGCCGTCGGAACCCACGTCGTGACGACCGACGGGCGACCGTTGATCGCCGAAGGCCTGTTCGCGCCACAGATCGTCGCTGCTTGCCGCGACGCCGGCGTATTGGACCACGCGATCTGCCTGCGCCGCAACCGCTACATCACCTTCGTGCTGAGGCTCGCACGCGACCTGCGCGAGGGCCGCAAGTCACCGCTGACACTCGTGCGTCGTGGCTGGCGGCTGTTGAGGGACGAGCCCGAGATCATCGCCGATGCGGTCGCCCAGGGTTGCGTGCCGATGCACCCCCGAGATGCCTACGCGTTGCTGAGCTCGGCGTAGGCCGGTTTGATCACGTCGTTGATCAGCACCAGACGCTGGTCGAACGGCAAGAAGGCGCTCTTCATGGCGTTGACCGTGAACCAGCGCAGGTCGTCGATGTCGTAGTCGAACGCCTCGACGAGCAGCGCCATCTCGCGGCTCATCGACGTACCGCTCATCAAGCGGTTGTCGCAGTTGACCGTGACGCGAAATCCCAGGTCCTTCAACGGACCGATGGGGTGGTCGGCGACCGACGTCATGTTCGGCACGGCAGCGGTCTGCAGGTTCGACGACGGGCACATCTCCAGCGGGATCCGCCGGTCCCGGATGTATGCCGCGAGGCGGCCCAGCTTCGGCCCTCCGGGCGCGTGGAAGTCGATGTCGTCGACGATCCGGACGCCGTGGCCGAGTCGGTCCGCACCGCAGCGCTGCACCGCCTGCCAGATCGACGGCAGGCCGAACGCTTCTCCCGCGTGGATCGTGAAGTGCGCGTTCTCGCGGCGCAGGTATTCGAAGGCTTCCAGGTGCAGGATCGGCGGATAGCCGTCCTCGGCGCCGGCGATGTCGAAGCCCGCGACGCCCCGATCGCGGTACTCCACGACCAGCTTGGCGATCTCGACGCCATGAGTCGCGTGGCGCATGGCCGTCAGGAGCTGTCCGACGACGATCGGTCGTCCGGCGCGCTCGGAGTCGGCTCGGCCTTCGTCGATGCCGGCCTGGACGGCCTCGACGGCGTCACGCAGCGACAGTCCCGCCGACCGGTGTTGTTCGGGAGCCCAGCGCAGCTCGGCGTACACGACGCCGTCGGCGGCCAGGTCGAGCACGGACTCGCGTGCGACCCGCGCGAGGTCCTCGGGTCGCTGCATCACCGCGACGGTGTGCGTGAAGGTCTCCAGGTAGCGCTCCAACGAACCGGAGTTCGACGCGGCGGCGAACCAGTCCCCCAGCTGATCGGCAGGTGCCGGCAACTGGTGGCCGATCTCGGCGGCGATCTCGGCGACGGTGTCGGGGCGGACCCCGCCGTCCAGGTGTTCGTGCAGCGCGACCTTGGGGGCGCGTCGGATCAGGTCAGGGTCGAGGTTCACGCCCTCATCGTGACACGGGGAGCCCGGTCACGAGGACATCAGGATCGTCAACGTCTCGGCGATGCAGGCGGGCTTGTCCTCGCCCTTGATCTCGATCGTGTGCTGGAGCGTGACCTGCTGGCCGTGGTCGGTGTCCTTGACCTCCAGGACCTGCACCCGGTTGCGAATCTTGCTGTTGACCCGAACCGGGTTGATGAAACGCACCTTGTTCATGCCGTAGTTGACGCGCGCCACGTTGCCGGCGAACGCGTACACCTGGGCACCGAGGAACGGGATCATCGACAACGTCAGGTAGCCGTGAGCCACGGTCGCTCCGAACGGCCCTTCCGCGGCGCGCTCGGGGTCGATGTGGATCCACTGGCGGTCGCCCGTCGCGTCGGCGAACATGTCGATCCGCTCCTGGCTGATCGTGACCCACTCGCTGACGCCGAGCTCTTCGCCGGCTGCCGCTGCGATCTCCTGGCTGTCGTTGAGGACACGCATGTCCCACATTTCCTTTCCATCGGCCCGCGCCGGGGCCACGCCTTCTCAGTGCTTGATGGTGTCGATCACGACCGAGTGTTGAACCGGCGCCTCCGCACCGATCTGGTACCCACCTTCGAGGGCCTCGATCGCGCGCTCGAACCGCTCCGGGGTGTCCGTGTGCAGCGTGAGCAAGGGCTGACCTGCAGTGATGCGATCACCTGGCTTGGCATGCATCACGACACCAGCAGTTGCCTGAACGGTCTCGCCCGGGCGCGAACGTCCCGCGCCCAACCTCCACGCTGCCACACCGACCGAAAACGCATCGAGGCGGGTCAGTGTGCCGTCGGTCGACGCGACGACGTCGTGCGTGTGCTTCGCGACCGGGAGCGGTGCGTCGGGGTCGCCGCCCTGGGCTCGGATCATCGCCTTCCAGACGTCCATGGCACGTCCTGATGCCAGGACATCGGCGGGATCGATGGCGTCCCTTCCCGCCGCCGCGAGCATCTCACGCGCCAGCGCCACGGTCAGCTCCACGACGTCGGACGGGCCACCACCGGCGAGCACCTCGACCGACTCGGCGACCTCGCAGGCGTTCCCGGCGGTCCGACCGAGCGGCGTGGCCATGTCGGTCAGGAGCGCGACGGTCGTGACGCCGGCGTCGGTGCCCAGCGCCACCATCGTCTCGGCGAGCTCTCGGGCGTCGGCCTCGTGCTTCATGAACGCGCCCGACCCGACCTTGACGTCGAGCACCAGGGCGCCGGTTCCCTCGGCGATCTTCTTGCTCATGATCGAGCTGGCGATCAGCGGGATCGCCTCGACCGTGCCGGTGACGTCGCGCAACGCATACAGCTTCTTGTCCGCGGGAGCCAGACCCGAACCGGCCGCGCAGATCACGGCGCCGATGTCCTCCAGCTGGGCGAACATCTCCTCGTTGGACAGGTCGGCGCGCCAGCCGGGGATCGCTTCGAGCTTGTCCAACGTGCCGCCGGTGTGCCCCAGCCCCCGGCCCGACAGCTGCGGGACCGCGACGCCGCAGGCCGCGACCAGGGGTGCGAGCGGCAGGGTGATCTTGTCCCCCACGCCCCCCGTCGAGTGCTTGTCGGCCGTCGGCCAGGACAGCGCTGAGAAGTCCATCCGCTCGCCGCTGGCGATCATGGCGGCGGTCCACCGCGAGATCTCGCGACGCTCCATCCCGTTGAGCAAGATCGCCATAGCCAGCGCCGACATCTGCTCGTCCGCCACGACGCCCCGCGTGTACGCATCGACGACCCAGTCGATCTGCGCATCGCTCAACGCGTGCTTGTCCCGTTTCGCCGCGATGATCTCCACCGCATCGAACTGCTCAGCCACGACGCCCCCACCCCCGCTCGCGAGTCACTGATTCCCGCTCGCGAGTCACAGACATCCCCATCAAGTGACTCCTCGGCGGGAACGAGTGACTCATCAGCGGGGTCATCCTGTCACCTCGATGGCCTGGTAGCCGCGCAGCACCCACGTGGGGCGGCGCGGGGCCGAGCCGGTGAGCTCGAGGGTGGGGAATCGGTCGAGCAGCGCCTGGAGGCTGATCTGCAGCTCCATCCGCGCCAGCGGCGCACCGAGACAGAAGTGCAGACCCATCCCGAAGCCGACGTGCGGATTGGGGTCTCGTGCGACATCGAAGGTGTCGGCGCGGTCGAACACGTCGGGATCGCGGTTCGCCGAACCCATCAGGCACGCCACCTTCTGGCCCGCCTCGATCGTCTGGCCGGCCACCTCGACCTCGGCGGTGGCGGTGCGCTCGAACAGCTGCAGTGGAGCGTCGAAGCGGATCAGCTCCTCCAAGGCCGTCTCCACCGACACCTCTCCCGACGTCACCCGATCCCGCTGGTCGGGGTGGCTCAGCAACGCGTGAAGGCCGTTGCCGAACACGTTGACCGAGGCCTCGTGCCCTGCGTTCAGCAGCAGCACGACGGACGCGACGAGCTCGTCGTCGCTGAGCTTCGCCCCGGCGTCGCGTTCTCTGAGCAGGTCGGTGATCAGGTCCTCCCCCGGATTCTTGCGCCGGTGGGCGATGGCGTCGGCGACGTAGGAGGAAAACGCCACGGAAGCCTCGACGGCGGCCGCACGAGTCGCGTCGTCGACGTCCGGTTCGTACATGTGCACGATCGCCTGCGACCAGTCGCGCAACGAGGCGTGGTCAGAACGTGGGACGCCCAGCATGTCGGCGATCACGAAGACCGGCATCGGCTCGGCGTACCGGCCGAGCACGTCGAACGTCCCGCTGAGGTCGCTGACCATCTCGGCAGCGAGCGACTCGATGCGGGGGCGCATCCGCTCGATGTGCCCACGACCGAACGCTCCCGCCACGAGCCGGCGCAGTCGGGTGTGCTCAGGTGGCTCGTTCTCCATCATCTGGTTCTTGTGCAGGTCATTGAACGGCTTCATCTGCTCGACCGGCTCGTGGTCGACCCAGATCCGCCCCAGCGCCCGGTTGCGCAACGTCTGCGACACCGCGTCGTGGGTCGTGGCCAGCCATCGCCCCGTCGGCTCGTGCCACACGATCGGGCCGGCAGCACGCAGCTGGGCCAACGCGTCGTACGGGTCGGCGACGAACGCCGGGTCGGTCAGGTCCAGGGAAGAAGTCGCAGTCACGTCAGCTCAGGTTCGCAGGTCCGAAGGCGTCCGGCAGGATATCGGCGATGGTCCGGACACCCGAAGGGGTCAACAACTCACAGTCGGGTCCGCCGTTCTCGAACAACAATTGTCGACAGCGTCCACACGGCATCACGGGTTGGCCCTGACCCTCCACGCACACCACGGCACGGAGCCGGCCGCCGCCCGTGGCGTGCAGCGCCGACACCATCCCGCACTCGGCGCACAGGCCTACGCCGTAGGAGGCGTTCTCCACGTTGCAGCCCAGCACGACGCGGCCGTCGTCGACCAGTCCGGCCGCACCGACCCGGTAGCCCGAGTACGGCGCGTAGGCGCGCTCCATGACCTCGGTCGCGTAGCGCTGCAAGGCTTCCCAGTCCACCGGCGCGTCCGCCGGAGTGATGCCCAGGCTCATCCGGCGCTGCCCTTGCGATAAGGCTTCCCGTCGGCCGCGGGCATGCGTAGTCGTTGAGAGAACAGCGCCAGCACCAACAGCGTCGTGACGTACGGCGTCATGCCCGTCAGGTCCTCCGGAATCGATTCGGTCACGAAGTACCAGACCGCGACCGCCACGCCGACCGCTGCCGTGATAAATGCGCCGCGGCGGCCGGCCTTGCGCACCTGCCACACAGCCATCACGACCAAACCGGCCGCGACGAGCAGCAACAGACCGTGGATCGTCTCCCCGCCACCCCGCAGGCGCAACGTGTCGGTGTAGCCGAACAAGCCCGAACCGGCAAGCAGACCGCCGGGACGCCAGTTGCCGAAGATCATCGCGGCAAGGCCGATGTAACCGCGGCCACCGGTCTGCCCGTCGCGGTACGTGCTCGAGGCGACCATCGCGAGGAAGCCACCGCCGAGGCCGGCCAGACCTCCCGAGACCAGCACGGCCAGGAACTTGTAGCGGATGACGTTGATGCCCAGGGACTCCGCGGCCTCCGGGCTCTCGCCGCACGACCGCAACCGCAAGCCGAACCGGGTCCGCCACAGCACGAGGTACGAGACGCCGAACAACAACAGGCACAGGATCGTCAGCACCGACAGGTTGGACGTCAGTGCGCCCAGCACCGCCGCCAGGTCCGAGACGACGAACCAGTGCTTCGCCTCCAGCTCGCCCAATGGATCGGCGATTCCGGAGATCGTCACGGTCGGCAGCTTGTCGATGCTCGGCGACTGCGTCGAGCCGCCGCCCGGAACCCCGGTGAACGCCAGTTGGGCCAGGTACTGCGTGGCGCCGAGCGCGATGATGTTGACCGCGACGCCCGAGACGATGTGATCGACGCCGAACGTCACGGTGGCGATGGCGTGGAGCAGTCCGCCGACCATGCCGAGCAGGATCGCTCCGACGACTCCTTGCCAGGGCCCGTAGAAGTAGCCGAAGTAGCCGGCGCCGAACGTCCCGAGGATCATCATGCCCTCGAGACCGATGTTCACGATGCCCGCGCGTTCGGACCACAGGCCGCCCAGACCGGCCATGCCGATCGGGACAGCGGCGACGAGGGTGGCGCGCAGCGTGCCGGAGGAGTCCAGGTCGTGCGCGCCGGTGACGATGCGCAGCAGCGAGATCAACACCAACGCTCCGGCCAGGCCGAGGTAGATCCAACCGACCGAGATCTTCGGCCTGGGTGACTGGGTACCGGCTGTGGGATCGGCGACCATGCTCATGCTGCCACCTCCTCGTGGAGTGCCCCGGCGACTCTTCGTTGCTCGAGGCGGACGCCGTACCGCCGGACGACCTCGTAGGCGATGACGACCGTCAGCACGATGACGCCCTGGGTGATCTTGACGATCTGCGGCGACACGTCGAGCAGGATCTCCAGCGGATTGGCCTGCTCGTCCAGGAAGGCGAACAGCAAGGCTCCCAGGGCGATGCCCACGGGGTGATTCCGGCCCAGCAGCGCGATCGCGATACCGGCGAAGCCCAGGCCCGACTGGAACGTCGAGCCGTAGGCGTAGTCGTTGCCGAACAGCAACGGCATACCGACCAGGCCGGCGACACCTCCCGACAACAGCATCGAGATGACGATCATCCGCTTGACGTTGATGCCCGACGCGACGGCCGCCGTCTCGGACTGACCCGTCGCCCGCAGGTCGAAACCGAAGCGGGTCTTGTTGATGACGAACCAGTAGGCGATACCGACCGCGACGGCCAGGAACAACAAGCCGTAGATCGTGGCGGTCTCGCCGAACGCGTGGATGCCGGGAACGCGGCTGCCCTCGGGCACCGGCTTGGTCGAGGTGATGTTGCTGCCCGGATCGGACACCGCGACCTTGCGCAGCAGGTAGGCGACCAGGAACGTGGCGATCGCGTTCAACATGATGGTCGAGATGACCTCGCTGACGCCGCGTGTGACCCGCAGCAGACCGGCGATCCCGGCCCACATCGCACCGACGAGGACCGCCGCGAGCAGGGCCAGCACCGTGTTGAGGTAACCGGGCAACCACCCCTCACCGGCTACGACCGCCGCTGCGAAGGCGGACACGCGGTACTGGCCGTCGACGCCGATGTTGAACAGGTTCATCCGGAAGCCGATGGCCACCGCGACCGCCGACAGGTAGTAGACCGTCGCGGAGTTGACGATGTTGATGTAGCCGCGATCGCTCGGCAGGCTGAGGATCTGCGCCCACACGTCGCCGATCGGATCGCCGGCGAACGCCAGGACGAGACTGGTGATCAGGAACGCCGCGACGAGCGCCAGTGCAGGTGCGGCGATCCCGAGGACGAGACGTGTGGAACGCGGTGTCATGAGGCCGCTCCTGTCATGGCCGACCCGAGCATCTGCGGGGTCACCGTGTCAGGATCGAACGTCTCACCGAGACGGCCGCGCAACAACACCCGGATGGTGTCCGACAGACCGATCAGCTCGTCGAGGTCAGCCGAGATCAACAGCACCGCCAGTCCTTGTCGTCGCGCACGTTTGATGTGACCCCAGATCGCCGACTGGGCGCCGACGTCCACGCCTCGCGTGGGGTGCGAGGCGATCAGCAGGACGGGGTCACCGGCCATCTCCCGGCCCACGATGAGCTTCTGCTGATTGCCACCGGACAGCGCCCGCGCCGTGGTGTCGATGCCCGGCGTGCGCACGTCGAACTCCGCGACGATCCGCTCGGTGTCACGCCGGGCACCACCGCGGTCGATGAGCGGCCCCGCGATGTTGGGCTCGCGGGTCTGGTGGCCCAGGATGCGGTTCTCCCACAGCGGCGCGTCGAGCAGCAGTCCGTGCCGGTGCCGGTCCTCCGGGATGTACCCGATTCCCGCGTCGCGACGCTCGCGTGTCGACAACGAGCTGATGTCGCGGCCGTCCAGCGTCACGACCCCCGACGACGGCTGTCGCATGCCCATGATCGACTCGACCAGCTCGGACTGGCCGTTGCCCTCGACGCCGGCGATCCCCAGGATCTCCCCTGCCCGGATCGACAGATCGATGTCGGACAGCAGGTCGCGGCCCTGCGGGGCCGGCAGGGTCAGGTCGCGGACCTCCAGGACGACGCGCTCGGTGACGGTCGACTCCTCGGTGCTGGGGCTCGGCAGCTCCGAGCCGACCATCATCTCGGCCAGCTGTCTCGACGTCACCGATGCCGCCGGCAGGGTGTCGACGGTTCGGCCGCGCCGGATCACCGTCACCTCGTCCGCGACCGATAGCACCTCGTCGAGCTTGTGAGAGATGAAGATGACGGCCAGGCCCTCGGCCTTGAGCTCACGCAGGTTCCCGAACAGCTCCTCGACCTCCTGCGGCACCAGCACCGCTGTCGGCTCGTCGAGGATGACGATGCGTGCGCCGCGGTAGAGCACCTTGAGGATCTCGACGCGCTGCCGCGCACCCACACCGAGCTCTTCGACCAGGACGTCGGGGTCGACGTCGAGGCCGTAGGCGGTGGAGATCTCGCGGATGACCTCCCGGGCACCATCGCCGATACCGTGCAGCTTCTCGGCTCCCAGCACCACGTTCTCCAGAACCGTCAGGTTGTCCGCGAGCATGAAGTGCTGGAACACCATGCCGATGCCGGCTCCGATGGCGTCGGAGGGCGAGGACAAGGAGATGACCTCGCCGTTGACCTCGATCGTGCCCGAATCGGGCTTCTGCACCCCGTAGAGGATCTTCATCAGCGTCGACTTGCCGGCACCGTTCTCGCCGACGATCGCGTGCACCGTACCGCGACGGATGTCGATGTTGACGTCCTGGTTCGCCACGACGCCGGGGAACGTCTTGCCGATGTCGCGCAACCGGACGACGACGTCGTGGCCGGCGGCCGACTCGGTGGGTTCTGCGGTCGGAGACGTCAGCGTGCTCACCTGCCTGTGTAGGGGGTCCGGGACGATGATGGCCCGGCCCTCACGCTATCGCGAGGACCGGGCCACCGTCAGTGTTCGGATCAGCTGGTCGGGACCGTGATGGTTCCGTCGACGATCTGCTGCTTGAACTCCTCGAGCTTGTCCTTGATGTCGTCGATCTGGCCACCCGTGGTGGAGTAGCCGACACCGTCGACCTTCAGGTCGTAGACCGTCGGGCCCGTCGGGTAGGTGCCGGTGTCGGCGCCCGCCTTCAGGTAGGTGAACACGGCGACGTCGATGTTCTTCAGCATCGAGGTCAAGATGACGTCCTTGACCGAGGCATCGGCGGTCAGCGCCTGGTCGGAGTCGACGCCGATGGCCTTCTTGCCGGCCTCGGCCGCTGCCTCGAAGACACCACCGCCCGAACCGCCTGCGGCGTGGTAGACGACGTCAGCGCCCTTGTCGAACATGCCGGCGGCGGCCGTCTTGCCCTTGGCCGGATCACCGAATCCGCTGAAGTCCGGCGGCTGCGTCAGGTAGCGCGACTGGATCTCGATGTCGGGGTTGACGGCTTTGGCGCCCGCGACGTAACCGGCCTCGAACTTCTGGATCAGCGGAGTCTCGACGCCACCGACGAAGCCGATGTTGCCCGTCTCACTCTTCAGAGCGGCCGCAGCGCCGACCAGGAACGAGCCCTGCTCCTCGGCGAACAACAAGTTGGCGATGTTGTCGCCCTCGACCGCGTCGTCGACGATCGCGAAGCTGACGTCGGGATTGGCCGCGGCAACCTTGCCGACCGATGCCGAGTAGGCGAAGCCCACCGCGATGATCGGGTTGTATCCGGCGTCGACGAGCTGCTGGAGACGGCCCTCGCGAGCCGACTCGGGCTCGCCGTCCTGTGCCTCTGCCGTCTGGACCGTCAGACCGAGCTCACAGGCTGCCTTGTCGAGGCCGGCAGCGGCCGAGTCGTTGAACGACTGGTCCCCGCGTCCGCCGACGTCGAACGCCATGCCGACCTTCTTGTCGGGATCTGCCTGGACGCAGTCGTCCTTGGCCGTGGTGTCGTCATCGTCACCGCCGGCACTCTCATTCTTCGAACAGCCGGCGAGCACGAGCGCGAGAACGCTGGCGACGGCGGCAGCCTTGGTCAATCGACGCAAGATTCCTCCTCAAGACGGACGCCGGATTCCCGGCACGTCCCGACCCTAGGCGACTTCAGGCTCCACGGGGAGGTCGAACGGCCGATCCGGCGCGGCCGTAATACAAATTTCACCCGACGACGGCAGCGTTCGCGAGCACCTTGGCACCGACCGTGACGGCGCGCTCGTCGATGCGCAGGTTGCCTTGGTGCAGGTCGTACGTCGGTCCGTCGGGAGCGCGGGTGCCCAGGCGGCCCATCGCGCCGGGGACGGCCTCGAGGTACCAGGCGAAGTCCTCCCCACCGAGGCTCTGGCTGGTGGCGGCCACACCGCCGGGGCCCAGCGCGTCGGTGACGGCTCGACGAAGCAGCTCGGTGGCCTCGAAGTCGTTGACGACCGGCGGCACTCCCCGCACGTAGGTGACGTCGGCGCTGACCCCGAACGGCTCGATGATGTCGGCGATCAGTCCGCGGACCAGGTGCTCGGCCGAGTGCCAGGCGGCGGAGTCGAGCATGCGCAGGGTTCCGCTGAGCTCACCTGTCGCCGGGATGACGTTCGCTGCGTTGCCCGAGCGGATGTGGCCCCACACCATGCTGGCGCCTGCACGCGGGTCGAACCGGCGCGACAGGACGGCGGGCAGCTGGGTGACGAGCGACCCGAGCGCATACGTGAGGTCTTCGGTCAGGTGGGGGCGGGAGGTGTGACCACCGCGGCCGCTGAGCGTCACCTGGATGCGGTCGGACGCGCCCGTGATGGGGCCCTCGCGCAGGCCGACCTGGCCGACGTCGAGCGACGGGTCGCAGTGCAGCGCGAAGATTCGCGACACGCCCTTCAAGACGCTCTCGGACAGCAGCTGCAAGGCACCGCCAGGCATCACTTCCTCGGCCGGCTGGAAGATCAGCCGTACGCGGTGGGGCAGCAGACTTGCCGCGTCGGCCTCGGAGAGCGCGACAGCCGCACCCAGCAGCGCGGCCACGTGGACGTCGTGCCCGCACGCGTGGGCGACACCCGGAACCGTGGATCGCCACGGGTCCTGGGACGTGTCGTCGACCGGCAGGGCGTCGAGATCGGCGCGCAGGGCGACGAGCGGACCCTCGCTCGGGCCGAGCTCGGCGATCAGCCCGGTACCGACGTCGGGCCGGTGGTGACTGATGCTGAGCTTGTCCATCCACCGCTCGACGATGTCGGTCGTGCGGTGCTCGACCCAGGACAGCTCCGGCGAGGCGTGCAGATCACGCCGCACCTCGATCAGATCGGGCGCGGCGACGTCGATCGCGCTCGCGAGCCGTTCGGTCAGGGTCATTCGCCCATCCTATGGCGCGCTCACTCCACCGTGGTGTCGATCAGCGTGACCCGACGACGCTCGCGGAACCGGACCGTCCTCAGTCGGGCCAGCAGACGAGTGTCCTGACGAACGAACCAGGTGATGCACGCCGCGATGCCGGTTCCGGCCAGAATGCCGCTCAACGCCAGCGCGAATCGCGCGCCCTGCTGCTCGGCGATCCAGCCGATGAACGGGGCACCGAGTGGCGTGCTGCCCAGGAACACCATCATGTAGAGCGCTGCCACGCGACCGCGCATGGACGGCGCCGATGTCAGCTGGATCAGCGCGTTGGCCGTCGTCACGGTGGTCAGGACGGTCAAGCCGAGGAACGGCATGATCATGGCGTACGCGACGTACGTGGGCATCAGCCCCGAGGCGATCTGCACGCAGCAGAACACCATCGCCGCGCCGGTGACGAAGCGCAGTCTGGGGCGCGGGCGACGAGCCGCGAGCAGCGCGCCGGTCAGCGAGCCGATCGCGACGAACGACCCCAGGACGCCGAACTCGCCGGCGCCGCGCCCGAACTCCTCGGTGGCCATCAACGCGGTCGTGATCTGGAAGTTCATGCCGAACGCGCCGAGGAAGAACACGACACCCAGCAGCAGCATCAGGTCGGGGCGTCCACGCACGTAGCGCACGCCTTCGCGGATCGCTCCTCGTCCGCGCGGGGCCCGTTCACCGATGATCAGCTCCGAAGGATCGATGATGCGCAGGCTCAGCAGCACGAAGCCGTAGCTGATCGCATTGCCCAGGATGACCCAACCCGTGGCATCGACACCCGAGCCGAGCGCCGCGATCATCAGGCCGGCGACGGCCGGGCCGATCAACCGTCCGGCGTTGAACGAGGCGGAGTTCAAGGCCACGGCATTGCTGAGCAGGTGGGGTTCGACCATCTCGGCGACGAACGACTGCCGCACCGGCGCCTCGAACGCGCGGGCGACACCGAACAGGAAGGCCAACACGTAGACGTGCCAGTCCTGCGCCACACCGGCGACAGCCAGGACGCCGAGGATCGCCGACGGCACGGCCATGCCGACCTGCAGCCAGCTCATCCAGGTGCGCTTGTCGAACTTGTCGGCCAGCGCCCCGGCGACGGGCGAGAACATCAACGACGGCAGCATCTGGGCCGCGATGGCCGCCCCGACGGCCGAGCCGCTGCCCGTCAGCTGCAGGATCAGCCAGGTCTGGGCGGTGTTCTGCAGCCAGGTGCCGACGTTCGACAACAGCGAGCCGGTCGCGTAGACGCGGTAGTTGCGGACGGACAGGGCGGCGAAGGTCGTGCTCATTCGGCCTCCGCCAGCCGTTGCAGCAGCACCGCTGCCTCGCTCAAGGTCTTGCGCTCCTCAGGGGTCAGGTGCGCCAGTTGCTCGTGGAGCCAGGCGTCGCGCCGTTCGCGCTCGGCTGCCAGCGCGGCGGCACCCTTCGGTGAGATCGTCACGATCGACTGTCGTCCATCGTCGGGGTGCGGCGACCGCTCGATGAATCCCAGGTCGGCCAACCCGTTCAGCGTTCGCGTCATCGACGGCGGCTGCACGCGCTCGTACACCGCAACCTGGCTGGGCGTCGGTAGGCCCAGCTGGTGAATCGCCCCGAGTGCCGACAGCTGCGACGCAGTCAACTCCGAACGCCGCTCTTGTCGAAGTCGACGGTTCAGCCGAGCGACGGCACGAGCGAGGAGGTGAGAATCAGAAGGCATCAAGTCGTTAGCATAACAAATTAGTTTGGCTAACGAAAATCGGTGGAGCGCTCATCAGGAGACGCCGAAGGCCCGGACCTGTCGACGGTCCGGGCCTTCGGGGAGCGGTGGTACAGGCGTCAGGCCTTGCCCTGAGCCAGGGCACCGAGCAGATCGCGGTTGAGGCGCGCGATGTTGCTCAGCGGAATCTCCTTGGGGCAGGCCGCCGTGCACTCGCCGATGTTGGTGCACGAACCGAAACCTTCGTGATCGTGCCGCTTGACCATCTCGACGACTCGCGAGTCACGCTCCGGCTGGCCCTGCGGCAACAGCCCCAGGTGCGTGATCTTGGCCGCCGTGAACAACATGGCCGAGCCATTCGGACAGGCCGCGACACAGGCGCCGCAACCGATGCACGTGGCCGACTCGAACGCATGGTCCGCGTCGTCCTTGGGCACCGGAAGGCTGTTGGCGTCCTGAGCCGAGCCGGTCGGCGCCGAGATGAAGCCGCCGGCCTGGATGATCCGGTCGAACGACGAACGATCGACGACCAGGTCCTTGATCACCGGGAAAGCGCCGGCACGCCACGGCTCGACGTCGATGACGGCCTCGTCCTCGAACGACCGCATGTGCAGCTGGCACGTCGTGGTGACCTCGGGGCCGTGCGCGATGCCGTTGATCACGACACCACACATGCCGCAGATGCCCTCGCGGCAGTCGTGATCGAAGGCGATCGGCTCGTCTCCGGCCAGCGTCAGCTGCTCGTTGAGCACGTCGAGCATCTCCAGGAAGCTCATGTCGCGCGACACGTCCTCGACGCGGTAGGTGACCATCTTGCCCTTGCTCGTGGCGTTCTTCTGCCGCCACACCCGCACTGTGATGTTCACTTGTAAGACCTTGCCTTCATCTCGATGAACTCGTACTCGAGCTTTTCCTTGTGCAGCGTGGGCTGCTCCTCGCCGTACTCCCAGGCCGCGACGTAGGCGAACTGGTCGTCGTGACGCAGCGCCTCACCGTCCTCGGTCTGGCTCTCGGCGCGGAAGTGACCGCCGCACGACTCGGCGCGGTGCAGCGCGTCGATGCACATCAGCTCGCCCAGCTCCAGCAGGTCGGCGACCCGGCCGGCGCGTTCGAGCGTCTGGTTGAGCTCCTCGTTGACGCCCGTGACCTTCACGTTGGTCCAGAACTCGTTCTTGAGGTCGCGGATCTTGGCGATCGCGGTCGTCAGACCTTCCTCGGTGCGCTCCATGCCGCAGTACTCCCACATGACCTGGCCGAGCTCCTTGTGGATGGAGTCGACCGTGCGGTTGCCGTTGATCGACAACAGCTGCTCGATCCGCTGCTGCACCGCCTCGCGGGCCTCGACCACCGCCGGGTGGTCGTCGCCGACCTCCTCGAACGGGGCACCCGCCAGGTAGTTGGCGATCGTGTACGGCAACACGAAGTAGCCGTCGGCCAGGCCCTGCATCAGCGCCGAGGCGCCGAGGCGGTTCGCGCCCTGATCGGAGAAGTTCGCCTCGCCGGCCACGAACAGCCCCTCGAGGTTGCTCTGCAGGTCGTAGTCGACCCACAGTCCGCCCATCGTGTAGTGCACGGCCGGGTAGATGCGCATCGGCTGCTTGTACGGATTCTCACCGGTGATGCGCTCGTACATGTCGAACAAGTTGCCGTACTTGGCGCGGACGGCGTCCTCGCCCATGCGCTCGATCGCCGAGGCGAAGTCGAGGTAGACCCCCAGCCCGCCAGGACCGACGCCCTTGCCGTCGTCGCACTGGTACTTGGCGGCACGCGACGCGACGTCACGCGGCACCAGGTTGCCGAACGACGGATAGATGCGCTCCAGGTAGTAGTCGCGCTCGTCCGCCGGGATGTCGTTCGGGTGACGCGTGTCGCCCTTCTTCTTCGGCACCCAGATGCGGCCGTCGTTGCGCAACGACTCGCTCATCAGCGTCAGCTTCGACTGGTAGTCGCCCGAGACCGGGATGCACGTCGGGTGGATCTGCGTGTAGCACGGGTTGCCGAAGTAGGCGCCCTTCTTGTGTGCGCGCCACGTCGCCGTGACGTTGCAGCCCATCGCGTTGGTCGACAAGAAGTACACGTTGCCGTAGCCGCCGGTGGCCAGCACCACGGCGTCGGCGGTGTGGGTCTCGATCTCGCCGGTGACCATGTCGCGGACGACGACGCCCCGCGCGCGCCGGGACCCATCGGCGCCGTCCACCATGATCAGCTCGAGCATCTCGTGACGGGTGTGCACGTCGACGGTGCCGGCCGCGACCTGGCGCTCCAACGCCTGGTAGGCGCCGATCAGCAGCTGCTGACCGGTCTGACCACGGGCGTAGAACGTGCGCGACACCTGGACGCCACCGAACGACCGGTTGTCCAGCAGACCGCCGTACTCGCGGGCGAACGGGACGCCCTGCGCGACGGCCTGGTCGATGATGTTCACCGAGACCTGGGCCAGACGGTACGAGTTGGACTCGCGCGAACGGTAGTCGCCGCCCTTGACCGTGTCGTAGAACAGGCGGTAGATCGAGTCACCGTCGTTGCGGTAGTTCTTGGCCGCGTTGATGCCGCCCTGGGCAGCGATCGAGTGCGCGCGCCGCGGGCTGTCCTGGTAGCAGAAGCTGGTGACCTGGTAGCCGGCTTCGCCGAGAGTCGCGGCCGCGGAGGCGCCTGCCAGACCCGTGCCGACGATGATGACCTTGATCTTGCGCCGATTGGCCGGGTTGACCAGCTTCATGTCGAACTTGCGCTGGTCCCAGACCTTCTCGATCGGCAGGCCGGTGGGCGCCTTCGTGTCGGCGATGTCGTCGCCGAGTGCGTAGTACTGCAGTGCCACGTCGCTCACGCGTCAGCCTCCGTAGTTGAAGAAGAAGATGGAGAACGGCACCGCGAGGAAGCCGATCGTGATGACCACCGCGATGACGATCGCGACCGTGTTGGCCGAGGACTCCACGCGTCGGGCCGACCGGTTCTGACCCAGGGTCGTCAGCGCGCTCCAGAAGCCGTGCCACAAGTGGAATCCGACTGCGATCATCGCCAGCGTGTAGAACAGCAGCACCCAGAAGTGGATGTCGACGCCGCTGCCGTCGAAGGTGTTGTGCAGCTTGGTGAACGGGTCGTCGGAGGCTCCGCCGGGATGGATGTCGTTGGTCGTCAGGTTCAGGATGTGGAAGACGATGAACAGCGCGATCGTGACGCCGCCCCATCGCATCGTGAACGAGGCGTAGCTGCGCTGGTTGCCGCGCGGATTCTGCTTGGTCTGGTACCGCTTGACGCCCTGCGCGCCCGACGCCTTCTTGTTGCGCATCCACAGCGTGACGGCGCAGTAGGCGTGGACCAGCACGGAGACCAGCAGCACGACGCGCACGATCCACAGCAGACCTTCGTGCGGGAGCATCGGCTCGCCGAACTCGCGCAGGTGGTGCGCGTACTCGTTGAACGCCTCGGCGCTGTCGAACGCCTTGAGATTGCCGTACATGTGCAGCACCAGATAGCCCACCATGATGAGCCCGGACACCGCCATCGCGTACTTCTTGGCGACGGTCGAGGTCCATGCGCTCTGAGGCTGGACCCGCGACGGCCGCGAGGTATTTGTTGTGGCCACGGGCACACGGTACGACTGTTCGACGATTCACGCTAAGTCATGTTGAGGCCCACCTGCATAACCAACGGGCATGAGACACTGGTGAGCATGCAGGTACATCAGCTGGCCTACTTCGTCGCCGTCGCCCGAGAACGTCATTTCACGCGGGCTGCCGAGGAGACCGGCGTGTCGCAACCGAACCTGTCCAAGCAGGTCAGAGCGTTGGAGAACGCGCTCGGCACCCAGCTGTTCGTCCGCGGGCGGTCCGGCGTCGAGCTGACGAGCGCCGGCGAAGCGCTCCTTCCACACGCCGAGCGCATCCTGATCGAGGTCGAGACCGCGCAGCGTTCTGTGCAAGAAGTCACGTCCTTGCGACGCGGCCGGGTCCGCCTCGGTGCGACCCCGGCGATCTGCGAGGGGCTGCTTCCCGAGGCACTGACCGCGTTCCGTGCCATCCACCCCGGCATCGATCTCGAGGTGCAGGAGGGCGGCTCCGGTCTGCTGACCCGTGACCTGTCCGAAGGACGCCTCGACGTCGCGCTGCTGATCGCCCCGCTGCGGGTCGACGCTCCCGATCTGGTGACGACACCGGTCCTGCGTGAGCGGCTGGTGCTGGCCAGTCCGCGGGATACCGACATGCCCGACCATCTGCGCATCGCCGAGCTCGACGGCCTGCCGTTGGTGATGTTCCGCGAAGGCTACGACCTTCGCGAGGTCACCGGCCGCGCCTGCCGCGACGCGGGGTTCTCCCCCACCGTCGCGATCGAAGGCGGCGAGATGGGAGGCGTCCTGCGCTTCGTCGAGGCCGGACTCGGGCACGCCGTCGTCCCGGCCATGGTGCTGCCGTCGCGACCCGCACTCCAGGCCTCGACGCTGGGCGAACCTCCGCTCGAACGCGTCATCGCGATCTCGCACCGGCGCACCGAGACCCTGCCGTTGGCCGTTCGCGGCTTCGTCGAAGAGCTGACGGCCCACCTGCGCCGCATCTCCTCGCCGGCGCTACGTCAGGCCTGATCCACTCGCCGCGCTGCCGGCAAGGCGCAGCGGGAACGTGCGTCGAGGCACCCAACCCTGCGCCTCGTCGCGCACGTAGAGAGCGAGCGACTCGACCGCGAACTCACACTCGAAGTCCTTGAGGGTCTCATCGGCACGATCCAGCGCTGCCTCGTCGAGATCGTGCGCCACCGTGACGTGCGGATGGAACGGGAACTGCGCCGGCGCGACGGTGTCGCCCAGCTCGTCACGGATTCGCGCCTGCAGCATCTCGGTATAGGAGATCCCCTTGCTGACGGCCACGAACACCACCGACGAGACCGGACGGAACGTGCCGGTGCCCCGCAGTCGCAACACGTAGGCCGGGACCGCGGCCGCGGCGGCCTCCAGTCGTTCGACGAAGTCGTCCAGATCGCTCTCGGCGATCGCCAGCGGCGGAATCAACGTGATGTGGCTGGGAATCGTCGCGGCCAACGGGTCGCCGAACGAGGCACGCGCCTGGCGCAGCTGGCTGCCGTACGGTTCAGGAATCTCGATCGAGACACCGACCTCGATCACGACCGGCCGACCCCACCGGGCGACACGAAGCCGGACCGCTCGTAGACCAGCTCGAGCGTCGGCGTCGCGACCTCGCGCGCCTTCTGCGCGCCGGCCGCGAGGATGCGATCGAGCTCGCCACGGTCCGCCAGCAGCTCGCGGGTGCGGTCGCCGAAGGCCCCGACGAAGTCGGCCAACAGCTCGCCCAACGCCACCTTCAGGTGTCCGTACTGCTGACCCTCGTACTCGGCCACGATGTCATCGACGGATCGGTCGGTCAGCGCCGAGTAGATCGCCAACAGGTTGGAGATCCCCGGCTTCTCCTCCCGGTCGAATCGGATCTCGCTGCCCGAGTCGGTGACGGCCGAGCGCACCTTCTTCGCCACCTGCTTGGGCGTGTCGGTCAGGTCGATGACGCCCGCGTGCGACTGGTTCGAGCCGCTCATCTTCGCCGTCGGGTCCTGCAGGTCGTAGATCTTCGCCGTCGCCTTGACGATGTGCGCCTCGGGCACCGTGAACGTCTCACCGAACCGGTGGTTGAAGCGCTGGGCAAGGTTGCGCGACAGCTCCACGTGCTGCCGTTGGTCCTCACCGACCGGCACCTTGTCCGCCTGGTAGATCAAGATGTCGGCGGCCATCAGGATCGGGTACGTGAACAGGCCCACGCTGGCCTTGTCCTGTCCGCCCCTGGCCGACTTGTCCTTGAACTGGGTCATTCGACCGGCCTCACCGAAGCCCGTGATGCCGTTGAGCACCCACGCCAGCTGGGCGTGCTCGGGGACGTGGCTCTGCACGAACAGCGCGCTGCGCGCGGGGTTCACCCCCGCGGCCAACAATTGCGCGGCCGCGATGTAGGTGCGCTCGCGCAACTTCGCCGGGTCGTAGTCGACCGTGATCGCGTGCAGGTCCGGGATGAAGTAGAACGCCTCGAACTCGTCCTGGAGCGCCACCCACTGCTTGAATGCACCGAAGTAGTTGCCCAAGTGGTAGGAGTCCGCGGTGGGCTGAGCACCTGAGAGTGCACGTGGTCGACGATCCGCTGCAGGCATGCCGACGATTCTGCCAGCCGCTAACCTGGGCGTCCGACCGGGAGGAGCTGCGTTGAAGGTGCTGCGACGCCTCGCCATCGCCGTTGCTGCGGTGCTCGTCCTCGCGGCCGCCTGGCTCGCGCTCAGTCCGGCACCGAACGCCGCGCTGCTTCGCCTGTTCGGCGACGACGGCTTCAGCGACGCCACGGCTGACTCGTCGACGCTGTCGTCAGGGCTGACCGAGCAGCTCGATCTGCAGATCGGCGGCGAGGACGACGCCCGCATCGACGTGTTCCGGCCCGTCGGCGACGAGCTGCTCCCCGCCGTGGTGTGGGTCCACGGCGGCGACTTCGTCTCCGGCACCAAGGAACCGCTGCGCCCGTTCCTCAAGACGTTGGCGGCTCGCGGGTTCGTGACGGTCAACGTCGAGTACTCGAAGGCGCCGGAGCAGCAGTATCCGCGTCCCGTCGAGCAGGTCGACCATGCGCTCGAGCACGTCCTGGAGCACGCAGCCGAGTACGGGGTTGACGAGCGCCGGTTCGTGCTCGGCGGAGACGCGGCGGGCGCCCACATCGCCGCCCAGACAGCGCTGGCGACGACGGACCGCCAGTACGCGCAGAGCGCCGGCGGCCTGCCCCGGTCGCTCCCGGGATACAAGCTGCGCGGGCTCGTGCTGTTCGGCGGACCGTTCGACCTGTCGCTGGTCTCGAGCAACAACCCGTTCTCCCAGTGGCACCTGAAGAAGTCATTGTGGGCCTACACCGGTGTCCGATCGGTCGCCGACGACGATGCGCTGACCTGGCTGTCGATCGTCGACCACGTGTCCAGCCAGACGCCACCGGTCTTCATCTCGGCCGGCCCGGACGATCCGCTGCTGCCGCATGCGAGGGCGTTGGCCGCCAGGCTCACGGACATCTCGGTCGACGTCGACGCGCTGTTCTTCGACCGGACCGCCTCGCAGGAGATCGGTACCGAGTACCAGCTGGCGCTCGCGACTCCCCCGGCGCGGGAGGCGATGGACCGTGTCGTGGCGTTCCTCGACGAGGTGACGGGTGACTGACATTCGGCGCTGGGTCGTTCCCGGGCGGGTCAACCTCATGGGGGAGCACCTGGACCACAACGGCGGTCCGGTCCTGCCGATGGCGATCGACAAGCACGTGACGATCAAGGCACGTCGGCGCGATGACGGCGACGTGCACGTCTGGTCGCCCCTCGGTCCGAAGGTGGTGCTCGCGCCGGAGGTCGAGCCCGGCAGCGTGCCCGACTGGGCCGGCGTCGTGGCCGGTGCGCGGTGGGCACTCGGGCAGGCCGGGCACACGGTCGGTGCCGATCTGGTGATCGATTCCGACCTCCCGGCCGGCGCAGGACTGGCCTCGTCGGCCGCCGTCGCCTGCGGCACCGTGCTGGCGCTGGCCGATCTGGCCGGTGTCGCACTCGATCGCGCCGAGGTCGCGGCCCTGGCCCGCCGCGCCGAGACCGATTTTCTCGCCGTGCCGGTCGGTGCCATGGATCAGCTCGCGGTTCTGCACGGGGGTACGCAGCTGGTCGACACCGTCAGCGGCGCCGTCACCGCCGTCGACGTCGAGTGGACCGGTCTGTCGCTGGTCGTGATCGACACCGGGGTGACCCATCGGGTCGCAGCCGGCGAGTACGCACAACGCCGCGCAGAATGTACCTCCGCCGCCGAGCAGCTGGGGCTGGACCACTTGGCCGCGGCCGGCCCCGACGCCGTCCTTCGTTTCGATGATTCGGACCCGCTGAAGGGTCGGGTCCGTCACGTGATCACCGAGACCACCCGGGTGCGTGGGGCGGTCCGCGCTGCCGCCGAGCGTGACTGGGCCCGGTTCGGCGGTCTGCTCACCTCGTCCCACGAGTCGCTGCGCGACGACTTCGCCGTCAGCTGCAGCGAGCTCGACGTCGCCGTCGAGGCGGCGCTGGCCGCAGGTGCACTCGGTGCCCGCATGACCGGAGCCGGCTTCGGCGGCAGCGCCATCACCCTGGCTCCCACCGATCAGCTCCTGGGCCTGCGCGAGAAGGTCGTCACCGCCTTCGCCGACCACGGCTGGCCATCCCCGACCCTGTTCACCGTGCGACCTGCCCCCGGCGCCCACCTCAGCCCCTGACCGACGCCTGCGGCGGGTGGTGGTTTACCAACTTAGAGATCGCGCCGATAGGCAGGGCTGGCGGCGTGTCGGTTCGTGGTTGCAGGCACGAGTCTCGGTAGAGGAAGAGGTGTCTATGCCGCCTTCCTTCCCCGAGGTGACTCGTGCCTGCTCT
>Ga0180217_1001348_pt1 | contig 27676 bp, 30 predicted proteins | sample eDN3rd37CBELigOP_FD_128521 | JGI IMG/M metagenome (GOLD analysis project Ga0180217, IMG submission 128521) | Enriched Organic Plus compost microbial communities from Emeryville, California, USA - eDNA 3rd pass 37_C BE-Lig OP (version 2) (version 2) ... | reverse complement strand
TGGTAGACACGCGGGACTTAAAATCCCGTGACCCCTAAAGGTCGTGCGGGTTCGATTCCCGCTCCGAGTACAGTTATTAAAAGGCCGTCTGGATAAGATGGCCTTTCTATGTATGTATTAACGAGATTATATACTTTGCATAATCGACCATAAATAACATCGTCATTCAGCTATTCTTCCCCACCCTTATACCCACGGGATTTATACTTATCCGCTTCGTGTTTATACCCTATTTTGATCTTTGAGCGAACTATACGTATGTCTGAATTGTCCTTCTTGAAACAAAATGGAGGAATAACATGGAAAACTTAAATCAAGATCAGGCAGACTTGCTGAATCAATTGGTAGAAATCAACAATGACCGCATAGAAGGGTACGAAAAAGCAATTACATTATTGCCTGCCGAAAATAATTATGGACTACAAGGTGTTTTTCAGAAATACAGAGATCAGTCCGTTCAGTTTAAAAATGAATTAAGTCCTCTGGTCATACGTGAAGGAGATCTACCTACACAAGATACACGCACGAGTGGCAAATTGTTTAGAACCTGGATGGAGATCAAGTCCGCCGTTGCCCCATATACCGTCAAGGCAATACTTGAAAGCTGTGAACGGGGCGAAGATGAATTTAAAAAAGTATACAAGGATGTCATCGGGAAAACCCAGGGAATTCCCATGCATACCCTTTCTATCATCCAAAGCCAGGCGGATCTGCAAAAACAAGCGCATGATCATATTAAGGAACTCAGAGATAATATCGATCGGGAATAACTTTCCAGGTTCTCATTAAGCACACGCTTGTAGCGTGTGCTTGCCTATTTTTAACCACATTCACTAGTTTACCAGGCCATTTGCTACCGCATACTTTATCAAAGATGCCGAATTCCTTACTTTGGTTTTCTCAATCAGGTTTTGCCTGTGCCCTTCCACCGTCCTTTTGCTCAAGAATAGCTTATCAGCAATCTCTACATTCGTATACCCGTCACTGATGAGCTGCAATACTTCCAATTCCCGCTCACTCAAATCAATTTCATCCAACAATTTATCTTTCTCAAACACGCCAAACATGGAAGATTGGGCAATCACTCTTTCCAGCAACAGCATAGCCAATTCTTCACAAAGGTACCGTCCACCATTGAAAACATGTTTGATTGCAAAAAGAAGCTCATCATAACTAACATTTTTTACAAGGTATCCTTTTGCTCCTTTTTCAAATGCCTGAGCGACATGCTGATGGTTATCCAACATCGATAACACAATCACTTTTACATTTGGATATTGTTCGGTCAACTTTCCAGTCAATTCGATGCCATCCATGCCAGGCATATTAATGTCTGTAATAATAATATCGGGAATAACTTTTTCTTCCAGATAAGAGAAAACTTCTTTTCCATTATTTACTTCTGCAATAACTTGTATGTTTTCCTGAGTATCCAGCAATAACTTTATCCCATTGCGAACCACTAAATGGTCTTCTACTAAAATTATCCTAATCATATAAGACATTAATTATACATTGTTATCAGTATTTGACTGTTATCTAAAATGCGATCAATTTCGATTGTGCCATCGTACAAGGCTATTCTGTTTCGAATATTATGTAATATAGCATCTGGATAATTATGTACAGGCTCATTCTCTATATTTCTTGACTCACATAACCTTATATTTACCTTATTCCCCTTAACCGAGAGGGTAAGAGAGGCCTGATACGGCAGGACATTTTCCCGCCAGTTCTGAAATAATGCCTGTACTACCCTATAGCAACAAAACTGGAATTCAGGAGATTTGCCGGATATTCCGGCATCAATCTTATATTTCAGGTCATACCCCAATTTTTTCACAGCGAAAACCATCTCTTCCATTGCAGACAAAAAACCTACCTGCACAAATACATTCGGAAACAATTCATTGGAAATATTTGAAATCTTTCGAATAGTATCATTCAATCTTTTCTTCAAAACAGAAATTTCACGCTCATAGCCATGAGAGATGATAAAGTTTTGCATATCGACTCTTAATGCATACAGTTCCTGTGCTACATCGTCTCTCAATACCAATGCGGTCCTGGCTAGCTCAGCCTCATGCATATCGAAAAAAGAACGGTACAATGTATCAAATTTATCCGTTGTCACAGTCGCAAAACTGTCCTCCTTGTCCAAAAAGACAATATAATAACCGGATTCATCCACACTCATCTTCTCTTTTTTTGCGTATATACTAACCCAGATCGTACCTTTTTTACTATTACGAAGCTGCAAACAAGACAAAACGGAAAGGTATTCCAGACTGCAATGTTTTAAAAAATAGTTTAGTCTTATACCCTCTTTGACCGTAAACAGATCAAAAAAAGGTTGGCCGACTATATCATCTCTAGCATACCCTGTCCTATTCAATATTTGTCCGCTGATCTCTAATATTTCATTTTTATTGCTCACCAGCATCATACCCAACACGCCATGTGGAAACACCTCTTTTATGACAAAAACCTCATTCGGCGGATGATTGATCGTCAGCCTCGGCCGATCAAAAAGCTCTTGTCTTTCCGATTTTTTGTTCATCTCTCTTCACTTCAAAAAAATAAATAATTAAATGTCGAGGTATGTTGCTTTAATAGCAAAAATCAAACCACTATGGGCTGTTTAATACGTATTCTCAAATTATTTGTTGCGGTTTATACGCAAGGGAAAACAACGTTGCCTCCAAATAAGCAATAACTGATTCTTATATTGACATTTTATGAATACTCCCTTTTCTATTTAAACATTGATGCCCCTATTGTCTTAGATTGTCACACGCCCTCCGGTCACGGGTATCGTTGCACCAGACACATACGATGCTGCATCGGAAGCCAAAAATACATAAACAGGAGCAATCTCAACGGGCTGTCCTGGTCTTCCCATGGGTGTATTGTCTCCAAACTTCTCATGATCCGGAATAGTACTCGGTATCAAAGGTGTCCATACCGGTCCAGGTGCCACTGCATTGACACGGATTCCCGATCCATTTTCCAAAAACAGCTGTGCCAAACTTGCGGTAAAATTCTGGATGGCACCTTTGGTAGCTGCATAAGGCAATAAGCTGGGATTGGGATCATAAGCATTGACAGAAGTCGTATTTATGATACAGCTGCCCGGAGGCATATATTTCTTTGCAAATTTTACCAAATAAAACATTGCACTCATGTTGGTCTCAAATGTTTTGTTCCATTCTTCAGCACTGATTTCCTCTACTTCCTGATATGTCATTTGATAAGCAGCATTATTCACCAAAACATCGATTTTACCAAACCGGCGTATACCAGCATTGACAATATCGTTGCAGTGTTTTTCCGAACGGATATCACCACGCATCAATACACAGTTTCGACCGGCCTGCTCTATCCAATGTTTTGTATCGTAAGCATCCTCATCCTCTATCTCGTCTTTATAGGAAATAACAAGGTCTGCTCCTTCTCTCGCCATGGCAATAGCGACAGCCTTTCCGATACCTGAATCGCCTCCGGTTATGACAACCGTTTTATCCAATAATAATCCTTTCCCTTCATAGCTCTCTTCACCGTGATCAGGTCTGGGTTTCATTTTACGGGTTACACCTGGCACAGCTTGAGGTTGTTTTTCAAATGGCGGCTTAGGAAATTTCTCTATGGGGTTGTTTTCTTCTGCTTTCATGATTATATTATTTTAATTTTTATTTATCCTAGAAGAATCCTCTGGATAGCAAAGGTTCCTTATAAAACAACCTTACATGTAAAAAGTTAGAAAGAAAACAAGTACACGTATTTAATTATGTTTTATAACCGTAATAAATACGTCTTTATAGTTTTCTTCTTCCTTCTCGTAAAACTTTCACATTCTTTGAGATGTTTTGATAGTAGAAAAGGCGTTTACACATCAAATTCACACTTATGAAAATCTTAGATTATCCTTTATTTCAACAACTTATCAGCGAAGAGGCGCTGATATGCCTAACCATGTACATTCCTGTCGGCAAGGAAGTCTCTGATGTCAGCAGTAATATGTTACGATTGAAAAATCTCGTTAAAGAAGTGAAAAGCAATAATAATCACGACCCTCAGATAAACACGATCTTACAATCCGTAGAACATAAACTGGAAGATACAGAACTGTTTAAGGGATACGAGGGATGTATTGGTTTCTTTGTATCTACAAGCGGTTTTTTTGAGACGGTATATCTACCTGCATGCAGTGATACCTTTTACCATATAGATCAAGTTTTTTATATCGTTCCATTGATAGATTTGATTCCTAATTTAAAGCAATATTTCATATTATCTCTTGCAAAAAATTCAGTCAGATTGTACAGAGGCGATTTTTACGGTTTGGAAGAGGTTACTTTGGTGTCAGAGGTTCCACGTTCTATGCAAGAGGCTCTTGGAACTGAACTTACAGACAATCATCTACACGCCGCTGCAGGAGGCTCTGCCACATTGCACGGGTATATGGAGATAACCGATGAGAAAGAGGTGGACAATGAACGATTTTTCAGAGTGATCGACAATGCTATATACGAACATTATAGCAAACAGGAAAATCTTCCATTATACCTCGCCACCATTTCTGAAAATCTTCATACATTCAAAAAAATCAGCAAAAATCCCTATTTAGCAAAAGAACACATTGAAATTTCGGCAAAGACCGCGTCTACTTCCGACTTACACCGGGCGATAAAGGAAATTATTACAAATCAGCAGACCCATGAGTTGCATAAGATCATTGAACTTTTTTATATTGCTAAAAATAAAGACTTAACCAGCGAACAGTTATCTCAAGTTGCTCAAAACGTTATAGATGCGAGAGTCGCACAGCTCTTTCTAGGTAAAGGAAGAAAAATATATGGCGATGTACTGTTGGAAGAAAGAACGATTAAAATAGACCCCAATAGTCAAAAAGACATATTGAACAGACTAGCCATATTAGCTTACAAAAGTGGCTCTACAACCCATATCGTGCATCCCAAAGATCTGCTGTTAAACGAAGGTGCCGCAGCCATCATCCGATCTTAATACATACTATGGAAGATTCGTAGCAAATACGCAGTTTATAACACGTACATTCCCAAGCAAAAACAGGTAGTCCGCCCTTCACGTTCGGCTCATTTTTTGAAGTTGTCTATGTACACACTCAACATACTACTATGGATATACAAAACTTAAAAATTACCGTCGGTCAGATGAGAAGCCTAATTATGGCTCTCATCAATTTGGATAGTCAGAAACAACTTAAAAAATCAAACAGTATGACAAAAAATCACGGAAAACAAATTAAGGACGATGCGAAGTACGAAGCTCTGCGTCGTGAGGGGGCTAGTAAGGAAAAGGCTGCCCGAATAGCAAATACCCCTAATGCCAGTAAAAAAGGAGGTAAAAGCTCGCCTATGGAAGAACGTACGAAAGCAGAACTGCTGGGTGAAGCAAAAAAAATTGGGATCACCGGAAGACATAATATGACCAAAGATGCCTTAATCCAGTCTATCCGAAATCATTAAATACAAATTCGTAAGGATTTTCTAATGAATGATCAAGAGGGTGTCTCAAAAGTAAAGCAGAACCGTACAATTTGTCATTCTGAGGCTTGCCGACTCCGAAGCAGGCATCAGGGACGTGTTGGTGGTCGTGGAGCTGATGCAACATTGAATCTAAACACTTGATTAATAGCATTTTTTTAGATTCCTCCTATTCCCGAATGCTTTCGGGACAAGCTGTCGGAATGACAAAAAGAGATTATACCAGGCCCTTTGAGACCACCTCTTTTTTATATAACATACACTTGGACTATATTTTGTCAATGAGTCCAAGTTGCGTACTTATACCAAAACTACACGTTAAAATACCTAAAAACATATGGTGATTACCCCTTTCCTCTCGATAATTATTTACCAATAAACTCATACAGAACCTCTTTCAGACAAAATCTATAAAAAACTTATTATTCTTATCTAAAAGCAATAAAGATTTCTAATTAATTTCAAAGACAATAAAAATTATTTTTTTACGTTAATTATTTTACTTGTTCCTTCGAAATAAACAAGTACACATCTATGGGAAACACTGACCAACTTATTGTTGCCACTTCTTTGCAGGAGTTTGGCAACTTGATTGTTACAGACTATGATTTGGCTATTATTGCCGTTAGTAACTCTGTCCGTACTTTTACAAATCTTGAGTTGGATCAGCTATTAGGCTCACCATTGGAACCCTTTTTAGCCTCATTGTGGGAAGGGGATTGCAACAAATTTCTAAGAACGCTACAGGCTCTAATTGCCAAGAAAATTCCGAGCCAGGTATTTTCGAAAAAGATAGGGGACCAATACTATTATTTCAAGCTCAATATTTATAAAGGTTTTGTATACATCGAATGGGAAGAGCAACACAGAAAGCATATTTCAGCTTCTCGGATGAATAAATTAGGATTTTTATTTGACGAGATCTATGTAAACAACTGGAACTTTTTATGTAAAGCTCTCCATAAATTACTTCAATATGCCCACGTTTTTGTATTACAGGTCCAGGATACCGGACATAGTAAAGTGATTGCTGAGCATCTTGCTACCAATAAACCAGGCTTCCGCGGAAAAGAATTTTCACAGGATTTTTTACCCGATGAGGTTATGCCCTATTATAAGAGCCTACCGTATCGGTATGTTCCTCATTTTAACCAATTAAGTCAGAAGCTATACAGTCTGGATACCAATATTCATATCCTTTGCAGCCAGCTGGCGCCTCCCCCCAAATTGCACGAAACTTATCTCAAGAGCTTGGGAGTAAGCTCTGCTTTATTCTTTCCTTTATATTTAGATGGAAAATTTTGGGGTATGGTCGTCGCTCATCATTACTCCTCAAAAAAAATAGATCTCCAACAACGTAAACTCTGTACTTTTATCGTACAAAGTGCCATGAGCAAATTTGAGAATTCGTTCAAACAAGACCTGCTCAATCAAAACCAACAATTACTGGAAGCCGAAAGAAGCCTCAAACAATCCTTAGCAAACAATAGAACAATCAACTGTGCCATGGTGCAACACATGGAACTGCTGACCACGATGGTCAAAGCCGATGGTCTCGCTATATACAACCAGGGAGATGTATTTTTCCACGGGGACACACCCACAGGGGATCTTTTTTACGAATTGATACACTATCTCCAAAAAAACATTCATAAATCGGTATTTAAGGATTACAATTTTAGGCTCAATCATGGTAATCATTTTTCAAGGACATTGCCGTTTGCAGGCCTCCTCTACTACACCATTGGCTCTGACAAAGATTATTATCTGGTATGGTTTCGACGAGAGACCGTCGGTTCAGTAGTTCAACTCGAAATTTCGGAACACAAAGAAATGGGAAACATACAGACCTGGGAAGAGCCCATCTACGATTCGGCCCCACCCTGGGATGATGCTGACATCAAATTCATTGATCGTCTCCAACAGATCATTCATGAATCTATCGTAAGCAAAGCCGCCGAAAAACAAATGCTGACCGAAGAACTCCGAACACTTAACAATGAGCTTGAAATGTTCACTTTCAGCCTTTCTCATGATCTTAAGAACCCCTTATCTATATTAAAAATGGGGTTACAGTTCTTACAATGTAACGGAAAGAACCTAAGCACAGAAAAGAAAGAAGACTGGCTCAGAAATTTATCCGGTAGTGTAACCAACATTGAAGATATCATTAACAACCTCGTCACCATAAGCCAAAGCAAAGCAACAGCGATGGCCAAAGATCCTATTCCCATGTCTTATACCATTCAAAAGATCTTTCGAGAAGGGCTTTTGCTGTATGAATCCACTGACTGTGAATATCATTTTGGTCAACTGCTACCTTTATGGGGAGAAAAAAGTACGTTGTACCAAGTCTTCCTTAATATCATCAACAATGCTATAAAATACTCCAGCACACAGGATAAGCCACAGATCTGGATAGATAGTACGATGGACGAACAGCATGTCAGCTATACTGTCAAAGACAATGGTATCGGTATTCCTTCCGAAACTCTCCCCCATATATTTGATATTTTTACCCGGGCGGCCAATGCCCAATCATTCAAAGGTACCGGCATCGGCCTTGCCTTAGTCAAGAGAATAATGGATCGTTTGGGTGGAACTATTGATATTCAGTCTACGGAAGGGGTCGGGACTTCTATCAAATTGTACTTTCCAATAGTCTCAGCCTTCCCCCCCTCCATGCTATAATAGCCCTTATCTCCCAAATTTACGCACACACGATCGATCAAAATGGGGACAAAAACCTATCCCTTTTAGGTGTTTTGCTTTCCATTCAGGTATTTAATCCAGCAACTAATACCTCTGCTGGATGTTCATAAAACAAATAAAAAATTATAACACCATGAACAAGAAAATACTTGAGCCTACAAAGAGACCAGGTCTCCTAGTAGCCATTAGTTTAGTAGGAGGTAACCCTAACATGCCTAGAGAAGATGATGATATCCCCTATTCTTCGCAGGCAACAGAAGAGTCTGCCGGCTTATCTCCCGACCGGGAGGGCGTGGAAAACCTTCCGCCTGAACAACCAGATATGGACCCACTCGAACGCGAAAACCCCGACATCAATGAAACTGAAGAAAATCGACCGACAGAACAGCCCGAAACAGATCCCATGGAAGCTCCCGTTCCCGATCTGGACGAAATAGATTCCGATACAGATCGGGAGATAGATACCGTGTATCTGGACGATGATGAAGACTCTCCCGAAAATATCGACAGAGATCCCATTGTACAACCGGGCACGGACCCCATGAAGACAGATAATTCACAGATCATCTAAACATCTTTAGAGAGACCTTTACAACATGAGGCATAAGGATGTCCTCGGCTTATACACCATTACTATAAGTCATTTCAAAAAAAGGAGCTAATACGTGCAAGTTGAAAATCAAAGATCCAGAATCTTTACCTGGAATATCCATGGATCGTATCTTTACTATCTTTCTCAGGGAGATTATCTGATTTACGTTCCGTATGACGAAAAGCGCAGCGAACGATATGATGGTCGGGGTCATACTTTTCCCTATGGCAATAATGTAATCGAGATTCCTGCTCACGAAGTCAAGAACATTACGTTTGATCTTGTCCTGTTTCAGTGCGATGAAAACTATCTCGTAGATCAATACGAGATTTTATCCACAGAACAGCAAGAACTCCCCAGGATCTATATCGAACATGATCCTCCGTGGGACCACCCTACCGATGCTATACATCCGGTCAGGAATCCGGATATCACTCTTGTACATGTCACCCATTTCAACCGGCTCATGTGGAAAACAGACATACCCAATGTCCGTGTTATCTGCCATGGTGTTTCTATCCCTTCGGTATCCTATCGGGGCAATCTGAAAAAAGGCTTAGTAGTGATTAATAATCTTCCCACGAGAGGGCGTATGCTGGGATTTGACATTTTTGAGCAGGTACGTAGAGATATCCCGTTGGATCTGGTGGGTATGGGTGCAGAAGATTACGGCATAGGTGAAGTCCTCCATCCTGAGCTACCTGCCTTTATGAGTCAGTACCGGTTCTTCTTCAACCCGATACGCTATACCAGTTTGGGGCTTTCCATTTGTGAAGCCATGACAATTGGAATGCCTGTGGTAGGTCTGGCTACTACGGAACTCAGTACAGTGATCAAAAATGAGGTTTCGGGCTTTATTCATACCGATGTCAATTATTTGATCGACAAGATGCAATTGCTCCTCGATGTTCCTTCGGTAGCATATGACATCAGCTATTCAGCTATGAATCGGGCCAAAGAGCTCTTTGCCATACAGCGATTTACACAAGAATGGAAGGAACTATTCATTGAAACGATATATTATAAGAAAGAATTATGAACAAGAAAATCGCATTTATCAGCGACCATGCCTCTCCCTTAGCAACTTTGGGTGGAGTAGATAGCGGTGGGCAGAATGTCTATGTCGCCGAGGTCGCTCGGTGTTTAGCTCAAAAAGGATATCTAGTAGATATTTTTACACGCAGGGAAAATACTGTGATACCCAAAGTGGTCGATTTTGCTCCTCATGTACGTGTCATACATGTTCCGGCAGGCCCAGCCACGATCCTGCCCAAAGAAGAACTTTTTGATTATATGCAGGAATTTACAGAATACGTCCTGCACTTCATACAGGAGGAAAAGATAGAGTACGATCTTATTCATGCACACTTCTGGTTATCCGGCATGGTAGCTATGGAAATCAAAAAGGAATTGGACATTCCCTTTGTTATTACTTTCCATGCCTTGGGTCACGTTCGTCGCCTTCATCAGGGCACAGAAGATAAATTTCCACCGCAGCGCGAACAAATCGAGCGGGATATCATGTGGCATGCCGACAAGATTATTGCCGAGTGTCCCAATGATTTAAAGGATCTGATGCAGCTCTACCATGCTCCCCAAGAGAAACTGGAGATCATACCTTGTGGATACAGTCCCGAAGACTTCTACCCTATTGCAAAGGAGATTGCAAAGGATAAGTTGGCACTATCTTCCGAACTTGACTATATTCTCCAGTTGGGTCGTATAGTACCGCGAAAGGGCATTGATAATGTCATTGAGGCTTTTGCCTATATACACACTTCAATGCCAAGACTACGCCTACTTATCGTCGGGGGCAATTTAGATGATCCAGCTCAAGACCCAGAGTTGGTACGTCTGCGGCAAGTGGCGGAAGATCTACAGGTAGATCAAAAAGTGATATTTGTCGGACAAAAGACAAGGGAAGAACTCAAATATTATTATAGCGCAGCCGATATTTTCGTGACTACTCCTTGGTATGAACCTTTCGGCATCACACCGCTGGAATCTATGGCCTGCGGCACCCCGGTTGTAGGATCCGATGTTGGCGGGATAACATACACTGTAAATCATGGAGAAACCGGCCTATTGGTGCCTCCCCGAAATTCCCAAAAGCTTGCCGAAGCCCTATCCATATTATATCTCGATACAGCAAAGCGTGAAAAAATGGGACAATGCGCTCTGGATCACGTTCGCAAGACATTTACCTGGCAAACAGTCAGCAAACAGATTCACGAATTGTACGAACAACTCTTTCCTTTACATAGGCAGAAAAAAACGCTGCAGCAGCTCCGGAACAGTTTTCAGGAAGCATCCCAGACATTCATCAAATCAGCCGATACGCTTCCCAAACAAATTATCAAAGTTGCTCAGGAGATGTGCAAAACACTGCTCGCCGGCCATAAGATCATGATCTGTGGCAATGGAGGAAGTGCCGCCGAAAGCCAACACTTTGTCGCTGAACTTGTAGGTCGTTTCGAAATTCCAAAACGCCCCGGTTATCCTGTACTTTCTCTCAACACGGACAATGCTGTACTTACCGCCTGGGCAAATGACTTTGGTTATGAATATATATTCCAGCGCCAGGTGCAAGCCCTTGGACAAACCGGAGACATGCTGATATGTCTGAGTACCAGTGGCAATTCAGCTAATATCCTAAAAGCATTGCAACAAGCAAATAAACAAAACATTACTGCTGTAAATATCCTGGGAAAATCGGGAGGAAAAGCCGCACAGTTTGCCGATTATAATATCATTGTACCCTCACAGGATACCGCTCGTATCCAGGAAGTACATCTACACATCATACACCAACTTTGCTGGCTTGTGGAAGCCCGGATGGAAGAAACTCATGATACAATAACCACACAAAATGTAAATAAACTCATTGCTTAGGTTTTATGGAACGTAGTATTTTTTTGGACAAAGACGGCACGCTGATCCATGATGTAGCCTATAATATCAGCCTGTCAAAGATCGCTTTTTATCCCGATATCTTCAGCTCCTTAAAACAGTTGGTGACAGCAGGGTATTCCTTGATATTGATCAGCAATCAATCCGGTATAGCCAAAGGGCTTTTTAATGAAAAAGAACTGCGTATCGCCTTAGATTACATTGTAGGTTATCTTTATCAAAAAGGTATCCCTATTAAAGGCTATTATTACTGTCCTCATGACGAACAAAACGTATGTAATTGCCGCAAGCCCCTGCCAGGCTTATTGCAGAAAGCAGCATATGAGCACCGCATAGACCTCTCCCATTCCTGGATGATCGGTGACATCTTGACCGATGTAGGTGCAGGTCGGGCAGCGGGTTGCAAAACCATACTTCTGGACCGTAATAGATCAGAACGCCTCCTTCCTCTAGGCTATCAGGATCCGTTCCGCCCCGACTATATACTCGATGATTTTTTTGGAGTAGCGAATGCTGTACTGGACGCTAAAAACAAAGAAACCGAGATATACACAAATAGACACACAGGGCAATGATTATCGGCATCGTGCTCTCATTAACCGTTGAAACTTAGTGAAACGATCTCATTGATGCCTTCAAGACCAACGATAGATCAATAAACAAAAAAATAGACGAAAATGAATACACAAAACAAGAAGATTCTGGAACGCTTCAAAGGTCAGCATATCCTCGTTATTGGAGATTTCATCCTGGACAGATACCTCGATGGCAGTTGCAACAGGCTTGCTCCCGAAGCCAGCGTACCCGTCATTGATATTGCTTCGCAATATACCTGTCTGGGCGGATCAGCCAATGTCGCTGCCAACCTACAACAATTAGGTGCACAAGTGAGCTATATGACCCTGTTGGGTCAAGATGAAACTGCCAAATGTGCTATAGCCTTGCTCAAGGAAAAGGGAATATCCTCCTTATGGATATATTTTGCCGAAACCGGCCCTACCCTTACAAAGACACGCCTGCTCAAAGACGGGCAAATGCTCTACCGATTTGATATAGGAATCAAAATCACTCTTTCCGGATCCCTACAGGAAGGTTTTCTGGCTGATATTCAAAAAGCATACACCAAGTGCGACGCCGTATATATTTCCGACTACGACAAAGGAACCATTACCTATCCCGTTATCGAATTATTAGCCAAGCTTCGGGAAAAGGACAATAAAACTTTGGTCATAGATGCCAAAAATTACGAAAAGTACAAACACCTCGCTCCGGACATTATTAAGCCCAATTATGCAGAAGGGCTAAAAATAACCGGAGAAACGGCGGAAAATGACCGTGTAAAGCAAGCGGTGAGATGGGCCGATACCCTATGGCAAAATACCCAGGCAGGAACGACATTGCTTAGTCTGGATCAGGAAGGTGTTGTGGTCAACAAACGCAACATGACATCCTTTCATTATGCAGCGCCGAAAGTTTCTGTACAGAATGCTTCGGGAGCAGGAGACACATTTTTGGCTACTTTTTTATTAGCACATCTCAGTTTGGCATCCGATTATGAAGCGACCAAGATTGCCTGTACAGCCGCTTCCACCGCTGTACAGAAAAAAATGACAGCTTCGTGTAGTCTTTCCGAATTGAGATTTGCCCTGCTTCAAAAGGAAAACAAAGTAATCAGCAACCTAGAAGATGCAAAATGTCTGGCCGATGCCCTGCGTGCAGAGAAGAAGATTGTCTTTACCAATGGTTGTTTCGACATTTTCCATTCCGGACATGCATATTATCTCCGACAGGCACGAGCGTTAGGCGACCTACTGATTGTAGGCATCAATACCGACGAAAGTGTCAACCGCCTCAAAGGAGCACATCGTCCGGTCAACATGCTTTCGGATCGCATAGAAGTCCTTAAACAACTGGAATGTGTAGATTATATCATCCCTTTTGGAAGTAAGGAAAACGACACACCCGAAGGGTTGATTCAAGCTATTATACCATCAGTTTTTGTCAAAGGCGAGGATTATAAGAAGAACAACTTACCTGAAAGCGAGCTCTTGGAGTCGCTTGGTATCCGCATCGAGTTCCTGCCTTATGTCTCGCATCAATCGACAACTAAGATCATTGCTCGAGTACAAAAAGAAGTTTCTCCGGCACTCAAGAAAATAAGCTGATGAAAGACTGGAAAGATTGTAAAAATATACTCCTCGTTCGTTTGGACAATATGGGAGATGTCATCATGAACAACGCTGCATTTAGGCAACTCAGGCAGCAATTCCGGGATAGCAAGATCACCCTGCTAACCTCCAGTATGGCGGCTCCCATTGTTCCTTTCTTAGGCACTGTAGATGATACCCTTATATTCGACAGTCCCTGGATGAAATTGGAGGGTTCCGACCAACCGGGCAGCCTTCTAAATCTGATAAACAAAATAAAGACACAGCAATTTGATGCTTGTATCCTATTCAATGTGTATAGTCAGAATATCTTTGCGGCTGCGCTGTTAGCCTACCTTGCTGAAATTCCTCTGCGGGCAGGGTATGCACGTGAAAATCCTTATCATCTGCTCACCCATTGGTATCCTGATCCGGAACCCTTATTTGAAATTAAACATCAGATCCAACGCGATCTCAAATTATTAGAGATTATTGGCCTTCAGCCTGACCTCCGATGCTTACCTATCCTGAAAACGATGACTACTCTTGCTCCTCTTGACATTTCAGATCGGCCAACTGAGATTCCTTCCTTTCAGTATACCCTTTTGCATTTAGAAGTATCCGAAGCCAAGAGACAATATCCCGTATCAAGGGCACGGCAGCTTATCCATAACCTTTTGGCTGACGGGGAAAGTATCCTTTTTACCGGACAGCACAAAAGTGCTTATCTCGATGCCTGCCTGACAGGTGTCAAAGATGCTAACTTGCTAGACTTGCGGGGTCATACGGATATAGCACAGCTATTGTATCTCGTCCAACACGCCAAAGGAGTCATTTGTGTCAATACCAGTATCATGCACATAGCATGTGCCTATCAGCGACCTACGCTCGCACTGTATGCGAATACCAATTTCCAACATACGCCCTGGAATGAACACTGTCAACAAGTATTATTTGAAGTCCCCGACACCTTACAAAGCAGAAACCAAATTATAGCTTTTGCGGCCAGACAACCGTCCTATCCGGCTTATACATTGCCTTCCAGTCAAGAACTGGTTGCGATGTACAAGGATCTGATACAGATTGCCTCAAACGATAGTTCAGTTTGCACTCAATAGTTGGTTTATATCGTGCTTTATCTTGTCCATGTCCAACACTAGCCGCCCGTCATAAGTATAGTGCAATTCTTTATTTATAGGTCCCCACCTTTCAGGCTCTCCATCCAGGCTAATAACGATACTTTTAGTTTCAAGAGCCGCTGCTACATGGGATATTCCCGTGCAATTGCATAAGACAATACCTGCATTTCGTACCAAGCACCCCAATTGTCCCAGATCAGTTTGACCAGCCAGATTAATGACCTCACGGTCGAGCATTTGCTCCATTTTATGCACGAGTTCTGATTCTGCCATCGAACCCGTAAGTACGATCTGCCAGCCCTTTTGTTGTAAGAATTGAGTTAAAATTCTAAAATTTTCCAGAGGCCATTGCCGGGCTGTGTGACGGCTTCCTACATGTACGATAACATAGTGTGACAGTCCACGGCTTACTTTCAGATTTTCGAAAGAATCCCAGTCTTCTTTTGACAACGGGTATAACATATGCCTATCTTCTTTGGAAACTATCAATCCCACATAGTCGAGTAACTGTAGATGTCGCTCTACCTCGTGCAGTCCTTCGGGATATACCATCCAATCCTCTCCCGCCATATACGCTTGCGGACAAAATCCAATAAGCCGTTTTGCCTTCCATCTTTTCAATAAATCATTGACAAGAGTACCGTCTCCATGCATTTGGAAAAGTACATCAAAACTCATCTCACACATGGTCGCTATGAACTCTTCCTGTTTTTCACAGGTAGGTTCAGGTTGCTCAGGCAATCCAAGATATCCAGGAAAAACAATGAGCCCATCCACGAAAGCATATCTTCTCATCAGAGCCTCCATATGTGGAAGCCCAATAACGTACAATGTTGCTGATGGAAAATTCTTCTTTATGCAAGCTATTGCGGGCAAAGCACATAATAAATCACCCAATTGCAGGGCACGGAATACAGCTATTTTCATCAAAATAAATTGTTTTAAAAGTTCTTAGGCCGGACATCCATAGCGATTGCAAAAAAATAGATGTAAGAACTATAACTTTCTTATTTTACGGAGTTCCTGCTTGAGATTGAAGAGTTCTGGAAGGGCCTGAAACGAAAAATAAGAAACACTTTCCCATTTTCTGTCCTGTACCAGTGATGTATACACCTGTATACTCTTATTGATATGCTCCTCACATAGTTGTAGATATTCTTGTTCTTTCTCTGAACTATATGTCTCAAAATTTTTTTCCAGGTATTCTAAAATAACATGTAGCTCTCTTTCGGAGAGTTGCAAATTCTTTCCTTTGCACAGTTCCAACATAGCAGGTTGGGTTTGCTCATAATACGCCTTAATCCGAAGACATATATCACGTACTGGCTTATTGCGGCTATGCTTATAAAATAATTCAATCATACCCAGACCTTCTGTACGCATAAAGACGATACCTCGCAATACCTCACTTTCCCTCATATCACTTTGAGCCTCACTAACAGGCAGTGATGACATAAAGAAAAGCAACATTAAAACCTGTATGTACATAATCAGTCTTTTTCTGTTGTAACAAATTTCTCCAACGATAGTTCAGCCTATACACATATGAGCAATACAAACCGTATTTAACGAAATAAAAATGATGTAAACACTTAATAATAAACCAAATAACAAAAAGGCACGTAAGGATGAAACGTATTATTTACCCCATGCAACGTATATATTACCTTTTTAAAGTAGTGAATACCTAAAAAGCTTCGGATTATCAAACCTTGCATTTTTTTTGTAACAGAAGTTATACATCTAAAACAACTTCAACATGGAAAACAAAAATTTAAACCTGCAACTCGTCGAGTACCGTTCAGTATTGAAAAATCTCGCTTACAAGTTCACTAACGATCCTGAAGACATCCAGGATCTAGTACAAGAAACCTTACTTCGCGCACTGAAGTACATAGATCAATTCTTTCACAATCCCCGGGTCGTATCCTGGCTGTTTGTGATCATGAAAAACATATACATCAACCACTACAGACATCGTCAACAAAAGCACCTGTATGAAAGCCATCAGGCATCACAATTTCAAGACCTTGGTCGTCGTGAACCATTTACCGAAAATACGGTGGAAAAGCATCTGGCTCTTAAAGACATACAATGTGCTTTAACTCAACTACCCAAAGAACAAAAAGATATGTTTAATTGTTATATCAAAGGCTACAAATACAAAGAACTATCCGAAATGTATGGCGTTCCCGAAGGAACTATCAAATCCCGGATCTTTATGATTCGAAAAAGTCTGCAAAAACAATTTCCTCAATATATCAATATAAATGACTAGCTTTTTTAGTTTTTCTTTTTATTGATTAAGAATAGGTTGACAATATGTCAACCTATTCTTTTTGTTCGCAGAGCCAACGTCCATTTTTGATGTTTGCATCTTGGACAATCTTCTAAGCCTGGAGAAGGTTCCAATACCACATGCCCACAATACATGCAGGCCAAGGGTCCTTCGACTTTTCGGGGATCTGAAGCTTTATATCCATTAGGAAAGAGAGGCAGCCCATACCTGACCTGATCATCCGAAAAAAACAATACACTCAGGGTACCATCTGTTTCCAATAACGCCATTCGTACCTGCCCTAAATGTTCAACCGATTTATTGCGTAACTCGGCAAAAAACTCCATTTTTGAAAAATCATTGTCTTTATCATGTTTGATATCAAACAGACCATCCCGTACGATACACATTTCACTCCCCTCTAATAAACGATGTACCCGAATCGACTTTGAAGCCAACCAAGTGACTATTTTATACACCAGAATGGTAACTAACAAAACTGCTATGCCGTACAATACGGGGATATCCTCCTGAAACATCGGGTCACCTGCTGCAGAGCCCATGCCCAAAATAATAGCTACTTCAAATAATGTCAGCTGACGCACCCCTCTACGGCCCGACAAACGCAAAACAAGCAATATAATCAAGAACATTACTACAGTTCTTCCTACGATTTCAGCAAAGAATTCCCATTGAACACCTTTCAAAAATATACCTTCCATCATTCTATAAGTTTGTTATTTTTTATTATAACCACTATAGACACACAAATGTTCAAAACCAATCTGCTTTAAGCTTGTTGGCCAGTCTCTTATCTTTGGAGTGCAGAGATGTTCTTTGAGCACAAATTCAAGTATTTATACGGTTATTTTTAAGTATTTTTCTTCCTTTTTGGGCATTTTATAATACAACCAGACGATCTTAAAATTGTTCATTATATAATAGCTTATAAAATCAGAACATCATGGCAGAACATATTCCACAACAGATCGAAGGCAAGGCCTTAGATTGTTTTAAGACAGTAGATTTTTCTTCCAGAGATCAAGCTGACACACTTTTTAAACAAGCAAAAGCAAAATTATTTGACGTCAACAACTGGCATCAAATCACAGGGACTCCCTCAGCTGTATTTGTGCTTATGGACAATTTCGGTCTTCCGTTGGATCGTCTGGTGCGTAAAGGCGATTATATCCGTATTGACATTCCTGGTCCTGGGCTTCCTTCGGCCAATGGCTACGATTGGGTCGAAGTAGAAGATATTCGGGAAGAACAAGATGAGGAAATGCGATCTGTCTGTATCACCTTGAGGCCATGTGCAGATCCTACGGGAGATAGCACGGATACCGCGCATTTTTTTAAGCGAATCGCGACATCTTCGATTGTACTTGAACAGAAAGACAAACGGATTTTTTTACACTATGCCGGACGCAACGAAGTAGTCAATACAGATAATGCTTCTCTTTTAGACAATTTTCGAAACTTCATGGTCGGTTTAGGAGCTAAAATGGGAGCTTCGTTCCCACAGTGGAAAGCCCTCATTGAAGGTCTCGGAAACCTGAAAGATCGCAAACAGGATGATTTGAAACAAAAATAACACCGATATGGAAACAAATAAAAAAAGCGGCTTATCCCCCATGGATAGGCAAAGAGAGAAAGATCACAAGGATAGAAAGACCAAGGTAGAGTCTAACACGGGCAAACGACCTGAGAAGGATACAAACCCTCTCCCTCCAAATCCCAATAAAGTAGACAATCATGACGATTAGATGTTCATCATGAAAGCGTATGACTGGGTCATACGCTTTCAGTCATTACGTTCCTTCTTCTTTTCCAAAGGTCTGTCTGTAGGATCATTAGGCATATCGTTGAGCTGTTCCTGCTGTGGGTCTACACCAGCCTCTGCATCTCCGTCGTGCTTCGTATCCACATCTTCCAATACCTTCCCTTCTTTACCTAATCTCACTTTGCGTTTCTTTTGCATTTCGTTTCCGACCAGCTTATTTTCCTCTTTTGTAGCCATGTTTTCTATTCTCTATTTATTCATCTTTAAACTATCGACAATGGGTGGAAACTTTTTCATAGATGTGCCTCCGTTATCCAAACGCAACTCCTGTGCTTGCGTAAGATGTGTTCTTAACGAGGGTAGTTTGTCTGAAATCCAGGTTTTTAGGGTAGTATCCATTATCGCATCATCTGCACCGGCACTTTCGTAAAGCGCTATAGATTTTTCATGTGAAGCGACAGCTGCATTCCTAAAGGACTTGTCATAGGCATCCGCGCCCAATTCGCCCAATGCGTTTACCTCACCCTGATGCATCTGATCCAGTTGATCCGAAATTGTCAATCCTTTGGAATTGGCGTATTCCTGTAGCTCATTGAGGACTTTTTGGTGTTCATCGATCAGCATTTGGCTATAGGCTTTCACGGCTTCATTAGACGAACGTTCATTAGCTTGTTGTGCCATAGCTATTTCAAACCGATTGGCCATCACAGCCTTGTTTACAAAATCCTGTTCGGGATTCTGTTGCCCGAAGGACATAAATGTCATAATTCCTAGAATTATAACACCCCACTGTAAGAACTTTTTCATTTTTACTATTATTTAAAGAATTCATTTTATCCCCATAGTTTCGAACAGATGCCCGTACATTTTAGTTGCAATAAGTTTGTATTCAAGTATTTATACGGGATAAACCTATAATTGCACTATACACAATACAAAAAAACTTCGGCAATCAAACGATAGTCCGTGTAGACTGTTCTCAAGAAACTATCATCAAGTATATATTCACTAGGGTTCACAGTAAATCATTATAAAATGGTCCTAACCAAAAACACTATTTACAGATGAAAAAAAAAGGACAAAGAGTATTCCTGACAGGAGGAACTGCAGGAATAGGCCGGGCCACAACACTTTTACTGGCAGAACAAGGCTACCATGTATTCATTATCGGTCGCAGTGGCGATAAGTTGGAAGACTTGCTTGAAGACGCCAGACAGCGGGGAGTGGAAGAGCATATCAGTTATATGCTTCAGGATCTGACGGATCAGGAAGCACTGAAAACCTTACTTCCCGAGCTCTGGTCATCACAAGGACCTTTTGAAGTCTTAATTAACAATGCAGCCATTGGCTTTGGCGGTGTACGCGGTGTAGAATCTGATAGCTTGAGCTATATGACCAAAACCAATTTGGATGCTTACCTCCTTTTATCGGGTTTCTTTGCCGATCAAATGGTCAAGGCCGGTATCGCCGGCGATATCATCAATATCGGATCGATGAGTGCAGATAGCCGCGAAGGAAAGAGCACGGGTTATGTCGCGACCAAGGCAGGGATACAGGGTTTTACTGAGGCCTTACGTAAAGAGCTCAATCCTAAAAATATACGCGTATCCTTGATTGAGCCTGGAGCTGTAGGTACCGACATGCAGTCCCTATCTCCGGAGGAACAACGGCAATTGGAGGAAAAATTGGAAATGTTGAAAGCAGAAGATATCGCACATGCCATTGATTTCATACTCCGGCAAGATCGCAGGGTCTCCATTGTAGAAATGCAGATTAAGGCACTTAGGCAGTTTATATAATAGCATATACACAACGACGTAACATAATGAATGATATGAAACATAGTTTTTTATATAGAAACAGCTTATCTCTGGTCTTTTTGACACTTTTTGTACATTGACTGATATGAGCATCGGAATAGTTTGCTATGGATCAAAGTCCGTATAAAAAAAGAGGGTTTCCCCTCTTTTCCTCCTGACAATCCATGCTTCTCCTATCAATCATGTCCTTGGGTTTTTACGATTTTGTTGTAAATACCAAAAAGCAAAAACGGTGCTACCCACTGCCCTACAAAAAGTGCAGTATGTTTGTGTCCCATACATTTTAGCGTCAGCGAAGCTGCCATAGCCGTCAGTGCCGTACACAGATATACCTTTGACGGGATCTGAGCTGTTTTGCTTTCTATCTCTTTGGTCATTTCGCCCTCTTTCAGATTCTTGTTTTCTACATTTTCCATAATCATTCAATTTTAAAATTTTCCAAAAATTATTTGTCTGTCCTGTTATATTATGTCTACTCCTGCTGCCATTCCCACCGTTTGAGAGGCGCCAGTGCAGGCCCGTTGAGAAGCCTACCCTCACAATCGTACCGCGCCCCATGGCAGGGACAATCCCAGCTGCTTTCGGCATTGTTCCATTTTACGATACAGGCGGCGTGGCGGCACACTGGATCGATGCCATATAGTTTTCCGGATTTGTCTTTGTATACACCTATCTTATCTCCCTCATACCGGATTACCTTGGCCTCCCCTCTTCCCAGCTCTACCAATTCATCTATATTTTCCGCCTTCAAACGTCCCTTTACAAAACTCTTGACCACATCCAGATTTTCGATCAGCAAATCCCGAATAGCTGAAAGTGGCCCTACACGAGAGGGAGCATAGAGCGTTTCATATGGACTTTCGCCGCGTACGATCAGGTCCGTCAGTATACGTGCCGCCAAAGTGCTGAATACCATCCCATTTCCCCCGTAGCCCGTTGCCAACAATTCACTTTTATGCGATCTGGCCGTACAATGTCCTATGAAAGGCAGGCTATCCTGACTCTCGTAATACTGAGAAGACCATTCGTAAATTTTATTCTTAACTTTATAGCGCGTGCGTACAAAGGCCTCTAGTTCTTTAAAATTAAACTGTTCGTTTGCTTCATGAGCTGTTTTATGGTCTTGCCCCCCTACCATTAAGAGAGGATTCCCATCCAATAGCACCGTGCGAAAATAATGGAACGGTTCTTCCATATCGTAAATAAGTGCTTCTGGACAATCCGTTGGATCTTCTAACTCAAACACCTGGATATAGCTTCGATAGGGTGCTAAGCGGAAATTCATCCATTGCACGCCCGGAGGAGTATGTGTTGCATATATTACTTTACGTGCCAGCCAAATCTGTCCATTCTCTGTTTTTACTTCCAACTTGTCGTCAGCTCCTTCGTTTACCTGCTGCACCAAAGTATTTTCGATAAGTTGGCCACCAAGCTCCAAAAAGGCTTTCCGTAATCCTAACATATATTTGGTCGGATGAAAACTGCCCTGTTCTTCGAATACAATGCCATGCATAGTCTCGAAAGGTACAGGAACATTCTCCGAATCCTTTACCGTTATACCAACCTGGGCTATCGCATCTTTTATGTCCTCCATTTTCTTAGCCTCCTCCTCGTTTTGAGCATACATATATCCTTGGCAACGTCTGAAATCACAATCTATTGCATAGTCCTCTACATTGGATTCTATATCTGCTATAGCCTGCCGGACAGATTCTAACACCAGTCCGGCCTTTTCCAGTCCATGTTGCCGGATGATATCCGTATAGGGAGTATCCAATACAGTATTGAGATGGGCTGAGGTTCCTCCACTCGTCCCAAATGCCATATTATGAGCGTCTACTACAAGACAGGATAAACCCTCCTTCTGTAAACGTAGCCCCGTCGAAACCCCTGTCATACCGGCGCCTATAATCAGTACATCACAGCAGAGGCTTTTTCCTCTCTCCGCGGGAGGCAAGTCTACCGTATCCTGCCAAATGCTTATGTTTTGCCCGTCTCTTTCCATATAAATAGTTCTAACCCTACGGACAATTGACTTTCTAAAAGGTTGTTATCCAATAAAAAAGGGGTAGTTACCCCCCCTTTCTTTACCGTACTAATACAATATTTGCTTACGCTCTGATTACATATTTTTCCTTCCTCTCCAATGCACTATACCATTAAAGCTATACTTTGGCATATCAGACGTCAATATATCATCGATAAACAATAACGGAGCATCTTCAAAACCTGTTATCCGGTAGTGCAATATATAATCTTGTAAGCTATCTGTATTTTCAGGAAGCCAATAGGTCTCGGAATCCTGTGTTCCGACACAAGCTTTCAGGACATCGTATCCCTCTTTCTTTAAGTCGACCAATAGGTCTCTAACACGTTTCTTTACCATATTCATAAGATTAGTTGTCACTATTTATAACAAGCTAGATAATAAAGTGTTCGTGCAGCTTGAACTATTTCCTTCCGACACCTGTTCAACACTACAAAACACTAATAATCAAGCGTATGTTTTTAGCTATCTTATTCGGAATCGTATTTATTATTGTCGTGCTATATTTGATAATACGGTTTAAAAACCGGAATGAACACCAGAGAAGAAAAAGAAGATAAATTACCCGGAAGCTATCTTGACCTGTCTATTGTCCATTTCTTGTTGTACGGCTTCCAAAAATCGGCTTTTGAATTTCTCTATCAGTTGCACATGTCGTATTCCGACTTGTATCGATATCTGATAATGGTCTGATGTAATGCCTTGTGTCCATATCTTAAGCGGAATCGTTTTATCCACTTCCTCAAAGGAAATGGTTTTCTGATGTAACCATTCTTTCCATTCACTCAGGTTCACGGATTTCTCAACAAGTAATTGCATATTGAGCCGAATGTCCGAATCCGAGAAGGTCCAATTGACCAATCTGCCCGAGAGCAGGTCACCATTAGGGATAATGACACGGGCACCCTGATCAGTCAGCAAGGTACTGGAGCGGATACCGATCTGCATCACCTGTCCTTTTTTATCAGCTAGCTCGACATAGTCACCTATTTTGAAAGGTTTTTCGAAGACAAGTATGACTCCTGAAACAAAATTATTAATGATATTTTGTAACCCCAGTCCTATCCCCACACTCAATGCTCCTATAATGACTGTCAGTTTATCCATTCCCAGACCAAGGATGCTGATACCGATTAGAAAACCTATCACTACGATAAACACCCTAAGAAGCGGAAACAGTGTCATTTTTTGTGCATGTTGCTCAGATGTTCCCGGAGTATCCAGGATTTTTTTTAGGCTTTTCTGCAGCCAGTTGGCCATCCCAATAGCCAATAGGGCGAGCAAAAGATTTCCATACGAGAAAGTTATATTTCCTATTTTGTGTGGGGTATGCATGAGTTTATCAAATAGAGTCGCAGCCTCCCTAGTCAGGTGCAAGCCATTGAGAATCACCTGGACCACCAGTAGCATGCAACACAATCGGATCAATCTATCGGCACTAGCTAACATCTGCTTCAGATCAAATCGTCGGAACCAGGTATCCGGACTCGCTCGTTCATGTTGTTTTTTGAGATCGTGCAGCAACATATCCCGAAAAGCACGCAAAGATAAGACCTGTAAAAACCCGATAGCAGCTACTAAACTCCACATCCGTGCAATATGGAGATAACCGAGGATTAAACATGCTACAGCAAGCAGATGTCCCAAAGCGATGGCTAGTCTGGCGTAACGATGCAGATAACCTATTGGATTGTTCAGATCCGTACGATACCCCAAACGCCATACTAGAAAAATCCCTGATATGTTAATTGCTCCCGCCATAAGCTGGGTCCACCATATTTCAGAAAGTAGTAAATTGGCCAGTATAGTCGCAAAATAATATATAAATACAAGTTGAAGCACACGCCGTTTTAAAGCTGACAGCTCTTGATATAAAATAAGGTACAGGAATATAAAAATAAGCAGATAACCTATTTGCAATACAAATAGCGGTACATGAAAGGAAGCAAAAGGCAATAATACCAAGAACAAAATCAGCGCTTTGAGCACGGGAATCCAGATAGGCTCATTTTGATGTATGCGCAATTCATCCGGTTTTTGTGAAGATAACCGACCTAACCGGAATATCCAGTAAAAGTAAAGTACACTGAGAAGCATGACAAAGAAGCGATTATTCCATGCCATGCCGGCAATTCAAAGTATGCCATAGACCCTCCGTCCTTTATCCAATTTTTTTCAACGGTTTTCAACACCTGCTGTCGGCTCGGACGCTCCTGTGGTGGAGTGGCTTGCATAGCGGCCAGTTCTTCACGTCTCCGCTGAGCCGAGGTTTGTAGATAATCCAGATCCAGCAACAGCAGGGTTATGCCTTTCTCTACCCGTTCCAAGGTATCATCCAAACTAGCCATCTGGACTTGTATAGAATCATGGACCATCACCTCCAATACTTCGGATGTATCGGTCACACCTATCTTTTTTTGCATTACTTCTTCACGTAACCTGGCTTCTCTGACCAATCGTCCCAATCGCTCTATCTGCTGTCGTGTATCCGCAAAGAACACGAGTGTACTATCAATAAATAAAGTATCCGCTTCTTTCCGCGTCCATGATAATCTGCGTTTTACACTATCAATCTGAGTGGACCAATGATCCAATAGGATTGGCCATTGTTGCACGTTGGACTCGGATCCTTTCTGAGTACGTTTGCTTATTGAGTCAGTCAGCACGTCCTGCGTATATGCAGGAACTACAATTATCCAAAAGCACATTAACAGCCATATAACAACTTTTTTATCCATGACTTTTCCTTTGTATTCCTGTAATAAGTATTTCGGATGCTTCAATAATACCCAATAAAGAAAAAAGCGGAGCTATGACACTGATAGTCAATCGCTCCGCATATTATAGTTGGAAGAAAAAAGAAAAGTGTCACTCCATAGGTGGTGTTACCGGAACAGGAGTCGGTGATATGATGCTGTCTGTACTGTCCCTGCCCATCGTATCTATAGGTGTATCATAAGGAGTCATCGGAACACTATCCCTAGTGGTAGCACCATCTCTATTGTTTCTATTTCCACATGCTGCCGTTACCAAAACGACCAACATACCTGTAAAATATAAGATCTTTTTCATTATATGATGTTTTTTAATACATTTCAATTTTACGAAAGGTTATTTCTGTTCACTTTCGTCAATATGAACGTGCTATCAGGCAAACAGTTCCTGCAAATTTCAATTCACGTGTTTTTTTATCCACCTCACGTATAAACACCTATCTTACTGAGTCTTTGAACAAATCATAAAAAAAGAAGTTCTTTATAATACGTATGGCTATCATATCATGAAAGACAAAAAAGAGAAGAAACAGGTTGATAAAAAGGGTAAGAAAAAAAATATCAAACTAAAAAATAACAAGCTGATAAGACAACTGTATCAGATTGGATTGCGTGGATATTCGCTATATTCTGCCGGAAAGGCCACTAAACTTGAAAAATGATGACATAATTATTTGTAAGATATTTTATGTTGAATGAAAGTTTGGTATTCGTGGCATGGTTTCTGCTCTTTATAATAGACTTTGAATCCTTATAATAACCTATGAAAAGAAGCAATCTGGATTTGCTACGGGTTTTGGAAGAATCACCCTTAGCCACAGCCATTTATGACAATCCAGGTTTGCGAATTGCATTTGCCAATGAAGCCATGTTGAAGATGTGGTGTGCAGCTCCAAGTATTTTAGGCCGACAGTTTGGTGAAGTATTTCCTAGCTTTAAAAAGGAAGGTTTTGCCAGCATATTGGAGAATGTGTGGCATAGCGGCATTACTTACCGAGCCACCGATACACCTGCTATTATTGTAGATGGTCACGAAAAAAACACGCGGTATTTTGATTTTGAATATAAAGCATTGCTAGACGATAGTGGCCAGACCTATGCCATATTACACTCCGCAACCGATGTAACACAGCGCAAACTGAACGAAGGCCAACTACAGAGCCAGCAAGAACAGCTATCTTTCAATAGCGAACTAGAAACCTTAACATATACATTATCTCACGATGTCAAAAATCCGCTATGTGTAGCTCAAATGGGACTGGCTTATCTTCAGGATCATGAAGACATAACCTTATCAGATCGAACACAGTGGTATCACGCGATTTCCCAAGCCTTGGCAAATGTAGAAAGTATCATTAACCAGACAGTTCAACTTAGTGAAGCCCGTTCCATTGCGAATATCCCAAAAATCAATGATCTGACTCAAAAGATACCGGCTTGGTGTGAAGAAGCCAGGTTGCTTCACCATTCGCCCAACAGCACCATTAACTTAGGTGAGCTCTTTCCAGTATATGGTGATATCGGAGCGATCTATCAGATTTTCATAAATATTATCGGAAATGCCGTCAAATATTCATCCTCCATTGTCGATGCCAAAATTGAAATCTATAGTGAAAAAACCGATAAGGGAACCGTATATTTTGTCAGAGACAACGGCATTGGCATCCCAGAACCAGAACTGGATAAGATATTCTGTATATCCAAACGCGGCAGCAATGCATTGGAATATCAAGGTAACGGCATAGGATTATGCCTTGCCAAACGTATTATAGAACGCTATGCTGGAAGGATCAATGTGTCGAGTAAAGAAGGAAGAGGTACACTCTTGCGACTCTTCTTCCCCGATAAATCATCTTCTTCATCAACCAAACCTAATCTTCGGTCATAAAACTTATTATTTCATTCGAATCCCTGTTGCGGAAACTCAAGGATAAGCGTTCATTAAATCC
>Ga0180217_1001347_pt1 | contig 27702 bp, 29 predicted proteins | sample eDN3rd37CBELigOP_FD_128521 | JGI IMG/M metagenome (GOLD analysis project Ga0180217, IMG submission 128521) | Enriched Organic Plus compost microbial communities from Emeryville, California, USA - eDNA 3rd pass 37_C BE-Lig OP (version 2) (version 2) ... | reverse complement strand
GCCTATTTCTCGGCCCTGTGCGATCTGCGCTTCACCGCCTCGCAATATGCCCTGATCTCGGCGGCGGCGGCCGTGGTGGGGCGCATCCTCACCGGCACCACCGCCGGGGCGCTGGTGGAATCCCTGGGCTGGGTGAATTTCTACCTGCTCACCACCCTGGCGGCGGTTCCCGGCATCCTGCTGTTCTGGCTGATGATGCGCAAAGGGCTGATCGATGCCTCCATCGGCAGCGCCGGGCGCAACGGACGCTGACGCTGAGGACAGTTTCCTTCGGGGTTAACCGCCCAGAAATAATCGCCTTTCGGCCTTTGCGGCGCAGGCGGGCTTCGGCTAACATTGCAGAATTGTCGCAGTTCGGGCGTACAGAACGGTGACGGCGCGATTCGCGCGCATCAGGTGGGAACGTGGTCAACATCTACGAAGCCGGACCCTTTGAAGGCCGCCTGCTGCAATGGCCGGTCCTGGCCACCAGCGGCGCGCTGGAAGTGCGCCTGGCCGAGACCGAGCATGAGGTGCTGCTGGCGCAGCGCCTGCGCTACGAGGTCTTCTACGAGGAAAAGAGCGCCATCCCCTCGGCGGAGATGCGCGCCAGCCGCCGCGACTTCGACAAGTATGACGATGTCTGCGACCATCTCCTGGTGGTGGACCGCGAGGTGCATGACGCCGACGGCCAGCCCCTGGTGGTGGGCACCTACCGGCTGACGCGCGAGGAGGATGCCGCCAAGGTGGGCGGCTTCTACACCGCGGGCGAATTCGATCTCGGCCGCATGATCTCGGGCATGCCCAAGGGGACGAAATATCTGGAGCTGGGCCGCTCCTGCATCGTCAAGAGCTATCGCAGCCGCCCCGGCACCATGCAGCTTCTCTGGAAGGGGCTGATGGCCTATGTCGCGCGCTTCGACATTGACGTGATGTTCGGCTGTGCCTCCTTCCCCGGCACCGACCCGGAGGCGCTGGCGCTGCCGCTTTCCTATCTGCACCATCATCACCGCATGCCCGAAGACCTGATGGTGACGGCGCGGCCGGAGCTTTACGTGCCGATGAACCGCCTGCCGCCGGAGGCGGTGGATGCGCGCGAAGGCATCCGCTCCCTGCCCGCCATGCTCAAGGGCTATGTCCGCGCCGGCTGCTGCATCGGCGACGGGGCGGTGATCGACCGGCAGTTCGACACCACCGACGTCTTCATCTTCTTCCCGCTGTCGGGGATCGACGCCCGCTACAAGAGCCGGTTCGGGCTGGTGAAATAGCCCCGCTTGTCATGGCGGCCGCAGAGCGGCCATCCAGGCGAAGCATGCGCGCTGTATCCTGCTGCTAAACCACGGAATTGAACACCATCGCCCCGCTCGATTGCGGGCTGGCGCCGGGGCGCGGGCCGTAAGTGCGCGTGGGCGCATGCAGGCGGTTCACTTCCTCGGCGATGGCGCGGATCATGCCTTCGGAGGCGTTCTTCACCCGCGTCAAAAGGCGGGTGTGACGCTGCAGCACCTCGCGGAAGCGTTTGGTGGTCTCCAGGAAGCGGCTGCGCAGGGGGCCGGGCGCGTTCTGGGCCAGGCGCGCATCGAAGCCCTGCGCCTCGCGGCCATAAAGCGCGGTCAGGCGCTGGATTTCCGGGTCGGCGGTGCGCAGATGCGCGGGCCGTCCCGCTTCCAGCGCGGCGATATCCTCTTCCAGCGCCGCCACCAGGCGCTCGGCCAGGCCGATCAGCCGCTCGATGCGCGCATCGTCCTGCATGGTCACAGTTCTTGCATCTTCAGCATCTGGGCCTTCACGGCGGCGGCGATGCCGATGCCGCCCTGGGCCTGGATGCCTTCGGCATAGCGGTCGAGCAGGAGCGAGCGGAACATCTCCTCGCCCTGGCCGCCGCCGGTGACGCCGTCCGTCTTGATCCCGGAGAACATCGCCCCCAGGAACTGGGCGATGAAGATGCTCTCGAAATCGTTCGCGGCCTTGTCCATCGCCGCCCGGTCGCGGCTGCCCGCAACCGGCGCCGCCACCGGCTTCATCTGCAGCGCCGTCATGGCGCCGCCGGCGATATGGGCGATGCCGTCCATCAGCCGATCACCTCGATATCGGCCTGGAGCGCGCCCGAGGCCTTGATCGCCTGCAGGATCGAGATGATGTCGCGCGGCCCCACGCCCAGCGCGTTCAGCCCGTCCACCAGGCTCTGCAGCGAGACGCCCGATTGCAGCACGGTCATCTTGTTGCCCTTGCTGTCGTCGATCTGGATCTGGGTGCGCGGCACCACCGCCGTCTCGCCGGTGTTGGAGAAGGGCGAGGGCTGGGAGACCTGCGGCGTCTCGGTGACGCGGATGGTGAGGTTGCCTTGCGCGATGGCGACGGTGGAGACGCGCACATCCGCGCCCATCACGATCACGCCGGAATTTTCGGCGATGATGACCTTGGCGGGCTGGTCGGGCTCGACCTTGAGCTGCTCGATCTCGGTCAGAAGCCGGGTGACGCCGCCAGGGTGGCCCGCGGGCACGTTCAGCACCACATTGGTGGGGTCGGCGGCGGTCGCCACCGGGGCGCCCAGAAAGGCGTTGATCGCGCCCGCGATGCGGGTCGAGGTGGTGAGGTCGGGATTCTTGAGCGACAGTTTCAGGCTGGAAAGGCCCGCCAGCGTGAAGCCGGTGTCTTTCTCCACGATGGCGCCATTGGCGATGCGCCCGGCGGTGGGCACGCCGCGCGTCACGCTGGCGCCGTCGCCTTGCGCCGAAAAGCCGCCGATGGCGACCGGCCCCTGGCCCACGGCATAGACCGAGCCGTCCGCGCCATAGAGCGAGGTGACCAGAAGCGTGCCGCCCTGAAGGCTCTTGGCGTCGCCCATGGCGCTCACCGAAACGTCTATGCGCGAGCCGGGCGCGGCGAAGGCGGGCAGGTTGGCCGTCACCATCACGGCGGCGACGTTCTTGGTCTGCATCGTCTGGCCGCGGGTGTTGGTGCCCATCCGCTCCAGCATGGTCTGGATGGAAAGCTGGGTGAAAGGCGCGTTCTTGAGCGAGTCGCCGGTGCCGTTCAGGCCCACCACCAGGCCATAGCCGACCAACTGGTTGTCGCGGATGCCCTGCACATCCACCAGGTCCTTGATGCGGGAAAAGGCGAAGGTGGGCGTGGCGGCCAGCCCGATCCCGACGGCCAGGGCGGCAAGACGGATATAATAAGGTGCGCGGCGCATGAGAGGCTTCTGCCTTTGCTTCCCGCCTCGCCTTGCCAGAAGCGTGCCGCCCGGAAGCCGGAAATAGCGAAGGAAAATCAGTGTCTTGCGAAAGGGCGGAAGGTGCGTCCGCCGCCGCCCGGCAAACTCTGCCGGATCGAATCTTTATGGTTAAGCAAACCTAAATGTTGGCGTAGCGGCGCTGGTTCGCGCCAAGCGCCAGCGCCGCGAAGGCCGCCGCCACCGCCACGATCCCGGCGATGACGAAGGCATCGAGATAGGAGCCGCTCAAAGTGCGGCTCACCCCCGCCAGATAGGCGGCGCTGGCCGCGCCCACCTGATGGCTGGCCGAAATCCAGCCGAACAGGATGGGCCCGCGCCGGGGGCCGAAGGTGCGGGTGGCGATGGCGACGGTGGGCGGCACGGTGGCGATCCAGTCCAGGCCATAGATCACCGCGAACAGCGACAGGCCATAGAAGCTGAAATCGGCGAAGGGCAGATAGATCAGCGACAGCCCGCGCAGGCCGTAATAGTAGAACAGCAGCTTGCGCGGATCGTAGCGGTCGGTCAGCCAGCCCGAGGCGGTGGTACCCACCAGGTCGAACACGCCCATGATAGCCAGAAGGCCGCCCGCCGCCGTCACCGCCATGCCGTTGTCGGCGCAGAAGGCGATCATGTGGGTGCCGATCAGCCCGTTGGTGGTGAAGCCGCAGACGAAAAAGGTGCCCGCCAGCAGCCAGAAGTCGCGGTGCCGCGCGCCTTCGCCCAGCGCGGCGAAGGCGGTGCGGATGGGATTGGCGGTCTCGCGCGGCGATCGCAGCACGCTCTGGCTTTCTCCCCCCGCGTCCGTCAGGACTGGCGGGGGGAGATGGCGCAGCGAGGTGTCGCCGGTGGCGGCATCTGCCGCCGCGGCGACCCGAGCTGCGTCAGAGGGGGGAAATCCAAAAGGCTTTTCCCCGATGTCCTGCGGCCATTCGGGCAGGAAGAAGAAGACCACGGGGATCAGAAGCGCCGTCACGACGGCGACCAGCGCCACCACCGGCTGCCAGCCGCCCGCCTCGGCCAGGGCCGCCAGCGCCGGAATGAAGATCAGCGTGCCGGTGGAGGTGGAGGCGGCGAACAATCCCATCACCAGGCCGCGATGGCTGACAAACCAGCGGTTGACGATGGTGGCCGACAGCACATTGGTGATGCAGCCCGAGCCGATGCCCGACACCAGCCCCCAGGTGAGGACCAGGTGCCAGCTTTCGGTCATGGCGAGGCTGGCGGCGGTGGACAGGCTCATCATCGCCAAAGCCGCGATCATGGTGGCGCGGATGCCGAAGCGCTGCATGGCGGCGGCGGCGAAGGGGCCGGTGATGCCGAACAGAAAGATGCCGGTGGCGGCGGCGAAGCCGATGCTGCTGCGCGTCCAGCCGAAGGCCTGTTCCCAGGGCACCATCAGCACGCCGGGGGTGGAGCGCAGCCCCGCCGCCGCCAGCAGGGCGCAGAAGATCAGCGCCGTCACGCCCAGCGCATAATGCCGCCCGAAAAAGCTGCGTGTCCCCATATGCCCTGAAGGCCCGGTTCTTCGACCGATTTCTCGCCCGCACCCTAGAGCAATTTCGCGTTCCTCCGAACCGCGAAAATGCTCTAGCTCCTTTTTTGTCGCGGTTCCGGACGGAGTTGGTAGCGACAGCGTACCAACGCTGCACACTTTTCCTGGAACCGCTCTGGCAGGTCCTGTGGCTTGCGTATGCGGGATGGGGACCCTAGCTTCGTGAAAAGACCGCCATGCAGCACGATCCCCACGCCTATCTGACGCCCTTCGTGGTCTGGGAAAACGCTTTCACGCCTCAGGAGCTGGATGCCATCGTGACGCTGGGCGACCGGCTCAGGCTGGAAAAGGCGGTCCTGGTCTATGGCGAGGGCGGCTCCACCACCGACGACCCCAGCCGCATCACCCGCACCGCCTGGATGGGCCGCGCCGCCGAGACCGCCTGGCTCTATGAGCGGATGGAGCGGGTGATCCGTGCCGTCAACCAGCAGGTCTACCGCTTCGACCTCACCGGCTTTTCCGACCTTTTCCAGTACACGGTCTATCACGGCGAAGAGGGCGGGCATTTCGACTGGCATGTGGACCAGATCCGCCAGCCCGCGCACCGCAAGCTGTCGGCCTCGCTGCAACTGTCCGATCCCGGCAGCTATGAGGGCTGCGACCTGGAGATTCAGGGCGGCGTCAAGCCGGTGGCGGCGCCGCGCACGCGCGGGGCGCTGGTGGTGTTTCCCGCCTATGTGCTGCACCGCGTCACGCCCATCCGTGCGGGCACCCGCAAGGCGCTGGTGGTGTGGGCGGCCGGGCCGCCCTTCCGCTAGCGCCGCCGCGGCAATGTCCCAGCGCCATGCTGGGTTGCGGCGCAGGGGACGGGGGCCTATTTTCGCTGCCGCTTTTGACGGGACGGGCAAGACGGCGTGTCGGCTGCGGGAAATATCAGCACCCAGTCCTTCGTGGTCTGGGAGAACGCCTTCAGCCCCCAGGAGCTGGACGCCATCGTGGCCTATGGCGACCGGCTCAGGCTGGAGAAGGCCTCCGTCATCTACGAGCCCGGCCAGGGCGGCGGCAAGGACCCGGTGCGCATCACCCGCACCGCCTGGTTTCCGCGCGTGGCCGAGACGGCCTGGATTTACGAGCGGCTGGAGCGCATCGCCCTGGCGCTCAACCAGCAGGTCTATCACTACGACCTGGTGGGCTTCTCCGATCCCCTGCAATACACCGTCTATCAGGATGACGAGGGCGGTTTCTTCGACTGGCATGCCGACCAGCTCGAGGCGCCGATGCCGCGCAAGCTCTCCTTCTCGCTGCAACTGAGCGAGGCCGGCAGCTATGAGGGCTGCGACCTGGAAATCTTCGGCGGCTCGACGCGCGCCCCCGTGGCCGCCCCGCGCGAGCGCGGCATCATGGTGGCCTTCCCGTCCTATGTGATGCACCGGGTCACGCCCGTGACCCGGGGCACGCGCAAGGCGCTGGTCTTCTGGGCCGCAGGCCCGCGCTTCCGCTGAGGAGACCGGCGATGACGGGCCATGCGGGCGCACATTACACCGACTCCTTCTCCAGCCTGCTGAACGTCTTCACGCCCGAGGAGATGGACCGCATCGAGGCCTATGGCGATGCGCTGCAGGCCCAGGCGGCGGGCGTCTCGGGCGTGGCGCGGCCCGCCAACGCCGCCATACGCGTGACGCGCACCGCCTGGATCAAGCCCACGCCCGAGACGCAATGGTTCTTCCTGCGGATGGAGCAGGCGGTGCGCCACCTCAACGCCCAGGTCTATCAGTTCGACCTCACCGGCTTCTCCGAGCCCTTCCAGTACACGGTCTATCATGCCGAGGAAGGCGGCCATTACGACTGGCACACCGATTACGGGCGGCTCTTTGCGCGGAAGCTCTCCTTCTCGCTCCAGCTCTCCGACCCGGCCGCCTATGAGGGCGGGGAATTGCAGACCCATGGCGGCAACGAGATCACCACCGCGCCCAAGGCGCGCGGCACGCTGGTGGCATTTCCCTCCTATGTCCTGCACCGGGTCACGCCGGTGACGCGGGGCACGCGCAAATCCATCGTCGCCTGGACCGCCGGCCCCAAGTTTCGCTGAGCGGCGTCCCGCGATGGACAGGGGCGGGCCGGCTCCCTATTTTCGGCCGCAAATCATCTCAGGAATCCGTGAATGGCTCCGCGTCCCGCTCTGCTTTGCATCCTAGACGGTTGGGGTTGGCGGCCGGAGGATGCGGCCGACAACGCCATCGCCCGCGCCCGCGCCCCCAACTACCGCCGCATGCTGGCCGAATGTCCGCATGCGCTGCTCGCCACCTCCGGCGCGGCGGTGGGCCTGCCGCGCGGCCAGATGGGCAATTCCGAGGTCGGCCACATGAATATCGGCGCGGGCCGCGTGGTGGCGCAGGATTTGCCGCGCATCGACGTCGCCATCGAGGACGGCACGCTGGCGGCGCGCCCGGTGCTGCTGGACCTGATCGCCAAGGCCAAATCCACGGGCGGAGCGCTGCACATCATGGGCCTGTTGTCGCCCGGCGGCGTCCATTCGCACCAGGATCACATCGCCGCGCTGGTGAAGGCGGCGGCGGGGGTGCCGGTGTTCGTCCATGCCTTCCTCGACGGCCGCGACACCCCGCCCAAGAGCGCGCGGGGCTTTGTCGAGAAGTTCCTGGCCGACATCGCGGGCATTCCCGGCGTGCGGCTGGCGACGCTGGCGGGCCGCTTCTATGCCATGGACCGCGACAAGCGCTGGGACCGGGTGGAGAAGGCCTATGCCGCCATCGTCGAGGCCGAGGCGCGCCGCTTCGAAGGCCCGCTGGCGGCGATCGACGCCTCTTACGAAGAGGGCGTGACCGACGAATTCCTGGTGCCGGTGGTGCTCGACGATTATGCGGGCGTCAGCGACGGCGATGTGCTGCTCTTCGCCAATTTCCGCGCCGACCGCGCGCGCGAGATTTCGGCCGCGCTGCTCGATCCGGCCTTTGACGGCTTCGTGCGCCGCCGGGTGGCGCATTTCGCCGCCGCCGCGGGCCTGACCGAATATTCCGACGCGCTGAAGCCCCTGATGGCGGCGGTGTTCCCGCCCGAGGATGTGCGCGACACGCTGGGCGAGGTGGTGGCGGCCCGGGGCCTGAAGCAACTCCGCATCGCCGAGACCGAGAAATACGCCCATGTCACTTTTTTCCTCAATGGCGGGCGCGAGCTGCAATTCCCGGGCGAGGACCGCATCCTGGTGCCCAGCCCCAAGGTGGCGACCTATGACCTCAAGCCCGACATGAGCGCGGGCGAGGTCACCGACCGGCTGGAAGAGGCCATCCTCTCGGGCCGGTACGATCTCATCGTCTGCAACTATGCCAATCCCGACATGGTGGGCCATACCGGGGTGATGGAAGCGGCCCTCAAGGCGGTGGAGACGATCGACGCGGCGCTGGGCCGGTTGCGCGCCGCCATCGAGAAGACGGGCGGGGTGATGCTGATCACCGCCGACCATGGCAATATCGAGATGATGGAAGACCCCGCGACGCACGAGCCCTTGACCTCCCATACCACACTGGATGTGCCGGTGATCCTGGTGAACGGTCCGCGGGGCGCGCTGACCGACGGGCGGCTGGCCGATGTCGCGCCCACCATGCTCGACCTGATGGGCATTCCGGTTCCGGCGGCGATGACCGGCCATTCCCTGCTCCGGCGCGAGGCGTGATCTGAAACGGGCGGCGCTCCTTCTTCTTCTGGGTGCGGCGCTGGCGCCGCCGGAAGCGGACGCCCAGACCCGCAAGCCCGCCGCCAAGCCGCCCGCCAGGACGGTGCGGATGATCGCGCCCAGCCCGCGCCCGGCGCCCCGCGCCGAGGCTCCGCCCGAACAGCCGCTCGACCTGTCGCGCGCCCTGCCCGCCAAGGCGTTGTCGCAGCTTCCCTCCAGCGCCGAGCGGTTGCGCGTGCTCGACGAGAAGCTGAAGGAGGCGCGGCCGCAGGTGGCGGCGGCGAAGGAGAAGAGCGAGGCGCTGTCCGCCGAGGCGGCGGCGCTGCGGCGCAAGCTGATCGCCACAGCGGCGCAGATCGCGCAATTGGAGCGCCGGCGCGAGGAAGAGACCGAACGCATCGCCCATCTGGCGGCGGAGGATGCGCGCCTCAGCGCCAGCTTCGCCAAGGACCGTGTCGCGGTCACGCGCCTGATCGCGGTGCTGCAGCGGCTGCAGCATGACATGCCCCCGGCGCTGGCGCTGCAATCGGGCGACGCGCTGGCGGCGGCGCGCGGCGCCATGCTGATCGGCGCCTCGCTGCCGCCGGTCTATGCGCGGGCGGCGTCGCTGTCGCGGCGGCTCGACGAACTGGCCCGCACCCGTGCCGGCCTGGCGGCCAGCCGCGCCGAGGGCGCCGCCACCGAGAGATCGCTGACGGCGGCGCGGGCGGAGCTGGCGGTGTTGCTGGAACAGAAGGAACGCGAGGCCGAGGATGCCGCCGGAACCTATGGAACCTTGAGCCGCGAACTGGCCGCCATCGCCGCCGAGGCCGCCGACTTCAAGGCGCTGATGGCGCGCATCGAGCGGCTGCGCCGCGCCGGCGCGGGCGAAAAGGGCGTTGTGGTGGTGGAAGCGCGCGCGGGCGGTCCGGGACCGGCCGGCCGCACGCTGCTGACGCCGGTGGTGGGAACCCTGCTGCCGCCCGGTTCCGGCTCCGGGCCGGGCGCAACCTTCGCCACCTTGCCCGCCGCGCAGGTGATCGCGCCCGCCGACGGCAAGGTTTTATTCGCCGGCCCTTACCATAAGGCCGGATATGTCTTGATCCTGGAAGTCGGCACTGGCTACGATCTGGTCCTGGCGGGGCTGGGACAGGTGTCGGTGCGTCCGAATGACGAGCTGCTGGCGGGCGAACCCGTCGGGACCATGCCGAAAACAGGCGGCGATGGCAGGCTCTATTTCGAACTTCGGCGTGACGGCAAGGGGCTCGATCCCGGGCCCTGGCTCAGCCTCGATCTGAGGAAGGCGAAAAGATGAAGCGCATCGCGTTGGTCGGCATGGGTGTGGTCGTGGGCTTCGGCGCCGCGCTGGGCGTGATGAGCGCGCGCGGGGCGGACGACGCCAGCGCCTATCGCCAGCTCGACCTCTTCTCCGACGCCTTCGAGCGGGTGCGCGCCAGCTATGTGCGCCCGGTGCAGGACCGCGAGCTGATCGGCGCCGCCATCCAGGGCATGGTCTCTAACCTCGATCCGCACTCGGCCTATATGGACGCCAAGAGCTATGGCGACATGCAGATTCAGACGCGCGGCCAGTTCGGCGGCGTCGGCATCGAGGTGACGCAGGAAGACGGCCTGATCAAGGTGATCTCGCCCATCGACGGCACGCCTGCGGCGCGCGCGGGCATCAAGTCGGGCGACCGCATCGGCGCCATCGACGGCGTCTCGATCATGGGCCTGCCGCTGAACGAGGCCATCGACAAGATGCGCGGTCCCGCGGGCTCGAAGATCACCATCACCGTGATCCGCACGGGCGAGGCCAAGCCCTTCGACGTGACGCTCACCCGCGCCATCGTGCAGCTCGACGCCATCTCCTTCCGCCGCGAGGGCAATGTCGGCTATATCCGCCTGCCCGGCTTCAACCAGCAGACCTCGGCGGGGCTGGAGCGCGCGGTGCGCGAGCTCAAGCGCCAGATCGGCCCCAACATCGCGGGCTATGTGCTGGACCTGCGCAACAATCCGGGCGGCCTGCTGGATCAGGCGATCCAGGTGGCGGACGACTTCCTCAACTCGGGCGAGATCGTCTCGACCCGCGGCCGCCATGCGGGCGACACCCAGCGCTATGACGCACGCCTGGGCGACATCACCGAGGGCAAGAAAATCGTGGTGCTGGTCAATGCGGGCAGCGCCTCGGCCTCCGAGATCGTGGCGGGCGCGCTGCAGGACCATAAGCGCGCCACCATCGTGGGCATGACCAGCTTCGGCAAGGGCTCGGTGCAGACCATCATCCCGCTGGGCCAGGGCGGCGGGGCGCTGCGCCTGACCACGGCGCGCTACTATACGCCCTCGGGCCATTCCATCCAGGCGCAGGGCATCGTGCCCGACATCCAGGTGGCGCAGGGTGACGAGGCGGCGACGCCCAAGCTGGCGCGCCAGTCCGAAGCCGATCTGCGCGGCCATCTGGCGGGCGAGCCGGTTCCGGCCAAGCGCATCAACGCGCCGGTGATCAAGCCCGCGCCGGGCAAGAAGTATGACGACTTCCAGCTCGCCTATGCGCTGGACCTGATCAACGGCAAGATGACGGTCGCCTCCGCCACCGACACGCCCGCCACCACCACGGCCGCCGCCGTCAAGAATTAGGGCCTTCCGCGCCCATCCGCCTTGTCCCCTTTCGCGCGCATGCGCCGGGACGGGGGCGGATCGGGCATGCCTGCCCCAGCCGGAGGAACGGCGATGGCACAACCTGCATCCCTTGCGGCCGAAGGGTCTTCGCCTAAATTGCAGACGCCCCGGACAAAGGGATTTCAGACGTGCGGATCGGACTTTGCCTTGCCTTGAGCCTGACGCTGGCGGTGCCGGCGTCGGCTCAGACGCAAGCTCCGGCGCCGCCGCAGCCGGTGAAGCCGCCCAGCATTGTGGCGGTGGTGCCGCCGCCCCTAAGCAGGGTGCCCAGCAGCCCGAGCGGCTGCACGCCCGTCAATCCCTGCGCCGTCGCCACGCCCGCGCTGGGCGACGTGTCCGTGCCTGCGCCGGTCACGGTGCCGCAGCCCGATCTTCCCGCCGCCAGCCCGCCCGCCAAGCCGCCCGCTCCGGTGCAGGCGCCGCAGGCCCGGGCGCAGCAAGCACAGTGCCCGCCCCTGGGCGCGCGGGGCGGGGCGGGGCGACGGCTCCGGCCGGGGCCGCGGGGCGATCCCGCCCGGATGCCTGCCGCCCGATGCGGGGCGGGGAAATCCGCCCGCCGCGGCGGCCCGTTAACCACCTCGAAACCATGCCGCGCTTTGATGGCGGCATGAGCCTCTATGCCGAACCGGATGCACAGCCCAAGGGCATGCGCGCGCTGGCGGCCACCGGCGCCTTCCTGGTCTGCACCCTGATGGCGGGCGCCGCCGCCATCACGCTTCTGGGCGCGGTGGAGCCTGCTTCGGTGCGCATCGCGCTTTCGCCCGGTGCGGCGGAGAGCGCGGCCCCGCCGGTGATCCGGCCTCAGCCCATACCCGACACACCCATGCCCGCAGTGACGGCGGTGCAGCGTGCGGGTGCTGCGCTGATCGCCGACCCGGCGCTGATCGAGAACACCCCGCTCGGCCCCTTGCCGCGCATCGCCGATGACGGGCGCAAGCCCATGACCGCCTATGCCGCGCCCGCCGCGCAGGGAAAGCTCAGGATCGCCATCGTGATGACGGGCCTGGGGCTTTCGGCCCGGGCGACCGAGGCGGCGCTCAAGGAGTTGCCGCCCGCCGTGACGGTGGGGCTTCTGCCCTATGCCGCCGATGCGCCGCGCTGGCTTTCGGCGGCGCGCGCCCGCGGCCATGAAGTCGTGCTGCAGGTGCCGATGGAGCCGTTCGATTTCCCCGACAGCGACCCCGGCCCGCACACGCTGCGCGCCGGCGGCGCAACGGGCGCCAATGCCGAGCGCCTCAACTGGGCGCTGAGCCGCTTCACCGGCTATGCGGGCGTCGCCAATCTCCTGGGCGACCGCTTCCTCTCCGATCCCGAGGCGCTGGCGCCCATCCTCACCACCCTGTCGCGGCGCGGGCTTTATTTCTACGACACGGGCGCGGCGGCGCGCTCGGCCGCGCCCGCGGTGGCGGGCAGCCTGGGCCTTGCCTTCGCGCAAGGGGCGGGCAGCCTCGACACCATCCAGACGGCGCTGGAGATCGACCGGCGCCTGGCGGAACTGGAAGAGAAGGCCCGCGCCCATGGCAGCGCCGTGGGAACCGCCTTCGTCTATCCCGTTTCCATCGCGCGCATCGCCCAGTGGGCGAAGGGGTTGCAGGCGCGGGGGTTTGTTTTGGTGCCCGTTTCCGCGATAGTGAACGCGCCACAGTAGCAGCGCGTCCTTGCATGTCCGATCTTCCCTACCGGCCTTGCGTCGGAATCATGCTGGTCAACCATGCCGGGCTGGTCTTCGCGGGCAAGCGCCTGGACCAGACGGTGGAAGGCTGGCAGATGCCCCAGGGCGGCATTGACGATGGCGAGGATGCGCGCGCGGCGGCGCGACGCGAGCTCAAGGAAGAGATCGGCACCGGCAAGGCCGAGATTCTCGCCGAACGGCCCGACTGGCTGACCTATGACCTGCCGCCGCATCTGGTCGGCATCGCCTTCCAGGGCAGGTTCAAGGGCCAGAAGCAGAAATGGTTCCTGATGCGCTTCACCGGTGAGGACAGCGACATCGATTTGCACACCCATGAGCCGGAATTCTCCGACTGGAAATGGTTCGGGCTGGACGAGATCGTGCAGATGATCGTGCCGTTCAAACGCCCGACCTATGAGGCGGTGATCGCGGGCTTCCGCGATCTGGTGCAGCGGCGTTAATATACTTTCCTCCCCCATTTACGGGGAAGATGTCGAGCATCGCGAGACGAAGGGGTGTGCGCGACGGCGAGAGACGATCGCGAACCTTCGCAAGACAATTGCGCCGCAGGATGACAGAAGCAGAGGTCATCCTGTGGTCGCGCTTGCGCTGCCATCCCCTTGCGAAGTTCCGGCGTCAGCATCCTATCGGCTGCTATGTCGCGGACTTGGCCTGGATCGCGGCCAGGCTGGTCGTGGAGGTTGATGGCGAAACCCATGGCAGCGACGAGGAACGGGCCTATGATGCGGCCCGCGATAAATATCGACAGGCGCGCGGCTGGTCGGTCCTGCGTGTCTGGAACAGGGACGTCTATAGCCATTTGGGCCGCGTGATGGACGTGATAGACGGCCATCTTCCCCCTCTACCGTAAACGGGGGAGGAAAAGGCTAGGAGGCTTTTGCGGGCACGGGCGCCGCGAAGCGCTTCTGGAAGTCCTGCATGAAGGCCCGCAGCGTATCCACGCCGGCGATCTTCGCGGCGGCCTCGCGGAAGGCCAGGCCGTGCATCTCGATGGGCTCGGACAGCACAGCGAACATCCCCGCCTCGGGCGTGCCCTTGAGCTTGCCGCCCACCAGCCCGCGCAGCCGCTCCAGGCTCTTCTCGTCATTGGCCAGCGAATAGGCGACGGCGGCGCGCAGCGCCTTGATGCGGTCCTCGGCCGACAGCGGCGCGGGCGCCGCCAGCGCGGGCGCCAGCAATTCCTCCAGCTTCTGCGCCGCCACCGCCCAGTTGCCGCTTTCCCAATAGATGTCGGCGCGCAATTGGCGCGTGCCGGGGCTTTCATCCACCCCGATCAGGTCCAGCGCATTGTCATACTGCTTCAGGGCGGCGAAGGCGCGCGCCTCCAGGATCATGCGGGCCTGCACGATCTCGCCGGGAAGGCCGGTGATCTGCGAATTGCGCAAGGTGGCGATGGCGTCGGCCGCCTTGTGGTTCATCAGTTGCAGCGCCGCCAGCCGCGTGGCGACCTGCGCCCGCGCCACCCCTTCCAGGCGCTTTTCCACCTGATAGGCCAGAAGCTCGCTCGCCGGTCCCAGCAGGTCCACCGCCGCCAGCCGGTCGGACATGCGCCGGATCATCTCGTCGCCGTCGGGCCCGATGGGGGTAAGGTCGATATTGTCATAGAACATCGCCAGCGCCGTCACCGGCGGCAGCGCGTCGGCGCCGCCCTTGAGGTAGAGGTTCACGAAGGCGGCGCGCATATCGTCCTGCGCCGTGCGCGCGGCGTCGCCGGAGAAATTCCGCGTGGCGACGCGCAGGGTCTTGAGGCCGTTCTGCCAGTCCTTCTCCTGGAAATAGAGCGCGGCCAGATGGCGCAGCGTCTTCAGTTCCAGAAGATCGCCGCGCCAGCGGAAGCGCAGGCGCTCCAGCGCCAGGGTCGCCTGCTTGCGCGTGACGGCGCCGCTCTTGAGCGCGGCGGCGGTGCGGTGATAGGCGGCCAGCGCCGCCAGCTTTTCGTTGCGGTCCTTCTCCAGGGCGGCGAATTCCGGCATCGCGTCTTCCAGCCGGTCTTCCTGCGCGGCCAGCCGCGCCTTCATCAGCCGCGCCTCCCCGGCCAGCGCCGCGGGCACCTCCTTGGGCAGGCGGCTCAGCGCCGCCACCGCCAGGTCCAGGCGGTTCATCTCCAGCGCCGCATCCGTGCGTGCCAGCGCGGCGCGCGCCTGCCATTCGGCGGGATAGCGCGTCATCACCGCGTCGGCGGCTTCCAGCAGGCGATGGGCCTCGCGCCAGTTGCCCAGCCCGGCCTCGGCCAGGCCGCGCCACAGGGCGGCGTTGCGGTCGCTCTCGAACAGGGGACCGGAAAGCTCGTTGCGGGCGTCGCGCCAGCGGCCCATCTGCACGCTGGCGGCGGCGCGCATGGTGGCAAGCTGGATATCGCCCTTCAGCGCCGGGTCGGACGCCTGCACCAGGTTGATCAGCCCCAGCGCCTCGGGCCCGAAGCCCTGCGCCAGATAGAAGCGCGCCAGCTTGAGGCGCGCGCCGTTACGTCCTTGCGGCGGCGCGGCGGCCAACTGCTGCTCCAGCGCGCGCTGGGTGGAAAGGAAGCTGCCGCCGCTCATCTGGCCCCAGCGGGCGAAGTCGAGATAGGAGGGGCCGCCCGCGGCATTGGCCAGCGCGGCGGGCGAGGAGGCCACCGGCATCTGCGGCGGCGTCAGCGCCATGCCGCCGGGCCGCGCGATGGTGACGCGCGCCTCCTGCACCTGCACGGTGAGGTCGTCGGCATAAGGGGCGATCACCAGCCCCTGCGCGCTGGGAAGGGCGGCGAAGTCGGCGAAGTTTCGGACCGCGGGCACGGCATAGCCGGGGGCGGACGGCACCACCGTCAGCGTGTCGCCGCTGGCCGGATCGGTCAGCGGCACGGCGATGCGCGCGCGCGGCAGGCTGGCGGTGAGGGAGGTGCGCCTGGGGTCGGACTGGTTGCGGGCAAAGCCGATGGCGACGGCCTCGCTCGCCACATCGGGGCCCAGCGTCACGCGCAGGTTGGGACCGTCGGCCCGCGCGGCGATCTTGGCCTGGGCCTTCAGGGTGATGCGCAGCACCGACAGGCCCGCGCTGGATGAACCTTCGACCCCCAGCGCGTAATCGCCCAGCGCCTTCTGCAGGGCGGCGGCGTCGAGCGCGGGCGCCCCGGGCAGCACCACCCAGGCGGTCATGCCGCGGATGAAGACCGCGGCGCTGGCGGCGTCGCGGAAGGTGAGGCTGGCGCCGGTGGCGGTGCGCTGGCCGCTGGCCTGGGGCGGGGCGGCAGGGGCCTCCGCCTTTTTGGTTTCGGTGAGTTTAGCCTCTTCCGGCTTGGGATTGGCGGGCTTGGCCTCGGCCTTTTTCTCCTCGGGCTTTTCGGCGGGCTTTTTCGGCGCCAGCGCCGCGGCAGCCTGGGCGATGGCGGCGGCCTGGGCGGCGCTCGCACCCGCAGGCAGCCTTGTCACGCCCGCGGGCTTGTTGGCGCCGGGCGGGGCATAGGCGGCGGCGTCGGTCTTGGGCGCCAGCACGTCCAGCACGATCTTGGTCCCGTCGCGGAAATGGTGATAGCCCGCGTCAGGGTCGGTGGTCAGCTCCACCAGGGTGCTGCTCCCGTCCAGCCGCCAGGCGGCGTTCCTGATCCAGGCGGGCGGCAGCTTGGACAGCACCGACAGGTCGAAGCGCGTCGGTGCGCCGAAGCGGATGGTGATCTTCCCCGCGCCGGGAAAGACCGAATAGGACGTCTCCCTGGTCCAGTCGAACACCAGGCGGGTGAAGTTGCTGTAGCTGCCCGCGCGCAGGCGGATTTCGGCCAGCGCCGCCGGATCGACCGGCCTGGGCGGCGCCGGTTTGGGCGGCGGCGGCAAATCCGGCATCACGCCGGTGAAGCTCATCGGCGCCAGATCCACCACCGCGCGCAGGCCCTGCTGGCTGACATGCAGCTTCACCGGCTGGGAGAGGGCGAAGCGCATGGTCAGCCCGCCCTCATCGGCGCGGGCCGAGGTGATCAGGCCCGGCGCGGCGGCGGCGATCGCGGCGGGATCGAGCGTCGGCTTGCGGTCGAAGCTGATGGTGAGGACGCCGCCGGTGCTGCTGGCGCTGACCCTGGCCGGGCCGTCCAGCGTGAAGTCCAGGCGGCGATAGCCGCCCTGCGCATTGCCGGTGACGCGGTCGAAGGCCCAGGCGGCCGTCGGGCCGAAAACGGCCGGCGTGGCGCAAAGCGCCAGCAGCAGTCCCAGGCCAAAGCCGCGTCTCAACACCGGAGTCTCCCCTTCCTGTCCATTGTCGCCGGGGCGGCGTTAACCTTTGGTAAAGGCTGTTTTTACGGGGTCCGCGGGGCCGCCGGGGCGGGGGCCGGGGGCGCCGCCGCCGCGGTCTGTACGGGGGCCGAAGACGGATTGGCCGCGTCGGCGGTCTCCGGCAGCGCCAGGCGGTTCGCCAGCTTCACCGTCAGGTCCTTGGCCCGCTCGGCGCCCATCTTGGCCAGCACCAGCGAGAGCATGTCCGGCTTCATCGCCTGGGCCACCGGCACCAGCACGCTGTCGGGCAGGGCGTCGAAGATGCGGGCGGCATCGGCGGGCTTCATCGCCCCATAGGTCTTCACCAGGGCGGCGATCTGGGCGGCCTCGGCCTCGTCGCGGCTCTTCAAGAGGCCCGCGATGCGGGTCTCCAGGGTCTTGAGTTGGGCGATCTTGGCGTCCACCCGCTTCTCGGCGGCAGCCAGGATGTCGGCCTGGAGCTTGATCTGGGCCTCGCGGGCGTCCAGCTCGGCCCGGCGGCGCGCAAGGCCGGTCAGCACATCGGCCTGGGCGGCGGAGGCGATCTGCTCATCGGTCTCGGCGAAGTCGCGGTTCGCGGGCTGCGGCCGGGCCTCTGCGGCGTTCGCCGTTTCCTGCGCGATGGCGGCGGCGCTTTGCAGAAGGTCGGTGCCGTTCAGCACCAGCATCAGGGCGGTGGCGGCCATCAGCCCGGGCAGCAGGCGGACGAAACGCGGAAGCTTGAAGGGCGGGAATTTCATCACGGGCTCATGCGGGCGGTGTTGAGGCGGCTCATGATGCTGCTGGAGGGCAGCGGCATGTCGGGAATCTCGCGGGCGATGCGCGGGGACTCGGCGGCGGCTTCCATGCGCTGGGCGATGCGCTCGCCCGACGCCGTCAGCACCGAAAGCTCGTCGATATGCAGCCGGGCGCGCTTGAGGCGCTCGTCCAGCGTGCCCGCGGCTTCCCCGGCGGCCGCCTTGAGGGCGCGAAGGCTGGCGCCCGCCCCCGCGATGGCCATGTTGAGCTCGCCGATATGGGTCTTGAGGCCCTCCTGGCCCTTGCGCACGGCGGCCAGGCGCCGCTCCAAGAGAATGCAGTAGCAGAGCGTGGCGGCCAAAAGGACTTCCAGGACGATCTGGGCGATGAGGTTCAGGGTCATGCCAAAATTCCCAATCAATATCTCTTGCGATTAGAGCGAGCGCGAAGCGTCGGTGCGCTGGATGGCCTCGTCCACCTTGACGGCGACCGCCGAGCCGACGCGGCCCATGCGGCCGGTGAGCAGCGGCACGCCGCGGCAGCGGAGCTGGATCTTGGAGTCGGGGTTGGCGCCCAGCATCAGGGTCTGGCCCACCTCCAGGTTCATCACCTGGTTCAAGGGCATGGTCTGCTCGTCCAGGATGGCCTCGATGTCCACCTTGGTGGACCAGAGCTCGGTCGCCAGATGGCTTTCCCAGATGGAATCGCGGCCGAACTTCTCGCCCATGAATTGCTGGAGCAGAAGCTTGCGGATCGGCTCCAGAGTCGCGTAAGGCAAAAGCAGCTCGGTGCGCCCGCCGCGATCCTCCATGTCGATGCGCAGCTTGACCAGGATGGCGGCGTTGGCGGGACGGGCGATGGCGGCGAAGCGCGGATTGGTCTCCAGCCGGTCCAGGCTGAAATCCACCGGCGCCAGCGGTTCGAAGGCGGCGCGCATGTCCGACAGGATCACCTCGATCATGCGCTGGACCAGGGTGCGCTCGATGGTGGTGTAGGGGCGGCCCTCGATGCGCATGGCCGAAGAGCCGCGCCGCCCGCCCAGAAGCACGTCCACGATAGAATAGATCAGGTTGGAATCGACGGTGAAGAGGCCGTAATTGTCGAGTTCTTCGGCGCGGAACACCGCCAGGATGGCGGGCAGGGGAATTGAGTTGAGATAGTCGCCGAAGCGGATCGAGGTGATCGAATCCAGGCTGACCTCGACATTGTCGCTTGTGAAGTTGCGCAAGGAGGTGGTCATCAGCCGCACCAGGCGGTCGAAGACGATCTCCAGCATCGGCAGGCGCTCATAGGAGACCAGCGCCGAATTGATGATGGCGCGGACCCCCGACTTGTCCTGCATCTGGTCGGCATTGACGTCGAAGCCCAGAAGGGAATCGATCTCCTCCTGGTTCAGCACCCGCTCGGCGGCGGACGGGGAGGGGCCGCCTTCGGCCGGAAAGGGCGAGGCGACGTCGTCGGCGGCTTGGGTGTCGGTCTCGTCGGCCATGGGATACTCGTTTGTCTCGTCTAATGGTCGCTCCCGCTCTCGCGGACGCTCCGGGGATTACTGGACCAGCATTTCCTTCAACAGCACGTCGCGCACCTTGTAGGGCGCGGCGGCCACATTCACCCGGCGCAGCAGCTCTTCCTTGATGCGCAGCACGCCCGCCGAGCCTTTCAGGTCTTCCAGGCGCAGCTCGCGCAAATAGGCCTGGAACTGGTCCTTGACGCGCGGCAGCAGGGCTTCCATCGCCGCCTTCTGCTCCTCATTCTCCAGCTCCAGCGAGACCGAGAGCTGCAGATAGGCGGGCACGGCATCGGCGCCCTGGATGTTGACGGTCAGCTTCTCGATGTCGCTGAAGGCGACATTGGGCGGGGTCAGCGGCGCCTCTTCGGCCATCGCGTGCTCGCCCTCCGGCGTACCTTTCATCAGAAAGAAGTAGGCGCCCGCTCCGCCGCCGCCCAGGACCAGCAGCAGCGCCGGCACGGCGATCATAAGCATCTTCCGGCTGAGAAATTTCTTCAGCCCCTTGGGCGCGGGCGGATTTTCCCCCGCCTCGCCTTCCGGCTTCTCGGCGCCGGTCTCGGGCGCGGCGTCTTTCTTCGCCATGGGTCGGATGCTTTCCCTTCGTCTCGGCCGTCACGGTAGGCAAACGTGGTTAAGGAGGGGTTGAAATTGCCGGGCCGGGCGCCTTCGCCCCGGCAGATTTTTCCGCCGCCCTTTCCGTCTTGCGCAGGAAAGCCAATGAAAACGGGCCTTTCCTGGCTGGCATGGCCGCTGCAAAGCATGATCCGTCGATCCAGAAGGGATCCAAAGGCGTCCATGGACAATTCACTTCTCATTAGTCTTTCGCAGCAGCTTGCGGCCTATCGCTCGATGGACGTGATCGCGAACAATCTCGCGAACGTCTCCACGCCCGGCTTCAAGCGCGAAAGCGCCCGCTTCGAAGAGCTGATCGCCATGGTGCGCCCGGCCGAAGGCCAGCGCGGCCCGCAGGCGCTCAGCTTCGTCAAGGATGCGGGCATCAGCCGCGACCTTTCCCAGGGCAGCATCCAGCGCACCGATGCGCCGCTCGATGTCGCGATCAACGGCAAGGGCTTCTTCGTCGTTAACACGCCCGAGGGCGAGCGCTACACCCGCGACGGCCATTTCAGCCTGGACGCGGAAGGGCGGCTCGTCACCTCCGACGGCCATGCCGTGATGGGTGATGGCGGCGCCATCACCGTCAATCCCGCCGATGGCGAAATCCACATCGCCCGCGACGGCACCATCTCCAGCGTCGTCAACGGGGCGCTCAACCAGTTGGGCAAGCTGCGCCTGGCCGGCTTCGCCGACGAGGCGCTGCTGGTGAAGGAAGGCGCCAATCTCTATTCCACCACCCAGGCCGCCACCGCCGCCGCCGGCACCATCCAGCAGGGGGCGCTGGAAGGCTCCAACGTCCAGCCGGTGGTCGAAATCTCCAAGATGATCGAGGTGATGCGTGCCTATGAGGCGACCGCCACCCTTTCCAAGTCCCAGCAGGACCTTTCCCGTCAGGCCATCGCCAAACTCGGCGCCATGCCGAGATAAGGAGCAGAACCCATGCGCGCGCTCTCCATCGCTTCCACCGGCATGCTGGCCCAGCAGGTCAATGTCGAAGTCATCGCCAACAATCTGGCGAACATGAACACCACCGGCTTCAAGCTGCAGCGGGCCGAGTTCCAGGACCTGCTCTACCAGAATGTCCAGACGCCGGGCTCGCAGACCTCCGACACCGGCGCGGTCGCCCCCAACGGCATCCAGATCGGCGCGGGCGTCAAGACCGCCGCCATCTACCGCGTCACCACCCAGGGCGACCTCAAGAGCACCTCCAACCCTTACGACATCGCGGTGCAGGGCCAGGGCTATTTCCGCATCCAGCTCGCCGACGGCACCGACGGCTATACGCGGGCGGGCAATTTCGGCCTCTCGCCGGAAGGCCAGCTCGTCACCCAGCAGGGCCTGGTGGTGCAGCCGGGCATCGCCATCCCGCAGAACACCATATCGGTGCAGATCAACGCCCAGGGCCAGGTCAACGCCACCGTGGCGGGCAATGCCGTGCCCCAGACGGTGGGCCAGCTCGAGCTTACTCGCTTCCCCAACGAGGCGGGCCTGAACGCGGTGGGGGACAATCTCTATCTGGAGACGCCCGCCTCGGGCGCGCCCCAGTCGGGCGTGCCGGGCTCGCCGGGCTACGGCACCATCCAGCAGGGCTTCCTGGAGACCTCCAACGTCAATTCGGTGGACGAGATCACCGCCCTGATCACGGCGCAGCGCGCCTATGAAATGAATTCCAAGGTCGTCTCTGCCGCCGATCAGATGCTGCAGAACACGGCCCGCCTGGGTGGAGCCTAAGATGACCACGATGCTCAACGCCCTGATGCAGGACCGCCGTCTGGCGCTGCCGCGCCGCCTCACCCTCTGGCTGGTGCTGCTGGCCGTTCCCACACTGATGCTGGTGTGGGCGGGCACCGCCTTCGCCAATACGCAGAGTTACCGCATCGTGGTTCCGGCGCGCGACATATTGCGCGGCGAGGTGCTGGGCGAAACCGACCTCACTTACGCCGATGTCGCCGGCACGGCGCTGGCGCCCGCCACCGTCACCAGGTTCGAGACCCTGACCGGCATGCAGACCCGCCGCGCCCTGCGCGCCGGCGAACCGCTGCGCCCAGACGACGTGCGCCGCCCGGTGGTCGTCACCAAGGGCCAGAGCGTCACCATGACCTTCACCGCGCCCGGCGTCGAATTGTCGGCCATGGGCCGGGCCATGAGCGAAGGCGGCGTCGGCGACACCGTCACGGTCCAGAATCCCGTCTCCTTCCGCATGGTCACCGCCACCGTCACCGGCCCCGGCACGGTGCGCGCCGAAGCCGCCATGCCCCTCACCACCGCCCGCAGGAAGTAAGCCATGTCCAAGACCCTGTTCCGCATCGCCGCCTTCGCCCTGATGGGCGCGGCCCTCACCGGCTGCAACGCGGTGGAGCGCATCGAGAATATCGGCCAGGCGCCCAAGCTGGCGCCGGTGGGCAGCCCGGCCGAGCGCGAGATCGTCGCCCGCATCCCGCGCGTCGCTCCCATCAGCCACGCCAACAATTCGCTGTGGCAGCCCGGCGCCAAGAGCTTCTTCCGCGATCCGCGCGCCTCGCAGGTGGGCGACGTCATCACGGTGAACATCACCGTGGCCGACACGGCGCGCCTCTCCAACTCCACCGCCCGCAGCCGCGCCAATGCCGACAACGCCAACCTCTCCAGCTTCTTCGGCCTGGAGACGCAGCTTCCCACCAGCATGGACCCCACCAGCCTGGTGGCGATGGGCTCGGACATGTCGAATGCGGGCAACGGCTCGATCAGCCGGTCGGAAAGCATCAACCTGACCCTGGCGGCGCTGGTGGCGCAGGTGCTGCCCAACGGCAATTTCGTGATCGACGGCCATCAGCAGGTGCGCGTCAACAACGAGCTGCGCGACCTCAAGGTGACGGGCATCGTCCGCGCCGAGGACATCACCCAGAACAACACCGTCAACCTGTCGCAGATCGCCGAGGCCCGCATCTCCTATGGCGGCGCCGGCATCGTCAGCGACGTGCAGCAGCCCCGATATGGCTCGCAGCTCTTCGATATCATCATGCCTTGGTAAGTGATCCCCCTCCGGCCGCGACTATCACGCCTTCGCTTCGCTCAGGCGCCCGTCGCGGCCACCTCCCCCTTGCCGGGCTTCGCCCTGAAGGGGGAGGCGGGTCAGTGACCCAGCGGAGGGTCGCGCCGCGGCTGACGCTGCGGCGCTCGCGCCAGGGAATGTTTCTTGATGCCCGGCAAAATGCGGGGACGCTCGTGAGACGAAAAGCCCGGTCGCAAGACGGGGCTTTATTTTCTTGGGCTCGAGCCCGGCAGCGCAGCCGCCGGGCGACCCGCAGCATCCACCAGCTTCCTTCCCCCTTTGCGCGCGTCAGCGCGCCTGAAAGGGGGAAGGTGTCGCACCGAGGTGTTTGCCGCAGGCAAACCCGAGTTGCGACGGATGGGGGTTCAAAGATCAATCGTCCCGGTAGACCTTCTCCCGCCGCTCATGCCGCTCCTGCGCCTCGATGGACAGGGTGGCGATGGGCCGCGCGTCCAGGCGCTTGAGGCTGATGGGCTCGCCGGTCTCCTCGCAGAAGCCATAGGTGCCGTCCTCGATCCGGCGCAGCGCCGCGTCGATCTTGGCGATCAGCTTGCGCTGGCGGTCGCGGGTGCGCAGCTCCAGTTGCCGCTCCGCCTCGGTCGAGGCGCGGTCGGCCAGGTCGGCATGCGGCACGGTCTCGGCCTGTAGATTCTGGATGGTCTCGCGCGATTCCTTGAGGATTTCCTCCTTCATCGCGTTGAGCTTGCGGCGGAAATATTCCCGCTGCTTCTCGTTCATGAACGGCTCGGAGTCCGAGGGGCGGTAGTCGGGCGAGATCTGGACGGCCATGCAATTCCCTTCGACAGAACGCGAATCGCGAGCGGTACGGCCAAGCTTAGCCGGGCGCGCGCCGGGGTTATAATCACCCCGCCCGCAAGGCCGCAATCGCTAACCGCAAGGCCCGGCGGGCCTGCCCGGAAAAGAGGCGGTTCCCGCCGAAATTCCCGCCGGCGGCGCTATTTCGCGCCCGCGGTATAGGGCCGGTAGCTCTTTTCCTCGACCAGCTTCGAGCCCAGAAGGCGGTTGATCTGCCGCTTGATCGCGGCCCGCCGGTCGTTGGTGACATAGACCGAGCGGGCCAGCCGGATGAACTCGTCGTCGAAAGCCTGGGCGGCCTCCTTGTCGCGGATGCGGTCCTCGATCTCCCACAGGCTTTCATTGACCGCCTTCAGCTCGGCGGTGAGGGCGGCGGCCTGCTGCCGCGCTGCGCCCGCGATCTGCGAAAGAAGCGTCAGCTCGGCGGCGACATTGGCGCGCTTGTCCGCATCGGCCAGGCGCTCGGCCTTGATCTGAAGGATGGTGATCTTGTCCAGAAGCTCGCCCCAGGAGACGGGGACCATCGGCGTGTCGGTCATGGCGTTATTTATAAGGGAGTTTGTGGAGGCTTTTGAAGCGGACCAACTGGGTCCCCCGGACAAGCCCGGGGGACACCATTCGCACAAACGGCTTAGATCCTTTTGGGCCTAAGCCGTGTGCTCATGGTGGTTGCGGGAGTGAGGAGCGGCCCCCGAAGCGGGCGAGCCGGTCCGGTGGACCGGCGAGAGCGACGAACGCCCCGAGCCTTGCGAGGGGCGGATTTGAACCTGTGAGGGTAAACTGGGCCCCCGCTTTCGCGGGGGCAAATGAAAATGGCCGGTTCATCAGAACCGGCCATTTCATTTGGTTGCGGGAACAGGATTTGAACCTGTGACCTTCAGGTTATGAGCCTGACGAGCTACCGGGCTGCTCCATCCCGCGTCATAAAAACCAACTCCGCTCGGAACACCGGGCCCCGCCTCGCCCCTTCGGGGCTTCGTCGGGCGCCGCTGCGGCTAAGGCTCGCTGCGCTCGCCTAGCCTCGCGGTGTGCTCCATCCCGCGTCATAAAAACCAACTCCACTCGGAACACCAGGCTCCGCGTCATTGGCTTTGGGTCGGTGCCCAAGGCGGGCGGGTATAGGCCAAGCCCATGGCCGTGTCCACTCTTTTCCCGAACGGGGAAAGCCCCGTGTTTCCGGGCCTTTACGGAACCAGGCCCGGGTCCTGCGGGACGGGCGGCAGGCGCGCCGCCATATGTTCCTTGGCGGTCTGGATGGCGCGCACGAAACCGACGGGGTCGGCGATGGTGGGCGTCAGCACCGAATCGTCGCCGGTGCCCTCGATCCGCACCTGGCCGTAATTGAAGAGGCGGCCGAAGAGGCTCTGGTTCACCCGCACGCCCTCGATATTGGGCACGGCGATCTCGTTGCTGCGCAGGGTGAAGATCCCGTACTTCTCGACGAAGCGGTGGCTGGTGACGCCCACCTCGGTCGCCCATTTGTGCAGCAGCATCACCGCCGCGTTGACCAGGCAGACCAGGAAGATCGCCGCCGCCAGGAACAGCGCCCAGCTATTCCAGTCCTCCAGGGCGAAGGGCGCGGGTGCATGCCGCGCCCGCAGCAGGAAGAACAGCAGAAGGATGCCCGGCACGATCACGCTGCTCCACACCGCGAAGTCGTACAGCCAGTGGAAGCGCGCCCGCACGATCACGGTCTCGCCCTCGCCCAGCGACTTGTCGATATAAGACATGCCCGGCCTTCCCTTTGCCGGGACCTTAGGGCACTTCCGCCCCCGCTTGAAGGCGGGCGGCCCTGGGCCGGGCGGCCCGACCGGCCCTTCAGCCGGTGGCGATCCTATAGGATCGCCCGCCCGGAAATTGCCTTGATCCGCCCGCAAATTGCGGATGACGGCTTTTTCATCTTGGGGAGATTTCCAATGAAGCGCAGTACCGGTTCTCTTTTGACGCTGGGCCTGGTGGCGGGCCTTTGCGGCGGCATCGTCGCGGTGCAGGCCCAGAATCAATCGGCCAGTCCGCAGGCCCATCCCAACATGTCCTTCTTCATCACCAGCGTGGGCAAGGGCGACGGCGCCAATCTGGGCGGCCTGGAAGGGGCGGACGCCCATTGCGCCGCCCTGGCCAAGGCGGCGGGTTCGGCCAAGACCACCTGGCGGGCCTATCTGTCCACCACCAACCAGGGCCAGACCCCCGGCGTGGACGCGCGCGAGCGCATCGGCAGCGGTCCCTGGTACAATTCCAAGGGCGAGCTGATCGCCAACAATGTCGATCATCTGCACGACCTGAAGAACGAGAATCTCACCAAGGCCAAGCTGCTCGACGAGAAGGGCAATGTCGTCAACGGCCGCGGCGACACGCCCAATGAGCACGACATCCTCACCGGCTCGGATTCGGCGGGCCGCTATATCCAGGTGGGCGGCAACGCCGACACCACCTGCCGCAACTGGACCAGCAATGCGGAAGGCTCGGCGATCCTGGGCCATCACGACCGCCAGGGCCCCAACAACAACCGCAACTTCGTCTCCTGGAACGCGGCGCACGGCTCGACCGGCTGCAGCCAGGCCAATCTGGTGCAGACCGGCGGCGCGGGGAAGTTCTACTGCTTCGCCGCGAACTGAGTCTTTCGGCCTGAGGACTGCGAAAGCCCGGCGCCCGGCGCCGGGCTTTTTTCTCGCGCGGGCGCAGACCGGCGTCCGGCGGCCATGGTCTGGGCTTATTTCAGAGAGGGCCGGAACGTGGAAAGCCGGCCCTCATTCGGCTCCGGCCGCACGCCCGCAAGATGCGCCAGCAGCGGATAGACATCGACATTGTCGAAGGGGGCAAGCCGCACATTCCGGCGGAAGGCGGGGCCGCGTGCCAGGAACAGCGCCTGCATGTGGGGATGGCCAGAATCGAAGCCGTGATTGCCGGGATTTTCCCGCGCTCCGTCGGCCACCTGCCGCGCGGTGCGGAAACGCCAGCCCGGCTGGTTCTGGCAATAGAAAGGCGGCACGCGGGCATGGCTGCCATACCGCAGACGGGGCGGCATCTCGCCCTTGCGCCAGCAGGTGAAGTGCGGATGCTGCTTCAGCAGAAGGGCGGCGACCTCCGCTTCGCGGCCCGGCAGCGGCTCGATACCGGCGCCGCTGCCGCTGGAACGCACCATGCCCAGGCTGGGCGGCACCAGCCGGTCTATGACCGTGTACTGCCCCGGCGGCGTGGCGGTCATGCCATGATCGGACACCAGCACCAGATTGACGCGGTCATAAAGGCCGCGCGCCTTCAGGCCCGCCGCCAGAGCGGCGATCGCCGCGTCCAGCTTGCCGAGGGCGGCGGTCATCTCCGGCGAATCCGGCCCGAAAAGATGGCCGTCATGGTCGATCTCGGCGGCATAGCCCAGCAGGAGCGAAGGCCGGAAGGCGGCGGGCAGATCGAGCCAGTTGAGAATCACCGCCACGGTTTCCCCGGCGGTGCGGCCCTCGCGCCAGGGATCGAGATAGCGCGGCCGCCTGCCGAACAGGTATTTCTCGCTGCCCGGCCAGCCCGCGACGGCCGTGCCGGTCTTCTGCTCTTCCGCCGACGTCCAGAGCGGCTTGGCCCCTTCCCACCAGCGCGGATCCTCGGCGGTCCTGGCAGACATGGTGAAACGCTGGCCGATCGTCTCGTCCCACATCTCATTGTCCACCACCCCGTGTTGGTCGGGGCGAAGGCCCGTCACCAGCGTGTAATGGTTGGGATAGGTCAGGGCGGGAAAGCTGGGCCGCATCGCGGCGCGGACACCTTCGCGCGCCAGCGTGGCAAGCGCCGGGGTGACGCCGCGATCCAGATAATCGGCGCGGAAGCCGTCGATCGAGATCACGATCAGCGGATCGGCCGCCCTGGCCGCCGTGGCCAGCAGGATCAGGAAAACAGCCAGAAGGACGCGGCGCAGCATGGGATCTCCGTTCGGAGAGGACATGCCATGCGTTTGTGACACTTGGCGCTCGTCATGGCCCGGCGGCAGGACTTCCCGCACGCCCCCGCGCGCCGCGAGGCGCGCCATCGGACAAGAAGGGCGTGCCCTATCGTTCGT